>Ga0065705_10000458_pt1 | contig 120934 bp, 122 predicted proteins | sample SwibulcommuniRL2_FD_59092 | JGI IMG/M metagenome (GOLD analysis project Ga0065705, IMG submission 59092) | Bulk soil microbial communities from switchgrass field near Rose Lake, East Lansing, Michigan, USA - RL2 Bulk Soil v2 (version 2) | ecosystem: Environmental > Terrestrial > Soil >...
ATTTAGCAGGAGACGCGCCACTTGGCTTGTCATATTCACCATTGCGGATGCAGTTGATATCTTCCTGCATGATTCCGATGGTGCTGTGCAAGCTCTTGATCTCGTCGATCAATTCCTTGAGAAGCTTTTCCGTCATGATTCCCCTTTTCTACATTGCCCCTGCGCGGAGAATACCGCCCAGGCTTACATCGTTGCTCACCGGGGCGACACCTTGGCCGATGTTCCCCATTGGCTTGCGAGTGGCGAGATGTGGCTTGTCTGCCAGCACCGCGTCAATCGCCTCTGAGAGCGCCACAGGGTCATCTAGGTGGGATTCATCGAATGGAAGGTCACGAGCGTCTGCAAGCCGTCCTGTGCCCTCCACTAGCGCCGTGTGGAGTCGTGCTGCGAGGTCATCGGCACGCTTAGCCCGGTCACGATGCCCAGCAGCCTCTTTGCGTAGCTTTTCGACATATGAGCGGGGGAAGGTTTCGGCATCCTCGGAGACTTCCTGCTCCTCATTGGTGACCACGATGTTCGATACGACTTCCGTGGTTTCATCCTCGGTCGGCTCGGTGACCTCGGTAGTAACGAGGTCATCCTGAGACTGGGTTTCTTCTGGGTTCTCGTTCAAATTTTCCACAGACATGATGTTCTGCCTTTCCTAGTTTTCGATTCCTGGAGTTGCTGGCACTGCTGGAGTAGAAACAAGACTTACCTGCTCTGGAGTCCAACCCAGAGTCTCTGAGAGGATCGCCGGCAACGGGACACCAATGCTGTGCAGTTTCACCGCTGCATCCGTAGCCTGTGCCGTGGTGCGGGTTTCCTCCGAAGCCCACACCGGTTCGAAGTCGTAGCCCAGAGGATCTTCGCCAGTTTCAGCAGACTTGATCAGCGCGGCGACGTTCGCCCAAGCCTGGCCGAAAGTGCGCTGGAGACTGTTTGCCTTAGCGACCAGTGAAGCCTCAGCGGAGCGGATAGCGTCAGCCGAAGGTGGCTGTGCCGAGTTAATGCCGATGTAGTGCGGAGGTAGCCCACTGAGCGCGCCAATCTGATTAGTGACCGTGGCGATAAGGTCCGAATACCCATCCAGACGTGCACCGTCGAACTGTCCGAACTTCGTTCCCTCGTTCTCGGAGATCCACACCTTGTTAGCTTCATTGGAAAACGGCTGAATAACGTTGCCGTCTTCGTCTTCCTGGAGTTCCAAGCCGGTAGCCCAGCGCCGTGGCCGTGCGTAGAACTCCGAAGACACCAGCGAGTCCGAAAGCAACTTATTCAGTGCATCCGTGAGTCCCAAAATGTCGGTCATCTCGGATACGCCGTCCAAGTCCAGCAGCCGGCCACGATTTACCAGAGGCACAACCGGGACCACACCGAACGGGTTCGCGATGACCTCCACCGTCTGCCAACCTGTAGAAGGGAATCCAGTGCCATCGACAACGTTGGAACTGGACACCAAACGAGTGATCTTGTCCTGCTCATAGAGCACGCCGTGAGCCTGCCCATCGGTAGCCCACCGCTTGAAAGCAGCCGTGACCTTGCGAGTTGCCGGGTCATGCTTCACGGCGACTTGCTTAGGTGACTCCACCGTGACCAGAGGGCCGTTCTCGTCCGCCCACACGATGATGAATGAACGCCCGTACACCAGCGCGTCCATATGAGCCTGTGCCGAAGCATCCAGCATGTGGCAACGTCGCCAGGTACGCCAGAGGCCGGTGTCTGTAGCCTCAGACGAACCGGCCTCACGGAATCCTCGCACCTCCAAACGCTCTGCCAGCGACGTGACCGCCAGCTTGGGGAAGTTCACCGCCAACCCCGTGAGCGTCGTTCCTAGCGCGTCCCTAGCGTCTTTGGACAGGTACGCTGCCGGCTGTGTGCCGTCCCAGTACGAATCCAACGTGGAAAGCGTCGGGGCCGAAGTGTCTAGCTTCTCTGAAAGTTCCTTGATGATGATGTTCATTTAATTCTCCCTAGAATGAGACGACGCGACCGCGCCGCTTCTTATTGCCGTGGAAAGCCGCTCGATCTGTCGCCACAATCGCGCAGATAGCCAAGTCGATCTTTCGCGGGCTGTTCTTCCTGTCCTTCGCCACCAAATCGCCCAAAGCCGTCGATTTAGCAACACAGTGCGCCACGTGCGAAGCAAGATCCTTGTCCCCGTCATGACTCACGGCCCCTTCCTTGACCGCCTGGAATAGCCGGTCCGTAGCTGGAGCCATGCGAGTGGCATTAGCCGTGTTCCACTCGATGACGCGCCGTTCACCGTGCTTCTGCGCCCAGCCTTCAATCTCTGAGCGCCAACCCCACGGATCACAACTTGCTTCTACTACGTCGTACTTCTCGAAAGCTTCATCCAACGTGCGAGAAACCTCAGCACGAGGGACCCGCCAGCGTTCATCGCCCGGGTTCGCCCAATGCCCAATAACGAATAAGTGAGGATCATGGACCGTGCAACCTACAAGGGCCGTACTGTCGCCAGAGGCCGAGCCGTCGAAAGCCATGACGATGCGTTCCCCAGGCTGAACTTCGCGGGAATTGTCCTTGATCGAATCCCACATACCCCAGGGCATCCAGCCCTCGACACCTGTAACCCACTGTCCAAGCCGCAACTGCCGGAACACTGGTTCACGAATCGTCTTCCTGACCGCCTCCAGAGCATCCTCAGCCAAGAACGGGTCTTTACAAGCAAGAGCAGGGTTCGCAGCCTTCCAAGCGTCCCTGTCAGCCGTATCGCACCCATCCGGGGCCGCATACTCCTTGAAATAGAACTGGTGATCTTCACCAGACCGCCCATGCTCCACCAAACGCCACATCACGCTGTCCGGGCTGTTAGCCGGCGTGGAAATAGCCAACGTGAGCGATTCAGGACGTTTACCCGCTGCCGTGGTCACTGCCTCCCAAATGTCTTCCTTCACAACGTGGAGTTCATCGACAATCTGGAGCGTGGGGTCATAACCCTGCAAAGCGTTATAGTCAGCCGGCAACGGTGTGAGCGTCGCGTCATTGTGCGGGTAGTAAAGACGGTCCTGGAATACCTGAACACGTTCTTCCAACTCCGGGTTTAGCTCGATCATGCGCTTCGCCATGTTGTAAGTGATCTTGGCCTGCCGAAGATCCGAAGCCACCACAAGCACCTCAGCCGACATGTCCCCAACAAACATTTCAGCGAGGCCGATCATCGCCGCCAAGCCAGTCTTGCCATTGCCACGCGGGAGACTGACCAGCCCAGTGCGGATACCCTCAGCAAACGCGCCACCAATAATGTCCTTCTGGAACTCCCGAAGCTTCACAGGCTTACCAGCACCGTGCCCCTTAGGAACAATCAGATACTTCTCGATGAACTTCAAACGCCGCTTCGCACGATCTTTAGGCCAGCCCTTGAAATCCAGTGGCTCAGCCGTGATCTTCGCCTTAGGACCCGCCATAACAACCCCCTTCCTTAATGATAATCATTCTCAAGTAATTGAATTGGGGACTAGACCCGGGGCGAAGAAACAGAAACCTTGAACCCCAACCCCCACTCATCGTGCAGCTCCTCGTTTGGAATTGTGCGACCGGCAAAGAACTTCAACGTCTTGCAACCGGATTGGTTTGCCAAGTTGTTTGCGTTCCCATGCTTCCGGGCTGTGGTCCACGGTCAGATCCATGTCTTTGCATCCAGGCACTGAGCAGAACGGTTGCATGAACCGTGCACGCTTGCTGAGCCGGTCCCAAGCAGCGTCGTAGCCCTGGTTGCGTCGGTTCTTCCCGCGAGTATCTTTGGGTCGATGTGGTGCGCAGTACGTCTGGTCGGATAGTTCACCGCAGTGTGCACAAGCTTTCAGAAGGTCACTCATGCTGGCCGCCAATGAGAGCTTTCAGCTCAGCCTCAACCAAGTCGTAGTCAGCTTGAGCTTGGAGCCGTTGAGCACGTTCGCTGTCGATGATGCGCTGCAGGAAATCAAGTTCACGACGCAGGCGCTTCTGCGAGGTGAGGTGTTGCCAGCGCCCGAGGTCCCGGTTAGAACTTTCCATAGTTCGCACTCCATTCATCCCAACGAGCCGCCCGAAGTGACCAGCACTCTGGACAAGGACAACCTGCCCGGTGAGGTTGCTCCAGTTCCATCTGCTCCAGAGCGACCGCCCTAGAAGTTCCGCCAAGTTTCCCCGTCATCAGATCCTTGAGGTAAGAACATGCGCACCGGGCAAAATTACATTCATCGCACTTCATGACGCTTTCCTTCCCATCGCCTTGAACTGTTCAATCAAAGGCAATTCAGAGTTCGGACCCGAATCTGTTTTCAAGGGTTTGTTCTTCCAAGGATTGTTGTCATCAAAGACTTCACCAGTGTTTGCATCAAAGGTTTCGTTATTAGGTAGATTCATAGTCCTTGCCTCTGCCTCTTCCTCTGCCTCTGCCTTTCCTCTACCTTCAATCCTCACGTGAGTCTCACGTGATGCTTGGGTAGATTCCCCTTCAATCTCCTGCTCACGCTTCTCTTTGTCGCGTGCATACTTCTTGCGCTGCCGTTCAGCGTCAGCAGCTTTGCGATTGGCAAGGGATGCTTCCATCTGTGATGCACTGGTTTGGATCTTCAAGAAGTCGTTGATCCGCCAACCTGCGTCTACCTTGGACCAGAGGCCCAGACTCACAAGCGCGTCAGCGTCATGAGTCTGAGCCAGTGGGATAAGAGGAAAGTCATCCGAAGGGATCAGCCCATCAGTCATGTTGGATACAGACCAGGCACTACCGATAACGAATAACCTAAACGCGGTTGGAGTGGCCTTTAGGACCCGGCGATCCTGCAAGTAGTAAGTAGGGAACCTAGAGTCCATAGCCGCCTCCTTAGTAGTGGATTGGTGCGCCGATAGCTGCGCAAACTAGTTGTGGGAGCAGCACTAGGGCGATGAAGCAGATTCCTAGTAGCGCGGTGTCCTGCATGACCCTGAGCGCCTTACGCATTGTCATCACCTGACAACATTGAGTAGCGCAACATGCAGTCTGGGCAGGTGTATGAGGTTCCGTTGCCCATGCCCTTCGTGTTGTTTGTGGCAAGCATTGGTTCACCACAGAGCGAGGTCGTTGCTTCACCAGAGTTGATGTAGACCTTTTTCACGTAGTGCAGCTCCACCGGGGCAGGTGAAACATTTGGTTCAGTTGATACCGTCGTGGTGCTAAGCATTGTCAGCACCGTTGCCCTTGCCCTTGGCGTAGTACTCGGCTGCGCAGTCTTTGCAGTGGGTTTGGAGGCCGTCGCGGTTGCTCACGTGCTTGGAGTACTCGCTGAGCAGCTTTCCCTCGTTGCAGGTTGTGCAAACCTTGATACCGGAGTTCTCAGCGGTGCTCACTTTGGTTGCGGCGACAACTTCACGAATCATTCGGCCCAGTTCGATAAGTTCATCAGTAGTGAAGATGCCGTTGTCTGCCTGGGATTGGTTGGAGACGAAGTGAATGATGCCGCTATCTGCGGACCAGGAACTTTCGATGCTGACTGAGCCGTGGTGTGCTTCGGGGCCTAGGTATTCGGTCCAGCTTTCGCCGTATGGTTCACCGTTGATGGTGTCTTGCACGGTGTAGGCACGGAATACTGCTGGAGGTTCTGGGGTACATGGCACGTGGCCGTTGAAGTCGATAGACTGGTCCATGGAATCTTCCTTTTTCTGAGTGATGGTTTCGCAGGCGGTAGCAGATTCTTGGTCGGAGATGCTGCCGTCTTTTTCTGTCTTCGGAGTGAGGGTCATTACTTGGCTTCTTCCTTGTCGAACTGTTCGTTGAGCCAGTTCTCCAGATCAGCCTTTTTATACATAAGTCGCCCCCCGATGCGAGCCGCCTTCGGACCGGTGGACATATGCCGCCAGTACCTTAATGTCGCGACTGGGACGCGCAGGAACTCGGATGCTTCTTCGATCAAGCAAAGGGTGTAAGGGCCGGTGTTCATGATGCTCTCCTTGTGATTTCCGCATATATTGTTTGTGGGAACAAGTATGAGTTTGCCATGGTTGAAATTTGCTGTCAAGCGCATAGGATGGGATTTATGCAAATTGACCAGACTAAGAACATCGAGAAACAAATAGGGTCCGAAATATCGCGGGTGCGGAAAGTTCGCGGATATACCCAAAAGCAATTCGCAGATGCATTGACTGTGCGAGGCATGGCCGTTGATTCATCTGCCGTATCGCGCCTAGAAAAGGGGGAGAGATCGCTGAGGGTAGCTGAATGCGTCCTTATTGCCGAGGTGCTAAACATGGGGATAGAGAACCTACTGCGCGGCGTGCAAACACCTGCCCAGCGGATTCGGGAAACTATCCGTGACGCAGATCTTGAACTGGCTTCCGCGCAGAGGAATCTATGGCGTTGGCTGGCATATCACTATGACGCAAAACTCACTTTGGAAAGGTTGCCTGAACTTCTCAAGTCGATTTCACCTGAACTTGAATCGGCGGAGGAATATCTGCCAATGGTCGCCAAAAAGTTGAGGCACTATAGTTTCCGGAAGGCTGTAAAGCCATCGGAGCATCATTTGGGAGTTAGAGACGAGACCGATAAAAGGCAACTGCTGGAATGCGTCAATGCGTATTTCGATCATCTAATTCTAATTAATCGCCACTGGCCACAGGACATGCCCGCCGACGAGATGTGGGACTTGAAGACAGGGGACGAGGATTAACTAATGGCCTCGATAACTAAACGTCCTGACGGTAAGTGGCGTGCCCGGTATCGTGACGATGACGGCAAAGAGCACGCGAAGCACTGTCGCCTTAAGAAAGATGCTGAAGCGTGGATTGCCAAACAGACCGTTGGCTTGATTGACGGCACGCATGTAAGCCCTAAGGCTGCGAAGGTCACTGTGAAAGAGTGGTCTGAGATTTGGTTGGAGGGCAAGCTTGGCGGTCGCCTTAATTCGGTGCGCGTCGCGAAGACTGCCACGAAGCATATTGTTGCGGAGTTCGGATCGAAGGCTCTGAAAGATGTGCGCCCATCCCATGTGAAGACTTGGACCGGCGCACTGAAAGCCAGTGGTTTGGCAGATGCGACCGTGTACACGTACTACAGCATTTTTGCGCAGATGCTGATCGCTGCCGTTGAAGATGGATATATCCCAAAGTCGCCTCTGACTCGTCGCACCACACCGCCCAAGGGTAAGCAGCGCCCTTACGTTGCTTCTACGGAGCAGGTCTGGGCACTCTATGACGCTATGCCCGACGGAATGAAGAACGTCATCCTGCTTGGCGCTTTCGCTGGTCTGCGCGTGGGAGAAATATCTGCGTTGCGCGTCGAAGATGTGGACCCGTTGCGCGGGGTGATTCACCCTAAGATTCAATATCCTTCGGACCCACTCAAGACGGAAGAATCGAAGCTGCCTATCCCGATTCCGTTGGATCTCGTTTATGAGTTGAACAAGAATCCCGCGAAGTGGAGCAGCCCAACTTTCGTTACTTCGGAGTTTGGCCGGTCCTTAGCGCCACGGTCGATTGATCACAGATTCAAGAATGCCAAGGTTGCGGTCAAAGGATTGCCAGAGGATTTCCGTATCCACGATTTGCGCCACTATTTCGCGTCGCTCCTGATCTCGGAAGGCTTGGATGTGAAGGTTGTCCAGGCGCGTCTGCGCCATGCGTCCGCGAAGACAACACTTGATGTATATGGTCACTTGTGGCCAGACTCGGACGATAAGTCTCGTGCGGTCGTAGGAAACGTTTTGGCGGCTCGTGCGGACTGTTTGCGGACTGGGACCGATCTAGCCCCTAGAATACAGAGGTAAGCCGACATGAAGACAAGAAGCGCCCTGAAATTGCGTGATGAGCTGGCCAGTGGAGGACGTTCTAGCCGCGAGGTCACCGAACACTATCTGCGTCGCATTGACGAGCTGAGCTCGCTGGGCGCCTTTGTGTATGTCTCCCCCGATGCGATGGACGCCGCGGCCGCGGCCGACGAGCGGCAGGTGCGCGGGCAAATCGGGCGTTTACATGGTCTTCCCACGGCATTTAAGGACCTCAATGAGGTCGCCGGCATGCCCACCACCTATGGAACCGCGGCATTAAAGCATCATGTGGCGCGGGCAGATCATCCGCTGGTAGCACGCTTACGGTCCGAAGGTGTGGTGATTACCGGTAAGACGCAGGTTCCGGAATTTGGATTGAGCAGTTATTCAGAGAACCTCGTTGCCCCGCCGTCGCGCAACCCCCTTGACCCACGGTTGACCTCAGGCGGTTCCTCGGGTGGCCAAGCGGCGGCGATCGCCGCGGGAATGATTCCCGTTGGCCCGGGATCCGATGGCGGCGGTTCGGTGCGCATACCTGCGGCAAGTTGCGGCCTGATAGGACTCAAGCCTTCCCTGGGCCGAATTCCCAGTGATGTGGTTGATGGTTACCTAGATGGCTTTGGTGCGCCGAAATTGACCGTTTCCGGCCCACTGGCCCATGATTCCCTGGACGCGGCGATGTTGCTCGACGCGATGCGCGGCTCCGACCACTATCTACCACTGCTTCGTGGCAGCTACCCGGAGCGGCTCAAGGGGCTGCGCATCGGTTACAGCACGCACTCTCCTTTCGAAAGTGCTTATGCGATCTCCTTGCAGCCCGCTGCGCTGCAGGCATTTGATCGAGCCAAGCAGTTATTGTCTGACCGTCACCGGGTGGAGCCGGCGGATCTGCGCTACGCCAGCGACTATCCCGAGGCCTTTGCTCGTGTGTGGAGCAATGGGCTGCGCAATATTCAACTCGACGACGAGGGGATGCTTGGTGACTTGGCAAAAGATTTCCGGCGACGCTCCGCAGCGCGCAGCATGGAGGTCAGCCTGCAGGCGGCCGCTAGGCTCAAACAAATTTCGGCAGACTTTGTGCGACAATGGTCCGCTCATGACGTGATCCTCACGCCGGCAATGGCCTCGACGCCACCGGAGGTCGGCTACTTTACTGCCGCGGATGCGGATACCGATTACATGCGGCAGTGCCAATACACCCCCTACACCTCCATGGTGAATGTTTCTTCGGTAGCCGCGATCACCGTTCCAATCAGCAATTCCAGCTCTGGAATGCCGATGAGCGTGCAACTGATTTCGCCACGTGCAGATGAGGGGCTGCTTTTGGCGTTGGCCAAACAATTGGGCAAGTGAACCGGGAATTTAGCCGATACCAGCGGTATATGAAACATGTGAAATAGATCGCTAAAGTAGGCACTTGCTCCTGAAAGCGCGAAAAATGTAACGTATGTCTACTGTTACTTCGAGCACCACGGGTACGGATAAAACCTTCTTCGGTCACCCGCGCGCGCTTGCAAACCTCTTTAGTGTCGAGATGTGGGAGCGCTTCTCCTTCTACGGCATGCAGGCCCTACTGGCCTATTACATGTACTACGAGGTCACCGCCGGTGGCCTCGGGATGGATCAGGGCTTAGCACTGTCACTGGTCGGCGCCTACGGCGGCGCCGTATACCTGTCCACAATTTTGGGAGCTTGGCTCTCGGACCGACTTTTCGGTTCCGAGCGAGTGCTCTTCTTCTCCGCGATCGGCATCATGGCCGGACACGTCGCACTGGCACTATTGCCGGGCTACGTTGGACTCACCATTGGTCTGATCCTGGTGGCCATCGGCTCCGGTGGCCTGAAAGCCAACGCAGTAGCCTTGGTCGGTTCGCTGTACTCCAAGGAAGACTCACGTATCGACGCGGGCTTCTCGCTGTTCTACATGGGCGTGAACGTTGGCGGTCTACTCGGCCCGCTACTGACCGGCCTGTTGCACAAGCAGTTCGGCTTCCATGTGGGCTTCGGCGCCGCCGCCGTAGGCATGGCCATTGGCCTGTTGATCTACTCCAAGGGTCGCAAAAACCTTCCGGAGACGGCGGGCCTAGTGGCAAATCCACTACCTGCTGGCGAACACAAACGCTACATCGGGATCTTCGCGGCCATCGTGGTCTTGATTGTGCTGGTCTTCGCGCTGAAGATTGTCACCCCGGCAAACCTTGCTAGCACCATCGCCTACGTCGTCATCGCCGCTTCGGTGGTGTACTTCGTGTTGATCTTGCGCAGCAAGAAAATTGACGCCACCGAGCGAAAGCATGTCTGGGCGTTTATTCCGTTCTACATCGGCTCGGCAGCTTTCTGGGCATTGTTCCAGCAGCAGTTCACCTTCATCGCAGCCTATTCCGACACCCGTTTGGATCGCCACCTCGGTGGCTGGGAAATGCCTGCCAGCTGGGTCCAGTCGATCAACCCGGTCTTCATTATCTTGTTGGCCAGTGTCTTCGCAGGACTGTGGACCAAGTTGGGCAACCGCCAGCCGCGCACCTCGGTGAAATTCGGCCTGGCTTTGGTTGTCGTGGGTGCGGCATTCTTGTGCTTCATTCCGCTTGAGTCGCTGGAGATGACACCGCTGTTGGCGCTCGTTGGCATCTTGTTGCTGTGCACCATCGCAGAGTTGCTCCTGTCCCCGATCGGCCAGGCAGTGGCCACCAAGCTGGCTCCGGCGGCTTTCGGTACACAGATGGTCGCCCTGTTCTTCCTGTCCGTATCGCTGGGCACTACGCTGTCGGGCGTGCTGGCCGGTTACTACGTTGAAGGCAACGAAATCCCTTACTTCATCGCGATGGGCGGTACCGCTATCGTGCTGGGTCTGGCAATGATTGCAGCTACCCCGGCTTTGAAGAAGCTCATGGGCTCCGTGCTCTAGGGCTTCAAAGGCAGGCTCCGCCCTCGGGCGGGGCCTGTTTTTTATTTAAGTACTAGTAGCTCGCCGATTTCGCAATCAAGCGCCTGGCAGATGGCTACCAACGTGGAAAAGCGGATTGCCTTAGCGCGGTCATTTTTCAAGATCGAAAGATTGACCACCGAGACATCGACAAGTTCGCTGAGATTCACGAGAGTCATGTGACGTTTGGCCAACAAATCTCCAAGCCTGCAATGTACGTGCTCCATCGCTAGACCAGTCCCTCGGTATCGGCCGTGAGTCGATTGTTTTGCTCGGTTAGCCGCAGCCCGGCGGTCACCAGCTCGGCGACCACAAAGATCCCCAGGGCGATGAACAGCGAATTAAATTCGAAGTAAATCGCGAATGTGGGTTCGGGCCACGGAGAGAATTCCTCGAAACTCTGTGTGGCGCTGACGAAACTATCGATATGCAACGACTCCTCGCCGGCGAAGCTGGAGCCGAATCCATTAAGGATTTGTCCCAATGTGGTGCCGAAACCGAGTATCGTCGCCACGATCCGTCCGGTTTTACGCAGGCTCGCGGTGAAGGGTTTGCCTACGCGCAACTTATCGCATAACAAGATCACCGCGAGAATCACCGCGCATACCACCAGACCTTCGCAGAGCGCACCGGTTGCGAGCAGAACCCTGGTTCCGGTACTCAGCGAGCCGCTGGTAATCAGTACCTCGTTGATCTGCGCGGTAACGTTCCCGCCATGAGCTGGAGAGACGTCGGTGACATGCGGATATTCCGGCCAGTAGGGCTCGACTGGAACTTCGAGCTGCACCTGCGGATTCGACAGCGCCGACACCATCTGAGCGATGATGGCGAAACCAACGCTCACAAGTGCAACGATCGCGATGCCACGCGTGAAGTCAACGACGGCCTGCACTCGCCCAGAGCCGAAAACTGCGTAAAGCACCAGAGCCAAAACCACGATGACAAACACGGCGCTTATTCCAAAGGAGAAGCCAGACATCACAAACCTAACGATAGTCGTTATTAACGATAATCGTTATGTTAGTCCCAAGTGTCAGGAAAAACTACATCCTTACGCGAAATCGTTGAGCCCGGAGTAGTCGAAGTTTTCGGCATATCCAACCGAAAACCAAATGGCCCAGATGATAAACGCGTAGAACAGGACCGCGATAGCTAGCCCTACCCACGAGGTAATCAAACCTGCCAGACTCAGTCCACGGACAGTCGGTTCGCGCCGATACCCCATATGGCCGGTAATAACTCCGGCCAAGGGAACTAAGATGAGTAGACATAGGCCGAGCATCGATAAGACGCCCAGCACAAGCGACGCCGTCGAAAGCCCTACTGGCTGACGTGGCTGCTGATACGGATTGCTCGGGTAGTAAGTCATCACTTTTGATTATTCTATGAACCCGAGCAGAAGCACAAAGATAAGAGGGAACATGGCCCACGAACGCGCCGGGACACCTGCCCGCGAAGCAGATCTCATCGACCTAGATGCTGTCCTTAATTCTTATTCATCAATCCGCCCAGCGGCCGACAACCCAGACCAGGCAGTTGTTTTCGGCACCTCCGGTCACCGTGGCAGCTCGCTGAACGGAACATTCAACGAACTTCATATCGCGGCCATCACTCAGGCTGTGGTGGATTATCGTCAGGGTGCAGGAATCACCGGACCGATGTATGTGGGCAAGGATAGCCATGCGCTCTCCGAGCCGGCCTACCGGACCGTCCTAGAGGTGTTATCCGGCAATGGTGTCACGGTGCTTGCCGACTCAGGGTTGACGCCAACTCCTGCGGTCAGCCACGCCATCCTGGTGCACAATGCACGCGGTGCAGAGCAGGCCGATGGACTGATTATCACGCCTTCGCATAACCCACCGGCGGATGGTGGTATCAAATACAACCCGCCGCACGGCGGTCCGGCAGAATCCGAAATCACTGCACCAATCGCTGCGCGCGCCAACGAACTCATGTCCACCGGGGAAATCCTTCGCGGAACCGCTGATGCCCAAGATTTTGATTTTCGTGAACTGTACATCACCGATTTGGCTACGGTGATTGATTTTAAAGCGATTGCCGATTCTGGTATTTCGATTGGTGCCGATTCACTAGGTGGCGCCTCGGTGCATTATTGGGCGGAGATTGGTCGACGATACGGGTTGAACTTGACCGTGGTCAACGAACAGGTGGATCCGCGTTTTGAATTCATGACCTTGGATAAAGACGGCAAGATCCGAATGGACTGCTCCTCGGCACATGCCATGGCTTCGCTGGTGGCCAACCGCGATAAGTTCGACATCTCCACGGGCAACGACGCAGATGCCGACCGTCACGGCATTGTCACTCCAGATGCCGGGCTGATGAACCCAAACCACTTTTTGGCGGTAGCTATCGATTACCTCCTGACCCATCGCCCACAGTGGCCAGCGGATGCACAGATCGGCAAAACCCTGGTCTCCTCCGTGCTGATCGACAAGGTGGTAGCCGCGCACGGTCGCGTATTGCGCGAGGTACCGGTGGGTTTCAAATACTTCGTCGAACCGCTGGCCTCAGGCAAAGTGGTTTTCTGTGGAGAAGAATCCGCTGGAGCCAGCTTCTTGGATTTCACCGGTCAGGCGTTCAGCACCGACAAGGACGGGCTGATGCTGGCGCTACTGGCCAGTGAGATTCGTGCGGTCACAGGCAAAAGTCCAAGCCAGCGCCATGCCGAGCTGGTAGCCGAGCATGGGGTGAGTTTCTACGACCGCTTTGACGCCCCGGCTAACCGTGAGCAGAAGTCGGTTCTGGGCAAGCTTAACCCGCAGGCGGTCACGGCAACCGAACTCGCCGGGGACCAGATCACCTCAAAGCGCACCGAGGCCTCGGGCTTTGCCATCGGCGGCCTGAAGGTCTCCAGTGAGCATGCCTGGTTTGCTGCACGTCCCTCGGGGACCGAAGATATCTACAAGATTTACGCGGAGTCCACTCGCTCCGCAGAGCACCTCGCGCAGGTTTTACGCGAGGCGCAGATCATCGTAAACGCTGCGCTTAGCGCAGGGTCCACGGATCGATCTTAACCTCTGGCTGCTTGCGGGTCACCCACCAGTGGCCCGCCCAGAGCAGCAGGAAGAGCGGTAGGCCGATGTAGCTGGAGAGCACCTCTAGCACGCGGCCCTCAACGACCGCCTCGTAGTTCTGTCCGGCAATCACCACGATCAAGATGACAAATGCGAGGATCGGCCCCAACGGGAATAGTGGCGCTTTGTAGGGTAGCTTTGTCAGATCTTGACCGCTGGCTATGTATGCCTTGCGGAACTTGTAATGGCTAACCGCAATACCCACCCAGGCGATAAAGCCGGAGAGGCCGGAGACATTGAGCAACCATGTATAGGCAGAGCCTTGGCCGATAATTGCGGTGAGGAATCCAAAAAGACCTACCGAAGCTGTCAATAGCATCGCAGGTACAGGAACGCCGCGGCGGTTTAGCCGAGCAAAGATCTTCGGAGCTTTACCGTCAAGAGCCATCGAGTAAAGCATGCGAGCTGAGGCATATAGGCCTGAATTGCCCGCCGAGAGAATCGCGGACAGGATTACCGCGTTCATCAACGCGGCAGCAAAGGCGATGCCGGCCCGCTCGAAGACCATGGTGAACGGTGAGCTGGCAATGTCGGCTTCCCCGCTGGAAAGCAGACTCGGATCGGCGTATGGAAGCAACGTGCCGATAATGAAGATCGCACCCACATAGAAGAGCATGATGCGCCAGAAGATCGCCTTGATGGCCCGGGGAATATCGCGCTGTGGATTCTCCGCTTCACCTGCGGCCACACCAACTAGCTCGGTGCCCTGGAATGAGAAGCCTGCGATCATAAACACCGACACCACCGAAAGCCAACCGCCCACGAAGGGCGCGTCTCCGCTTGTCCAGTTGCTGAAGCCCGGCGAGCTGTCACCCAAAATTCCCAGCACCATGGCCACGCCGGCAATAAGGAAGACGATGACGGTGATGACCTTGATCATCGCGAGCCAATATTCACTCTCGCCAAAAGCCTTGGTGGACAGCGCGTTTAGTCCGGTCAGCAAGAGCAGGAAGATACCCGCCCAGATCCATCCGGGAACATCCGGCAACCAGTAGGACATCACAATGCCGGCCGCCACTAGTTCTGCGGCCACGGTAATCGCCCAGTTAAACCAGTAGTTCCAGCCGATAGCGAAGCCGAAGTGCCGGTTGACGAAGACCGAGGCGTAGGTCTGGAAGGAACCGGATACCGGCAGTCGGGCACTCATCTCACCCAGTGACTGCATCAAGAGCAACACCATCGCGCCAATGAGCGCATAGGCCAGCAGCGATCCGCCGGGTCCAGCTTGAGCGATGGTGCCGCCGGAGGCGACAAAGAGTCCGGTGCCGATAGACCCGCCAATGGCGATCATCTGCATATGGCGGGCTTTGAGACCGCGCTTTAAGCCATCGGTGGGGGCTACGGGCTTGGTCATGCGAATGCTCCTGCTTTTAAGGTTTTTGGGCCTTAACAAGCATTCCACCTCGGCCGACTCAACAGCTATGAACCGCGCTACAGTAAGCGATCAATAATCTTTCGCTTAGCCCATGTATATGGAGGATATATTGCGCTCAGAGTGTCAATGACCGTCGTTTTGCTGAGTTCTGAACGAATTTGCGAAAGACGATCGAAGCCAAACTTGCCGTGGTACGACCCCATTCCACTAGCGCCAACCCCACCGAAGGGTAATGACGGAATAATCATTTGAGCTAGTGGCGCGTTGTGCACGATGGCTCCCGCACGCACCCGATCCGAAAAAATTGACTGCAGGCGTGGGGACTCACTCATCAGATAGGCGGCCAGCGGGGAAGGTCGCGAGGCGATAAATTCGAGCGCCTCATCGAAGGAAGACACCTCGATAACCGGCAGGATGGGGCCGAAGATTTCCTCTGTCATCAACGGCGAGTCCAGATCAACATTGCGCATGATGGTCGGCGCGATACGCAGCGTTTGTTCGTCATAGTCACCGCCGTGGGCAACATCGCCCGAGTCAAGCATGCTCACGAGCCGGTCGAAGTGGTTGCTGCTGACGATGCGCCCAAAATCCGGATGGTTGATCGGATCCTTGCCGTAAAAACTGGTGATCGCTTGGCCCAGACGGCTAATCAGCGCATCGGTATCCGCGAAGGACAACACGTAGTCCGGAGCAACACAGGTTTGGCCTGCATTCATGAACTTCGCATAGGCCAGACGCTTTGCTGTCGGCAAGAGATGGTTATCAACCACGGCTGGGCTCTTGCCACCTAGCTCCAGTGTGGTGGGGGTCAGATGTTTCGCCGCGGCTTGCGCCACGATGCGGGCAACCTTTTCTCCGCCCGTGTAAAAAATGTGATCCCAGCGCGCTGCAAGTAGTTCCGTGGCGGTATCCACTCCACCCTCGACTACCGCATAGACCCTGGAATCCAGATACATCGGCAGGAGTTTGGCCAGCACCCCGGAGGTCACCGGGGCAAGCTCGGAGGGTTTCAGCAGCGCGGCATTACCAGCGGCGATGGCAGCAACTAGCGGGGCAAGCATCAACTGCAATGGATAGTTCCACGGCCCAATAATTAGTACTACGCCCAGCGGGCGTGGCTCAACCTTTGCGATGGCCGGTTGCAGTGCGAGCGGCACCTTCACGCTAGTGGAATCCATCCACTCGGCCAGGTGCTTCTGGGCATGGTCGATTTCCGATCGGACCACGTCAATTTCGCTGAACTTTGCTTCCGTGGCCCCCTTCCCTAGATCCTGATTTAGCGCCTCAACGAACTCCCCGGTACGTTCGGCCAGCATTTTTTCCAGGGCGCGTAGCTGCCCGGCACGAAAGCGCCGCGGGTGTGTGATGCGAGTGTCCGCGGAATGACGCAGATGTTCCAAGACCGTGGCAATACGCGAGGGATGTTCATCAACCGGTGGCGCGGAGTCGCCGACGGGATCGGGCAAAGGATTTGAGGTGAAGAGACCCATGGGTTGATGCTACTTCATTAGCCGTCGAGATCTTCCGTTTGTATCAAGTAGTTGCTACATTAGTTTTCAGCCAACGAAGGAAATTATGGATCAGCTCTCCTCCGCTACATTCGGAATCGCAATCGGTGCCACGTTGATCTACCTGTGGCTACGCTTGGTAGCCCAGCAGGACAACCGCCCGGCGCTCACCCGCGCACGCTCGCATTCCTTCTGGTGCGCGCTGATCGCTTTTTTCGTCTGCACTTCTGGCTCTGCCGGAGATCTAAAAGATACCGTCACCGGATCGGACATAGGTGTCGCCGAGGTTTTGGACGCTATTAACCCGGGCCTTTGGTTACTGCTGATTTACCTGCTGGGACTTTATTCGTGGCCGAAGTCGGTCACCGCCGTGCGTGCCGCGTCATTGGAAGCCCGATCGGTATTCACTCCCTTGCCCCGGGCACTGAGTCTGATCGCCGGGCTGGTATTTCTGGGCTCCGCAACGGCACTATACTTTATCCGCGATGTCGCAGGATATCCCGCACAATTTGCCGTAGAGACCTTCGATTCCACTGGCAGTGGCGGGACTATACAAGACGCTCAGGACGGGCTGGCTGCGGCCGCAACGCTCATCCCGTTATATGCGTTGAATCTTGCTTCGTTAGGCATTGCGCTGCCAATCGCCGCGGCCTTAATTCTGTTCCGCAAAACACTGGGATCGCTGACTCCCCACGACAATCAGATAATCCGTGCGATCTGGCTGAATCGGCTCTTCCGCACCGCAATCCTCGGCTTCGCTGCCGTGGGCGCGGCCGCGCTGCAGTACAAGTCGTCCTGGTTACTCAACCTTTACCCCGAGGCAGACGCATATCGGTTATGGCAGAACATCGCGAATTTTACGATGTTACCGATCTTCATTCTTGTAGCCGCGTGGGCGCCTCCCACAAACTTTGATAAAAATGCGGACACCGTGCNGAGCAGCGCCTTTTCACGCATGCGCGAAAANCTCTTCTCCCTGGGCTTCATCACCACCGCACTCAGCCTGGTGGTGTTGGCNCTGNTGCCATGGTCCAGGCAGAGTGAAGTCAGCTTCGAAACACTCCCCGGGGAGGATGCCCCACAGGTGATGCTGCTGCTGGTGGGCTTTGCCNCCCTATACCTGGCGTTAAACGCCGGATACTTGGGATATGTGCACTACAGCTCCAGATCCGTCCACCATCAGACACNCAACGTCCGGAACCTTCCGCGCTATGTTTATGCAGTTGCCGGCATCTTGATCCTTGGCAGCGGTTATCTATTGATCAATCCCCCATTAAAATATTTCTGGGGGCTGGTTAAAGTCGGTCCGACTTTTGCACTGCTGATGGTCCTCGCGGTACTCGTGCTAACCGCCGGATATATTTGGTGGACGCGACGGGTGTCCCTGCCCTGGCAGGTCAGTGCTGAGCAAGAAATTTGGTACCGCCGGGTGCTGGAATTCCGAGCACTGCGCACCGGAACCGCTGCCATACTCATGATGCCTGGCTGGGGCTACGGTCCTGCCCCGTACCTGTGGGCCGCCGCCGTCATCGTCTTCTGCTGCCCGGCGGTCATCATCCTGGCTCGGCCACTGGCGAAAGTACGCCAGCCGGTATGAGCCATCATATTATTGTGGATCTGAATGCCGCATTGCCGCCCTATGCGCAGATCCGCACACAAATTTCTTCCCTGATTTCGCTCGGAGAGCTACCTGCGGGCAGTAAATTACCCACCGTACGCGCGTTGGCTACCGACTTAGGGGTAGCTTCGGGAACCGTGGCACGTGCCTATAAAGAACTTGAGGCTGACGGGCTGGTGACCTCACGCCGGCGTGCCGGAACCGTGGTTAACCCCATGACCGCCACGGAAGAAAATAACGACGAGCTGATTGCAGCGGTGGATAAAGTGTGGCGCTTAGCCCACGAGCAAGGAATCGACGAACTGACAGTCAAAGCGCTCGTGCAACGCCGGGCGCGAGGCTAAATTTGTTCTTCACACACTAATCTGAGTACGCTCGACTCAGTGACACGGGGTGTCGGATTCACCGACTGAGATGAGACCCGTCGAACCTGAACTAGTTCAAACTAGCGGAGGGATGTCGCATGACTCTCGTGACCGTTGCCCAAAAATATCGGCAGCAATCGCCCTTGGTGTTTTGCCTGACCAACACCGTGGTCACAAATTTCACCGCCAACGTACTGCTTGCTTCCGGCGCTTCACCAGCGATGACAGACCTTCCTGGAGAGGCCGGTCCATTCGCCGCGGTAGCGTCCGCGGTATTGGTAAATCTGGGGACGCCGAGCACCGAACAACTACATGCAATGGACGAAGCGGTGCACGGTGCGTCCAAAGCTGGGACACCGTGGGTATTGGATCCTGTGGCGGTGGGCGCCTTGCCGGTGCGCACCGAATTCGCCCGGAAGATCCTTGCCCACCGTCCCACACTGATCCGCGGCAATGCCTCAGAAATCCTCGCGCTGGCTGGATATCAGTCCACCGGGCGCGGAGTAGATGCGCAGGACACCGTATCCGCAGCGATCAGCGCAGGACGTGAACTTGCCCAGAATTACGGGAGCGTGGTGGCAATTTCTGGGGCAGCCGACGCGATTATTGATGCCAATCGCACCACCTTGGTCCATAGCAATGGCATCGGCCTCACCGGGATAACCGGCGGTGGGTGCGCACTGGGAGCGGTGTGTGCCGGCATGCTGGCGATCACCGATGACCCTTTTAAAGCAACCATCGCAGCTCACGGCATGTATGGGTTGGCCGCCGAGAAGGCGCTAGCGCTCAGCCGAGGTCCGGGAAGCTTTGCCTCGGCCTTCCTCGACGAGCTTTCGCTATTTGCCCCGGAAGAACTGCTCAATCTGCGCCTCCAGGAGGCAAACCATGCGTGATCTCGGAATTTACCTCGTGGCCAACACCCAAAGCTGCCAGCCACACAGCACCCTAGAAGTTATCGAGTCAGCGGTAGCCGCTGGCGTTCAATGGGTGCAGTTGCGCGCCAAAGACGAAAGTGCCCGCGAATTTTTCGAACTGACCTGTGCCGCAGCGCAGCTCACCGCTGGCAAGGCAGAACTACTGGTCAACGATCGGATTGACGTGTTTTTGGCAGCTCGCGCCGCCGGCGCAGCGGTGACAGGAATTCACATCGGCCAGAAGGATATTTCGGTTTCTTACGCCCGGCAGATCATTGGTGAGGGAATCATCGGACTGAGCGCCTCCACCGATGAACAGCTTGCTCACGCCAATGACCAGGCGCAGTACCTGGACTATTTGGGGGTCGGCGCGATTCGCGCTACTCCCACCAAAAAGGACCACCCGACCCCACTGGGTTTAGCTGGATTTTCCCGCGCAGCGGCACTGACTACACTGCCCTGTGTGGCCATCGGTTCACTCACCGCAGCCGATGTGCCAGCCCTGAAAACCGGCGCGGCAGCCGGTATGGCAGTAGTGCGCGCCATCTGCTCCGCCGAGGATCCGCATTCGGCGAGCGCCGAACTGCTCAGCATTTGGGAGGCAACCAATTGAGTCCAAACATCCTTTCCATCGCCGGATCCGACCCGTCCGGGGGTGCCGGGATCCAGGCAGATCTGAAGACCATCGGCGCCAATGGCGGATACGGCATGTGCGTGATTACCGCACTCACCGCACAAAACACTCAGGGTGTGGACGCGGTGCTGCCCATTGATGCGCAGTTCGTGGCCAAACAGCTCACCTCGGTATCCCAGGACGTGCACATCGATGCGGTTAAGATCGGGATGCTGGCAAATTCGCAGATTGCTGCGGCGGTGGCTACCTGGTTAGAAACGCTCAGCGCCCCGGTGGTGTTGGATCCGGTGATGATCGCCACCAGTGGGGACCGGCTGCTGGAAAGCGATTCGGCCTTGGACGCGTTGTTAACCCGAGCAGATGTGCTCACCCCGAATACTGCGGAACTCGCCGCGCTGCTCGGCGAGGAACAGGTCAGCAACTGGGAAGAGCTGGTGGCACAGTCTGGACGCCTGGCTGCTAAATATTCGGTACTGGTGGTAGCCAAGGGCGGGCATCTTCCCGGAGACAGGTGCCCCGATGCATTGGTTGGTCCCGAGGGATTGATCGCCAGTTTTGATGGGCAACGGCTGTCCACCAAAAACACCCACGGTACCGGTTGTACCCTGTCTAGCGCACTGGCCACACAGTATGCACTGCTCGGCGACTGGGCCACCGCACTGGGAGCAGCCAAAAACTACCTTCATGCGGCGATTGCCGCGGCCGATCAGCTCACCGTAGGCAGTGGGCACGGCCCGGTGAATCACTTCGCCGCGCTGCTGCCGCACCCCTCGCACAATCCCATGGCGCGGTGGTGGGAAGATCTCTCAGAGCTCCGTGCAGGAATTGATGAACTGGAATTCATTACCCAGCTATCGGCGGGGACCTTGGAGCGTGGGCGGTTTGAATATTATCTGGCACAAGACGCCCTCTACCTGCAGCGTTACGCGCAGGTTCTGACACAGGCGAGTACGCTCGCCCCCGGCATCGAGGCACAACGGTTCTGGGCTAAGGGTGCGCAGGGGATCTTGGAAGAAGAATTGCAGTTGCACCGCAGTCAGTTGCGTAATTTATCTCCCGAACCCAGTGCCACCACGTTGAACTACGTCAACCACCTAAGTTCCTGCGCAGGAAACTACGCGGAACTGATCGCCGCGATTCTGCCGTGCTATTGGATCTATCAGGACATTGGCCACCGGCTGAGTGCCGCGAACCATCCAGGTCATCGTTATGAGAGCTGGCTGTCCACCTATAGCTCGGTCGACTTTGATGAGGCCACGGCGCAGGCAATTAACCTGGTGGCTGAGGCGTGGCACCTGGCGGATCGTGATACCCGGGACCGGATGTGGAATGCGTTCAGGCGTTCGGCCGAACATGAGCTGTCATTCTTCGCGCAGGCGCACCTGCAGGGCGTAGACTTTTCTACGGCCTAAACGCGGGCCCGGATTCTGGAGGAACGCATGAAGTGGAGCATTCACGGCAACGGGAAGACCATCACCGAAGGTGAGGTTGTTGCCCCGGATGAGCGGCTGCATTGGCCGCAGACCATTTCCATCGGTGTTCAGCATATTCTGGCGATGTTTGGCGCCAGCATTCTGGTACCAACGTTGACCGGTTTCCCGGTGACTACGACCTTGCTGTTTACCGGTGTCGCAACCATTATCTTCTTGCTGATGACCAAGAATAAGGTGCCTAGCTATTTGGGTTCCTCCTTCGCACTCATTGCCCCGGTGACCGCCGCGACCGTCGGTGACGATTTCTCTGCGGCGCTGGGCGGCATCGTGATGACCGGCACAGCCCTCTTTATTGTCGGTGTGATCGTAGCGAAGACCGGTACCCGCTGGATTCACTCACTCATGCCCCCAGTGGTGATGGGAACCATCGTCGCGCTGATCGGGCTGAACCTGGCCAGCGCTACCCTCGCACCGATGCGCGACTTCCCGGCCACTACCTTCTTAACCGTGCTCGCGGTGGTGCTGGCTACCGTTGCATTTAAGGGTTTACTAGGCCGCTTGTCCATTTTGGTGGGACTGGTCATCGGCTACTTAATTGCATTGGTTCAAGGTCAGGTGGATTTCACCCCGGTAGGCCAGGCAGCGTGGCTGGGCCTGCCCGCATTCCACACTCCGAGTTTCGACTTTAATGTGGCACTGATGTTCCTGCCGGCGGTCTTTGTGTTGATTGCGGAGAATATCGGTCACGTGCGCACCGTGGGTCTGATGACCGGCAAGGATTTGTCGAAGTTCAACGGCCGCGCCTTGATGGCCGACGGCATCGGCACCGTGGTGGCAGGCGTTGGCGGCGGTTCTGCGACGACTACCTATGCGGAAAACATCGGCGTCATGGCAGCCTCGCGGGTCTATTCCACCGCTGCTTATTGGGTGGCCGCAATTGCCGCCATGGCATTGGCCTTCCTGCCGAAATTCGGCGCGTTGATCAACACCGTTCCGGTGGGAGTTATCGGCGGACTGGGAATCGTGCTGTACGGCATGATCGGTATCGTTGGTGCCCGCTTGTGGATCGAGGCGAAGGTTGATTTTGGCAACCCGATCAACCTGATGACCGCCGGTACCGGCCTGATCATTGCGATCGCAGTGACCAAGGACTTGGTCTTTGGGCAATTCCAGATGGGCGGCATTGCCTTGGGCACGATCGCTACACTGGTCGTTTTCCACCTGATGAGCACCGTGGCGAAACTTCGCGGGACCGATCCGGCAGAACTTGACGCGTAGCTGGAAAAGACTCGGCAAACCGGCACTGTGGCGAAGCTCACGGTGCCGGTTTGCTTTAATCTCAAACCCGCGCCGGGTTTTGCTCGCCTGACGGAATTTCGCATGAATTCGGGGTTGGTGTGCAGGGATTCGGAGCAGCGTCGATCCAAATTGTAAGGATTCTTTCCTATTTATGACGCGAGTCGCATTCAAGAGGTTTTATTGGAGGGAAAAACAAGCCAGAGTTCTTTGCGGCACTGCCTATTGGCGATAGCATGAATGCTTGTGACTGCGACTACATCTGACGGAAAGATCTCCGCGCGACTCATCTTCATAGCCCTCGGCGCTGCCCTTGGCGGTTTTGTTTTCGGCTATGACTCTTCAATTGTTAACGGCACGGTAGACGCCGTGGAACACGAATTCGGGCTCAACCCGGTGACCATTGGTTTCACCGTGTCTTGTGCCCTGCTCGGTGCGGCTATTGGTGCCTGGATCGCCGGAATGGTCTCCGAACGCGTCGGCCGAGTGCGCACCATGGTGATTGCCTCCGCGATGCTTTTGGTGTCCGCGCTGGGCTGCGGCCTCTGCTTCAGCGAGGTCGACCTGATCATCTGGCGCATCGTCGGCGGCATTGGCGTCGGCTTCGCCTCGGTTATCGCTCCGGCCTATATCGCCGAGATTTCTCCGGCACAGCACCGCGGACGCTTGGGCTCCATGCAGCAGATGGCCATCGTGCTAGGTATCTTCGTGGCCTTCTTGATCAGCGCGCTGCTGGTCTTTGTCATGGGTTCGGCAGACGCTATCGGCTGGCTCGGCTTGGCAGCCTGGCGCTGGATGTACCTGTCCTTGGCGATCCCGGCGATCATTTACGGGCTGCTCGCGCTGCGCCTGCCGGAATCCCCGCGTTATCTGGTTGAACGTGGCCGTTTTGTTGAAGCCGCTACCGTACTAACCCGCGATATGGGCATGGATCCGGGTCAAGCCACGGAAGCTAAAATNGAAGAAATTCGTACCACCGTGCACGTCGAACGCCGTCAGGTGTTCAAAGACCTCCTGGGCCGTTTCGGATTCCATCCACTGGTCTGGGTGGGCATCCTGCTCTCGGTTTTCCAGCAGTTTGTCGGCATCAACGTGATCTTCTATTACTCCACCACGCTGTGGAAGTCCGTCGGTTTCGCAGAGTCTGACTCGTTCACCATCTCGCTGATTACCTCGGTGACCAACGTGCTTGCCACCATTATTGCGGTGCTGCTGATCGACGTCTTGGGCCGCAAGCTGCTGCTGATGATCGGCTCCACGCTCATGACCTTGTCATTGGGCATGATGGCTATCGCATTCGCGCAGTCGGTCACCATTGACGGGGCAGTATCACTGCCTGGTAACTGGGGCATCATCGCACTGGTCTCCGCGAACCTGTTCGTAGTCGGCTTCGGAGCGACCTGGGGCCCTGCGGTTTGGGTCTTGCTTGGAGAAATCTTCCCGAACTCTATTCGCGCGTTGGCTCTCGGTGTGGCCGCCTCCGCTCAGTGGATCGCCAACTTCGTCGTGTCCACTACCTTCCCCTCCCTGGCCGAGGCCGGACTGGCGTTGGCCTACGGCATTTACGCCTTCTTCGCGTTACTCTCATTGATCTTCGTGTTCTTCATGGTCAAGGAGACCAAGGGCCGTCAGCTCGAAGAGATGACCCTGTAATACACGCATAACCCTCGAGGAGGAGAAGTCGGGCGAGCACCAAGCGGTGCCCACCCGGCTTTTTCTATTTCCACGGCTTGTGCGGCACATCCACTCCGGCATCACGCTGCAAGGAAAGCACATGTTCTAAGCTGGGACGCCCGGAAAGCTGCGGGCCTTGATCGGCCAGGGGCACCCGTTGGCTCTGGCCTGGCTCTAGCACAATCTCTTGTCCTCGTACCCAAACGCTTTGTTGCCGCGCTCCGGTCAGGGTGAACTCAATCCATGAGGATTTAACCTGCACCTTGATCACCGAACCGTTAAATATCAGTTGGAAACCAATGGATTTCCATACCCTTGGCAACCGTGGGTCGAATTCCAGCTTTTGATTATCGTCGCGTAGCCCAGCGAACCCGTTGACCAGCGCCGCCCACACTCCACCGGTGGAAGCCACATGCACCCCGTCAGCGGTATTTCCATGAAGGTTTTCCAGATCCACGTTTAGCGCATGCTCAAAGTAATCAAATGCCAACTCACGATAGCCGACCTCGGCCGCAAGAATTGACTGTACCGTCGCCGAAAGCGTCGAGTCCCCGGTAGTCAACGGGTCATAGTAGTTGAAGTCAGCGAGTTTCTGTTCTGCGGTGAAATCGCTAGAACGCAACCAGAGCGCAAGCACCGTATCGGCCTGCTTAATGACTTGGAAACGGTAAATAACCAGCGGGTGGTAATGCAGCAGCAACGGACGTTTATCGGCGCCGCTGGCAGCTAAATCCCAAACCTCGCGGTTCAGGAAATGGTCATCTTGCGGGTGGATTCCTACCGCATCCGAATAAGGAATATGAATTCGCTCGGCCGCCAGCTGCCAGGTATCGATCTCGGAATCTTCCAGTTCCAGGCGCTGCGTCAATTGCGCATAAAATTCCGGACGGCGACTAGCCAATTCGCCTAGCAGCTGGGCCGAACGCCGGAGGTTAAAGCGCGCCATGACGTTGGTGTAGGTATTGTCGTTGACCACCGCGGTGTACTCGTCCGGACCGGTCACCCCATGGATATGGAAACTACGCTGGTCACCCGAGCCGCGCCAGAACCCCAACGAGGCCCACATGCGCGCGGTGCCAATGAGAATCTCGGCCCCGCCTGCCTCGAGGAACTCGTCGTCACAGGCGGCGAAAAGGTAGCGGTTCAGCGAATACACCACGTCCGCGTTGATGTGATACTGCGCGGTACCCGCTGGGTAGTAGGCGCTGGCTTCTTCGCCGTTGATGGTGCGCCAAGGGAAAAGCAGCCCCTCCTCGTTCATGGTGCGCGCTCTACGAATCGATGCCGGGATCATCGAAATGCGGGCGCGCAGGGTATTACGCGCCCACTGCTGGTTCGTGTAGGTCAAGAATGGCAGCACATAAATTTCGGTGTCCCAGAAGTAATGGCCGGAGTACCCGTTACCGCTCACTCCCTTGGCGCTGATCCCCAGACCGTCGGCTCTGGCCGACGCCTGAGCCAATTGAAAGAGATTCCAACGGATCTTCCGCTGCAAGGCTGGGTCATCACTATCGACCAGCACGTCACTGCGCTGCCAGTACGACTTCATAAAGGCCCGCTGGGTGCGGAAGTGTTCATCGATTCCACGAGGCACCAGGTGATCCAGTGCGCGAGTGGAGCGTTGCAGCATTTCTTGGGCTGGGTGTCGGCGCGACGAATGATACACAGCAAATTTTGAGACGCGCAGCCCCTGTCCCGCATCGAGGTTTGCGCTTGAAACCTCATCCGCACGGTTCGGCTGCGCGGTACGTTCGGTGTGGACCTGTGCGCTGGCCCCACCGGTACTTTCTACCCGGTGTTCCATGACCGCCGCAACGGACATCTGGGAACCTGATACGTGGTAGGACAAACCGAGCTGAGCACCCTGAGAGATATGCCCCGCGGGATGCAACGGGTTATCCGAAGATTCATCTGATTTGCGTGGGTCCTTGCCAGAATCTACTTCGGCTGGCGACGACACCTCGGGTTCCGAACGATACCCAATCAGCGAAGACTGCACCAGCACATGTGCAGGTTCATCGAGCAGGCGCACATGCAGGTCAGTTACCGCCAGGTGCCGGTCGCTGAAGGAAATCATGGTTCGCTCGGTCACCGCGACCCGATGGCCCTCAGCCGTCCGCCAGAGGGTCTGGGAAATCAGCGTTCCTTCACGGAAATCAAGACGCAGGTCATCACGGATCATCTCGGTACGCCCCACCTCGAGCGCCTCATCGTTGATGAACACGCGCAGCGTGCGGAAATCCGGGGCGCTGATCATCGTCTGCCCGGTCTCGGCCAGCCCGAAAGCGCTTTCGGCGTGGCGGATCTGCCAGGTCTCATGCAGCCCGTTGATGAAGGTACCGGCCACTTGTTCCCCGAGTCCAACCTGCGCCGCTCTAGCTCCAAGGAAACCGTTGCCTAAGGCGAAGACGGTGTCTTGGGCCCCAGTATGGTCACGTTCGCTGTCTCGGGTGATTGACCAAGGGTCAAAGGTCCAGGCTTGAATCGCCAAGGATGAGACCAATTCGCTCAGGTCTTCGACGACGAAGTCTGCGCCGGCGGCTAAGAGCTGCTCGGCGTTATCTTCTCGGGCTACACCGACGACCATAAAGCCCCCGGCGCGGGCTGCTTTTACTCCGCTGCTGGCATCTTCGATCACCACACACTCTTCCGGACGCCAGCCAAGGTCTTTGGCGGTGGCTAGAAAGGTGTCCGGAGCCGGTTTACCGGCTAGCTGGCGGGCTTCCGCCTCGCGGCCGCCCATGACTGTTGAGAAGTACGGCGAAAGCCCGGCGGCTTCCAGCACCGCATTGGCGTTACGTGAGGAGGAAACCACCGCAACGTCCAGACCGACTTTCAGTGCCTGTTGCAGGTAGTCGCTGGAACCCGGGTAAGGTCCGATGCCATCTCGTTCCAGCACGGTGGTGAACACCGCATTTTTGAGATTACCCAGAGCGCAGACCGAATTGGTGCCCTGAAGGTCGGCCGGGTCACCATAGGGGAGCGAAATATTTCGGGAGGCAAGCACCGCGCTCACCCCTTCGTAGCGCGGTCTGCCGTCGAGCAGGTCGAAATAGTCTTGTTCCGTGTAGGACGGCACACCCGGATGTTCTTGGGTGAAAAATTCTGTGAAGAGTTCCCTCCAGGCGGCGCGGTGCAGCAGCGCGGTCGGAGTGAGTACACCATCCAAATCAAAAAGGACGGCCTTAAAATCACGGTGCCGGTAGGTCGGACGGGTAGCGTTCACGATCGAAATCCTTCGAAAGAGGGCAATGAATGGCCGTAGTCCCCACCGTAGCAAGTGATTGCACTTGCATCGACATACTACGATAAGGAATGTGGCTCAGTGGATAGATGTATGGAATAGCGAGCAATGGCGTGAAGAAGCCGCCGGCTGGATCGATGAGGCCTGCGCGGCTTACGGCATCGAGCGTGTTGCAGGACCGGACTTTTGGCCGGCTTCTCTGCATCAGATCTCGGCGTTGGTAGGTACCGACGCGGCAGATCTGGTGTTTAGCACAAACGCGCCTGGTTTGACGGCGGAGGCCGCCATTACGATTACCGCCGGTGAATTACTTCCGGACCGTGTGGTGATGCCTTTGGCAATCGACCGCGTGGCCGGTTATATGCTTTCCCCCGACTTCGGTCATACCTTGGCAGATCTCAAAGACAGTGTCGAAAATTGGCAGTTGGCGCTGGCCTCGCTCGGTTCTTTCCAGGTTGCACTGATGGGCAACGAAGAGGCCTTCTTTGACGTGGGCATGCCGGTGGTAGATCCGCAGTTCCTGCCAGAACAATTTGAGCAGGCCTTGAGCATGCATGTCTCGCTTGGTGTCCAACATCCATTACATCTGGATCCGCAGCAAGCCGATGAGCTGCACCGTCATATCACCACACTCTCCGACGCCTGTGCGGCCTTGCATCGGGGCCCGGTTCCGTTGAGCTTGGAACACGGAGCCTTCGACTTAGCCCAGGCAGTGGTTCCCGCCGAGCAAGGTCAGCAAGCACGGATCATTAACTTTGCAGCCGCACACTGGGCTCACCCTTTCTCTTCGTTGGCCGCCCCGCTGGCTGCCATGACCCAGACCTGGAATTGCCGAACCGATGACGAACGAGTCATGCGAGTACTAGGTGCCTACCTAGAGGAATTTGCTGCCTACGGTAACGCCGATGAGCTTTACGATCTGATTGCTCCGGCTTGTCTGGTTGCGCCACTATCCCAGCATGAAACCTGGTTGCGGTTACTCCTTGACGCAAGCGAGGAGCAGCTCCAAGAACACGCACCAGTGGTCTTAGATACTCTTTCGGTACGCTAAAAAGCATTAAACGGCCTGGCGCGGAATTTAATATTCCGCGCCAGACTTATATGCAGATCAGATCCTTATTTCTTAGCTAAAACCTGCAGCAGCAGTTCGGCGTCATCGCTCATAATGGCGTCAACTTTTTTCTCAATCAGCGCACGCATGGTCGACTCATCGTCGATAACCCAGACATGGACCTGCAAACCAGCGCGCTGTACCGCCTTGATAAACCTGAGTGTAACCACGGGTAATACCCCGTACTTCATTGGCACCTGGACCGCCCAAAACTCGTGGGCAAGGCTCCGGGGAATCCGCCCCAGAAGAGTCGCACATAGCCAGATTAGCGCCATCTGCCGCATGCCGGGGGAACGCCGGACTGGGGCGGAAATTAGGTGCTGCACCGCGGCACTGCGCGCGCTATCAAAAAGAGGCCAGCGCGATCTGCCGGTGACATCCAAGTTCCTCGATGAGCTTGGCCAGTGGGGCGATTACCCGCTCGTCTTTGACATCGATGTTGAGCACAGCGTTGGGGAAGCTGCCAAGTAATTCGCGGAGTGTGCACAGCGGTTGATCTCCGGCTCGCACCATAGACAGCTCTTCNTCGGTACGCTCATGCAATGGCCCCTGAGCATTGGTCANCCNATCTAATGTTTCGTCGTGGAAGGCATAGACGGTTCCATCCTTGGAGACGCGTACATCCGTTTCCAAATGCGTGATTCCCAGATCCCAGGCCCGCTGAAAGGCGATGAGTGTATTCTCTTCATCGCCGAACCGAATGCCGCGATGCGTGAATGCATAGGTCATTTCAGCAGCTTCTCGATCACCTGCGCGACACCGTCTGCCTCAATGGTGTCCGCGGTGTGCTGCGCGGTGGCCAGGGCCAATGGATGGCCCGAGGCCATCGCGTAACCATGGCCGGCGTATTCGAGCATCTCCAAGTCGTTGGGCATATCCCCGAAGGCCATCACCTCATCGGCGCTGATCCCCAATTCACGGCAGTACACGTCTAAAGTGGTGGCCTTGTGGATGTCTACATGCGCCATCTCCAGCAACGAGACCCCGAAGGCCGAGTGGGTGACCGAGAGTAGCTGAGCTAATTCTGGAGCCACAGCGGCGTAGAAATCATCGATAGGCAGCGACTTGGACCTGGCCAAAAACTTGACGATACCCTCTTCATCAATGGCTTCCGAGTTCAGATCCAAGACAGATTGGCTTCCCAAAGTACGATTTTGTTCGGCAAAGTTCGCCCCAAGATGCAATCCACGCGTGGTTTCCGCGGCAAAAGCAGCGTTCGGTTCATGTTCCAGGATAATCTGCTCCGCCTGTTTGGCGGTAGCCGCGGAGAGAGTCCGCGACCAGATGACTCGGTCTTGTTCCAGATCGTAGAGTACGGCGCCGTTAGAGCAGATCACAGTGCCCATGCCTCCAAAGGCTTCGATAATGGGCGTAAGCCAGCGAAACGGCCTGCCGGTCACAAAAACGATGTGAATACCGGCATCCCGAGCGTCTAGAAACGCGCGGCGGGTACGTTCGCTGATATTCCCTTCGCGGTCCACAATGGTGCCATCTAGATCAGAGGCGATCAGTTTAATCATGAAAGTTCCCCGCGGTGCGGCGGGTTCGCCCCGGCGCGGCCAACCGTTACCGACGCCGCGTGAGCGGCAAAAATCAGTGCCTGCTCCAACTGGTGAGCTTCTAGGAGCGCAAGTTTTTCACGGTTTGCGGCTCCGATCATCCCGCGTTCGGCAAGCCAGCATAAGAGAGCAGCGGTAAACGTATCTCCGGCGCCAACAGTGTCGGTTACCTCTACCGATGGGGCACTGTATTCAGCCTCACCGGCACGCACCACACCCCAGGATCCACGTGATCCGGCGGTGGCCACAACGATGGCTGGGCCCATCGCCAACCAGGCCCGAGCAGACTCATGCACCGAACGCATCGGGTAGAGCCATTTCAAATCGATTCCGGAGACACGCACCACGTCGGCTTGGCCGACATAACGTTCGACTTCTGCGACGGTTTGCCCGTGGTTTGTCACCAGCGACGGGCGCAGGTTCGGATCGTAGCTGATGGTGGCGTGAGAGCGGGCCGCGGCCAGCAACGGGAGCAGTTCGGCCGGGCTGAAGAGTGTAGCTATGGAGCCGGTGTGCACTAGTTCGGTGTCTTGGGCGAGTTCTGGACCCACCGTTGGCATCTGCCAAAAAGCATTAAATGCGAAGGTTGCTCCGCCGGCTGGATCCAAAATGCCGTGGGCAATCACCGTCGGCTCATCGTCGGCACCGCCAAGGTATTTGACGTTATTTGCTGACAGGAAACGCTCGATACTCGCACCCTTATCATCGTGTCCCCAGCGGGTGATGAGCGTACCGGGGTACCCGAGCCGGGCCAACGCGACGGCAACGTTGAGCGGGCTTCCGCCCACAAATTCTTGCGCCGGGGCGATTCCTGAGGCCAATACGTCGACTAGTGCCTCGCCAATGACCGTCGGGTTCATCATGCTCCTTTGTAATGCAGCGGGTACAGCTGTTTAACGCATGCCTCCCACTGGTGGCTTGACGGATCGATCCAGCTGAAATGGTCGCCGTCAAAAATGCGCAGGGTGTGCTGCTGACCCAGCGCGGCGGCATGGTCTGCCGCACGCCGTGCAATTTTCACCGGAACATCTGTATCGGCCCGTCCATGAAAGATTACGACACGTGCTGGCATCGGCCATAATTCCACGGGGTTCACCGAGGACAAATCGGCGTCGCCGAGCATCTCATCTACCGCATCATTGCTCAACCGCAAGGTTTTAGCCAGCTGCAAATCCAATAGTCCGGCCTGCGAAATGACCTGCGTGACGCGATCTTCGTGCGCTGCAAGCAATGAGGCTAAATGCCCGCCGGCAGAATGACCAATGATCGTGATCGGGCCTTCTTCTTTGATCAGCGCGAGCGCGAGTCGGGCATCTGCCAGCATCTGCGCTGCGCTGCCCGGCCCACGCCGGTATTCAAGGTTATAACTGGGGATACCTCGAGCGGCCAGGTCCATGGCCAGTGCCTCACCGAGCTGCGCGGTGTATTTTTCGCGCCAATATCCGCCATGAATGATCATCACCGCGCCAAGCGCGGTGACCTGTTCCGGCGCATAAAAGCGCAGCCACTGATCATGATGCGCCCCGTAATGCATGGTTAGTTTCCGGGGAAATCTGCGGCGCGTTTCTCGACAAAGGCGGCGCGGCCTTCCACGGAATCAGCGGTGTTAAACGCTTCGGTAAAGCTCTGCGCCTCGATCTTCAGTCCATCATGAACGTTCAGTGCATCCATGGTGACCATCGCGCGCTTTGCGTTGGCTACGGCCATGGGGGAAACCTTCGTCAGCTCATCGATGGTGGCCACCGCCTGAGCAAGCAGTTCTTCCGGAGCCAGCACACGATTAACCAGACCAATACGCAGTGCCTCGGCCGCCTTGATACGGCGACCGGTGAAGATCAACTCACGCGCCATCGCGTTGCCTACTCGACGCGGTAGTCGAACCGATCCGCCAAAGCCTGGCACCAGGCCCAAGGTCACTTCTGGCTGGCCGAAGCTGGCACGCTCCGAGGCGTAAATGAAGTCACAGGCCAGGGCGAGTTCACAGCCGCCGCCGAGGGCAAAACCGTTAACCGCGGCGATTACCGGAATCTGCAGGGATTCTAGTCGTTCGGTGAGCACATGCATCCGGCGTCCGTAAGCCAAAGCCGCATCGGCGTCCATGGAGTTCATCTGGACAATATTTGCCCCCGCGACAAATGCTTTTTCTCCGGCTCCGGTGAGCACCACGCCGCGGTGCTTGAACTCGCTGGTTTCAAGGTAGTCCACCGCGCGCTCGAGATCCGCGACTACCTCCAAGGCCAGCGCGTTCATTGAGGCCGGCTGATTGACGGTCAGGATGAGGGCTGCGCCCTGCGTGGTCATGGTGAGGGTATCAAATTGCTCCATGCTGATCACTCTCTCATGTTGCACGCTTGCCTGACTAGGAAATTACCGGCGTTTGCCAGATTTTGCCCCGCCACTGCGGGCCTTAGCCTTGGCTTTCTTTTCCTGTTTGGCGCGCGCTTTCGCTTTATCCTTCGCCGCAGCGCGCAATTTATCGTTGCGTTCTTTAGCTACCTGCTGGGTGTTGCGCACCGAAGCTTGGCGTGAAGAGTTTGCCCCGCGTCCTCGCACAATGCCGATAAATTCATCAACCAGCTCAGAATCTTCAAGTCCGGTTGGCCACGCGATGCCGATATGTGTGGTGTTTCCACCCTCAATTTCCCGGTACACCACGTCTTTGCGCTGATAGAGCCTGGCGATGCTCTGCGGAACTCGCAAGACCTGCGCCCCGGAGGCAACAACCTCCATCGCGGTGGGCACCCCGCCGGCTTCCTCGGGGTATTCGCTTAAGTTCAGTTGTGGAAATTTCGCGGCGTCCGCTTCGGGAATCGACTCTTCGTAGTACTCAACATCGTGGTCTTTGGCCGCGCAGACGACCTCGAGCTCGTCATAGAGCGGAATCAAGTGACGTGTCTCGTCCTTGGGCGAGGATCCCTCATAGCGCACAAACACCGCGTCAGCCTGATCGTTGGCCAGAAGTTCAAGGATGCCGTCACCGTCGTAGCGGGTCGCTGCCAGGGCTACCTGCGGGTAGCGCTCGGTGAACCGATCCATCCATTTACCCGGGGTGACGCCTGCTACGTAGGAAATTCGAAGTGTGTGCACGGTTAAATCCTACTGGTCTTTGAGGCGTGATCGATCCGATTAACGCGGTACGGCGGGCTCGGATTACTCCGTGCCCGCCGCAGCTGAAAATTAAACTACTTGCCGTCGGTCTTGACTACAAGTACATCGCATGGAGCCGAGTGGGCTACCGAGGAAGCAACCGAGCCGAGCACGCGGCCCAGACCCTTCATGCCTACGTTGCCCACGACGATCATCGAGGCACCGCGCTCGGTGGCGTCGGAGATCAATACGTCACCTGGCTTACCGTGACCGGCAGCTGCGCTGATCTTCACGCCAGGTACGGCGTTGCGCACGTCGTTGGCCACACGCTGAGCCAGCTTGCGGGCCTGCTCTGCGTCGTCCAAGATCCAGGTGTCGCTACCGATGGAAACTACTTCGGTGTTATCCGAAGCGTGTGCGGTGAGCACGATCAATTCGGCGTCGATCTTCACTGCGAGCTCGGCTGCACGGCGGGCCGCACGCTGTGCGGTTTCGGAACCGTCAACACCAACGAGGATGATTTCTGACATTATTTCTCCTTGAATAGGGATTGCTTCGTAAGTATTTCGAGGCAGACACCAACTGTGATGCCTACCACTTTATGCGCTTAGTTGGCTTTTTGTCGCAAAAAGTCTACGGCGCGCTGCCAGGCGAGGGCGGCAAGCTGTGCGTCGTAGTTTCCCGCAGGATTTTCATCGTTGTGGAAAGCGTGCTTGCCGTCGTAGTAAAAGTACTGAACTTCGGCCCCGGATTCTAAGCGAATCTGTTCTTCCTGAGCCTTGGCATCCGCGACGGGGTATGAGTCGTCGAAGTTTGCGTAATGACCTTGAACCGCGGCGCGCACGCCACTGAAATCGTTGGGCACACCCTGCCCGACACCGTAAAACGGAACCGCGGCACTAATTTTTTCACCCTGCTGGGCTGCCAGCTGCAGGACAAAACCGCCACCCATGCAGAAACCAATAGTCCCTAGCTTGGTGCTGGTGACAGAATCGCTAGCCAAGAGGTAGTCGACCGCTCCGGAGAGTAATTCGGCACCTCGCTCTTCGGGCAGCTGCGACATCATCTGGCCGGCTTCTTCACCGTCATGCGCGATCGATCCGCCATAAAGGTCTGGCGCCAAGGCAACAAAACCCTGGGCGGCGAGGCGATCGGCGATATCGCGGATGTGGTCGGTCAGTCCCCACCATTCCTGAATGACGATCACGCCGGGGCCTTTACCGGATTCGGGAAGCGCAAGGTATCCGTGCGCCTGCGTTCCGGACGATTCAAAAGTTACGTTCTGGTGCGGGGTTTTGACTGCCACTTCGCCTCCTGAGCTGTATTTATCTCCAGTCTATGCATGCCGTAGATGCTTTGGCATTGACTACCATCACAATTTAAGACATTTTGCCTAGACTACGCTGTTAGATCGACCTCACCGATGCGCTCAAGTGAATCAACTACCAGATCCCAGAAACGTTCGTGGTCCAGATCAACTGCCACCGAAGTGTGGCAATCGTCGGCGGCCGGGGCGCGTAAATCGGCGACGGTCATGCCGAGGGTGAGCTCCCCACGCAGTTCAACACTGACCGGAGCACGCAGCGTGCGTACCACGGTTGGGTCAATGACATAGGCGACGGCGCAAGGGTCATGCACCGGAGGAGCGTCAAAGCCCTGATGATCCAGGTAGGCCTGCGCAAAGAAGTCCATCAATTCGCGAACGAATTTTGCCGGCCCCGTGCCGACCTTTTCGATGCGCTGCACCACTTCTTTGGTGGCAAGGGCCTGATGGGTGAGGTCCAGTCCGACCATGACCACCGGCCACTTTTCATTAAAGACGATATGGGCGGCTTCCGGGTCGATTTTGATGTTAAATTCGGCTACCGCGCTCCAGTTGCCCGTATGGTATCCGCCGCCCATCAGCACCACTTCGCGTACGCGCTCGACGATGCGCGGTTCGCGGCGGACCGCCAACGCGATATTTGTCAGCGCACCGGTGGGAACCAAGGTGATCTCCCCCGGCTCGTGAGTCATGATCAATTCAATAATCAGGTCTACCGCGTGGCGCTCATCAAGCACTATGCGTGAGGCCGGTTGAGCCGGACCATCCATGCCGGATTCGCCGTGGACCTCCGGGGCGTTTTCAATCTCGCGGACCAGCGGGCGGGGGCACCCGGCAGCGAAAGGTACACCGGTAATTCCGGCAATGGTTCCCACCACAAGCGCGTTATCGGTGACTTTCTCCAGGGTTTGATTACCTACCACGGTCGTTACCGCGAGCAATTCGATCTGCGGGTTGCCGTGCGCCAATAAGATAGCGACCGCGTCATCGTGCCCCGGATCGCAGTCAAGGATGATCTTGCGTGGTGTGCTCATGTACGCCCCTGGTCCCGTCCGATAACTAGATATCGGGAGTTAGATGGTTATTGAGCCTAATTCTTCCCGCTCAAACCCTAGCAGTCAAGCGCTTAACTAAAAGGCTTGCGCACACCCGCCCGCACACTAGGATGGAGCCATGAACAATGCTGATTCGCCGAACGAACCACGCCCAGCGCGCAAGGTCACCGCGGCTATGGTCGCAGCTCACGCAGGAGTTTCCACGGCGACAGTTTCTCTCGTGGCCAATGGAAAGTCCGCCGGCCGAGTCTCCAAGCGCAATGAGGAACGGGTTCGCGAAGCAATACGCGAGCTCGGATACTACGTAGATAGCATCGGTAGTTCGCTGGCCCGCGGGGTTAGTTCGCTGGTCATCTTGGTTGCCCCGGATATTTCAAACCCATTCTTTGCAAAGCTCATTGCAGGTGTGCGCGGAGTTCTTGGCGAGGATTATCAGCTGCTGCTTTCGGTCACCGACGCCGGCTTATCCCCCAGCGCTACGGAAATCAGACGGTTGCTCGGATTACGCCCCGCTGGCCTGCTGGTCCATGCACCCACACCGTTGTTCTTATCCGAACTTTCCAGTCCGTTACCGTTGATTGCACTGGACGCACCAGATGCCCCGGAACACATCCCGTCGGTTAACTTTGATGTACTCCAAGGTGCCCACGATGTGGCAGCGCACCTCGCCGCACAAGGGCATCGCAAGGTTGGCTATTTGGATGCAACTACCGGTACCGCCACACTGCGTATGCGACGTGAAGCATTCTTAAGCGCCGCCGCACAGCTCGGAATGCAGGTTCCGGCAGTAGCTATCAGCTCTTCAACCATTGAAATGGGAGATGCTGCGGCAGCGTTCGCCGCCCACTGGGATGAATGGAAAGAATCCGGAATCACCGCGTTGGCCTGTGCCACCGACACCCATGCCTATGGTGTCCTGCAAGCTGCCAGCACCGCAGGTGTTCGGGTTCCGCAGGATTTAGCTGTCACCGGATTTGATGACTTGCCGTTTTCTACCGCCTCGCACCCGTCATTGACCAGTGTTCGTCTCGACGCACACAGTGTCGGGGTGCAGGCCGCCCAGGCACTGCGCCAATTGATCGACGGCACACCTTTGAAGGAGTCAAAACTTCAACTCTCCAGCCAGCTTATGGTGCGTGCCTCAAGCGGCGGAACCCAGTAGCTACTGGATCAGCTTGCCGCTTTTGGCAACCTCCGGATCCGTGCATGAGGACAGATCAAAACAACACGGCCGGCGCTTTCCGTCACGAAGTTTGGAAATACTCACCTGCACTCGACGCTCCCGAGTGACCGGGTTTTGCGTAGATTTCACCCAGCGTGCCCACTCCCATCTGGCCATGGGCGTCAGCCCGAGCCAAGTTTCATGTAGATCATCGGCATCCGCCAATGCGCCGGCAAGGTCTTGGGGAACGTTAACTTCCGGCCACGACTCGGCAATGGCGGCCGAAAGGCTCACCTCCTGTCCGGGGTGAAGATCAAGTACTTCGCCCGGAATCCAATGCCCCCGCCGGCCATCGGGCTCTACGACGACCATCTCTGTGGAGTTGAGCAATTGGACGGCAACTTGTCCGCGGCTAGGCAGGCTTTTGCTGGATTCCTCATCCAAGCGCAGAATCAGCCTGTCGCCGATCTGGTCAGCCAAACCGGTGAGCTCCACGATCTTCAGATCCTTTGACATGTCATCCCACTTTCTTTCGTCTTTGATTCTATGTCCCGCGTGGGCGCTCGATTGGCCCGGGTTAAGAACGGCACCTAAATTACACTTTTTCTGTGCGTGGCACCGCTGAGTCGTCTGCTGACCCTTGCTTATTGACACGTCAACCACTACGGCATATGCTTGACGTGTCAACTAAAAATGAAGTCTGCTAGGGAGCCCGAACATGGATGGCATCGAAAACATCGAATTTGGTATCGACACCTTCGGCGACGTACCGCGTGGCAAGGACGGTCAGCTCGTATCCTACGCTCAGGCAATCCGCGCCACGGTGGAGGAAGCTGTCCTCGCAGACCAGGTAGGCATAGATGTCGTAGCGGTGGGTGAACACCACCGCCCAGAGTTCGCAATTAGCACCCCGGAAACAGTTCTCGCAGGGATTGCGACGGCAACGAGCAATATTCGTCTCGCCTCCGGCGTGACCGTCTTATCCTCAGACGATCCGGTACGCGTTTTCCAGCGCTTCGCCACAGTTGATGCGCTGTCCAGTGGCCGAGCCGAAGTGATTCTAGGCCGCGGCTCATTCACCGAGTCCTTCCCGCTCTTCGGCTATGACATGGCCGATTATGACTTACTCTTCGACGAGAAGATTGACCTTTTCCACAAGCTACTCGACGAGAAGCCAGTGACTTGGCAGGGCACTACGCGCGCCTCCCTCAACGAGGCTGATGTCTTCCCGAAGACCGAGTCGGGACGTCTGAAAACATGGGTTGGTGTCGGCGGCTCCCCACAATCTGTCATTCGAACCGCGAACTACGGTTTTCGAATGATGCTCGCCGTCATCGGCGGCGCCCCTGACCGCTTCGCTCCCTACATTGATCTTTACCACCGGGCGAACGCGCAGCTAGGTCAGAGCTCGCCCTCGGTAGGTCTGCACTCTCCTGGATTTATTGCAGACACCGACGAGCAGGCCAAGGAAATCATCTTCGAAGACTATAAGAAAATGCGTGATCAGATCGGCGCCGAACGTGGTTGGTCTCCGATGCGTCGCGAAGAATTCGAGGCCGAAGCTGCCCATGGTTCGCTCTACATTGGCTCGCCCGAAACGGTGGCGCGCAAGATTGCCAAGACCATCGGCACCCTGGACATCGGACGCTTTGACCTGATCTACAGCGGCGGAGCGGTGCCCGCCAGCGATCGCTTGCGGGCCGTGGAACTCTACGGCACCAAGGTGATTCCACTGGTACGCGAAATGCTCGCCGACCAACCGGCAAATCAGAAGGCCACACGATGAACAACTCAAACACCACGATAGGGATTCTCGGTGCAGGAAAGGTCGGCACAGCCCTGGCCCGCCTCGCGTTAGCCGCCGGCTATCGTGTACTTATCGCAGGTTCCGGGGACCCAGCGAAGATCGCCCTGACCGTCGAAATTCTGACCCCCGGCGCGCAGCCGATGTCGTCGGCCGACGCCGCGGGTAACGCAGACATTGTCATTCTGGCGCTTCCGCTGGGTAAGTACCACACACTGCCCGTGGCGCAGCTGGCTGACAAACTAGTTATCGACACAATGAACTATTGGTGGGAAACCGATGGAATCCGCGAGGACCTGCGTGACCCACTGACCTCCACCAGCGAAATTGTGCAGGAATTCCTGCCACGCTCCCGTGTGGTCAAGGCGCTTAATCACATGGGATATCACGACCTTGAAGAAGAGTCGAAGCCCGCTGGCAGCAGCGGCCGCAAGGCGATTGCCATCGCCGGAGAACATCAGCTCCCAGAGGTCACCTCCCTGATCGACGCCCTTGGTTTCGACCCATTACTCATTGGATCGCTGGCAAACGGTGCACTCCTACAGCCAGGAAACCCCGCCTTCGGCGCTAACCTTCCGCAGGCACAGCTGGCGCAGAAGATCGACGAAGCGAACGTGAATTGGGATGGAATCCGAGAGCCGGTAAAGGAAACAAGCTAACCGTGGAAATTCTGGACAGCATTGTCATCGGCGCCGGACAGGCCGGATTATCGGCTTCCTATCACCTGAAACGCTTAGGTCTACGACACATTGTGCTCGATGCAAACAAAGCGCCCGGTGGAGCATGGCAGCACCGGTGGGACGCATTGACCATGCAGGACGTCCACGGTGTCGCCGAGCTACCGGATGCCATGCCACCAAAGCGCGACCTGAGACGGGCCAATGCGGCGGTACCTAAGTCCTTTGCAGACTACGAAAAAGAACATGAACTACCAATTATTCGGCCGGTCAACGTAACTAGCGTTACCGACGACGCGGGTACCTTACTGGTTCACGCTGGAAAGGAAATCTGGCGCACTCGCACCCTGATTAACGCGACAGGAACCTGGACACGCCCGTTCCTCCCGCACTACCCCGGGGTGGAAACATTTATCGGTGAGCAATTCCACACGGTGGCATACCCTGGCCCCGAATACTTTAGAGACAAACGAGTCTTGGTCGTGGGCGGCGGCGCATCGGCCGTGCAGTTTCTTGGTGCATTACGTCCAATTACCGACACGCTATGGGTCACACGCACCGAGCCAAATTGGCGAGCAGATACATTCGATTCCGATGAAGCACGGATTGCCGCGGTTGCGCTGGTGGAACAACGCGTCGCGCAGGGTTTGGCTCCACAAAGCGTGGTGAGCGTAACCGGACTCGCGCTACGCGCCCAAGAGCAGGAAGCCAAATCCCTCGGCGCTTATGAACGTCACCCAATGTTCACGTCGGTGGAGACCGACGGCGTACGCTGGGCCGACGGTCGCTTTGAACGAGTTGACGCGATCCTCTGGGCCACGGGATTCAGGCCCGCCATAGCTCACCTTGCCCCGCTGAAACTACGCAGTACCCACGGTGGTATCCAGCTAGACCGCGCGGGAAAGGGTACCGGATCAGTCCAGGATCCCCGCGTGCAGCTGGTCGGCTACGGACCTTCGGCAAGCACCATTGGCGCAAATCGAGCCGGACGATCCGCCGCACGCGGCGTCAAGCGGAATCTCGATAGCTTTTCTCAACTCCGCGCATGACCCACTGTCGACGCAGTGAATAGTTAAGAACAAATGTCCCGGAACATCGATCAAACGATGTTCCGGGACATTTCCCATGTGCGCGAAGGGGGACTTGAACCCCCACGCCCTTGCGAGCACTGGCACCTGAAGCCAGCGCGTCTACCAATTCCGCCATTCGCGCATGATTCCCGCTCTCGCGGCAACAAGAAATAGCTTACACGTTGTTTTTATTGATCGCCTAATCGAATCAACCCCATGTGCTCAGCACCACATGAAACCTTTTGACCAGTTGGTACGTTGAATCAGTTGCCTGTCTTTTCTTCAAGGATATTTCCGGGAATTGCACAGCTGAAAACAGTAAGATCGAGAATGACGTTCTGTGTCACAAGGACATTGAACCGAAATACCGGGCCTAAAAACGCCACGGACTACAGGAAAGGAGCACACGTAATGAGCTTTCTCGATAATGTCGAACGAGGCTTAGAGAAGGTCGTCACCAGCTTCTTTCGTGGGAACAGCACCGCAGACATCAAGCCAGTCGAACTAACCACCGCGCTGCGCAATGAAATGGATCGCGGAATTCTAGCGATCAGTGAAGGTCGCAGCCTTGCTCCGAACGACTTCGTCGTGTCGTTGAGCACTAAAGATTTTGACACCGCCAAAGCGTGGGGATCCCCCGTAGTCAACGAGATGGCTAAGGTCACCGCGGAACACGCCGTCACCCAGGGATACTCGATTCAGGGAAAGATCATGATTCATTTCGTGAATTCTCAAGAACTCAAGGCCGGCGAAGTGGAGGTTGCAGGATCCGTCAAGGATTCAGGTGCAAATCCGGTCGCGGCTGCCCCTGTGAAGCCTCAGGCGCCGATGGCAGTACCAACGCGTGATGCCGCAACGCCAACACCGCAGACCACCGCACAACCTCGACCTACCGCGAAGCCAGCAGCCTCGGCCGCCGCGCCACTTGCCAAACAAGCGGTAGTTGAAGTTAATGGACAGCGCTTCGCGCTCAATCACCACTCGATCGTGCTTGGCCGTTCGGCCAGCACCGATATTCCGGTAGACGACACGGGAGTTTCCCGTCAGCATATTCGAGTAGAGCAGAAGTCTCCGGGCTCCTATGTGGTCACCGATCTCGGCTCAACCAACGGCACCTACGTTGACGGTAAGAAGATTTCCACACAGACGCGTATATTGGACGGTTCAATCATTACTATTGGACAGACCAAGATAGTTTTTCGCCTAATTACGCCTAGCAACGGAGGCCGTGCATGAATGATCTCGTTCTCAGCCTGTTCCGCCTTGGCTTCCTCGTCCTGATTTGGTTACTCGTTTTGAGCATTGTTGGCGCTATGCGCCGCGACCTAGTAATTGGTGCTCGGGCACGTACCGGCGCACCCAGTGCCAGGGCTTTGAAGAAGAATCCAGAACTTGCCGAACCTGAGGTCAGTACACGCAAGACAGCTAGCACCTTACACATTGTGGAGGGCCCGCTAGCCGGACGCAGCATACCTCTGCAGGGAGAACCTATTATGTTCGGTCGCGCCGCAAGACGCCACCGTGGTTCTCGAAGATGACTATGCTTCGGGCCGTCACGCACGCCTTTTCCCTCAGGGGTCACGGTGGTTTATCGAGGATCTAGGCTCTACCAACGGCACCTTTGTTGGCGATAGTCAGCTCACTCGTGCACAGCCAGTTGAACCGGGACAGCGAATCCGCATCGGGAAGACTGTTCTGGAATTGAAGGCCTAGCCAATGGCTCTAAAGTTTAAATTTGCAGCCATGTCTGATGTCGGACGCATACGCAAAAAGAACGACGACTCTGCCTATGCCGGCGAATATCTCGCAGTTCTAGCTGATGGCATGGGAGGCCACGTCGGTGGCGATGTAGCATCTGCATCCACGGTGCTAGATCTGGTGCATCTGGACCGCCGCTACACGGTAGACCCACAAAATGCCCTGACCGATGAAATCCAGGCAGCAAATTTGGTGCTCAACGAACTTGTCGGTGCGAATCCGAAACTTTCAGGCATGGGCACTACCGTCACCTCGGTCCTTCTCTCCGGCGAGACCTTGCATCTGGCGCATATTGGTGACTCACGCGCCTATCGCCTGAAGAATAATGAATTTGAACAGATCAGCCGCGATCACACCTTTGTGCAACGACTCGTTGAAGAGGGTCGAATCCAGCCTCACGAGGCAGAAACTCACCCGCATAAAAACGTACTACTGCGTGTGCTGGGCGATTCTGATGCCTCCCCCGAAGTAGATGTTTTACAGCTCGAAGCGCAACCCGGAGAACGCTGGCTCCTATGCTCAGATGGTCTGACCGATGCGGTGGCAGTGCCCATCATCGAGCAAATTGTGCGTGGCACCGCAGATATGAATGCGGCGGTCAACGACCTCGTAGCAACTACTCTGCGTAACGGTGCGCCGGATAACGTCACCGTCGTGCTCTTTGACGTCGTCGAAGTAGATGACACCGAAGATGCGGGTCCGGCCAGCTTCGAACCGGCGCCAGATACCGGTCAGCTCACCATTGCCGCCGAAGGCGATGTTGAGGCCAGCGCGTCTGTGCTGCGCCACGAAATTTCTCAACGTCCACACCTTTTGGTCGGCGCCGCCCAACTGGCCACGCAGACCGGTCAAATTCCTGTGGTCACCCAGCACACCGGTGAACGTCGAGCCGCCGCGCTACTCACGCACCGTTCGCCAGCTGCCGGTGAAGTACTAGACCCATTGGAATCACGCCCCGTGCAGCGTCGCTGGTTTATGCCACTGCTGTTAACCATGGCCACGCTACTCATCATCGGACTGGGGGTCTGGGGTTATCTCTGGACACAAACCCAGTTCTACGTGGGAGCCGTTGGAGACAAGGTCGCTATCTATCGCGGTGTTCCACAAGAACTCGGGCCGATTTCCTTGTCTGAGGTCGACACCGTCAGCAGTATTCCGCTTGAAGCTCTGCCGGAATATTCACGCCAACGCGTGGAATCTGCGATTCTGGCCGACAGCCAGGAACATGCGGCAATGATGATTCAAGAACTTCTTGTCACGGCAAAACAAAATTGTCCGGTCCAAGCCCCGGGTACTAACGGCAGCAATCAGTCTTCCCCACTTCCGCCAGCCTATTGTCAGGAGATCATGCGATGAGCGAACTGCACACCGCGCCGGTTCCACGACGCAATTTGGAGCTGGTTTTACTACTGCTGGCGCTGAGTGTTGGTGCCGCAGCCTTCTTCCTCGTCGGGAGTAGCTCGGACGCAAACGACAACACCGACTTCTTCGTGCAAACCGGAATTCTGGCTGGGCTAGCCCTCCTTATGCACATCATGTTACGCATCTTCGCTAAATATGCTGATCCGGTAATACTTCCGATTACAGTAGCCTTGAATTCCCTTGGCTTAGCGATGATTCACCGGATTGACTTGGCAAAAACCACGGATCAATCCATGCGACAACTCCTGTGGACCGCGATCGCTGTCGTCATTGCTGCGGTGGTTCTGTGGGCAATCCGCGATCATCGCATGTTGCGCCGCTTCACCTACATCGCATTGCTGGCATCAATAATCTTGCTGCTTTTGCCGATGATTCCAGGGTTTGGAGTGACCATCAACGGTGCCCGCATTTGGGTCCGGCTAGGCCCGTTCTCGATGCAGCCCGGAGAGCTAGCCAAAATTACCTTGTCGATCTTCTTCGCTGGTTATCTTTCGTCCAACCGCGATCTGATCTTGATGGCCGGCCGCAAGCTTGGCCCACTGCAATTGCCGCGACTGCGCGATATGGCACCAATGGTGGTGGCCTGGGTGCTGTCCATTGGTGTACTCGTGGTGCAGCGCGATCTTGGTTCTTCGATTCTGTTCTTCGGCCTGTTTATCGTGATGATCTATGTGGCTACTGCACGAATCTCCTGGGTGCTCATAGGTCTGCTGATGGTTGCCGCCGGGGGCGTCTTTGCTGCGATGACGATGAGTCACGTAACTCGACGCATCGACGTTTGGCTCAATGCCTTCTCCCCGGAAATTTATCAGGCTCGTGGCGGCAGTATGCAGATCGTCGAAGGGCTGTTTGGGATGGCCGACGGCGGGCTCTTTGGCACCGGTCTGGGTGAAGGTTCTCCCTACCGTGTTCCGCTTGCAAACTCGGACATGATCATCGCTTCCTTTGGTGAAGAGATCGGTCTGATAGGACTAGCGGCGATCGTGCTGCTCTATATGTTGCTGATCAGTCGAGGACTCCGCGCGGCCTTGGGTTCACGAGATACTTTTGGCAAGCTTTTGGCAGCTGGGTTGTCTTTCACCCTTGGATTACAGTGCATCGTCATTATTGGTGGCGTATCGCGGCTGATTCCATTGACCGGTTTAGCTACTCCTTTCATGGCCGCCGGCGGTTCATCGTTGCTCGCGAACTGGATTATCGTCGCCTTACTCCTAATGATTTCGCATAATTCACGTCGTCCAATGCTCGGCGGCGTGGGACCAACCGACGAGGTTGCAACTCCGGGAGCTTTGACTACAAAGGCGGTGAAGAACGTATGAATCAAGCCATTAAGCGCGTCTGGGTCGCCTTGACCATGATGTTCATTGTCTGCCTTGCAGGCTTGAGCTATATCCAGTTCTTCAGTGCCGAAAAGCTTGCCGATAACTCGCTAAATAAGCGTCAGCTTTACCGCGAATTTGATCTACCGCGCGGGGCGATCTTGGTAGACGGTAAACCTATTGCGGAATCGGTTCCTACCGATGACGGTCAATTCACGTACCAGCGCAAGTACAACAATCCCGAGGAATACGCTCACCTCACCGGTTATTACTCACTGGCTAATGGCAGCACCCATCTGGAATCAGATCTGAATTCTTGGCTGACCGGCAGCAGTTCCGATCTAGTCTTTGATCGCTTGACCGCGATGTTCACCGGCAAGAAAGCCGAGGGCGCTTCGGTAGAGCTCACCATTGATGGTGAGCTGCAGAAGAAGGCTTACGAAATGATCCCGGATGGATTGCGAGCCACCATCGTGGTGACGGATCCAAAGACCGGTGACATTTTAGCTATGGCTTCCAAGCCGAGCTTTGACCCCAATGACCTTGCAGTCCACTCAACGGTTAAAGCAGCCGAAAATATGAAGAAGCTGACCAACGTCAAGGGATTGAGTCCTTACATTAATCCGGCGATCGGCAACCTCGTTGCGCCAGGCTCCTCATTCAAGATCTTGAGTACCGTGGCGGCGCTGGAATCCGGTGAATATGATTTGAATACGGTAATCGATAACCCGACCCGCATTACCTTGCCTGGGACGAATACCAAACTCGGAAACTTTGAAGCCGGCATTTGTGCCCGTCAACCGCAGGCAAAGCTCGAGTTCATCTTTACCCAGAGCTGCAATACGCCATTCGTGAATATCAGCGAGAAGCTCGGGGAAAAACCATATGAGGATGTCACCGAACGTTTCGGCTTTGGACAACAGCTGAACATTCCGCAGTCCGTAACTGCCAGTGTTTTCCCAACTGGAATGACAGCTTCACAGCTTGCCATGTCCACCATCGGACAGTTCGATACAAAAACGACTTCCTTGCAAATGAATATGGTCGCCATGGCTATCGCTAACGACGGGGTAATCATGCAACCAAATATGATTGATAAGGTCATCGCGCCGGATCTGCGAGTAATTGAAGATCCAAAGCCCAAGGCTTTCTCTACGGCAACTACCAAGGAAGTCGCTAACACAGTGGCGGAATTGATGAAGGGCCCCGTGAAGTCGGGCACGGCAATGAATGCCGCGGTGCCAGGTGTTGATCTTCGCGTCAAGACCGGTACTGCGCAGATTGGAACCTCGGGAATGGTGAATTCCTGGATCACCGGCTTCGCGCCGGGTGATGATCCCCAAGTCGCGATCACCGTGAACATTGAACAAGTAGATTACGACACTGGCCATAACACGGCCGGGTCACTGATGAAGAAGATGACAGAGGCGGTGTTCTACAAGTGAGGCCAGTAACCGGCACCACCTTGGGCGGTCGATACAAGCTGACTGACCGCATCGCGATCGGTGGCATGGGCGAGGTCTGGAAGGCCCGAGACCAGGTTCTTGGACGCTTAGTTGCGATCAAGATTCTCAAAGAGGAATACACGGATAACGAGAGCTTCCTGACTCGTTTCCGCGTTGAGGCGCGCCATACTGCGTTGCTCAATCACTCGGGTATCGCGGGCGTTTTCGACTACGGCGAGGAGCAGGGCTCCGCGTATCTGGTCATGGAACTTGTTCCTGGTCCGCCACTGTCGACCATTATCGAACGCGAGCGAAAGCTCGATGTTGATCGCACGCTGTCGTTGATTGCACAGACCGCTCGGGCATTGGCCGCAGCGCATGAACATGGTCTCGTACACCGCGACGTGAAGCCCGGCAATATTCTAGTGATGCCTACCGGCGTCGTGAAGATTACCGACTTTGGCATTGCCCGTTTGGCCGATCAGGTTCCGTTGACTGCGACCGGTCAGGTGATGGGCACCGCCCAGTACCTCGCGCCGGAACAGGCCACCGGGCAGATCGCCACCGGCAGTTCGGACATCTATGCACTGGGTGTCATCGGTTACGAATGTCTTGCCGGACGCCGGCCATTCACCGGTGAATCGCAAATCGCGATCGCGTTGGCTCAGGTCAACGACGCTCCCCCACCGCTTCCCGATTCGCTGCCCGCACCCGTTCGTCAGCTGATCATTTCGATGCTCGCCAAGAACCCGGCAGATCGTCCAGCTAACGCGAATGCTCTGGCAGATGCCGCAGAGGCGCTACGCAAGGGTGACACGAACACCGCCACCATCGCCGTACCAGGAATGCTCATCACCGGTGTGCACGATGACGCTACTCAGGCGCTTAACCTCGATGAGGACGCTACCCGAGCCGTTACCTCGGTAAATGCTGCTCCGCCGATGACTAACGCCATGCCTACGGTCTCGGCGCCAGCCGCCGTGGGTGCCGCGGCTGTAGGTGCTTCCGCCGCGAGCTACGATGACGAAGGCTTTGACGAACATCAGGCGGACAATCAGGAGGGTTATGAGGACGAGAAACGAAACCCTTGGATCATTCCACTGGTAGTAGTCATCGTCTTGGCAGCATTGATTGCCTTGGGTGCCTGGCTCATTCCGAAATTGGGTTCCTCGAACACCGAACCAACTAGCTCACCGGTCAGCACCAGTGCGTCGGTGGAAAGTTCCGAACCTAGTGCTGAAACTACCGCACCAAGCGACGAAACCAGCACACCAAGCGAAGAGACCACCGCTCCCACAAAAACGGTCGAGTCCGTCACCGTGCCTTCCAACTTAGTGGGCAAGGATATTGATACCGTCATCGCACAATTGCGGTCCCTAGGTCTAGAGGTAAGCGATTCTGCAACGGAAAGCTCGGAAGCGAATCCTGGCGAGGTGCTATCGGTTTCACCTACCGGAAGTGTTGAACCCGGTTCTACGGTCAAGGTGAGCTACGCGAAGGCCCCAGAAACCGTTGACGTTCCTGCGGTTACCGGTATGAGCTACGAAGCCGCCCAAAAGCTGTTGCAGGACTCTGGTCTTGCAGTATCCAAGGGTGGAGAAGAACATGATTCTTCGGTTGCAAATACCGTGCTGAAGCAAACCCCTGCGGAAGGCACCAAGGTCACCCCTGGTTCGCGAATTTCGTTGATCATCTCACTTGGCCCGGAGCCAAAAGAAACTCCTACCGAAACCCCGACTTCGACCCCAACACCAACTGCTACCCCGACCGAATCGGCAACACCTAAAGAAACCGGCGCAAGCGAAGCTCCATGAGTAATTTTGATGCATTGCCGCCCGGTTTGCCTCGGCTGATTGCCGACCGTTATGAAATACGGTCGCTGATCGGCCGTGGTGGCATGGCTGACGTTTATCTAGCGACAGATCATACTCTTGCCCGTCAGGTTGCGGTCAAAGTCCTGCGCCACGACACCGCAGATAATCCGATGGTGACCAACCGATTCCGCCGCGAGGCGAAGTCTGTCGCCGGACTCAGCCACCCAAATATCGTTGCTGTTTACGACACCGGCGAGCTTCCTGCCACCGAATATAGCAGGAGCACCTCGCCTTATATCGTCATGGAATATGTCTCTGGACGCACACTGAGGCAGGTGCTCAAGGATGAGCATGTCGATGAACAATACGCGGTAGAACTGATCCGTGGTGTGTGTGATGCGCTGGATCATTCTCATATGAAAAATGTCGTGCACCGCGACATCAAACCGGCCAACATTATGTTGACCGACCAAGGCCATGTAAAACTCATGGATTTCGGTATAGCCCGAGCCATGGATACCTCTTCCACCATGACTCAAACGGCCGCGGTGGTCGGCACCGCACAGTATTTTTCTCCTGAACAGGCACGAGGAGAACTGGTCGACTACCGTTCCGATATTTATTCGGCCGGTTGTCTTTTTTATGAGCTTGTCACTCATCAACCTCCATTTACCGGTGATTCTCCGGTATCTGTGGCTTACCAGCATGTTGGGGAGAACCCGGTTCCTCCCAGCGAAGTTAACAATTCACTTCCTGAGATCTATGACGCTGTGGTGCTCAAATCCTTAGCTAAGGAACGAGACCAGCGATTCCAGTCTGCTGGAGCGTTTGCAACGGCGTTGGAAGATGCTCAGAACGGTATTCCTTACCGGGATGAGGCGGCCACGATGGTGGCTGCTACGGTGCCCTTCTATGAGCATCAGGAGGAAACCACAGCATTTCGGCATCCGCGCACTAGCGAGCATCCGGTGTTCTCTTCCCGAGCCGATGAGCGCGACGAACGTCCACGGGAACACCGCTCGAACCGTGGCCTGATTTGGCTTTTGACGATTATCGCTTTGGTAGCGGTGGGTATCGCCAGCTTCCTGGTGATTAGGTCACTGCAGGCCGAGGCCGAACAGCGGGCACCCGTCGCGGTTCCCGAGGTCAAAAACCTCTCTGAAGTAGACGCCACCCGACTACTCAACGATGCGACCTTCAAGGTCGATGTTGAGCGTGAGTTCAGCGATGACGTAGATGAAAACAAGGCGACGCGCACCGATCCGAATAACGGGACACAGCTGTCCAAGGACTCAACTGTCAAGCTTTTTATCTCCGATGGTACCGAAGAGCGCGTTATTCCAGAATCTCTCGAAAATCAGTCCGAGGTCGCTGCACGCGAGGCAATTCGCGCAGCGGGTCTAGAAGTTGGTGAGGTCAGCAGAGAGAATCACGCAAGTATTCCTACCGATTGGGTTATCGGCACGAGTCCCGAGCTTGGGTCGAAGGTTAAAACCGGGTCTACCGTGGATCTTATTCTTTCCACCGGTATGGTCAAGGTGCCTGATATCAGTGGAATGACTCGTGATGAAGCAGAAAAGGCTCTCACCGCAGACGACGTGGGCTTGTTGGCGAAGTTTGTCGAAGTTCCCGACGAGTCTGAACCAGGGACGTTATTCCTGCAAGATCCAGCCGCTGGCGCCGAGGTAACCCAGGGCGCTTTTGTTACCGTATCGGTTTCAGTCGAGAAGCCAGAACCAAGCCAGAGCCCATCCGACCCGGAAACCTCACAGAGCTCTGACGAAACTGATGAGTCAACACCACCGGAGGAAAGTAAATCCTCTGGGACTGAGAAGTCGATGCCTCCACGGTCCACCAACGGCAATGGGAATAACGACGGCCGCGGCAATCGCGGCGATTAACTACTCGCCACTAAATAGTGGGCTCAGGGTGCCGGCCTTTTCGGCTGCCCCTTGCAGTCCAATAAATTCCAGCCAGTTGCCAAGCATCTGATAACCCTGTTCGGTGAGTACCGATTCTGGGTGATACTGCAAACCCCACAATGGGGCGGTGCGGTGAGCCAATCCCATGATGACTCCCCCAGCGGTCTCCGCGATAATCTCCAATTCCTGCGGGATGCTATCGCGAACCGCAGCCAGCGAGTGGTATCGAGTGGCGGTAAACGGATTCGCCACGTTCTTGAATACCGGATGATCTTCGTGACTGACTAACGAAGTTTTGCCGTGCATCAACTCTTCAGCATGCGTCACGACTCCGCCGAATGCTTCAGCAAGCGCCTGGTGGCCTAAACACACACCGAGCATCGGTTTGTCGTGTCCGGCGCACCACTTGATCAAGTCGACACTCACGCCTGCCCCTGCGGGATCACCTGGTCCCGGAGAAATAAGAACACCGTCGTATTCTGCTGCAAGCTCTTGTGCCTGCTCGAGACTTATCTGATCGTTACGGTGAACCGTAGTTTGGGCACCGAGCTCTTGGAGGTAACCAACGAGGGTGTAAACGAAGCTATCGTAGTTGTCGATTACGAGGATCTTGGTGGTGCTCACGGGTTACTCTGGCCAATCGTTGAGTCGGTAAATGGGCTGAACTGTGACAGCCACGGGAAGACGTACATCATTAGTAATAGCACGACAGCGGCCAGCAATATTAATGCCTCAATAATGCGTAACCAGATTGGTCCTGGCAGATTTCGAAAAATCCATGCGTACATTATTACTCCCTAGCTTGTGGCGTCGACAACGAGTTTCCGAATTTCCTTAGGCGGCCCAGCATCTAACGGCTGCCAATCGGTGAGTTCGGAGTAGGCAATGATGCGCTCCCGAGTGCTAAACGGCGGGTGGCAACTTGTCATCGTCAGAATCGATTTTTTGGGTTCCACACCCCATTTGTGCGGCGTTGGAAGCAACACGTCGCCATTAGATGGCGCGACAATTTCGGTATCAAACCAGGTGTAGGTGTAATACCCTTCCTTGGTTTGCAGGTAGATATGATCGCCATCGTCTAATTTGTCGATGTCCCAAAAAACTTGACCGTGCGTCTGTCGATGCGCCGCAACGGCAAAGTTTCCTTTTTCGCCGGGCAACTGGGTGTTCGGGTAGTAGCCGATCCCGAGATTGTCGATGACCGAGCTCTGCACGCCGTAGCTCACTGGGTGATGCGTGCCTTTTTTGCCGAATGTTGGGAAGTACATGATGCCGAAAGTTTCACCTGGCGAGGCTTCGCTGACCGGTGCCGGACCGTAATCTATGTCTTCTTCCACTTCTTCGTGGGGAATCACCACGTCGCCTAGATCCTGAACTAGATTCTGCGTCACTTCCTTCTGCGCGTTCGCGGAATCTATGTTCGTCCACCAAAGTTCCCAGACAACGTAAAGCATGAGGATAATGCCAAGGGTGATCAGCAATTCACCGAGGAAGCCGGTAACCCGGTTTCCAAATGTTTGCTTTTCCCGGGCCATCCTTCGCCCGGGCGCAGACGATACGCGGTTCACTTGGGTGGTGCTCCTTTGGGCGGTTTGGCATTCACTACGGACTCAATTTTCGAATTTTCCATGAATCCTAAATCAAGGACTAAGCACATTACCGCTAGTATGGAATCTACGCAGGAAAATAATGCGAACTTTCGTTCATTACCTGTCCTAACACTACCGGGAAGACCTGAGAGTCTCCCCCATTTACTACAACATGCGGATGAAGCCGAGGGAGAATTCTAGTGCCGGAGTCTAAGCCACGACGCAAGAACAAACCACAGACCCAGCAGGTCGCACCGGGCACACATGCCGCGGATAAGCCCATGCCAAGCTGGTACAAACCAGTGATGTTTGGATTGATGCTACTGGGTCTGGTCTGGATAATCGTTTATTACATTTCGCAGACCCTGTTCCCGATCCCAAATATTGGCGGATGGAACATTGTCATCGGCTTTGGTATTGCCATGGTTGGTTTTTTCATGACAACTGGCTGGAAATAGTAGTTATTCACTGACTGCTTTGAGCCCGATAACGCAACCAATCAGGCCCACAATGAATAGCATTTTCAGTACAGAAAACGCTTCTTGACCGGTCGCAATTGCGTAGATCACTGTGACAGAAGCACCAATCCCCACCCAGACCGCATATGCGGTTCCGGTGGGGATTTCTTTCATTGCGTATGCCAGGCCACCCATAGAAACGATAAGTGCGGCGAAAAATATGATGCTGGGAACGAGCTTCGTCAGCCCAGAACTCATACCTAGTGCGGTAGCCCAAACTGCTTCAAAAAGACCGGAAATTACGAGAATTAGCCAATACATGCCAGATACCTTACTGGCCGTCTTAGCGCTCGTTCCGGGTACGGCTCCCTCGTCCGGGAATCGACCTACCGCCGACTCCCCCTTAGGTTAGCAAACCAATACCGCTTTCTTGCGCTGCCGTGTACAAAATATTCCCCAGACGATCAAGTGCTGGAGAGTCAACGGACCAGCGTTGCCAGAACAACGGCACATCAATAAACCATTGCTCGTTGAGAACCGTGAGCTCGGGTGCTCTAGCTAATTGCTGTTCGGGAACCATACCCCACCCCATACCCGCACGAATCGCCTGTACAAAGAGCAGCGAGTCTGGAACATAAGAGATGGTGCCCACTGGTCGTGGCTTCGTGGGATCAATTCGCTCGAGCATTTGATGCTGTAACGGATCTTCTCTATCAAAAAGTACTATTGGCGCCGAGGAGAGCTCATCTTTACTTGCCTCGCTTACCACGCCCGGGGCTGCTACGGCGTAGTAACGCATACTCCCTAAACGTCGAATGGTGCACCCTTGCGCAGCTTCTTGGCTATTTGTCACCACCGCACTGACCCTGCCTGAACGAAGCAGTCCGACAGTGAGATTCTCATCCGTACGTAAAATCTCGCAATTGAGCTGAGGCCACTTCGCCAGAGCGGTGAAGACCGGAGCGAACCAGATAGCCAAAGAGTCGGCGTTAACGCCGATAGAGAGTGCTATTTTGCCTTCGAGGCCTTCGTGACGCATGAGTTCCTCACTGAATTCGGTGCCCAGTAGAGAAATCTGTCGCGCGTAGCGCAACACTCGCGCTCCTTGCTCAGTGGGCTTCACTGGCCGGCTTCGCACCAGCAAGATTGCTCCCAACCTGCTTTCCAAGGCTTTAATCCGTTGACTAATAGCCGACGGGCTCACCCCGAGATCAATGGAAGCATCATCAAAGCTCCCCGCGTCGATGACCGCAAGCAGGGTTTCGAGGTGTTCAAGATCTAAGTTCACATTAGCAAGACTAATGTAGCTTCAGTATTTTAAGTTAGACACCGGTTAGTGCCGTCTTTTACCGTTACCCTATGATCCCCGCACCAATATTCCTTGGATTCTCCACAGGACTTTCGCTCATCATCGCCATTGGATCCCAGAACGCGTTCCTGCTGCGTCAAGGGATTAGACGGGAACACGTGTTGCTCACCGTCGTAATTTGCGCGGCATCAGACGTAGTACTAATTTTGGCCGGGGTGATGGGTATCGGCACCCTCGTTGAGCACTCTCCGCGGATCCTCACTTATGCACGGATTGGTGGCTTTATTTTCCTGCTCTGCTACGCCGTCCTTGCGCTAAAGCGTGCGGTCTCCCCTGGCATTCTAAGCACTTCCAGTTCCCCAGCACCGACCGCGAAATGGACGGTTGCGCTGACCGCCTTGTCTCTGACTTGGCTTAATCCTCATGTTTACGTAGATACGGTGATTCTGCTCGGTTCCGTAGCAGTCGCACAGCACGACGGTAAATGGTATTTCGCACTTGGAGCGATTACTGCCAGCATTTGCTGGTTCACGGCACTTGGTTATGCTTCCAGATTCTTATCCCGAATCTTCGCAAGCGCCACGTCCTGGCGCATTCTGGATGCGATCATTTGCATGCTTATGACCATTTTTGCGGTGTTGCTGATACGGCCGCTCTTTCTGTAAAGAGTGCAAGATATCCACAGTATTAACAGGTTATCCACACGCCTTGTGGAGAACGTTCTTATTTACTTGTTCACAACTTTATCCACAGGTGGGGATAACCCGCGAAGGGGATGTATAAACCATGCATTACCCCAAGTCATCATCGATTACCTACTGCTGAATGACATGGTTGTAAGTTATTAACACTGTGGATTACGCGTGTGGATTACGCGTGTGGACATCTTCTTTATGGTGACCCAGTCGACAGATATCAAAGATTCGTTTAAAAATTCGAACAACTAAACCGCCCGATACAGAGCCTCGGAACAAGATTATCTACAGGGCCTGTTTAAAAGTTATCCACAATTGTGGGTAAAGCTGTGAGTATTCGATGCCGGAAGTGGCATATCCGCGGATTTTAGGGCATTCAAGGGGTGTCCTATCGCTACTGAGAAGAGAGTTACATGGCTGTAAGTTATTAACAGTGTGGATAATACTTGTGGATAACTGAGCGCAGAAGAGTTCGAATCAGCTTAGCGGCCACTTCACGGCCATAGCCGCAAGATATATCGCTACTGCCACAACTATCGTCAAGACACCCAACAAAGAGAATTGGGTCTTCGTACGTTGTGGATTACGTGGCACCAACACAATGCAAGCGGCTGCCAGTGCGCCAACGACAGCACCACCGAGGTGTCCCTGCCAGGAAATACCCGAGACCACAAATCCAAGCACCACATTGAGTACTAGAACAATGGCCATCTGACGTAGGACTTGCTTGTTGGTGCGGAAAACTACGAAGAGGGATAAGAAGAGCCCTGCTAGAGCGCCCGAGGCACCCAAAGTCGCGCTCAGTGGGGGACTAAACAGAAGAATACCCAAGGATCCACCCAAGGTGCTCAGTAGATATAGCCAGCTAAAACGTGCACGACCCAAGCGCGGCTCGAGGAAAACTCCACAGAGATAAATACCGTACATATTCATCGCGAGATGAAAGATAGAGCCCGTGGAGTGCGCGAACGCACTGGTGATCAAACGCCATGGTTCCCAAGCAGCCAGGGCAGGGACCAACACCATATTCTGGGTGACCACCGGGATTACCCATTGAAGTATGTAGGCGAGAACGTTTACCGCGATCAGTGAATAAGTAATTATCGGGACACCTTGGCGCGCCCGCGCACCAAATTCTGTCCGCTGAGAAGGGATCTTCTTATTCGCTGCGTGGACGCATTCGACGCACTGCACTCCCACCGGAGCCGGCACCTGACATTGAGGGCATACTGGACGGCCGCATCGATTACAGGACACATATGAGACCGTTCCTGAGTGTCTATAGCAGCTTGGAGCCGACTGCCCCGCGGGAGTGACTTGACCGTAAGACATCTGTTTCTACCTTGACCTCATCGTGGTGGTTTAAAAAACTGCGGCTCCGGCGACTTCCCAAGGGAATCACCGGAGCCGCAGTTATTACTACTGAAAGTTACAGCGTTTCGATATCTACCGAGGTGATAACAACATCTTCCAATGGCTTGTCACGGCCATCGGTTGCAACGGCGTTCAAGGCGTCAACAACCTTGCGTGATTCTGCATCGGTTACGTCACCGAAGATGGTGTGCTTGCCCTGCAACCATGAGGTTGCGACGGTGGTGATGAAGAACTGCGAACCGTTGGTTCCACGACCCATGCGGATGCCGGCATTTGCCATGGCAAGCTTGTATGGATCGTTGAAGTTCAGTTCTGGGTGGATCTCATCGTCGAACTGGTAGCCGGGGCCGCCAAAGCCCTGACCCAGTGGGTCGCCACCCTGAATCATGAAGTCTGAAATGATGCGGTGGAAGATGGTGCCGCTGTACAGCGGGGTGTTGGTCTTCTTGTCACCGGACTCTGGGTGTACCCATTCCTGCTCACCGGTCGACAAGCCAACGAAGTTCTTTACGGTCTTCGGGGCGTGGTTGCCGAAAAGATCGACGACAATGTCGCCCAAAGTAGTGTGAATCGTGGCTTTATGCGTTGCGTTTGCGGTCATGGCTTCATTCTCCCATGAGTAGGGCCAAGGCCGCCAAAGCTGAGGTACGCGCTGAGTGAAACAATTACGTCATCGACGGTGTCAGACTCGCGGACACTGGCCTCACATTGGCTAACTGCCTAGTCTGGAGGTATCTGGTAACAAAAATTGATTCACATGGGAGAAATCATGAGCAAGAAAAGTGCGGCAGGAAAATTTTTAGCATTCGGCGTGTTCGTAGGAATTGTGGCTCTAATTGTGGCCATGTGGAAAGCATCCCGTCCGGTGGAAGACCCTTGGGAAAATGAACCAAGGATTTCCGAACCACAGCAGCCTGTCGAATCTCGCGAAGCGGACATTGCTGAGGTTCGAACCTTGATCGAGGAAAGCTAAGCCCTAAGTTTTGGTGTTGCTTGGCCTCGTACGACAAATACGAGTCCAAGCAAGATGATTCCCAATCCTATGTATGTGCCCACCGGGACCACCTGTCCTAAGAGCAATGCGGCGAGCAACGCAGCACCAGGAATTTCAAGCAGGATCAGGGTGGACACGGTCAATGGCCCCAGCACGCTCAGCAGATGATTCATCGCAGTGTGTCCGAATAGTTGCGCGCAAACGGTCAGCAGAATGATTCCAGCCCAACCCCCGACATCAAATCCCCACAGGGGCTGCCTTGTAGCTAGGCAAATGATTAGCAACAGTACCGCGGTAACGGCATAGCAGATCGAGGTATATCGAGAGGTGCTCATGGTGCGCCGTGCCGCAGATCCTGCAAACGTATAGACCGCAGCGAGCACCCCACCGGCAAGTGCTAACAAGTCACCCATAAATGCCGTGAGCCCTTGGCCCAAATCAAAACCTGTAATGAGTACAACGCCAACGATAGCGGTGCTCATTCCGATTAACACGGGCGACCGGTATCTCACCCCGCGCAGGGTTTGAAACAATGCAATCCATACGCCTTGGATACAAACTAACGCGGTAGCCGCCGCAACGCTGGTCATTCGGACCGCAAACATGAAACATACGAAGTGCAAGGCGAGCGCCCCGCCGGCAACCAGAATGTAAAACCATTCTCGTCGAGTGAAGCGTAAGTACTGCCACGGGTTTTCCTTGATAGCCGGGCCGGCGAGGATCAGGGCCGCGGCGCCATTGCGCCAGAACGCCATGGACATCACCGGGACGGCGGGGAACGCCGCAATAATTGGTCCAGAAGCTGAAATGCCGAGTATTCCCAACGCGGCTAACAAGAACGTCACCGGCTAAGTTTACAAGCTCTTCGTGACTTGCCTGAACTGGGTCTCTGAGTGAGTAAGGTCAAGTTACTCATACACATGCTCGTATGGACATATATACTGTTCAAACTCATTTTTTATAAAATGCTCTATCTTGATTCCATGTCTGCTGAGGAAATAACGCTGTCCTCCCGAGAATCCTTCGTGAACAGAATATCTGACCCAGGTTCGATTCATTCTTCGACGGACTTGTCCATGCCGTTGTGAGAAGTTTACGAACGCAGTATGCCTTGTTAAGCTCGGCGTTACCCGCGGCACGCATCATGAAATTGTGAAGGTTGCCATCGTTGCTGAATCGTTCCTGCCCCACGTGAATGGGGTTACAAATTCGGTCCTAAGGACCCTTGATCATCTTGAGCTGACCGGTCATAGCGCCGTGGTCATCACTCCCGCAGCCTCGTTGGCCGGCGAGCTCAAGGGCCACAGCGTACCCCGCTCATATAAGGGATTTCCGATCATTACCGTTCCCTCTGTGGCAATGGTTAATTACCCGGAGGTTCGCTTGGCTGCCGGAGGGGTTGGCCGTCTCAAAAGAATCTTGGCCAGAGAGGCACCCGACGTGGTGCACCTGGCCAGCCCATTCTTACTGGGCTGGCGTGCCCTACGTGCGGCTCAAGAACTGAACATACCGTCCGTTGCCATGTATCAAACCGAGGTTCCGACCTATGCCGCGCGTTATAAAATGCCATGGCTCACCGAAAAGCTTTGGGATCATGTGAGAGCCATTCACACGACTGCAGACCTAACGTTGGTGCCAAGTACGTTTTCTCGCCGCCAGCTCGAATCTCTGGGCGTTACGCGCCTAGTTTTGGAGCGGCCGGGGAGTGGACACCGTGACTAATTCACCCCACAACGGCGTGATGAAAAGTTCCGTGAGACTATTGCCCCCAACAGGGAACGCATCATTGGATATGTTGGCCGGCTTGCTGCCGAAAAGCAGGTCGCTGACCTACGGGTTTTGAGCTCACTACCGAATACAAGACTCGTGATCGTCGGTTCGGGCCCGCTGGAAGACGAACTGCGCAGTATTTTGCCCACCGCACATTTCACCGGCTTCCTCTCCGGAACCCGGTTGGCGGAAGTCATTGCTTCCTTTGATGTTTTTGTTCATCCAGGCGCCTCGGAAACATTCTGCCAAACCATTCAGGAAGCCATGGCTTGCGCTGTGCCGGTCGTTGCGGTTGGCAGGGGAGGACCGCTAGATCTGGTGGATTCCTCGCGCACAGGCTGGCTGTATGCCCCGGGAGACCTCAACGAGCTTCGAGATCGGGTCAGTGACCTGATCTACGATGATGCCAAACGTCAAGCCTTTGCCTCCGCGGCACATGCTCAGGTTCAAGACCGATCATGGTATCGGATCGGCGAGGAACTACTGCAGAGCTACTCAACGGTGCATTCTGAACGCGTCCGCAGTGGCCATGAGGTTGGCGGCTGGCCGGGTGGGAAAATCTCCTCGTAATCGGAGCAAACTTTGAGGTCCACCGAGGCGACCTGATTAGGGACTATCTTTCCCAAAATTTGGTCGCGCAGTCTCTGCGGCAACAGACCGAGGATGCGATGGAGGATACCAACGCACCCAGGCACAGTAACCTCAAATCGCGGTCGGGCAATGATGCGAGCAGCAACTCGCGCGACGTCGTGAGTTAATAACATCGCTACTGATCCCGTGCCTGCGCCAACGGCCAGAGCCGTATCAACGACTGGCGGCATGATCACAGAGCTATGGATGCCGCGGATGACCGCAACAGATTTACCGCAAGCTGGCGCGCGGGGAATGGTTAGCTTGTCCCACGTCGGCGGGATCACCGAGGAAGCTAGTACAACGAGTACATGTTATTCAATCCGCGGGCTCGCAAGTACAACAATTTATTGACGACGCGACAGATGCGATCCCGCGGATTATGGGTGCAGCAGCGTAAACAAAAAGAGCGGCGATCTGACTCATTGAGTCGATCACCGCTCTTAGAACTACTTCAAATGTGGAGCCTAGGAGATTCGAACTCCTGACATCCTGCTTGCAAAGCAGGCGCTCTACCAACTGAGCTAAGGCCCCGTATTCAATTGTGGAAGATTTTTCACTTCCGAAAATGAGCAACGCTCACCCTTTGGAAAAGAATAGGCGGAAAGCTGCTGCTTTCCGCCAATCTATTCTGTGGAGCCTAGGAGATTCGAACTCCTGACATCCTGCTTGCAAAGCAGGCGCTCTACCAACTGAGCTAAGGCCCCGAAAAGCGTTAGGAAACTTTATCGGTAACCTGTTGCCAGGTTTCCTTGATTTCCGTTGAACCCTTTACCTTCTTGATCATGACTACCGCAGCAGCCACAACAGTCCCGAGAATCAGGAGCTTTTTCATTCTACCCTCTTTCTCAGCGGCAAGGATTCAGTGGGCGTACCTGGACTTGAACCAGGGACCTCTTCGTTATCAGCGAAGCGCTCTAACCGCCTGAGCTATACGCCCTTACCTTTTTTGTTCCCTTCGGAACGAAATAAAACTTTACCGGGGTTTGCAAGAAGATACAAATCGAGCCCGGGTGTCATGCATCACAGCATGAATCCCGGGCTCGACTAGCACGTTCTTAGTCGTCCGTGAGGGTCACTCCGACGCCTCCGACGAGCGAAGCGGCAATGTTATACAACACCGCTCCGAGCATCGAGAGCACCGAAATTACCACGACGTTGACTACCGCAATGATTGTCGCGTACGAGGCGACCTGACCCAGCGAGAGCACATCACGCAGGTCAAAAGTGCCTTCGGCACCAATCGCGTCACGCATCAGCTGGTTGAAGGAGTCAAAGGTGCCGGTCAGGTCCAGCAGGGCCCAGATAGCTACCGAGGCCACCACGGTAATGACACCAAAGGCGACCGACAGCAAGAAGGCAAGCTTCAAGACTGAGAACGGCTCTACCTTTGACGCGAGCAGTCGGGCTTTGCGGACCTTGGCCTTAGGCGCAGGGCGAACCAGACGATCCTGCGACTGCGGCGGCCGCTGTCCGGTGGGACGAGGTGCGCCTGTACCAGGTCGTGCAGGCCCGCCGGCAGGACGCGGCTGTCCGGTTGGCGCCGGGCGGGCACCGGTTGGGCGGTTACCATTCGAGGTTGGCGCTGGGCGCTTTACCTGGGTAGGTCGCGGCGCTGCGCTCTTCGGGGCGCTGCCACTTGGGCGAGGCGTCGAGGGCGTGCTCATGCGTTACCTCCGTTATCGGTGTCATCGTTTTGGACGTCCGAAGCGATTTCCGGCGCAGCAGATGACTCATCTGTCATGTTTTCTGCGTCCAACGTTACGCCATGTTCCTCCGAGTTCTCTTCGAGCTCGGTCTCCGAGTTCTTTGCAACCGCAATAATGTGGTCCTTCTTATCCGGTTTTGCGAAGATGACACCCATGGTGTCACGGCCCTTGGAAGGAACCTGCGAGACGGCAGAACGAACAACCTTGCCCGATGCCATCACCACGAGTACCTCATCGGTTTCATCAACGATCAGCGCACCCACAAGTTCGCCACGTTCCTCGTTGAGCTTGGCAACCTTAATACCCAAGCCACCACGGGATTGCACACGATATTCGTCGACCGTAGTGCGCTTCGCGTAGCCCTCGTTTGTCACGGTGAAAACGAACGCTTCGGGACGTACCGCCTCGGCGGCCAACAGTTCGTCGCCCTCGCGGAACTTCATGCCGGTCACGCCGCTGGTAGCGCGGCCCATCGGACGCAACGCGGTGTCGGTCGCGGTGAAGCGCACCGATTGCCCCTTGCGCGAGACCAGCATCACATCATCGGATTCACTCACCAGCTGCGCGGAGACTAGTTCGTCGTCTTCGCGCAGGTTGATCGCGATGACTCCGGCGGTGCGGTTGGTGTCGTAGTCTTCCAAGCGCGTTTTCTTGACCAGACCATTGCGCGTAGCAAGCATCAGGTACTGCGCGTCCTGGTAGGTGCGCAGATCAAGCACCTGCGCGATGTGCTCATCTGGCTGGAAAGCCATCACGTTGGCTACGTGCTGTCCCTTGGCGTCGCGTCCAGCCTCGGCCAGCTCGTAGCACTTGGTGCGGTACACCCGGCCGTGATTGGTGAAGAACAGCAGGTAGTTGTGTGTGGAGGTGACGAAGAAGTGTTCCACCACGTCATCTCCGCGAAGGTTGGCGCCCTTGATACCCTTACCGCCGCGCTGCTGCGAACGGTAGTTGTCGATACGGGTGCGCTTGACGTAGCCGCCACGGGTGATGGTGACGACCATTTCCTCTTCGGGAATGAGATCTTCGACGTTCATGTCGCCATCAAAGCCCATGAGGATATTGGTGCGACGGTCATCACCATGCTTTTCCACGATCTCGGCGAGTTCTTCCGAGACGATGGTGCGCTGGCGCTGCGGGTCGGCGATGATCTCCTTGAACTCGGCAATCATCACCGCCAATTCCGCGTGACGATCCTGAATCTTCTGGCGTTCCAAGGCGGCAAGCCGGCGTAGCTGCATATCGAGAATGGCACGTGCCTGATCCTCGTCTATATCTAGCAGTTCCATCAACCCGTCGCGGGCTGCTTCGGTGGTCGAAGAACGGCGGATCAACGCGATGACCTCGTCCAAAGCATCCAGGGCCTTGAGCAGGCCGCGCAGGATGTGAGCCTCGGCTTCGGCCTTCTTCAGGCGGTACTTGGTGCGTCGGACAATCACTTCGATCTGGTGGGTCACCCAGTGCCGGATGAAACCATCCAGTGGCAGGGTGCGCGGCACTCCGTCGACGATCGCGAGCATATTCGCGGAGAAGTTGGACTGCAGTTCGGTGTGCTTGTAGAGGTTGTTCAGTACCACCTTGGCCACGGCGTCGCGCTTGAGCACGATCACCAGACGCTGGCCGGTACGGCCCGAGGTCTCATCACGCATATCGGCGATGCCGGCGACCTTGCCATCGCGGACCAGCTCGGCGATCTTCACCGCGAGGTTATCCGGGTTGGCCATATATGGCAGTTCGGTGACTACCAGGCAGGAGCGGCCCTGAATTTCTTCCACATTCACTACCGCGCGCATGGTGATCGAGCCACGACCGGTGCGGTAGGCATCGGAAATGCCCTTGGTGCCAAGAATCATGGCGCCGGAAGGGAAATCCGGTCCCTTGACGCGCTGCATCAGCGCCGCAAGTAGTTCCTCGCGGGTAACTTCTGGGTTCTCCAGATACCACTGCACACCCTCGGCGACTTCGCGCAGGTTATGCGGCGGAATGTTGGTAGCCATACCCACCGCGATACCCGAGGAACCATTAACCAACAGGTTCGGGAAACGCGCCGGCAACACGGTTGGTTCTTGGTTTTTGCCGTCGTAGTTGTCCTTAAAATCAACGGTATCCTCGTTGATGTCACGGACCATTTCCATGGCCAGCGGGGCCATCTTGGTTTCCGTGTAACGCTGGGCGGCAGCGCCATCATTACCTGGGGAGCCGAAGTTACCCTGGCCCAGCGCCAGCGGATAACGCATGACCCAGTCCTGAATCAGGCGGACCAGCGCATCGTAGATCGCGGTATCACCGTGCGGGTGGTACTGACCCATCACTTCGCCGACCACGCGGGCACACTTATTGTAGGCGCGCTCCGGACGGTAGCCACCGTCGTACATCGCGTACAGCACGCGGCGGTGCACTGGCTTCAGTCCATCGCGTACATCGGGTAGTGCACGGCCCACGATGACCGCCATAGCGTAGTCAAGGTAGGACCGCTGCATTTCGGTCTGCAGATCGATCTGGTCGATCTTGTCGTGTCCCTCTAGTGCGGGCACGATCTCCCCGTCCAACGGTTCGTTCCCCGGGGTTTGCTCGTCGCTCATTTCGTCCCTTACAAGTCTAAAATTCGTTGCTGGTTATCGTTTCGCTGCGGTAGGCGCGTTAGATATCCAGGAAGCGCACGTCCTTGGCATTTTGCTGAATAAAGGTTCGGCGTGATTCGACGTCCTCACCCATCAGCACGGAGAAGACCTCATCGGCTGCGGCCGCGTCATCCATGGCCACCTGGCGCAGAATGCGGTGGGCCGGATCCATGGTGGTGTCCCACAGTTCCGAGTAGTCCATCTCGCCCAGACCCTTGTAGCGCTGGATGCCGTTTTCCTTAGGAATACGCTTGTTCGACGCGGCGCCCTTGACGAGCGCGTCGTCGCGTTCCTTGTCCGAGAAGACGTATTCGTGAGCGGCGTTGGACCACTTAATGCGGTACAGCGGTGGGCTTGCAAGATACACATAGCCCTGCTCGATCAGCGGACGCATGAAGCGGAAAATCAGCGTGAGCAGCAGCGTGGTGATGTGCTGGCCGTCCACGTCGGCGTCGGCCATCAACACGATCTTGTGATAGCGCAGCTTAGCCATGTCGAACTCTTCACCGATGCCGGTGCCGAAGGCGGTGATCATCGCCTGTACTTCGGCATTACCCAGCGCACGGTCCAAACGCGCACGTTCCACGTTCAGGATCTTTCCGCGCAGCGGCAGAATCGCCTGCGTGTGTGGGTCGCGTCCGCGCTTAGCCGAGCCGCCTGCAGAGTCACCCTCGACGATGAAAACCTCACACTCGGCAGGGTTCTTCGAGGAGCAGTCCGAAAGCTTGCCCGGCATGCCGAAGGATTCCATCGGCGACTTACGGCGCGCGTTGTCACGGGCCTTGCGGGCTGCCATACGGGCTTGGGAGGCAAGCATCGCCTTGCGGATAATGTCCTTAGCGACATTCGGGTTGCGCTCGAACCAGTCACCAAGTTCCTCGTTGACCACACCGTGCACGAAGCCACGGGCCATCGAATTACCCAGCTTGGTTTTAGTCTGGCCTTCAAACTGCGGTTCGGAGAGCTTGACCGAAAGAACTGCGGTCAGACCCTCGCGGACGTCATCACCGGAGAGGTTGTCATCCTTTTCGCGCAGGATCTTGTTATCGCGGGCATAGCGGTTGAGCAAGCCGGTCAAGGCAGCGCGGAAACCCTCTTCGTGGGTACCACCCTCGTGGGTGTTGATGGTGTTTGCGTAGGTGTGCACAGACTCGGAGTAGGCATTGGTCCACTGCATAGCAACTTCAACGCTGATACCGCGAGTGGTGTCCTCGGCCTCGAAGGCAATGACCTCGTCGTGCACCAATTCCACTTTTTTCGCGGAGTTCAGGTGCTTGACGTAATCGAGCAGTCCGTCCTTGTACAGGTAGTCGACCACGCGTGGTTTAACAACCTGGTTTTCGCGCTCGTCCTCGACTTCAGCCTCAACCTCTTCAACCACACGTTCATCGGTCAGACGGATGCGCAGGCCCTTGTTCAGGAAGGCCATCTGCTGGAAACGTGCACGGAGGGTTTCGAAATCAAATACCGTGGTTTCAAAGATACCGGCGTCCGGGTAGAACGTCTGGGTGGTGCCGGTTTCTTCGGTTTCTTCGCCACGTGTCAATGGGGAGGTAGTCATGCCGCCATTGCCGAAGGAGATCCGCCAGGCGTAACCCTTTTGCCGAACAATGGTGTCCACGCGGCTAGATAGCGCGTTAACTACCGAAATGCCTACGCCGTGCAGACCGCCGGAGACCGCGTACCCGCCGCCGCCGAACTTACCGCCAGCATGCAGGATCGTCATGACGACCTCTACCGCTGGCTTGCCCTCTGTAGGGTGCATATCTGTGGGGATGCCACGGCCGTTGTCCTGTACTCGAACAGCGCCATCATTCTGCAAGGTGACGTCGATAGTGTCGCAGTATCCGGCTAGAGCCTCATCGACGGAGTTATCAACAACTTCGTAGACCAGGTGGTGCAGGCCGCGCGGTCCGGTTGAACCGATATACATGCCCGGACGTTTGCGTACCGCTTCGAGTCCTTCGAGGACGGTAATGTCCTGGGCGCCATAGGTGTGTTCGACTTTTGAAGTCATCGATTCCGCGGGTACTTGGCTCTCGGCCGGCTCCTGCGGTGAAGCGTTTTCGGTAGACACTTGTGCTACGAACTCCTCGAATTTGGTGCGCGATTTCTTGCCGTCACTGCGTGCGGGACAACAAAAAACCATGGTCTGGTGCAACGTATGTGGGGGATACCCACGCGACGCGCACTCACTGCCTCTAATTCTACCGCGTTTAGCGAAATATATAGGGATCCTGAGCATCAAATCGGCCGTAGTAGGCACAGAATCATCACTTAGAGCGGTTACTGGCGGAGCAGTAAGGGGGGATCCAGCCAGCGGCTCCGTTAGAGCGCCATATGCCGTGCCAGCAATTCTATCCGTATGTATCTCGCGGGCCTCGTCCGGCAACCGAACGTAGACCGTGGCGCCATGAGGGTGCATTAGGGCCCAAAACCTTGATAACCGTGACGATTCCCGAACCTAATTCTGCATCAATTTTTTTCAAAATTTGATGGCTGAGTAGTCGTAATTGTGTAGCCCAGGAAGTTGAATCGCAGCGTACAACTACGACGGTGTCTTCAAAAGATTCGGGCTTGCAATGCGCTGCCACATCTTCGCCGACCAATTCTGTCCAGCGACCCAATACCGAGCCGACCGCAACTTGAGTATTCCAGCCACGAGATTTAGACATTCTCGATACGATCTCACCGATAGCATGTGGGTCGCGTGCGGATCCTTCAACGGGTTTACCCTGCGGCGCAGCAAATCCGCGACGCGTTGCCTGACGCTTTTTGACGCGCTCCATGCGGGCAGCGTCAATTCTAGTTTCACCACGCTCTTCGGCAATTTTGCGCATGCGATTGAGCAACGCCTTGGCCGAGTCGAGTTCTTCCTCAGACATCGCTGACCTGACCAGGGCTCACCATGAAAAAATGTCCTTTCAAGGCCTCGGGCACGTCGGCAGCCACCGCCGCGGTCACCAATACTTGTTCTGCACCGGCAACAATATGCGCCAATCGGTCCCGCCGGGTAGCGTCAAGTTCTGCAAAAACATCATCGAGGATCAAAATCGGGCCGGACCCAGTTCGCGGATCATCATCGCCAAAGACGCGGTAAGCAGCAAGGCGCAATGCAAGCGCAAAGGACCAGGTTTCTCCATGCGAAGCGTAGCCTTTTGCAGGAGTTGCCCCTAGTGTCAGGGTCAAATCATCGCGATGGGGACCAAATAGTGAAATTCCGCGATCTAGTTCCCGTGCCCGGTTTNCCTCGATGGCGCTCAGCAGCAAATCGCGAATTTCGTCTTGGTTCAACCCNTCAAGATTTTTCACCGGCAAAGAATTTTCGTCAATCTCACCTTCAAGCGATGAGCGATAAACCGCATCAGCATGTTTTTTACCATCGGCAAGATCTGCGTAGGCCGCTTCCATATAGGGTCGCAACAAGGCGAGTACCATCAATCGGCCACGAATGAGGCGGGCCCCGCAGGTGGCCAGTTGCATGTCCCATGCCTGCAAGGTGTTCTCTTGCGAAGAATTGAGTTTTGATTTGCCTCTGATCGATTTCAACAACGCATTTCGTTGTTTCACGATTCGCTCGTAGTCGTTTTTGGTGCCGGCTTCGATAGGCCTTAAGGAGATCAGCATTTCATCGAGGAAACGACGTCGATTAGATGGATCGCCTTTAATCAAGGACAGATCTTCGGGAGCGAAGAGTACCGTTCGCACGAGTCCAAGAATCTCTCGTGCGCGTACCGGATTAGCCCGGTTAATCCGCGCTCTGTTGATTTTGCCGCTGGTAATTTCCACTTCGAGGGAGGTGGACTGAGCGCCACGGTGTAACGTACCGCGGATTAGCGCGCGTTCGGAACCGAAATGAAGCAGCGGAGCATCGTTGCTGACCCGGTGCGAGGAGAGGTTCGCAAGATAACCGATGGCTTCAACGATGTTCGTTTTACCGACGCCGTTGGGTCCAACCAGTACGTTGATGCCCGGGGCTAGTTGCACGTCGGCCTGCACGTACGAGCGAAAGCTCGTGAGGGAAAGCTGCGAGATATACACCGAGAATCCTGAAAGCTACGAAGCGGTGGAACATTTAGCATTCCACCGCTAACTTGTGGCTAGTTCGAGTTTGGAAGTCGAACTGGCATAACGAGGTACCGGTATTGGTCCTGGTCGTCTTCATCAATCTTCTTCTGACCCGTGACCATTGCTGGTTTTGGAGCGCTAGTGAAGGAAAAACGAACAAAGTCAGTATTGAACGAGCTCAATCCTTCACTGAGGAAGGTTGGGTTGAATGCAACCGTAATGTCTTCTCCGCGCAATGAAGCAACAATTGATTCTTCGGCCTGGGCTTCCTCACCGGTGCCTGCGTCAAGGGTCAGCTGTCCGTCGGTGAACGCCATACGTACTGGCGTGTTTCGTTCAGCAACGACAGAAACGCGGCGTACCGCTTCAATTAGATCGCTAGAACGGACAGTAGCGTGAATTGGAGTGTTATCCGGGAACAACGAACGAATCTTTGGGTAATCGCCATTGATAAGCAACGAGGTTGTCCGACGGTTAGCGCTTTCGAAACCGATCATTTCCCCGGTAGGGCTGATTGCAAGCTTCAGGTCGCCAGCACTGGAAAGTGTTTTAGCTACTTCGTTTAAGGTTTTGGCCTTGACCAGGAAGGAAGTAGAAATTTCTGGCTGGTTTGGAGTCCAATTCAGTTCACGCATCGCTAAACGGTAGCGGTCCGTGGCAAGGAAAGTGATTAGGTCATTTTCAATTTCAACCTTGATACCAGTCAACACTGGCAGGGTGTCATCCTTCGACGCAGCAACAATGACCTGGGATACAGCTTCAGAGAAAGCCTGGCCATTGATGGTACCTGCAACTTCTGGAAGTGCTGGCAAGGAAGGGTATTCCTCAACTGGCATGGTCGCTAAGTGGAATCGTGAACGTCCGCAGGAGACGGTGATCTTTGTTCCATCAGTTTCGAGCGTCACCGTTGAATTTGGCAATGAACGTGTAATTTCCGCAAGCAGCTTGCCAGAAATTAAGACTTTGCCTTGTTCTGCAATATCGGCAGGGATTTCGATGTGGGATGAAATTTCGTAATCAAATCCCTCAAGGCGAACGATGCCTTCATGGGTAGTGATCAAAATGCCAGCAAGTACTGGAGATGGTGGACGCTGCGCTAGAGACCTTGCGGTCCAAGAAACGGCATCTGCCAATACATCCTTTTCAACGCTGAACTTCACGAAAAATCCGCCTTTCGGAACCCATAAGTCTTAAGTGAGGCCAAGAAGGTTGTTTCCCGCCAAGTTCTTAAGCATAGAGCAGGTAGCTACACGATATCTCCACTTAATCTTGCCACGGCTTCATGGAATAGCCCTCATAGAACTTTCCAAGTGTGTGTAACCACGAGCTTATGAACAAAAAGCAGTTCAATACCGGCGTTGGGGGAGAGGTCTCGTTATTTGGATGAATAAGTGTTTAAAGGAAGTAGTGTTAATAACCCCTGTGGATACTGTGGATAAGCCCCCCGAGCCCATAATTTGAACCAATTGTGCATGTGAACAAACTGTGACTGGCAGTGACACTGAGTTCCATGGTCCTGTTGATACTCAGTGCCACGCTTTTCGGAGTCCACACGCAAGGTGCTAGTTATGCGCAGGTTGTCATCATGTAATCCACAGTCTTATCCACAGCTGTGATTTACCGGTTTAATGCTCGCGTTGACTCTGTTTAATCCGGTTTGTCAGTTCTGTCACTTGGTTGAAGATTGCGCGCCGCTCGGCCATCAACTCACGAATCTTGCGATCAGCATGAATAACTGTGGTGTGGTCTCGCCCGCCAAGTTCTGCGCCGATCTTCGGCAATGACATATCAGTCAGCTCACGCAGCAGATACATCGCGATCTGACGTGCTGTCACCAGGGTCCGAGTGCGAGATTTACTGTTGAGCTCATCAATAGACAGCCCAAAGTACTCGGCGGTTTGTTTGATGATGGTTGAAGGAGTGATTTCCTGAGCACCGTCAGCACTGATCAAATCCTTGAGTACGGTTTCTGCCAGAGCCAGATCAACGTGTTGGTTGTTCAATGAAGCAAAAGCGGTCACTCGTATGAGTGCACCCTCAAGTTCACGGATATTCGTAGAGATTCGAGAGGCGATATATTCCATGACATCACCTGGAGCCGAAAGATTCTCGGCGTCAGCTTTCTTGCGCAGGATCGCAATACGGGTTTCCAATTCAGGGGGCTGAATGTCGGTGAGCAAACCCCACTCGAAGCGCGAACGCATGCGATCTTCAAATCCTTGCAGCTGTTTAGGCGGCAAGTCAGAGGTAATCACGACCTGCTTGTTGTGATTGTGCAACGCATTGAAGGTGTGGAAGAACTCTTCCTGAGTTGCATCTTTATTGGCCAAAAACTGAATATCGTCGATGAGCAAAATATCGACATTACGATAGGTCTGCTTGAAGCTGGCACCCTCGTCATCACGGATTGAGTTGATGAAGTCATTAGTGAACTCTTCGGAGTTCACATAACGTACTCGGATCCCCTTATAGAGATGACGCGCGTAATGCCCGATGGCGTGAAGCAGGTGAGTTTTACCTAGCCCGGAATCGCCGTAGATAAATAGCGGGTTGTAGGCTTTGGCCGGTGCTTCGGCGACAGCAACCGCGGCCGCGTGAGCGAATCGGTTCGATGACCCAATGACAAAAGTGTCAAAAATGTATTTTGGATTGAGCCGGCCAAACTCTTGGGAGTTTGATGGGGGCGTCGGTTGTGGAGCAGGCTGCGGTCGCGGTCCGGGGGTTTCTGGAACTGGAGCTGGCACCGGAGCTGGAGAAGTCTTTTGTTCGGATGGCTGTTCAACATCCTCAGCCAAAGAAAGATCGACACTGACGGCGCAGCGGATATCGTCTTGGAAGACCTCACGCAACGCCTGATCGAGAGGTTCGCGTAGCTGAGTTTGCAAGATATCGCGGGTGAGGTCGTTAGGTACGGCAACAAGCAGGGTACTGCCAATGAGTCCCTGGGGTTTAGCAAGGGACACGAATGGCCGATGACGGGCTTTGACTCGATCATCATCTTCGATCTTACGAATGACCTGACGCCAGGAGCTCCCAATACTATTGGTCTCGTCGCTGCTCACTAAGGGCGCCCCACTTCCATCATTTAATGCAATGTTGATCACATAAAGCCCGGTTTTAGGCCTCATTTTCGCCGTTTTGGCGAGGTTATCTCCACTGATTCTAACCACTATCCACATGGTTATGCACAGTCAGGTGGAAAAAGTTAGCTGTTTACCTGTGGAAAACGCCTTTCCCCTTGAGATATACCGTTTTCATGGGCGCAGTGACATGGATTTCCATCCCAGATTGTGAGTTGTCTTTCGTTAAATGATGAAGTAATCCACAACTTTGGGGTAGATTATTCACAGGTAAGGCTCTGATATGCACAGAGGTCCTTGAAAATCGCGCCAATTTGACCTATGGCGGAATTTTTCCTATCGTTATTCAGTCCTATGTGTACGTTTTGTGACCTGCTCAGTTTTTAGAAGAGCCCGCAAAATTACACATTTTTTAAAGAACGAGCGTCAGCCTGTTGTTATCCAGCTAGCTAGTAGCGGGTCCGGCGCATCACTTAAATTTCTTGGAGTGTCACCGTGAGCAAGCGGACTTTTCAGCCTAATAACCGTCGTCGTGCCAAGAAGCACGGTTTCCGTCTTCGTATGCGTACCCGTGCAGGTCGCGCAATCTTGTCCGCACGTCGCGGCAAGAGCCGTACCGAGCTTTCCGCATAAATTTGCGAAACAGCTTTTGGCTGCGTAGTTCTGGCGGAATCTACTAGATCTGGCTAGAACAAAAATGTTGCCAAAGAATCAGCGATTGCGCTTAGCGCAAGACCTTACAGTCACTGTACGTTCCGGCGCCCGAAGCGGACGCCGGAACGTCGTGCTATATGCACGTCCTCGTCCCGAAGGGGCCGCGGGGGACAGGTTTGGATTTATTGTCTCCAAGGCAGTGGGAATTGCAGTTAAACGAAATCTGACTAAACGCCGTATGCGCGAAGTTGCCCACGAGCTCAGGCGCGTGGATGGGAACCTGGACATCGTTGTTCGTGCTTTACCCGGAGCTGCAGAGCTCACTTGGGACGAACTGCGGACCCAGGTTACTGCCGCCTTTGCATCTGTACAGCGTAAAGCAGAGGTTCGCTGATGCGTAAGGACTTAACTCCGCGTACCGGGGTGCTTTGGTTCATCATTGATATTCCGCGCAACCTGCTTATTGGATTCCTTAAGACCTACCGCAAAATCATCTCGCCGATTTACGGCGATGTATGCCGATACTTTCCTAGCTGTTCTGCCTATGGGCTCGAAGCGGTGACTCAACACGGCGCTATCAAAGGCATCGTCTTGACCGCTTGGCGGGTTCTGAGGTGCAATCCATTTTCCCACGGCGGTGTAGACCAAGTGCCTGAAGGACCAAGGATTTGGCCTGAAGGTAAACTGCCGAGGATCATAGTTCTGAATCATCCTGTGATTCCCGACGATGAAGACGCCGCGGATAGCGGCCACAAGGAGCTTGACCGCTAATGAACTTTCTAGACACGATATTGACTCCGTTCACGTATGCCGTGTCGTGGGTCCTGTGGGCCTTCCACGAACTGTTCACAGTCCTTGGTATGGATGAAGGCTCGGGTGTGACCTGGACCTTGTCCATCATCTTCCTTGTGCTGCTTATTCGTACCTTGTTGATCCCGGTCTTCGTCAAGCAGATCAAGAGTCAGCGTGCGATGCAGGCACTGCAGCCTGACCTTCGTAAGCTCCAGGCAAAGTACAAGGGCAAGACCGACCAAATGTCGCGTCAGGCCATGGTGCAAGAGCAGCAGGCGCTGTTCAAAAAGCACAAGACCAACCCACTTTCTTCGTGCTTGCCACTGCTCGTGCAGATGCCATTCTTCTTTGCACTGTTCCGCGTGCTCAACGAAGCATCCCGTGCCAGCGATGACGGCCGTTCAATCGGCGCCCTGTCCGCTGATCACATCCGCAGCTTCGATCAGTCCTCGATTCTCGGAGCACCACTGTCTGAGACGTTCTTGGGCACTATTAACTCCGGCGCCATCAACTGGGCCGTAATCGTTGTTGCTGTCATCATGATCCTTGCAATGACCGCCTCGCAGTTCTTCACCCAGCGTCAGCTGATGACGAAGAACATGAGCGCAGAAGCTCTCCAGGGCCCATTCATGCAGCAGCAGAAGATGATGCTCTACATCCTGCCTTTGGTCTTCGGTATCGGTGGCATCAACTTCCCAATCGGTGTGCTGATCTACTGGACCGCATCGAACTTGTGGACCCTGGGACAGCAGTTCTGGGTTATTCGCAACAACCCAACCCCGGGCTCTCAGGCAGAACGCGAACTAAACGCTCGCCGCGCAGAGAAGGGTCTGCCTCCTGTGGGGCAGAAGAAGGTCGACGAATCCGAGACCCCAGCCATTGAAGAGCCTAAAGGCCAGCGTGAGCAGCCTAAGCGCAAGAACCGCAAGAAGAGGTAGTCATGACTGCAACTGAAAATCCTGAAGCAACAGAGCTCGAGGATCAGCATGAGCAAGCAGACGAGGTAATTGACGAAGGCGATGTTGCCGCGGATTACCTCGAAGAACTGCTCGATATTGCCGATCTTGATGGCGACATTGACATTGAAATTCGTGGTGGACGTACCTACATTTCGATCGTTGCCGAAGAAGCAACCACTGACCTCAACAGCCTGGTTGGCAAGGACGGTGAAGTCCTCGATGCACTTCAGGAACTTACCCGTTTGGCCGTACTGACCGCTACAGGAGAACGCTCACGGCTTGTTTTGGACATAGCTGGCTACCGCGCCAACCGTGCCGAGGAATTGCAGGAAATTGCTGTACAGGCCATCGAGCAAGCGCGCAAAAGTGGAGAAGCTGTTCATCTTGAACCGATGAGCGCATACGAGCGCAAGCTTGTTCACGATGTGATTGCCGATGCTGGGTTGCACTCGGAATCCGAGGGCGAGTCAGCTCGCCGCCACATCGTCGTCTCGACGCTAGCTAACTAAGTACATCGCTATTCGCGGTTTCGAACGTTCTAAGGACCAATGCAATGACTGAGGACCTCAGCCTGACAGCTGCGGAGACCGTAGCCGCCGAGAAGATTTTCGGCGACCGACTGGATCTTGCCAAGCGTTATGTAACGCACCTAGCGACCTCCGGAATTGAACGTGGCTTACTTGGCCCACGTGAAGTTCCACGCCTTTGGTCACGCCACGTATTGAACTGCGCGATCATCGAATCGCTTATGGAGCAGGACGCTGAAGTGGCCGACGTAGGCAGCGGAGCAGGGCTTCCCGGGCTTTGTCTTGCCATCGCACGTCCAGACTTGAAGCTAACTCTGATCGAGCCGCTAGAGCGTCGCTGCATCTGGCTGACAGAGGTCATTGATGATCTGGGGCTAGATAACGTTACCGTGATGCGTGGGCGCGCGGAACAGATGGTCGAGACGATCAACGCTCGATACGTTACTGCTCGTGCTGTATCTGCCCTGAGTAACTTGGCGGGCTTGACCATTCCGCTACTGCATGGCAAGGGTGACTTGATCGCGATCAAGGGCCGTTCGGCTGCAGAAGAAATCGACAAGGCCCAAAAAGTTATTCGTAAGCTCGGTGGCACCAAAACCGAAGTCTTGACTGTGGGTGAAGACATCCTTGAAGAAGTCACCACGGTGGTTCGAATCAAGGTTGGCTAAGGCTTAGGCGTTAGTCTTTAAGTAGCTTTCGATGCGGCATGACGCAAAATTCTGGAGCCTGTTGAGATCTAAATTGAATACACGCTAAGACGTTTGTTTTCGAATGTTTCACGTGAAACACGGTCAAAATATTCGTGAGAATTGCACGCATCAAATTACGAGGAGGAGTTTCACCTTTGTCCAAGGCTAAAGGTTCGTCGAGTAACGTTTTTGACTTCAATGACTCTTCTTCACCACTTGCCAGTCAATTGGCTAGCGAGCACCGCCGACGCGAAGCAATTTCTGAGCGTAAGGTCCCCACTCCTCCGAAGACTCGTTACTTCACGATTTCGAATCAAAAGGGTGGTGTCGGTAAAACGACGACTACGGTCAACTTGGCAGCTGCGCTGGCAAAGAGCGGTTTGAACGTTCTTGTGATCGACATTGATCCACAGGGAAATGCGTCAACTGCGCTCGGCATCGAGCATCATTCGGAAGTGGATAGCATCTACGATGTTCTAATCAATGATCTTCCGTTGGCTGACGTCATTGCGACGTGCCCCGAACTACCTTTATTGCAAGTTGCACCTGCAACTATTCACCTGGCTGGCGCTGAGATTGAGTTGGTTTCTCTGGTTGCCCGTGAACAGCGGTTGCAGCGAGCATTGGACGACTACGCGCGAACCCGGCAGCGTGAGGGACTCCCTCGGTTAGATTATGTTTTCATTGACTGTCCACCGAGCCTTGGTCTGTTGACGGTTAATGCGTTTGTTGCTGCCAGAGAGGTTCTGATTCCGATCCAGTGCGAATACTACGCATTGGAAGGTCTTAGCCAGTTGCTGAAGAACATTGAGATGATTCAGAAACACTTGAATTCAAAGTTGACTGTGTCAACGATTCTGCTGACTATGTATGACGGACGAACGAACCTTGCAGCTCAAGTTGCTAACGAAGTCCGAGAACATTTTCCTGAGCAAGTTCTAGGGGCCGTCATTCCACGCTCCGTGCGTATCTCTGAAGCACCTAGTTACCAACAAACGGTTATTACTTACGATCCAAGCTCTACGGGTGCTCTGTCTTACATGGAAGCAGCCATAGAGATTGCCGAAAGAGCCGTTAAAGTCTAACCGGAAGCCTTTGAGCCAACTTAAGCGGGAAATAACCCGCTTATTGTTGTTTAACAACTAAATTTTCAATTTTTGGTCTTCGGAACTTCTAGCAATTAAGGCAAGCAACATCCCGCTTGTTTGTCGAGTAAACAGTAGACTAGTCGTGGCTGAGTATTTGGATGAGAAGGAGTGCCGGCAAATGGCTGAGAAAAAGCGTGGCTTAGGCAGGGGACTAGGTGCACTGATTTCCAGTTCGCCAACAGGCGCTGTACCTGAGACTGTTGAGGATGTTTCACGTGAAACATCCTCTCCTGAACCGCAAACAAGCAAGACCAAATCTGCACGACCTGTGGATATGTTCTTTGAACCGGGACGAAAATCGTCGTCTTCTGCAGCTAAAGTTACCCCTGCAAAAAAATAGTAAAAAGACTCGTGCGGCGATGCCAGGTTTAACTTCGTCTGTGGCTCCAAGAGAAACGGAACCAGCAGTCGTGACGAAGGCGACTACTCCTAATATTGAGGAATCTTGCTCAGGTCTAGTTGAGGTCCCTGGTGCAAGTTTTGCAGAGCTCAATGTTAACGACATTCATCCAAATCGTAAGCAGCCAAGAACTAACTTCGATCAGGAACAATTGGATGAACTCATCCATTCGATCCGTGAAATTGGATTGCTTCAGCCGATCGTTGTTCGTCCTTCGCGAGAAGAGAATGAGGCTCCGTACGAACTGGTTATGGGTGAGCGTCGTTGGCGCGCTACTCAAGCCGCCGGCTTGTCTACGATTCCAGCCATTATCCGCGACACTCAAGATAACGATCTTTTACGTGACGCACTGTTGGAGAACCTGCATCGCTCGGAACTTAACCCGCTAGAAGAAGCGGCTGCGTACCAGCAGTTACTCGAAGAGTTTAACTGCACACAAGAGGTTTTATCTGACCGAATCGGTCGTTCGCGGTCTCAGATTTCGAACACCATTCGGCTCATGAAGCTACCAGCTTTGGTTCAACGACGAGTTGCGGCGGGAGTGCTCTCCGCGGGTCACGCAAGAGCCTTGCTCGGCCTGTCCAATGGGGAAGCCATCGAACAGCTAGCTCAACGCATCGTCAATGAAGGCCTTTCGGTTCGTGCTACAGAGGAAGCTGTAGCACTTAGTGGGGACAAGCCGGTCAAGAAGAACGTCAAACCGCGAGAGACCCAGCGGAACGAACGGCTAGATTTCCTAGCTACTTCTCTAGCTGATCGACTGGACACCAGTGTGAAGATCCAGTTGGGCTCACGAAAAGGTAAAGTCAGCATTGAATTTGCCTCGGTTGAAGACCTCAATCGAATCATGGAAGTTCTAGATCCGGACCTTAAAAAATCTTAGGGTTCAACTAATAATGATGGTCATGTTTCATGTGAAACATGACCATCATTATTTAATGAGGACCTAGACATAAGCAGAGATGGCTGGAGTAAGTTCGAGACGGCACCAATAGCTCGCGAGATTACTAGAGGTCATAACGCACAGGAAAGCTCGTAGAAATGCCTCTAGAAGGACGCTGAGACCTTTCTAAGCTACGGAAGGCCTTTCACCTTCTCTGGCGGCCTGTAGGTCCGCTGTAGCGCGATATGGCAGCACTAATCCTTAATGTATGGGTCATGGAGGACTATAACTTGCGCGGTTTATCCGATGAGACCGCCTCTGGTAGCGCCTACTGACAGATTTACCGCTTCAGGGCTTTTCACTGAATATTCGAAGGTTTCAGAGCCACCCAATATTCTCGTTCAGAGCCAGGGACCATCTGTCCTTTCAGCCGGCGGCCCTGAATATGCATTTCACCTTGGTGATAATCCACCAGTCCTTTTTCGGAAGTCGCGCACTCAGCACGCAAACTGTTCCCAATCGGTATCTATTCAGGGCGCGTTGTGGTCGATTATGTCCATGCATATGTCGGCCATTGCAGGTGTCCCGTGTTTTCCAGTGCGTCTTTTCGGCTGGACTGCTGGCCGAGGCTTCAGGTTCGCGTTGGCTTTGACCTTTTCCTCTAGCACTTTGTTTCACAGCTCAGTTACCCCCGTACGGCCCTCGACGGCTTGCTTGATGGTGTCTGTGAACTCTGAANAGATTCTTCATTGAAGNCTTGGAGATATTCTCAACTCGCTGAATAGGGTTGGAGCGTCNCGCAGAGGGCGAAGAGCAATGAGANCTGCGCGTTCGTCCCGGTGAAGACGTCTCGCTTTGTCGTCATTTGAGTTCTGGCGTGCTGTGGGGAGTTCATACAAAGTGGCGCTGAACGAGAATATTGGGTGGCTCTCGGAGGCAATAACATCGTTTTTGTCCGATGGCTCTGAACCAAAACCTAAGTGGCTCCCGAAGAGTCACATATTCAAATTGTCAGAGCCCTTGATCATCGTAATGTAACAACCCGCACAATCGGAGTAGCTAACCCGCTCGTGGCAGTGACGATATAAGTGACGGGTACGCTCCATATCGCTGTGAACCAGATCTGCTACGGAACCTTCAGCGGACTAAACTCGTGAACATTCGGAGCAGGCGTTCTTACTTCTGAAGCGCTACCCCGGCAGAGTCCTGCCTAGAGCTACCGAACATCATATACGGGAGAACCGAAGGCTATAACTGTGAATATTGGGTGGCGTTCAATGCCGTACCAGGTGACTCTGAATCCTCAGACTAATCACCACTAAGGCGGTGCAGTCTTAGCTCCATCTTCGTTCTCGCGATCAAGTAGTTGAGGGATGATTCCAAAGCGAAGGGGAACGATCCCCACTGAGGATATGTTGAGCAAAGAACCACTGTGGATTTGATCGTTTGTATTCTCCATTTGCTCGCAACTGTTCAACCCGCACCGAGGATCAACAGGCAAGAGTACAGGAGGCAGGTTCACTGGGGGAGGAGAGTCATTCACATAAAAAATCACTGGGGGCTAGTTAGAGCGCCATCCGTAGGGTTCCTGTCATTCACGTAGTCATATACCGACTGTGCTGCTCTCTGTTTCACGTGAAACATATTTTCGACGTGGTGTCAGTCCTTTTGTGGGTGGCGGGAAATCTGTCCAATTGTGGAGCAGAACAGTTCTACACAGAACGTGAAATAGCCAGCACGAAAGCTCGGAGAATTTACTAAGTATTATGCAAGATCTTGCCTGGCCTGTAGAGGTGTAAGGGTGTATCGGTACTTGGCAGCAATATCCTTAGTTGATGTTCATTGAGGAACAGGTTGACGTACTGAATTACTTATAGTTGGTGGGATCCCTTCAAAATCAAACAATTTTGACCGGTGATATTAGAAACTGATTGACCTTCATGCAGACGGGGTTAACATAACCATGTCCATTCTTACTTACCATCCCGCGACGAATAACGTCTTGAAAGCCCTGAATGAATTTTCGACTCTTTGGGAGCCCGCAATATTGTGGTTCAGAGCCACCGGCCAGAAGCGACGTTTTTGACTCTGAGAGCCACTCAGTGCTCTCGTTCAGCGCCAAGTAATATGAACTCCTCCCAGCACCGCAGAACTCACGTGACGAAAGAAGCGAGATGCTTTTACCGGGACGAACGAGCTGCTCTCATTGTTCTTCACCCTCTGCGGGGCGCGCCAACCCTATCCAGCGAGGTGAGAATATCTCCAAGTCTTCAATGATGAGAAAGTGTAGAGTCCGGCGTTCACAGTCAAAAGCAAACCGTGGATCGTTGTACGGGGTATCTGAGCTGGCAACCAATATGCTAGACGAACAGGTCAAAACAAACACGGACCTGAAGCCTCGGCCGGCAGTCCGGCCGAAAAGATGCACTGGAAAACACGGGACACCTGCAATGGCCGACACATGCATAGAAATAATAATCGTCCATAACGTGTCCTGGATAGTCACCGTTGGGAATACTATGCGTGCTGAGTGCGTAACTTCCAAAAGGAAGAGCGGATTATCACCAAGGTGAAATGCATGTCCAGGGTCGCCAGCTGAAAGGACAGGTGACCCATGGCTCTGAACGAGAGTACTGGGTGGCTCTGAATCGGAATAGTGGTGGCCTTGTAACCACCGAATATTCAAGGCCGCCACAGGATCCTGTAACCCACCAGCAAAAGCCGTGCGCCGGAACTTGTTAGACGCAGAACGCAAAGTTGAGGCAACCTGAACATGCTCTGGATCGGTAATGACTTGATGCTTAGCCCAGCATCGTGGATGATCAGCGACGATCTGCTGGTCGCAAACACCAATCACACGGTCAAACGTGAGCGTGAAATCAACAAGACGCCCAATCATCGATGGATGCACGGAATAATCGTTGCGATCCAAACGNACGNAGTAATCCCTGCTGATCCGCACCCGATGTGCGAAGCCGGTCGCCTGCAATTCCACCGGTAGCCTGTCTATTGGCCGGCCCTGGATCGAACGGACCGTGCGGTAGTTTGCCCGGGGTAACCACTGCGTTAACTGGTCATTGCAATCCGCGGGCGAGGTGAACTTATGCCCTGGCAGGAACGACGTTTCTAGATACTGGTCATTACGTTCGGTCTGCCCTTTAAACTCGGGATCCCGCGGTGGCGCCAAAACGATCCTGGTGGCCAACGTACCTGTGAACGCAGCAGCTAGTTCGGTGACTTTGCCCTTGCCTCCGATCGTCGATTCACGATCCGAGATCAACGTCTTGGGAACCGCGCCAACATCGTTGATGAGCTGCCACATCCCTGCGGTGAGATCCGATCCTTGCCGGGTTGGAATCATCAGCGCTTTGAGCACCCTCGAATACGACAACTTCATAACTAGCACTGGCAGCATCATGGCTTGGCCATATCCGACGGGGTCCGTGGCTCGGGGAACCACAGATCCTTTTGCGCTGCTTTCACAGGATCGTGCACAAGGCGGTCTACTGGGTGCACGCTGGTGTATTCTGGCCGGATCTGCGCGATGCGGTTCTTCAGCGTGGAGATTGAATTCTGCCACCCGATAGGTTCTGCGACGACCGTTGCTGGCATGCGGGGGTATTCACACAATAGTTTCCGGATTTCCGGTTCGTAAGAACCCACGATGGACCCGCGACCCGTGCACTGGTATTTTGGTGGTTCCGCTGGGGCCAGCGCTGTCCGGATGGTGTTTCGTGCGATGCCAAGACGACGCGAGATCTCCTTGATAGGCACGCCTTCTGCGCGATGCAGCCGACGGATCTCTTCCCACTGTTTCACAATAATCACTCCCTCAGAATGACTGTTGAATGTCCCCGGTGGGGTCAGTTTTCAAAAGTCGTTCAAGGGTCAGTATTCAGTTAGCGCTGGCTGAAGCCGTCGAGGTCATCACAGGGGTGCAATTTACGTGTAGCAATAATTGGTACTCCGTCGCTTTCACCGTAGTGTCCTAGTGCAGTCAGTGAGGCATCAAGGATTGGCAAAGGGGTTCAGTGACGGAGAATAGTGAGTACTCGTAGGGCTGGGTACCACTGGATATTGGTTTTGGAGATCATCAAGATTGCCGTCGGGGATCAACGACTCCGGGCTTGGCAGCTTACCATTTGCCGTCAACGGTTCAATCACTGTTCAACGCCTTGGTATTTGCACTCAGGCGCTGGTTTTCGCTCTCGATACAGATCGTTTGTTAGTGGTTATGAGCTGATGTGGCGACTGGGACCAGTCCGCAGGGTTCCAGACCCCGGCCGTGAATACTGCGAGCACGACTGTGTTGTCCGTCGATCCAAAGTGAAGTTCCGGGTGTTCCACGAACATCTGGTGGAGTTCGAAGATGGGCAGTGATTGGCAACTGCTATCAGGACGTGTGCCATGTACCTGGAAAGAAGAGTCGTTCACGGTTCTCACGAACGCTTCGCGTAGCTCTCAGCTACAACCATCCGGCTTCCAGGTGGTGCCGTACGAAGGTAATATCATTGGCTCCTGACCAGGAAAGTATCCAGGCTATTTTCTAAATACCCTTGGCAGTTGGTAAGAAGTTAGCAATCGAGGCTCGCTTGCCTGAGCACGAAGGACAGTTAGAGGAAGACTTTAAAGCGATGGCACCGGATGGCTGCAATGGGTTCAAATCTATTTTTTGTTGAAGGCTGGATCTTCCCATGTAGTTTTTGAATCCAATCCGCTGGTCGCAAATGATTCCGCGGCTTTTTCTAATCAAGTCCGTCAGTGAATTCAACGTGAGCAATATTGGGTGAAGCTTGAAGAATATGCTCGTTACAGATGCCAGTGATCGTTGATTGCGTAGCCATCACTAGATGTCTATAACCAGAAGAGTCGCCGTGAAGATCTGCTCGCTACGACCGACAACGAACTAACTAAGTTGGTCTTGAGCTAATCTCCGCAGTCAGGGGACGATCACCGGAAAGTCCGAAGCCAGCATCGAATTAGGGCCAAAGAATGACTGATTACGGAAATAGGGCTAAGGCATCTGCAAGATATAGTCTCCGAAGAGTCCATAGAGCCCCACGTAGACAAAAGGGGCACGGTTTCATTTACCTAGTTCCTCTTGGCCGCACATGTGGTTTACCGGAAGCCAACAGACGATTCATGACCTTCATCAAGAGATTATTGTAGCGTTCGAGCCTGTGTCCGCCTACATAGTCGAGGCGTTGTTATGGACTACTAGGTGGGGATACTCAGATAGCCGGAAGCCTGAAGGTCAAGATTTATTGGTCATTTTCATGCCTGGCCCTTATCGACTACTAGCCATGCCCATAAATGCGAAGGTATTTCGGTTCTGTCACGTTACTAGAGAAGCGTAATTTTCGAAGGATGTTGTAGCTGATTAATTGTTGCACTTTTCTTACTCTTTATACCTGTTGCACCTCGGGGGAGTGTTTCACGTGAAACAAACACCTGTCCGTTGGAGCGAGACGAAGCCTAGGGCGAATTCGATGCGGCTATCTCTTGCTAAGTTTCACGTGAAACATTTTGTGCGTATCTAATCGAGGAGAATTTCCCGGGTGACTATCTGGCGCTTGAGAACCTTCCAGTATTTACGAGCAGTGGCGCTGCCTCATTGTTCATTCATCATCGACATCCATACAACTCGATTCAGCGATGGTCCGAATTTTCTGACATCCGATTTATGGCAGGATAATCGCGGACATGGGGACTTCCATGTTGTCCATAAACACCGTTTCAAGGAGTAAATTATCTCCAAGTTTGAACTGGCAACCTCGGTCTGGACAGCCACGACCATTGAGATATCGGCATCCTCCAGATGGGTTTGCCGCAGCAAGGGTCGATTCAGGGATTAAGATGTGGAGCCGCATTCTGGTGGTCACCCTTCACCAGCTCATTGGGCCCGATAATCGCGGTAGTTTCACCAACAGGCATTTATTTTCGGTGGGTACGAAACTAGCAGAGAGGCTAAACGCCGACGCGCTTAAACCAGCAATCAATGAGTTGATTGCAGCGGGTATTTTAATTCCATAGACGGTGTTCTGAGAACGGGTCGAAGATGCCCATATAGACCCATGGCTCAACGTCTATTTGGAAGATGAGACTTTGCCAAAGAGAACCGTCGGCTTCTGTTCTGTAGAGCCAAAATTTGGGGAAGTCAGCACGTCTGCGAAAATGTCGCGTCCATCAAGTAATGCGTTGAAGGCAACTCCGGACGGGGACTACCTTTCCAATAGCGATCAATGGCGGATGGTTACGAGCCGAGTCTGACAGATTAAAATACAACTGAAACGCACATGTGGGAGGCATGAGCGCTGCGACCTGAGCAGACGAGGACTATTCTTCATAGCTTCACAATGTCCAGTGTCAGCGTGAAACAGTGATACCAGATTTCGGATTCTTAGGACCGCCTATTGCCGTCGGAGATCGGTACCTCCTTGCGTGGGCGCCAGCGGCCTCCCACTGGCCTAATCTGTTCCTGAACGGCGCCGATCTTCTTGCGTTACGTGTTCTTTGGGGTTCAGATCCGGATGGGGTGCCGGAGGGCCCGTCTGCGGACACTTCGTGTAGAACACGCAAGGCAGGCCGCAACATCGTTCCCTAGACGCGAGCCGCCTCCGGAGGGGATTCTCCACGGGGTCCCTGCCAGGCAAAAGCTCCGCTATCAACACCAGGATGGAGGCCGCCTTGCGCTTACCGTGGTTGGCAGTGCACGGAAGCCTGCAAGGGCGACCGGTCCAGACCAAACCTGCTCACGTCGCGACATCGCCCACCATCCTTCCGGTTGAGTGGCTCCCTGCAACGCCGATGGTGGCTCCCACGGAGAATGTTCTCGTTGTCCCGCGATGGTCCTCATACGCAATATTGTTGGATACCATACGAGCAAATATTCAGTTGTGGGGGATGAGATGCAAGGGGACTAAGTTGGGCTACTGAGAATTGACGATTTTACCTGGGGCCGAGAAGATGACTCTCGATATCAGGAAGATTATGGGTAACGAAATCAAAATCCATTGTTATCCTTCCAAAAGTACCAAATAGCGATTCCCTGAGCTCATGACCGTGGCCGTGACCATGTGTAGGGATGAAAATAGGCGTTGAACTCGAAAGTTCAACGCCTATTTTGAAACAACTAAGGATTTACAGGTATTCAGCAAAATCCTTCTCAATGACAGCCTTTGGCTTGGCACCGATTGAGGTCGCTACGTGCTCGCCACCCTTGAAAACGTATACAGCAGGAATACTAGTGATTCCGTACTTAGCAGCAATGCTCTGGTTCTCGTCAACGTTGATCTTTACGACATCAACCTTTGCAGCATGCTCTTCAGCAATCTGGTCCAGGATTGGACCAAGCTGACGGCAAGGACCGCACCACTCTGCCCAGAAGTCGACGATGACTGGCTTTTCGGCATCCAGAACTTCTGCCTGGAAGGTTGCTTCAGTTACTGCCTTAGCGTTACTCATTTGAGTGAACCCCTTTCTGAGAAATATTAGTTACTGGCCTTGGCCGGAGTTTTGATGTTTGCCAAGTAGTGTTCGACATCCTGAGCAGCAGCGCAACCGGAAGCCGCAGCGGTGATTGCCTGACGGTAGGTCGAATCGATGACATCGCCGGCGGCATAGACACCAGGTAATGAGGTGCGGGAAGAGCGTCCGTCGACGGCAATGGTTCCTTCGGAAGTCAGCTCTAGCTGATCCTTGACGAGGTCCACGCGTGGATCGTTACCGATTGCAACGAAAATACCGGTGACATCCAGAGTGGATTCTTCTCCGGAGTTACGGTTCTTGATTACAAGGCCACTGACCTTATCCTCACCGTTGATGCCGATGACCTCGGAGTCCCACACAAACTCAATCTTTTCGTGTGCGAGTGCTCGATCAGCCATGATCTTCGAGGCGCGCAGTTCGCTGCGACGGTGAACTACGATCACCTTTGCGGCGAACTTGGTCAAGAACAAAGCTTCTTCCATGGCGGAGTCGCCACCGCCAATGACGGCGATAGTCTGGTCGCGGAAGAAGAAACCGTCGCAGGTTGCGCACCATGAGACGCCGTGGCCCGAGAGGCGCTTCTCGTCAGAGAGCCCCAATTCGCGGTAAGCAGAGCCAGTAGAAACGATCACAGCGTGGGCGCGGTAAACAGTGCCATCGGCCAGTGACAGGGTCTTGATCTCGCCGTCGAGCTGCATCTCGGTAACATCATCAAAGAGAACCTCGGCGCCGAAACGCTCGGCCTGCTTCTGCATATTGTCCATCAAGTCCGGGCCCATGATTCCTTCAGGGAAGCCCGGGAAGTTTTCAACGTCCGTGGTGTTCATTAGTTCGCCACCGGCAGTGACCGATCCGGCGATAACCAATGGATTCAGATTCGCACGCGCGGTGTAAATCGCTGCGGTATAACCCGACGGGCCGGAACCGACGATGATTACGTCGCGGATTTCGTCGTTCTGTACTGAAGTCACGGGGATAGAACCCTTTCGTTCTAATAATGCGAGGTGGATAGTAAGGTCTAACCTCACTATCCACCTCAACGCATTGCTATGGTAAAAAATTCCGCCACTGTTACTTCGCGGAGAACTCGCCAATCTGTAGACCCCATGGACGGGATGCATTGGCACCCGAAGCACGGCGTGGAAGATCGGTGACGTTGAGGAACACGTGGGAACCGGCAAGATAGTCGGTTTCATCGCCCTTGACCGGGATGGAGATCGAAGGACCGGAGAACGAACCCTTCGCAACCGACTTAGCATCGCCAAGATCATCGGACTTGCCAACAAGGACTTCATAATCTCCACCGGTGGCGTTCAGGCCCTCGAGGTTGATTTCCTTGATTGCTGATTCTTCTTCGAGATCCAAGATGAAGACCATATTTGAAGCGAAGCCACCGAAATTGCTCGTGGTGTACGAGTAAGTCTTGTAGGTACTCGACGGATTGCCATCGGTCATATCCTTCAAGGTGTTATCAGTTTCGGCGTTGAGCTGCTGATTACCTGGCACTAAGCGGGATACACCATCAACCTTAGGAGCAGGTAGCGAAGGCTCTGCAGGGGTCTCTGAGGTTTCCTTGGAAGGTTCTGCTGCCGACTCGGTAGGTGTTGCGGGGGCATCAGCCGTATTATCCTTGCCAGCTCCACCGAGGAAGTTGAAGGCGAAGACGATACCAATAACTAAGACTGCAACCAATACTGCTCCGACAAGTAGACGAACTCCCTTTGAGGTGCCCTCGTCTTCTTCGTCTTCGACTGGCTCAGGAATATCTTGTGCCGGGACACCCTTGGCGGCCGCAGGGAAGGTCGAAGCTTTTGGTGCCGAGGCAACCGCAGCAGCGCCAGCAGCAGCACCGACACCAGCGGCGGCAGCCTTCTTCTGAGCGGGCTTCTTAGGTTCTTCCGTCTGTGGCTCAGCTTTTTTAGGTTCAGCCTTTTTCGGTGTATCGCCCTTGGACTGAGCAGCTGCCGCGAGGGCCGCGGTAGCAGTTACGTTGGGTTCCTTGTCGTCATCCAGACGTGTCACCTTAGGCTTTGGAGCCTCGGTGTTCTTGCTCGATGGAGTGACTGGGGTAGCAACAGTTGGTGTAGCGACCTGAGTATTAGGTGCTGTCTGGTCGCCGGTATTTTCTTCAACGTACGAATCTTCGTCATCGAAGGATTCCGCGGGGGCAGTGTTTTTGCGACTGAAACGATTCTTTAGTCCAGCAAACCCACTACTCAGCGCGTTTCCAACCTTGCCCTGTTCTTCTGGCTCATCCTCATAACGCAGCTGATCGTAGTACTCAGCGTCGTCCGCATAGGTTTCAGGGACCGACTGACGGGATTCACCGAAGATTTCGGTTCCCAGAGTGTCGGTGAAAAACGGCTCTACGTACGGTGCGTCCTGAGCTTCAAGAACCAAATCTAGGAGGTCCGCCGAACGTGCGACATTCGCTACCAAATAGCTTTGATTAGTTTCGGTAATTCCCAGATCCAGGACCTGGACGTTTGCCTGACGCTCACCCATGGCGATTTCTCGCGCACTGGTAGCGAGCTGGGAGGAGTTAGTCGCTGATGCGACCACGATGCTGACCGATCGGTTGAGCACCTGATCGATGCCACCCAGCACCAGATCTCCCTCGGCGGTGGTCAAAACGGATTCGGTGACCTGGTAACGACCGCTAAGGACGGAACCGACATCGATGGGCTGCGACACGTGCATCTCCAAGGTTTGATTGCTTCGAACGGCAGGCTGACCTACCATCTTTCATGTTACCTGCCCAAAGACGTCATTCGTTGGTCATTTGAGCAGAATCACCGCTTAGTGAGACCCGGAATTCTGCGCACCAGTGGTCCGAGGAACCCGGCGAGCTCAGGGACTTTAGTGCGGTGCAATAGGAACACGAAGGCGACTGCCATAACAAGCCCCACGATACAGATGGTGACGACGGCACTCAATAGTGAATCGTAGGCAAATCCGAAGTTAAAACCACCCAAAAGGGCTAACGGCACACAGCCGATGATGGCTGCTAGCGTGGCCATCCAGCCGATACGAATGTAGGTATCGATGACGGTGCCAACGCCGTAGTCACCATATCTGCGTTTGATCAGATAGTGCGTGATCAATGCGGAAATGACGTTAGTGATTCCGTAAATAAAGGCAATGGCCGCCGCGATATGAACTGGATTGATCAAGAAATACGCCAACACCGCGCCGATCAACCCAATGAGGGCAATGCTGCTTTGGATAAGCATCGGAGTCCGGGTGTCTTCGTCGGCAAAAAATACGCGCAGCATAAAGAACTGCAGGGATTTGAAGGGAAGGCCCAGAGCGGTCAGCACCAGAAGTTGACCGATCGCCGCGGCCGCTGCAATCGAATGTTCCGAGTTACCCGCGAAGAGCCGACCCAAAGGGCCAGCCAAAACGATGAAAACCAGGGTGCAGAAAATTATCGGGATCGCGGTGGAGCGCATGCCCTGGTTCAGTAGCGGACCGATATCTTTGCGACGTTTGTCGGCGAAGGCGCGCGTGAAGTCATTGAACAACACCGTGGCGACAGTCAGGGCGAAAAGCGAGTGGGGGAGTACCGTGATGAGCTGTGAGGTATTCAGTGCGTATTCGCCGGCTACCGAGGCTGCTTGCTCAGCACTGAGCTCGGTACGGGCGGCTGTCGCTCCGGAAACAATTTTTGAATAAATTAACGACGAGATATTGCCGATGACCATTGCAGCGAGCGTCCAAATAGCCAGTCGGCCGACGTGGCGTAAGCCCATACCGCGCCATGAAAAATCGAATTGAAGCTTGAGGTTGATTTTTTTCAGTGGCCACAACAACACCAGCGATTGCATCAAAATGCCAAGAGTTGCGCCACCGGCAAGCCAGACGGTTTTTCCGGTGCTCCAGGTGTCCATTGGATTACCCGTGGAGTAGGCGCCAAATACGATGATGAACGAGCCAATAACCAACAATTGAATGAGGTTGTTTACCGCTGGTGCCCACATAAACGCGGCGAACTTCCCGTGCGCATTGAGCACCTGGCCAAGTACCGCATACAGTCCGTAGAAAAACACTTGGGGCAAAGACCAATAAGCGAACGCGGTGCCCAGGGCAATCATCGGTTCGGTCCAGTTATTGGTTAACGCAACAATAATTGGACGTGCGCAGAGGGTGAGTACCAGAGTCAGTGCACCCATGACGACTACCGTGAGGGTGACCAGCTTCGAGGTATAGGCCGCACCGCGATCTTTGGCCTTGGAAGCCTTGATGAGCTGTGGGATGAGTACAACGTTGAAAATACCGCCGGCTAACAACATGAAGATGATCGTCGGAATGACGTTGGCCTTCTCGAAAATATCGGCCACCGAGGTGACCGAGCCGATAGCCATGGCAAGCATTGCGGTACGCACAAAGCCAAGAATTCGGGACACCAACGTGCCTGAAGCCATGAGAGCGTAGGTCGTTGATCGCCCGCCGGAGTCCGGCACTGGGGGAGCCGCTGGTTCCGTTACCTGCTCAAGGGCTCCAGTGTGTGGCTGATCGGAGCCTGGCTGTGGCTTAGGAACCTGAGACATACTTCGTTAGGACCTCACGTGCCAGGTCTGCGATCCGGCGTTCATTTGGGAAGGAAAGGCGTTTACCGAGCGAATTTAATGGAATCCACGCAACATCAACGGCTTCATGATCGGGATCATTCTCGATCGTGAGGTGGCCGCCGGTGGCTTCCAAAAGGAAATGGTGCACGGTTTTATGTACCCGGTAGTTAGTTACTGTGAACCAATAATCGACGGAGCCGAGCGGAGCAAGAATACGACCGGCAATGCCGGTTTCTTCTTCAATCTCCCGGATAGCCGCTTCTTCGTTCGTTTCTTCGCCCTCAGGATGCCCCTTAGGCAGGCACCATTCCAAGCGCCCACCACGGTTATATCGGGCGATGATTGCTACCGGAAAATCGGGGTTATCAAAGTCGATAACAATGCCACCGGAGGAGACTTCTTCGACCGTAGGAAGCGCCTGAGGACCGCCGGGTGCCTGCGCAGAAGCCATTGACGCAGTCAATGGGGTGCGCTTTGGGGCAGACGGGATCGGACGGTTCATGCAACCACTCTATCGAGTTTTTGGTGATCTATACCTTAGCGACTTGGACAAGAGAGCTATCTCGCAAGGAACTTCGGTGATTTTTCAAGCGAGATCACCAGAAATCTGGCACGCTTAAGGAACTATGCACGCACTTCCATCTCATGACGCCCTGCGCCAGATCCTGCCTTCGGTCATTTTTGAACTAGCCGACCGTTTTGTTCGCGCCGGATTTGAGATCTCTTTGGTGGGTGGTCCGGTACGCGATTTGTTTCTTGGACGTGTCTCGCCCGACCTGGATTTCACCACGAGCGCTACACCTGAGCAGACGGTCAAAGCAATCTCTGGCTGGGCCGACAATATCTGGGATGTGGGTCGCGAGTTTGGAACCATTGCCCTCAAGAAAGACGGATTCACCCTAGAAGTCACGACCTATCGCGCAGATGCCTATGACAAGGATTCGCGTAAGCCTATTGTCGCTTTTGGTGATAATCTCCGTGATGATCTCTTCCGCCGGGACTTCACCATGAATGCAATGGCCTTACGACTGCCAGATCTGGAATTAGTGGATCCTTTTGACGGAGTTGATTCACTACGTGAAGGACTCATCCGCACTCCAGGATCTCCTGATATCTCGTTTTCTGATGATCCCTTAAGAATGATGCGCGCCGCGCGCTTTGCATCTCAACTTCGCATCGAAGTTTCGCCAGAGGTACGCCAGGCCATGGCCGAGATGACCGAGCGTATCGATATTATTTCCGCCGAACGCGTCCGCGATGAATTGGTCAAGTTGATCAATGGCGCGGACCCTCGATCTGGCATTGATTTACTGGTCGACTCTGGTCTGGCCGACAAGGTACTGCCAGAGGTTTCGGCGTTGCGTTTAGAAATCGATGAACATCATCGACACAAGGATGTCTATCAGCATTCACTGACGGTGCTCGAACAAGCAATTGGGCATGAAACCGAGAGCGATGGCGCGGTCCCAGGGCCAGATTTCATATTGCGTTTTGCGGCTCTGATGCATGATGTCGGCAAGCCTGCAACGCGAAAATTTGAGCCCAATGGGGCGGTGTCTTTCCGTCACCATGACATGGTCGGCTCCAAGCTAGTGAAGCAGCGTATGCGCGCTCTTCGCTTCGACAAGGACACGACAAAATCAGTAGCGCGCCTAGTCGAGTTGCATATGCGCTTTTATGGATATGGTGAAGCCGGCTGGACCGACTCAGCGGTACGCCGCTACGTGACAGATGCTGGCGACTTACTAGAGCGTCTGCATCGGTTAACCCGCTCAGACGTCACGACTAGAAACCGTCGCAAGGCAGAACGCCTAGGTTTCGCATATGACGATTTAGAGACGCGTATCGCAGAAATCACGGAGCAGGAAGAGCTGAATGCTATTCGGCCAGACCTCAACGGGGAACAGATCATGTCCCTACTGGGGATAAAGGCAGGGCCAGTGGTGGGCCGGGCTTATAACTTCATGTTGAACTTGCGTTTGGATGATGGACCGCTGGGCGAAGAAATAGCTGGGCAGCGCCTGCAGGCTTGGTGGGCTGAGCAACCTGAATCTCAAGCAGGAGAACACGATAAGTAGTCCACACACTTTGGTGTTGGGGTCGTTTTGAGCATCGCTCGAAACGACCCCAACGCATTTAATGAAACTTACTTAAGAATTTTTCCCTTTCGCTGGCACTCACGGCATTCACCATGTATGCTAAATATTGTGATTGGGAAGTCTCAATGAGATTTGCGGATCAAAAAGAAAATACACAGAGAATCTCGTGCTTTTGCATGATCGATTCGGACAGATATTTAGGAGGTGGGAAACGTGATTACGAATTCAATTATTTGGAACGATGGCGGCAAGCGATCAGGCAATATGACCTTTACGCATCGCTGGTTCGGCTATGCCGCACGCCATGGCGTTTCCTCTGCCTCCGGAATAATGGATTCCTAGAACTTCTACGAATTCAATCAAAAGTTCCTGAGGCAGTCAGTCAGTAATCGACATTCTCCCTTAGGAACTTTTTCATGTCTGCTCCACTTTTTGACAGCACCACCCAACGGGCTGTTCGGACCTCGGAACTCATCTTCGCTGGTCCTGAAAGCCTCAAGGCTCGCGCAGTTTCAACCACGCGCCAAGACCTTCCCAGCCCTTCGATTCATTTGGAAGGGAGGGAAAAATAATGAGAAAGCGTTTAGGCAAAAACCCGAAGCCATTGGACAAGACTGAGTTCAACCGTCTACTGCGACAACGGGAATTGGTTAACCATGTGCCACCAGAAATGTACTTCCGCATCCGGTAGTTCCAAACGACGCCATTACCGTTGATTGGAATCACTGGAAAAGAGGTAGAAAATGAATTCGCAAGTAATTGCACAGAGGCCCGCCGGCCTTTCCGCCGGCGGGCTTCTCCGCGTCTTGAGACAGAAAACAAAAAGCAGGGTTCGGAAATCTAAAATTTCCAAACCCTGCTTTGGTTAGTGCAGAACTAACTCATAAAATTTAGCGCTCGACATCCCCGCGGATGAAGGCTTCAACCTTCTGGCGGGCAGTTTCGTCGTCGTACTGCTCCGGTGGCGACTTCATGAAGTAGCTCGAGGCCGAGAGGATCGGTCCACCGATACCGCGGTCAAGCGCGATCTTGGCTGCGCGGACAGCATCAATGATGACGCCAGCGGAGTTTGGTGAGTCCCATACTTCCAGCTTGTATTCCAAGTTCACTGGAGCGTCGCCGAAGTTGCGGCCCTCGAGGCGCACAAACGCCCACTTGCGGTCATCTAGCCACGCTACGTAGTCACTTGGGCCGATGTGAACATCGTCAGCGGTGAGCTTGGCAGAGGTATTTGAGGTGACGGCCTGAGTCTTGGAGATCTTCTTGGATTCAAGGCGCTCGCGCTCGAGCATGTTTTTGAAGTCCATGTTGCCACCGACGTTTAGCTGGTAGGTGCGGTCAAGCACTACGCCGCGGTCCTCGAAAAGTTTGGCCATCACGCGGTGCGTGATGGTGGCGCCAATCTGAGATTTGATGTCGTCACCAACAATAGGCACGCGTGCATCGGTGAATTTCTGAGCCCACTCTGGAGTGCCGGCAATGAAGACAGGCAAGGCGTTAACAAATCCAACGCCCGCGTCGATGGCGCACTGTGCGTAGAATTTTGCGGCGGCTTCGGAACCCACTGGCAGGTAGCAAACCATGACGTCTACCTTGTTGTCCTTCAACGTCTGGACGACATCGACAGGCTCGGCGGTGGACTCTTCAATGGTCTCGCGGTAGTACTTGCCCAAACCATCCAGGGTGTGGCCACGAAGCACGGTCACACCGGTGTTTGGCACGTCTGCGATTTTGATGGTGTTGTTCTCGCTGGCGAGGATTGCTTCAGATAGGTCGAGCCCGACCTTCTTAGCGTCAACATCGAATGCCGTTACGAACTCCACGTCACCAACGTGGTATTCGCCGAATCGGACGTGCATCAGACCCGGGATAGAGGCATTTTCGTCGGCACTTCGGTAGTACTCGACACCTTGGATAAGGGATGTAGCGCAGTTGCCCACGCCAACAATGGCAACGCGAATCGGGTTCGCCGACACATGAACTCCTAAAGAAATATACAAAGCTGTGGGCAAAATGGCCGCGCGAAAGCACAGTCTATTAATGGGCCCTTAATGATCTTAAGACCTTTTGGTCAAGAAACATTCCCAAAGTGCTAGTAATCACCGGAGAAGTCGCAGAGCACGAGGAGATATCTGTTCTTTAACGGATGCAATGCTAGACGGTGGGCTCACGCTAGTACGTAAATATGTACAGGTGTAAACTATGCGTAACACATTACAGGTCTTGTAGCTTGAGGATAAATCGTCAGTAAGTACTGAAAATGTGGTGACTCATGACGATGATCTAGTGCTCGACTGGTGGGATAAGCGCAGTTGTTTGCGAATTTTTAATAGAACCTTCAGCAAGGGTGTCGGAAGCGCCGTACGTACCCTCTGGCGAAGTGGCTGGTGCTTAATGAGCGCCAGTATTTCGGGATCTGTTTTTAGCTGACCGTCGCGCGCTCGCCGCGCAAGGATCATCAACGACTCATTAAAAGTGTTGTCCACGCGGTGAAAGTAGTTTTCGCGTAGCCATGGTTTATTCGCTGGAGAGAAGTTTAAGGTTTCGAGATCATCCAAGCTTCCAAGTATCCCAGAACTCTCAAAAACAACGTTGATCATTTCGGCGTTTACCCCAAAGTCCGAAAGAACCATGGTAGGTAGTCCGCGATCGAGAGACTCGAGAGCGGCGGTCGAAGAGACCGTCACCAGGGCGCTTTCTTTGCTCAGAGCTTCGGCCATACTGCCGGTAACAAATTGTAGATGTGTGACTTTACCTAGCGTGCCCGCGCGTACAAGTTGCTCAAAGAGTAAATCGTAGGGGTGTGCCTCGAGGTGTGTCTGTGGTTCTCCTGCTCGGGCGCGAAGTTTGACCAGTACCTCTAACCCGGGGTTAAGTCTGGCAGCGCGCTCGAGCGAGATGAGAATCTGTTCTCGTTCTTCTTTGCCAAAAGGAACCTTCGCCTGCGGTGCGAACACTAGGCGTTTGATGGGTCCTGAAATTTGAGCCGGGAAGCCCGTGGAGCGCAGAAAGGGAAGCTTGCTGACCATGATGGTGGGCTGATGTCCATCATCATCAAGATTCATAAAGGAAAAGTCACGAGCCTCTGCGTGTGAATGGCAGATAAATCCGTCGCCGGGGCGACGGTAGTTCCAACCCTTGCGTGTCGCCGGGAATGCAACTCCCGGAAGCGCAGAGATAAGCGCGGTTCGCCGATTATCAATCGGCTCCGTTCGCAGGATTCGAGCGTATAACTCGGCAACAACCGGACCCGTGGCGGCGGCGAAGACTAGATCTTCGCCAATAGTTTGCGAGTTGAACTGGTTTAACGCCAGCACTTCTAGATCTGCAGGGTCTAGATCGGTACCTTCAAAGGCAGCCAGGATCTGTTCGTCGGTAGGCATTACCGGGGTTCGGGCCAAAACAACACGACGATCCCAACCCGGACCAAGACGGTGCAGGAAGGTGGTGGCGAGCTTCAGATAAGAATCTGAATCCGCAACAGCTAAAACTGCTGGTTTCACGGTTCTGATCACACCTTCAGCGAACTGGACAGGTGATCGCGGAGATCTTGCGAGGTATCGGATGTCCACCAGTGATCTGGGACCGGCTGCGCGTAGAGGCTACGAGCTTCATTACCGAGCAATAAACGTAAGGAAGGAATAACTGTCGAAGGCAGAGCTCTGATCTCTTGTCCCGGGCGTAAATCCCGTAGACGCATCTCGATGGGAATGGTGTGTTGCTTCAGGATGACATTGGGTATTTGACGGAGTTCAGCGAGTATCTGTTCAGTTTCGCGGCGATGCGGAAAATAAGCGACGGGACCCTCCGCTGCAATGGAACGAATCCACTGGAGATAGGGTTCGGCATGAATAATTGAATCGGCGGCCATGGCCGAACCGATCAGCAACGTCGGCTCGGTGAAGCGTTCGGCGACGGGCTGGGTAGCCAGCCATTCAAAGCGATGCTGAGCAAACTTAATTCCCAACTCTTCCATACGATTTTTTAGCTGGGAGTCCACCTGCAAAGCAGAGACGATCAGTAGGCGCCCTTCTCTGGCCAAACCACGAAGTCGGTGCCACATAGCTAATCCCAGTGCGTGGCGTGCGGGAGTATTCTTGGCACGCGCGCGAACCAAAGGCGTCGGCTCCTCGCTCACCAACTGACGAATCAGTGCCAGGGTGGCCAGCCCGTCATCGATGATGACAACTTCCTTGGCTTTAACGCCGGTAAGCAGGGTGCGCTGGATCCGGCCCGAATAGGCATCGCCTGTTACGTAACGATCACGCGAAGAGTTCGGGTGTGGCGGACGTTTGGCTGCAGGCATGAAATGCAATCCGGCTGGCGAATTCTTTAGCAGTGCCCCGGTAGTTGCTTCTAAGGGCATGCCTCTCCTCGGAATGACGTAGACCTGGTCGCCAAGCAACCCTGCTGCATGTGTTTCCACGGCGGACAGCAATTGCAGGGGAGACTCAACCCATACATGGGCCGCGCCAAAGCGTGGCCGTGGCACCTCGTGAGTTTCGGGCTGGGAAATTTTCATCATCGTATCGTTCATTTTGCCAGTCGACTCAGGACCTTGGACATTCTGTCCAAGCCCCGCGAACCGCGACGCAATACGTGGCGGCCAGCCCCACGGACCTTTGCAGGTACCGACCGGCGCACCGGTAGGTGAGCCCAAGACGGTGGAAGTTCAAGTTTGGTGATGCGCCGACGTTTGAAGTGCGCTGAATACACACCATAATGTTCGGAGAGAAACTGTTCGGCACTCTCGCGCAACTGTGGAAGTTGTTTTGACTGCATGCAGTAGGAGACCGCAGCGAGCAGATTGCTGAGCATATCGATGTTTCCGGCTCGAGCGGGCACCGGAAGATCCTGCACAAAAAGACCGTGGATGATCGACAGCGGGATTCGGTTCGAATTCTCAAACGGAGCCAGTAACTGCAGCATTTTGGCGGTCCCCACCGCATGCACCTGAGTGTCGAGTACGTACTTTGCGGTCACTAGCGCGGTAGAGAAGCAAGAGATCACCAGCTGCGGTTGCGCGGCGAGAATGACAGTTTCTGCTAAATGATCAGTATCTAAGAGATGAAAGTCCAGTTGAAGATCCAACGCCCGTGCCCGCAACCGTGCCGCCGAGGTGGCACTGGCCGACGGGTGTGCCTTAAACAAAATCGTGTTCAAGCCACGGTCTTTGGCGGCCAAGAGCATCTGTTCGTGTAGATCAAGTTCTTCTTCTGCATCGACAAGACCCAGCGAGCCTAAGTACTGCCCAAGAATCAACGCTGCCCCCTGGGGAAGCTGCAACTCGGAACTCTCGGAAAGCTGTGCGAAGACTGCCTTCAGTGCGGTGCCCGGCAAAACTTGGCGCGGGGGTTGCTGCTCGGCGAGTAATTGCGGCTCGAGCCCCGGGACCAGATCCACGTGGATGGTTCCGGCTAGGCGCTGCGCGAGAGGGACCTGGAGCTTGTTACGGGTGGGACCGTAAGACATCAGGCCATCGGAGTGCACCCACAAGGCGGCGTCAAAGAAGATGCGCGCTAGGGCACGGGCCGGGTTGACCTGAATAGATTCAACGACCAGGGTGATTCGTTCATCGCCTAAGCCCCACGCATTGCGCAGCAAGCGTTCAAAAATCAGCAATTCATCTTCGCGCGGATTGAACTGGGCTGGGCGGCGCGGTGACACCAACGCCGCTAAGTCGACGACTCGGTCAAATCTTGCGGCGAGCTCTGCAAAGCCGGGTGTTTCGTCTAACGGTGTCGTCAGTTCGGGCAGCTGTGAACCATTGGCGAGTACCAGCACATATTCATCTGCCTGCGGCAGTAGTCCAGCATCGGCCATGGCGGCCAGGGAAGCTATTTGAAAATAGCTGCTGGCCTCGACTAAAGCGATCATTTAGCGGCCCCCACCTGAAGGAAGGAGAGAATATGACGACGGCGCGCAATATCCATTTCAAGTGCGACCTGTTGGGCCATATGAACGTCGATGGTGGTGAAGATCTTTCGTAGCTGCTGTTTCATTTCCAGCCGTACCTGAGGCGGATAGTTTTTGGCGCGTTTTTCGTGATGGCAGACGATCGCGAAGAACTGACGCATCGCCTTGGGAAGGTGCCGTTCCGCGTCCCGATGGGCACGCACCTCGTCGAGAATCCGCGCGTAGGCAGGAATGAAACCTAGTTGGCGTTCGTCAAAAACCTGGGTGAGCGAGCCGGGCAGCCCACGGCGGTAGAACACTCCAGGGTAGGAAACTACCGCATAACGGGTCGTGCGCAGGTGCAATTTCCACAGCCAGAGACGGTCCTCGGCGCTGTATAGATCTGCATCAAAGAAGTATGCGTCCACGGAGCGCATCAAATCGGTGCGGTACATGCCGGCCCAGACGAAGGCGTAGTCCACCATCGACGGCGAATCGATGGGTTCGATATCGTCTGCCGGGTTCAGCGGCAGGCCACGCACCGCCTGCGGGGCGCGGTGCAGCACCCGGTTGGTCCCTGTCACGCGCACATGGTCGGTGCGCACAAAGTCCACGTGCAGCTCTTCCAAGGCGGAGGCCAGGGTGGCTAGATGTTCCGGCGCATACCAATCGTCTGGATCAAGGAAGGTGAAAAATTCACCGGTGACCGCCTCAAGCCCGGCATTGCGGGCCGCGGAGACCCCAGAGTTTGCAGGCAGGCTGACAAGTTCGAGGCGCTCGAGCTTGTGCTGGTAGCCGAGCACCAGATTCGCGGTCTGATCGGTGGACGCATCGTCGACCACCAATACCTCTAATTCCCACTTGCCCAGTTTCTGTCTGGTCAGTGAGGTAAGGGCATCACAGATGTATTCCTCCTGGTTATAGGCGGGAATCACCACTGATATACGACCGGGGATCAAACTCATGGTTCCTTCTGGGCTAGGGGAGACAAAAAATAAACGGCGGTTGGACCCAATGGCGAGTCCAACCGCCGGATGTGCTCCGTGACTAGGCGTCGACGCGGCGCAGACGGCTTAGCGGTGCCAGCTCGCCTGGGAAGACCTTCTTGACGCCGTCACCCATGGCCTGCTCCAGGATGCGGATATCGCGGATCAGCGAGGCGAAGCCCTTTGGCTCCAGCGAGGAAGCCTGATCCGAACCCCACATGGTGCGGTCCAAGGTGATGTGGCGTTCTACGGTGACCGCACCCAGGGCAACGGCTGCCAGCGAGATCTGCAGGCCGCGCTCGTGGCCCGAGTAGCCTACTGGAACCTGGTAGCGCTCGCGCAAGGTCTCGACCATGCGCAGGTTTGCCTCTTCTGGAGGCAGCGGGTAGGTCGACGTAGCGTGCATCATGACCAGGTTTGAGGTACCGAGGGTCTCCACTGCCTTATCGATCTGCTCGATGGTGGACATGCCGGTGGACAAGATGATTGGCTTGCCAGTCTCGGCCAGGGCCTTGAGCAGCTCAATGTCGGTGACCGATGCGGAAGCAACCTTGTGGGTGACCGCGCCCTGTTCCTCCATGAAGTGCACCGACGGGATGTCCCATGGCGAAGCGAAAGCGTGCAGGCCCTTGGAGGCGGCGTAGGAGATGAGCTCCTTGTACTGTGCCTGGTCAAATTCGACGCGGTAGCGGTAGTCCAGGTAGGTCATGTCGCCCCATGGGGTGGAGCGGATCTTGTCACGCATATCCATCGGGGTGGAAATGTCTGGGGTGCGCTTCTGGAACTTCACGGCGTTGGCGCCGGCCTCGGCCGAGACATCGATCAGCTGCTTGGCGATTTCCATGTCGCCATTGTGGTTGATGCCGATCTCGCCGATGACGTAGACCTGCTGGCCGGAGCCGAGCAGGGAATCGCCGATAGCTACTGGCTTGATTTCGGTGTTCACGGAGGTCATTGACTTGCCTTTCATTGGGAAAACTTTGATTTTCAAACTTGGGGTGCGCAGCGGGCCGTGAGGACCAGCTCCGCGAGCTCACGGACCGCGCCGTTGCCGCCGGGACGGCTGAGGCGATGGCGTGCGGCTCGATGTACCTCGTCGCTGGCGTCGGCGACCGTAATCGGCCACCCCACCAGCGCCATCGGTGCCAGATCATTGATGTCATTGCCGACATAGGCCACGCGGGCCGGATTGATTTCTTCGTCGGCTAACCAGCGGTCCAAATATTCGGCCTTGTTGTCGATGCCGTGGGCGACCTCGACGTTCAGTTTTGCCGCGCGGGCGGCAACTACCGGGTTACGTTCCTTGGAGAGAATGAGGAACTTCACCCCGGCCGCTCGTAGCCGGGCTACGCCCATGCCATCGGAGCGTGAGACTCGCACGGTTTCTGTTCCGTGTTCGTCTACGTAGGCGGTATCCGGGGTATGTACCCCGTCGAAGTCGGTCACTACCGCGTCAACCAGGATGGGTTCGACCTGGCGTGGCACGCGCAATTGCGCCAACGCCAGATCTGCTTCGGTGTCGATGTCCATCCCGTGTTCTGCGGAGACTTCACAGATCCGCACTCGGCCGAAGAAGCGATGTTCTGCGGCCCGAAAACCTTCGGTATCCATCGCGTAGAACGCGCCGGTCTCTAACCAGCGGGCCTCGCGATCTTGGCGGCGCGGCCGGTTCGCCGCGTCATGTCCGCTGGAGACCGCTAGTCCTGCGGAGTCTGCGGTCCAGTGGAAACCGTGGTCGGCTACTGCGGCGAAGCTGACTTCGGCTTCCCCGTCGCGCACCGAGGCCACGGCAGCATCCAGATCCGCCGGATCGATCAGCGGGCTGGTGCACTGTATGAACAAGGTGATATCCGGAGTGTCGGAGACCTTGGACAAAACATCGAGAAGCACCGCTTCGCTGCTCGCCGTATCCCCGGCGATATCTGCCGGGCGGCTGATCACGGTGGCTCCGTAGGCGAGGGCCTCGGCCTTGATCTGTTCATGATCGGTGCTGACCACGACTTCGCTGACTGTCGTCGCAGAACGCGCCGCAAGGATGGCTCTGCCCACCAAGGAGATGCCCCCGATGGTGCGTAGATTCTTGAGCTTCACACCTTTGGATCCACCCCGTGCTGGGATGATCGCTAGGACGCTGGGCTTGTCGGTTTTACTCACATTCATGAGCTTAGGAAGCCGAGTTAGCCATCCGCCCTACAGCAGGTTAACGCAGGGTGAAGAGGAGATTTAGCTTGCTGAGAGAACCCTGAATGCCCATGTCATCGTATTTTTCTAGCGGTTTGTTTACCGGCGTGAGTCCAGTTCGGCGTATATCAGCGTCAAGTGCGCTGTAACTTTTTCGCGTTCGGCATCGCTGAAACGTCGTACCTGCATATCGAGAATGGCTCGAGCGCCCTCTTCGCTGACTCCTAGGAGCTTGTGCACTGCCGTAACCGCCGCATCGGTGGAAGGGGCATCCTTAATACATGCGAAGACGTCTTCACGATGGTCGATTCCTTGCACGAGTGCCCGGAGTATCCCTGCGCTTGCTTCCAAATTTTCTCGGCGTTGGCGATGCATAGTTGCATCCTGCCAGCTTCCGCCCGGCGGCGGTAGGGGGAGAATAACCGAACTAGCGGACTAAATGATGCAGTGCGGTGCCCGAGCAAACTAGGCTGGAGGTCATGAGTGCCCCGAAGAAACCGAGCCAACGCGGTCCGTTGCGAATTACCGTCCCCTCGAGGGCGGATGGATTCTTGCGTCAATTCACCGCGCTGATCGGCGGCCCCCTGGGCCGTCACAGTGATCCGGGACGAGTCAGTCCGGGATTCTTCACCGTAGAACGCGTGATGATCTTGCTGACCACCCTCGGGGCACTGCTCATGCTCTTGGCGAAGAACCCCTGCCGCGTCAATGGCTGGGGCGGTTCAAACCCCTATGTTTATGCCTGCTATTCCGACTGGGTGCCGTTATTCGGAGCGCGCGGTTTTGCAGACAACCCGTGGGTACCTTTTAGCAGTGGGGCAGAATTTGAATACCCGGTGCTGATGAGCGCCGTGGCCTCGGCGGTGGCGGCACTGGTTCCGCAGGGCCTTGAGAACCGGTCACTGCTTTACTTCGATATGAACCTGGCCATTGTGGCGGTTCTCTGGGTCATCACCGTGGTGTGTACGTTGCGCATGGGCGGACGCCGTCCCTGGGATGCGGCCATCGTGGCCATCGCGCCGGGCATTATCCTCACCGCCAGCATCAACTGGGATATGTGGGCGGTGGCCCTGCTTGCGATGGGCATGCTGGCCTTCGCACGCGGACATACGGTGCTCGCCGGCGTGCTCATCGGGTTGGGCGCGGCGATGAAGATCTACCCATTCTTTGTGCTTGGGGCGATCTTGGTCATTGCCATCCGAACCGGGAAGTTCAAAGTCTTCTGGACAACCGCGGGAGCCGCCGCCGGAACATGGGTGCTGGTCAATCTGCCCTACGCGCTGGCTTACCCGGACTCCTTTAAACACTTCTTCACTTTCTCCTCCGAACGCGGTGCGGGGTTATCAAGTTTCTGGCATGCATGGAACGCCGTCGCAGCGAAGACCGACTCCATGGGCACCTTTGAAGCCGAGCAAATCTCGCGTTACGGGTTGATCCTCTTCTTCTTATGCTGCATTGGCGTTGCGGTTCTTGGCCTGATGGCTAAACGCACCCCGCGTCTCGGCTCGCTGGCGTTTTTGATCATTGCCTCCTTTGTCATGGTCAATAAGGTTTACTCTCCACAGTTCATTGTCTGGCTGATCCCGTTGTTCGCGTTGGCGCTGCCGCGCTGGCGATTATTTGTGGTCTGGATGATGGTTGAGGTGGCACACTTCTACGGACTTTGGAACTATCTTGACTCCTTCTCCGCAGATAAAGATCCACATAAGGTATTTCCGGAAATCGGCTATGTTCTCTTAGTGCTCGCGCATATGGTGATGCTGGCCTACGTGATGTTCCAGGTAGTCCGTTCGATCCTTGATCCGCGGCGGGACCCGATTCGAGCCGTGGGGCAAGAAGATCCACTGGCAGGCCGCCTTGCCGGAGCCAAAGACGTATTCACCCTGCGCGGGCTTGGTAAGGGTGCAGACAAACCAGAGGAACAAAAAGTATGACCTCGGTAGCGGTAGTAGGGGCCGGACCTAATGGACTCGCGGCGGCTGCGGTAGCAGCTCGCGCCGGGCTCAGTGTCGATGTCTACGAAGCCAACGAGACTATCGGCGGCGCCGCACGCACTCAACCGTTAGAGGGCTCGAGCGCAAAGTTTGATCTAGGCAGCGCCGTGCACCCCATGGCGATGATTTCCACCGCGATGCACGAGCTCAACGTGCACCAACGGGTCGACTTTATCGTCCCGGAACTGTCTTTTGCTCATGTTCTCGACGAACGGACCGCCTACGCATGGCGCGACTTAGAACGCACCGGAGCGGAACTTGGTGCAGGCGATGGGCAGGCCTACACCCGGCTGCTCAGACCCTTGGTGCAACGTATCGAACAGCTGGGCGATACGCTGCTTAACCCACTGCTCAAAGTGCCCGCCCACCCGCTGACCTTGGGACTCTTTAGCGCCTCCACGCTGGCTGGAATGGCGTTAAAAGACATATTTTCAGCCAGATACCCGCGTGCCGCAGCGCTTTACGCGGGATGTGCCGCCCATGTGGCCGGGGGAGCGCGAGGCCCGGCCAACGCCGGGGCTGGACTCTTTCTGGCAGCAGCAGCGCACGGGCAGGGATGGGCCGTACCACGTGGCGGCTCACAGGCTATTGCCGATGCACTTGCCGCCGAGGTGATCAGTCACGGGGGCACCATTCATACCGGACATAAGGTGTCGCATGTTGCCGAACTCCAGTCAAAAACAATCCTGCTTGATACCTCCGCCGAGGATGCCGCTAAACTAACCAGCGGAAAAATTCCTGACAAACTGGCCGAAAAGTTGGTAAAAACCCGGCGCTCGCCGGGCAGCTGTTTGGTACATTTTGTGCTCAGCGAACCGATCCCCTGGAAAGATCCGGTGTTAAGCCAGACAAGCACCGTGCATCTGGGCGGTACCGCAGCACAAGTGGGCCGGGCCGAACGCGCAGCGAACCGCCGGACCAGCGAGCATCCGTTTCTGATTGTCGCCCAGCCTTCCCTTTTTGATGATTCGCGCGCACCTGCCGGCGAGCAAGTCATTTGGGCGTACTGTCACGTCCCGCTGGGATCAACAGCAGATATGAGCCGGCAGATCAGCGACCAAATCGAATCCGCAGCTCCAGGTTTCAGCGACATTATTAAAGAAAGACACGTGGTTCCTGCCAGCGGACTGGAACAGCAAAATGCCGCACTGGTCGGGGGAGATCTTTCGGGAGGGACTATGGACCTGATCGGAAGCGTGATGCGTCCGAGACTGTCTGCGGAGCCTTGGTATTTGCAATCCAAAGGGCTGTATCTAATTTCGTCGGCGACCCCTCCGGGACCATCGGTGCATGGGATGGCTGGATATCTCGGGGCCAAGGCGATGCTGCGACGCGAATATTCGATTTCTTCCTAGGTTTTAAGGGCTGGCAGATGAATTCTCTTTACTCCGGTTGGCTTCCTGGCTTAGTACTTGCGGGTTTCTGGTTGTTCTTCGTGCATTCTTACCGCAAGGATCCGCGTCGTTTAGGTAATGCGGTGCTACTTTTCCCTCTGGTATTGCTGAGCATCGCCTTCCTAGCTGATCTGGTGACCGACCTAGTGCCAGGTCTCGGACTGGTATTTGTGTTGGTCTTCGCTCTGGCCCCACTGATTTACCTGCTCTTTGCAGGTGCGCTGATTTATAACGGGGTAGTCATGTGGCGCCGGGAAGGCTCCCGCGTTTCGAACCTGCTTTCTTTTGCTTCCGGGGTCGCGGTTCTTGGACTGCCGGTGATAGCCATACTGCTGGTGGCACTGAACACCTGGTGGTCCTACACCTTAGCCTTTGTGCTGTTTATGTCCTCCGCTTTTACCGCTAGCCTTTTCGCAATGTTGCTGCTCTACGCCTGGGTGCACGGAAAGTTTCCTTCGATGGGTCACCCTGCCGCGGTGGTGGTCCTCGGTGCACGCACCATTAATGGCAAAGTCACCCCGCTATTGCGCGGTCGACTCGATCGTGGCCTGCAGTTATACCGCGCGGCGGCAGAACCTAAACCGCTGATGGTCCCCACCGGCGGGCAGGGCGCCGACGAGCTGGAGCCCGAAGGCGTCAGCATGGGCCGCTACCTGAGCGAACAGGGGATAGCCCAGGATCAGCTGTTGGTTGAAGACCGGGCGAAAGACACCATGGAGAACTTGAAGTTCTCTGACGCGCTGGTGCGAACCCACCGTCCGGACGGGCAATTATGGGTGGTGACCAGCGATTACCATGCGCTACGTGCAGGACTTGCAGCACGCAGCCTGGGGTTGGACGCGCGAGCATTCGGCGGCAAGACCGCCGCGTACTATCGGCCCAGTGCGTTTTTACGTGAATTTGTTGCCATTATGCGCGACCATCGAATGCTGGTTGCACTACTCGCTTTACCCTTTGCTGCCGTGATCGCCGCCGGTTTAATGGTTCTGACCAACACTGCGCTTTGGGCCTGAAGTCCACCACTTGTGCGCCTATAGGTGTACTTGCTGACGCATCGGCAGGGCTGGCTCCGCCTTTGGAGTGAGGGTCAAGATCAGCACTGGGGTCGGTGTTTTTACGGACCAAGTTTTTTATGCTGGACATATGATTCAGGCACAGCAGCTAACCAAGAGATACGGTGCAAAAACCGTAGTCGACAACGTGTCGTTCACGGTCCAGCCCGGAATGGTGACCGGATTCCTCGGCCCAAACGGCGCCGGCAAATCGACCACCATGCGCATGATCGTTGGATTGGCCAAGCCAACCGCCGGGCAGGTCGCAGTCAACGGCAATAATTTTCGCTCATCCCGGCATCCACTGACCGAGGTGGGGGCCTTACTTGAGGCCAAATCGGTGCATAAGTCGCTTACCGCCCGCACCCACCTGCGGGCTATGGCGGCCACCGGAGGTATCTCGCGATCCCGTGTGGACGAAGCCTTGGAACTGACCGGTTTGAGCCAGCTGAACCGCAAAAAGGTCGGCGGCTTCTCACTGGGTATGGGCCAACGTCTGGGCATTGCTTCGGCGTTGCTCGGGGACCCACAGGTGTTAATCCTTGACGAACCGGTCAACGGACTGGATCCCGAGGGAGTCGCCTGGGTGCGTAACCTAGCTCGCCAGCAGGCAGCCGAGGGGAAGACGGTTTTCATCTCCTCCCACCTGATGAGCGAGATGGCGCAGACCGCCGATCACCTGATTGTTATTGGTCGTGGACGGATCCTTGCTGATGCGCCGATCAGTGAATTTATTGATGATGGATTGCGTCAGACTATTGTGCGCTCCTCAAATCTGGATCCGTTGATGACGGTTCTCGCCGCCGAGGGTGTGCAATTAACCCGTCTGGATTCCACCACCTTGCGTGTGGCCGGACCGGACTCGGAATCGATTGGACGCCGGGCTTTGGAAAGTGGAATCGTGCTCAGTGAGCTGCGGCCGCTGCAGCGCACGCTCGAAGACGCTTATATGGAATTGACCCGCGACGAGGTCGAATACAAGTCCCAACGTTACTAGCACGACGCAGTTGCCGGAGGCACCCCACTAATGAGTACTCACCTCGCAACCCCAACCACTGGCAAGGTCACCTTTGGTGGCGTGCTTCGTTCGGAATCGATCCGATTCTTCTCGCTGAATTCCACCCGCGTCCTGATCCTGGTGGCGGTGGTACTCAATATGGGTATTGCCGTGCTCGGTGTCTGGGGCGTTGGTTCTTTCGCCAGTGAAGCCCCGCCGATGCCCGGGATGCCGGATATGACCAGTCCCGAATTCACCGCGGAACTCCTGGGATCGGGCCTGGCCTTCTCGCAGCTAATCCTCGGTGTTCTAGGCGTGCTGCTGATGAGCGGCGAATTCACCACCGGCTCCGCCGTCAGCACCTTCCTCGCAAGCCCGCAACGACTGCGTGTACTGGGAGCCAAAGCAGTACTCATCGCCATCCTCAGTGCGATCGTCCAGCTGATAAGTAGTGTTCTGACCTATTTAGTCTGCTTGCCGCTGGCGAATAACTACAACATGAAGTTGGACTTCTTTGGAAGCCATTTCCAAAATGTGCTCTGGTACGGTGCGCTTGCGGTAGTCATGGCCGCCCTGATTGGGTTGGCTCTCGGAGCAATCCTGCGTAACTCCGCAGGCGGCATCACCTCCTTGGTAGCCTTGTTCTTCGTACTTCCAATCGTCACCGGACTGCTGACTACGCTGGCGGATTGGGTACAGAATGTTGTCCAGTTCCTCCCGGACCAACTGGGCATGTCACTGGCCTTGCCGCAGTCCTATGCAAGCGATCTTGAACTGTGGCAACAGCTAGCCGGTGTAGCCGGTTGGACGCTGATCCCATTGATCTTAGGTGCCTGGCTGCTTAAGGCCCGCGACATCTAAAAATTGAAGCACCGGAGCAAACTAGACTGGATGATATGAGCCAAACATCGCTGCAGGAGCCGGTAGTCTCCTTCGACGAGCTGGCGGCCAAGCGGATGGGTCGGGTACGCAGATACCTGCGTACCCATCCGCGTGTGGTCGTTGTGGGAACCGTAGTCATTTACTTTTTCCTGGCGTTGCCCAACACCGTCATGATGGCATACCTGCCCAACGTGCCACCGGCCTTGTACTTGTTATTGACCGTCAGCATTGGTCTGGCATTGCTGTGGCGGCGCAAGGCTCCACTGACGGTGTTATGCGTCATCTTCGTCCTTGAGTTTGTTGGCATTTTGCTTGCCGGCCAAAGCGGTGGGATGGGTGGCGTGGGCATGGCCATCGCGTTGTATTCGGTAGGCACCAGTTACTCTGGACGACGTGCGGTTCCCATCGCCCTGCTTGCCGGTTGTTTCCAGCTGTTGATGATGGTGCTGATGGGCTACCCGGACCTGACGGATCTGAGGGTGGAATCGGACGCAGACAATATTGATGACGCGGCGGCCTCCGGGATCCTCATCGGTATTACCGGTGGATTCCTGATCGGTATTTATGCTGCTGCTGCGGCCATCGGTACAAATATCCGAAATGCTCGCATCCATGAGGCCGAATTGAACCATTGGGCCTCCCAAGTTTCACGCTTGGCCCAGGTTCAAGAACGAAACCGTATTGCCCGCGAAATGCATGACGTGGTGGCTCACTCACTGTCGGTGATGATCGCCCTGTCTGAGGGTGCCCGGGTGGTGGGGAGACGCGACCAAGAGCGTTCCGAGCAGGTGCTCAAGGAGCTATCTGGCACCGGACGTGCGGCCCTGTCTGATATGCGGCGCATGCTCGGGGTACTACGGCAAAGCGAAACCGAAGAACTCGAACTAAAACCTACCGGCGGCAGCTTGGATCAGATGCTCGAGGGTTTCCGGGTAGCCGGTTTGCCGCTGACCTATACGTATACCGGTGAGCCGCTTCCAGGAGATACAACTTTTCAGTTGACGGTCTTCCGTATCATCCAAGAATCTTTGACTAATTCATTGCGCTACGCTCACAACGTCAGCGATGTGCAGGTGCGTATGGAACGTTGTTCCAGCCAGGTGCGAATCGAAATTATCGATGACGGTGACGCTACCCGGGTACCGAGAGTGGGCACCGGCCAAGGATTACGCGGCATGCGTGAACGGGTTGCCCTCTTTGGCGGAACGGTGAACGCCGGCCCCGTGGCGCAAGGAGGCTGGATTGTGAAAGCTACCCTGAAAATGCCAGAACATTCCAACGAACATTTAGCCACCAAGGAGTAGCTCATGGAAGAAATTATCAAGGTGTTGCTGGTTGATGACCAGCCATTGCTGCGCATGGGCTTCCGGCTGATTCTTGAGGGCGAAAACGATATGCATATCGTGGGTGAGGCCGCTGATGGGTTAGAAGCACTCACGCAGACCGCGGCCTTAGTTCCAGATGTGGTGTTGATGGATGTGCGCATGCCAAAAATGGATGGGCTGGAGGCGACGGAGCGGATCGCTAAACAGTACCCGGATACAAAGATCATCATCCTGACCACCTTTGACCTGGATGAGTACGCCTTTTCTGGTTTGCAGGCAGGTGCCAGCGCCTTCCTGCTCAAAGACGTTGCACCCGAAGAACTTGTCTCCGCGGTGCGCCTAGTAGCCTCGGGTGACGCGGTGGTAGCACCGCGGGTGACAGCCCGACTGCTGGAAACCTATGTACGTCACGGTGCTAAGGGACATCCCGCGAAGACCGCCGAACCACCGGAACGGGATCCACTGCTTGATGACCTGACTCCGCGTGAACAGGAAGTCTTGCGGGCTTTGTCGGAGGGGCTTTCAAACGCCGAAATTGCGCATCGATTTTTCCTCTCCGAGGCAACTGTTAAAACGCATGTTCGCCGGATCCTGACAAAGCTGCACTTACGTGATCGAGTGCAGGCAGTGGTTTACGCCTACGAAACCGGTCTGGTCATCCCATCGCAGGGTCTGGACTTCTAGGTTTTAAACAAGAAACGCTGCTGACCGACCCTCAAGGGGTCCGGTCAGCAGCGTTAATACTTTAACGGCGCTTTTGTGCCTTGCGGTCTTTTCGTGCTGTGGCGCGTAACTGAATCACGCGGGCGGCACCTACTGCCGCGATCAACAGGCCGCCGGCAACCGCTGCGATAAACAGGGCCAGACCAAGATTTACCTGACCTTCATAGGTGAAGTAGCGCAGCGTCACCTGGTCCTGATTCTGAGCAATAAAAATGATGAGCAGCACCAGAACGATAAGACCCAAAACGGACGCGGTCCAGATCCGACCTAGTTTGGTCGCCGGTAACTTCGATTCTGGTTCCGGCGGTGGGATCTGAGACTTAGCTGGCTTCTCAAGCGGTGCGGTAACTGGCTTGACGCTGGCGACACCGTCCGAATCTGGCGTCGCTTCGTGTCCAACCGGGAGATCATCTGGTGCGTGAGGAGTCGATGTCATGATTTCACTCGTTTCCTAGTTGGCTACTTTCTGTCAGCATGCTTGTAAATGTCCTACTACGTCAAGCTCGACACTCAGAAGCTTCGTTGATGAGACATTTTTAGTTCAAGGCGGAGACGATTGCGCCCTTAAAAGGCTGAAAAATACTAAGCTGGGACAAGCTCGGCAGTTCAGGCCGACACAGTAACCTGATGAAAGAAGTGAGCACCCAGTTATGGCACAAGCCGCAGCAATGGCACACATTGCAGACCTGGCCGAGTACGTAGCGACCTCCCCTTCCAGCTTCCACGCGGTGGCTAGCGCCGCCAAGCGTTTGGACGGCGAGGGGTTCACCGCCTTGGATGAGAGGGCAGCATGGAATTTGAGCTCGGGCTCTTACTATGTTGTGCGAGATGGTGCGATCATCGCGTGGGTGCAGCCCGAAGCCGCGACAGCGATCAGTGGGTTCCATATTCTTGGAGCCCATACCGACTCACCTGGCTTCAAACTTAAGCCAAAACCGACAACCGGATCTAACGGCTGGTGGCAGGCAGGCGTGGAGGTGTACGGCGGCCCGCTACTCAACTCCTGGTTAGACCGAGAACTCGTGCTCGCAGGCCGTCTGGTGTTGCGTGACGGATCGGTTCACCTGGCTCAGACTGAACCGCTGCTGCGCATTCCGCAACTGGCCATTCACCTTGATCGTCAGGTTAACGACGGCCTGACCTTAGACAAGCAGACTCACACCAATCCAATCTTCGGAGCCGGCGATCTGGCTGATGCCGACATTTTGGGCATTTTGGCGGCCTCCGCTGGTGTTGATCCGGCAAAGGTCGCAGGCTACGACGTACTGACTGCCCCGGCCCAACGTGGTGAGGTCTTCGGCCATGGCAAGGACTTCTTTGCCAGCTCGCGATTGGATAACCTCACCAGCGTGCACGCGGGGCTGATTGCTTTGACTAATCATTCGCGCACCCCATCGGGTCAGCGCATCGCGATGCTCGCGGCCTTTGACCACGAAGAAATCGGTTCGGCTTCGCGCTCTGGCGCTAGTGGACCATTCTTGGAAGAGATTCTAGGTCGGATCCAGGAATCCTTCGGTGCTGGTACGGAGGACAATGCCCGCGCGATGGCCGCTTCCGTATGCCTCTCGGCTGATGCCGGGCACGCGGTACACCCGAATTACCCGGAACGTCATGATCCAGCTAACCGACCACAGCTCAACGCTGGACCGCTGCTGAAGATCAATGCGAACCAACGATACGCAACCGATGCAGTCGGTGCGGCCTTATTTGCTAATTGGTGCCAGAATGCCGGAGTTCCTTACCAAGAGTTTGTATCGAACAACCAGGTTCCTTGTGGTTCAACCATCGGCCCGCTGACCGCTACCCGTTTGGGTATACGCACATTGGATGTGGGCGTCGCGTTGCTATCGATGCACTCGGCTCGCGAAATGTGCGGCGTGGATGATCCTTGGTACCTCTCCAAGGTATCCCGCGAGTTCTTCGGAGAATAGGCGTCTCGAAAAGCACGAGGAGCCCAGCGCCGTACTGTGCGTCTGGGCTCCTTGATTTTCGAAATTTATGAACAGCTCTAGGGGTACTGCAGCTACGAGAGAATTACTCGGTCCGGCGGCTCCCTAGATGGCATAATCGCTTGCATGTCGATCTTCAATCAGGACGTTCTCGTCTTTCAGCAGACTAAGAATATTTCGAAAAACGATTTTTCCATCTTAGATGGCTCCGGGGGACAGATTGCCCATGTTGAAACCGGAGGAAGTGCGCTCGGACGTATGTTTGCTGGCGCGCGGCAACTGACGGTATTTGACGGACCGGGTAATCCGGTGATTCAGGTCAAGGACACCATGACTATGGGTCGCGACCGTTTTGAAATTCTAGACGGGCAGAGCGTTCCATTGGCGAGTTTGGTCAAACGGGTTACCTTCTTCAAGACACGAGTCACCATTTCCATGCAGGGTGAAGAGCTGGATTTGCTCGGCAGCATATGGGACTTTAATTTCCAGATCACCGGTTCCACCGGGGAGATGGCCCGCGTTACCCGTGAGTGGTCGGGGGTGGGCAACGCCTTATTAGGTAAGTCCACTTACGCGGCGCAGATCGCTTCGCATCTGAATGTTGGGCAGCGTCAGGCAGTCATCGGATCGGTACTCGCGTTGGACCTCATCCGAGAGAAACAAAACCGCAGCTCGTAGAGTCACTCCCGGAAAACGAAGAAACATGCCTTTGGAGGCATATATTTCTCTCGTCAGGAAAATAGACTGAAAAGCCCGGTAAAGTCAACGGTGTCGGCCTGTTGTCGGGTGAGTGTCGGGGTCATGTCGTGGTGCTTACGTGTCTGCCACCAGTAGTGTCACTTACATGAATGAATCACGGATTGCAGAACTTCGCCGCGCTAAAGGTTGGACGCAAGAACGTTTGGCTACGGAAAGCGGCATCACTGTTAGAACTGTCCAGCGGCTCGAAGCGGGCAGCGATGCCAGCTTGGAAACGATCTCGCTGATTGCCAAGGCGTTGGACGTGCAGGTTGGCGAACTTTTTATCAGCGTCCAGACCCCACACTTTTCAGAAGCCGTAGACGGATTAGAAACTCGTACGCGGGTTGACCAAGAGCGTCGAGACTCTGCCACTCAGGGAATAGTCCTAATTTTTCGAGGGCTGGGAATACTGGTCACTTTCGCGACCCTGATTCTCGCCACGGTTGGACAGTTCGGTTGGTACATCTGGTTACTCATACCCGCCTATTGGGGAGTGGGCAGGTTGCTGCTCGAAGCGGTCTTCCGATTGCGTATTGATCCCAAATTTGATGCCAAATACCCGCTCTCCTCGGCAAATAGAAAACTTTTGGGATAGTTTCATTTTGGTATTCCTCGTGTCGCATGTCAGATACCCACGACTTTCCCACTTGTAGTTTTGTTTGCGGATGCCCGGTGCTTACCTGCTGTTCACCAGGAACTGGTCTGATCAAAGAATATGAGTTCAGCACCGGTAAAAATCAAAAATTTCAGGCCTGAAATTCAGGCGCTACGCGCCTTAGCGGTCCTGTTGGTGGTTGCTTACCATTTAGAGCCAGGCGTGCTCCCTGGTGGGTATATCGGCGTGGATATCTTCTTCGTCATTTCCGGTTTTCTGATCACCTCACATTTACTGCGCGAAGCACAACGCACCGGAAAGGTGAATCTTGCCTCGTTCTTCGCCGGACGAGCACGCAGAATCTTGCCCGCCGCCATGCTGGTTATTGTTGTGGTGGTCGTTGCGGGTTTATTGATCCTCCCTAAGACGCTGTGGGGAACTTTGGGGATTCAGGCGCTCGCCTCCACCTTTTCCGTGCAGAACTGGGTGCTCGCAGCAGATTCGGTGGATTATCTGGCCGCGGAAGAAGCCGCCGGCCCACTGCAGCATTTCTGGTCTCTCGGAGTAGAGGAACAGTTTTATCTTTTCTGGCCATTGGTAGTACTTGCCGTCAGTCTGTTGGTTAAGCAAAACCTTCCGGGCCCACGAACTGACCGGTTTGCATCTAGACGGCGGGTCATATTTCTCAGCTTTATGCTTATCGCGCTGTTCTCCTTGGGCTACTCGATCTACACGGGATACTCCGGTGATGCTGCCGGATATTTCATCACCACCACCCGCATCTGGGAGTTAGCCGTTGGCGGACTGCTCGCTGTATTGATGGATGCGCACGCAAACGGATCCTTCACCCTTCCTCGGTGGACCGAGTCCTGGGCAGTCCGAAATGGGCTAGTACTCATTTCCTTGCTCTCGATTCTGGGTGCTGCGCTGACCTATGACGCGCAGACCGTGTTCCCCGGAATCGCCGCAGCCCTACCGGTGCTTAGCTGTGCAGCAATTATTATCGCGGGCAACACTCGGGGGCTTGGCTCTTTACACCTACTGGTTCAGTGGAAGCCGGTGCAATGGATCGGCTTAGCTTCCTACTCGCTCTATCTCTGGCATTGGCCACTGATCGTCTTTGTCACTCATCTTCTGGGTAATGATCCAAATCCGATTCAATCGCTCACCCTGTTAGCTGGGTCGTTGGTCTTGGCCTGGGCCAGCTTGAAATTTGTTGAGTCGCCGGCACGGCAATTTAAGCCGTTAGCCGACTCGGCGAAACTTTCGCTGGTTGCCGGTGCGGCGGCGGTGGCAGTGGTGGCAGGAACAGCACTCATCCCTGGTATCGCGCAACGAGAAAGCATCGAAAAGGATCAGCAGGCAGTCGCCCAGCTGATCCAAGATCCACCGGCGGGCTTTGGCGCCGCTTCGGTGGGCTCCGGAGCTCCGGCATACCTTCCGGAGACCACACAAATCATCCCGGTGCCTGCCACTGCCGAGGATGATCAACCAGATTTGGGGGAGTGTGTCCAGGATCCCCAATCGACGCAGATCAAAGAATGCGAATTCGGGAGTACAAATGCGAGCTTTACGGTGGCGCTGGTCGGTGACTCCCACGCGGCTCACTGGTTCGAAGCGTTAGCCGTACATGCCAAAGAGCGAGGCTGGAAGGTTGTCACGTATTTGAAGAACTCGTGCCCGTTTAGCGCAACGGAACGCACCGCAGAACGCGATGGGGGCATCAACTGCTCCGAAGCCAACAAGCAGACTTTGGAGAAGCTGAAAAGCAGGGGCGATATTAACGCGGTGGTTGCTGCGAACTGGGCTGGAGCCAGCTTTGTGGCAGATGCTGCGCAAGGTTATGCGCAGCAGTGGAGCAAGCTGGAAGATGCCGGTTTGCCGGTGTATGCGGTCGTTGATACCCCGCGGCCGCCCAAGGATGAATATGCCCGTGATTGCGTAGAAGAGCATTCGGCGGACCCCGAGGCCTGCAGCTTCGATAAATCGGTAGCATTCGAATCGGGGGACGTCACCAGGCAGGTGGCCAAACTCGAGCCGCGGGTGAAGGTCTTGGACTTCAGTGATCAATTTTGTATCGACGGACGGTGCCCGTCGGTGATAGGCAATGTGCTGGTCTACAGGGACAAGCACCACATCTCCGATACCTACATGCGTACTCTGGCCACAGTGTTTGGGGAACGTCTCGAATCGGCAATGAATGGTCAATGAAATTCGGTGCATGATCTAGGACACCTAGGGTTCTGTCATTGCACCTATCTCGGGTAGGATTGGAAGGTCTGTGCTACTGCACGCCCGAAACTTGGGTGCCGCGGAGCATGGATAACGCAAGAACCTCCTGTTGCGGAAATGCCGCGACCGTTTAGCCCAAAGGAGGTGGGTTCACATGCGTGCTTATGAACTTATGGTCCTCATCGATCCAGAGGTCGATGACCGCACCGTAGAGCCAACTCTCGAGAAGTACCTCGAAGTTGTTCGCTCAAACGGTGGAACGATCGACAAGGTCGATATCTGGGGACGTCGCAAGATGTCTTACGAGATCCAGAAGAAGGCAGAAGCCATCTACATCGTGGTGAACTACACCGCGGATCCAGCTACTTCGTCCGAGCTTGAGCGTCTGCTCAAGATCAACGAGCTGATCCTGCGTCACAAGGTCACCCGTCCGGAAGAGGCTCGCGTTTAATTACGCTTGCACTTTCGTTGTACGACAAACGTTCATTCTGACTAAGGAGGGTCAATGGCAGGCGAGACTGTTATTACCGTTATCGGAAACCTGACCGCCGATCCGGAGCTGCGTTTCACGCCGTCCGGTTCAGCCGTAGCGAACTTCACGATCGCTTCGACTCCTCGCACCTTTGATCGCCAGTCCAATGAGTGGAAGGACGGGGAAGCCCTGTTCTTGCGCGCATCGGTATGGCGTGAGGCTGCAGAGAACGTTGCGGAGACTTTCACCAAGGGCATGCGAGTCATCGCCCAGGGTCGTCTGCGCTCACGTTCGTATGACACCAAGGAAGGCGAACGTCGCACCGTCATGGAGCTCGAGGTCGATGAAATCGGCCCGTCGCTCCGCTTTGCGTCCGCCAAGGTAACCCGCACCCAGCGCTCCGGCGGTGGCCAGGGAGGCTTTGGCAACAACGGTGGCGGTGGAGGATTCTCCAACGCTCCGCAGCAAAATGCCCCACAAGCTCAGCCGCAGCAACAGCAGCAGCCACAGCAGGGCGGCGGATGGAATGCTCCATCCAACGACCCGTGGAGCACCGGCGGTAACAACGGCGGCGGTGGCGGCGGTGGCTGGGGCAACCCAGGCAGCGACGAACCACCTTTCTAAAAAACTATTTATTCACCATCCCGCAGATCTCTCTGCGGGCTCCAAACCTAAGGAGCTCCACGATGGCTAAGGCTGAAATCCGTAAGCCCAAACCAAAGTCCAATCCCTTGAAGGCCGCTGACATCACTGTCATCGACTACAAGGACGTAGCGTTGCTGCGCAAGTTCATTTCTGATCGCGGAAAGATCCGCGCTCGTCGCGTGACCGGTGTATCGGTTCAGGAACAGCGCAAGATCGCACAGGCTATCAAGAACGCACGTGAAGTAGCCCTGCTGCCTTACTCCGGCGCTGGCCGCGGCTAAGGAAGAGGGGATATAAAATGGCAAAGATCATTCTGACTCACGAAGTATCCGGTCTGGGTGCTGCAGGCGACATTGTTGAGGTAAAGAACGGCTACGCCCGTAACTACCTCCTTCCACGCGGGTTCGCACTCGTTTGGACCAAGGGTGGCGAGAAGCAGGTTGAGTCCATCAAGGCTGCTCGCGCTGCTCGCGCCGTAGCAAACCTTGAGGATGCTCAGGCACTTGCTTCGAAGCTGAAGTCCCAGCCGGTGAAAATCACCATGAAGGCTGGCACCAACGGCCGCCTGTTCGGCACCGTGAAGACCGCAGACATTGCTGCTGCGGTTGAAGCTGCTGGCCTAGGCAAGATCGACAAGCGCAACGTTGAGGTCAACGACCACATCAAGTCGACTGGCAACTACACCGCAACCGTTCGCGTACACGAGGACGTTGTTGCAAACCTGAAGCTTCAGGTTGTTGCTGCAGCCAAGAAGTAAGTCTTTTTAGACTCACCTCTGTTCAAAGGGTGATGCATTCTCCGCAAGGGGAGTGCATCACCCTTTGACGTTTAACGGCTCTTGCGGGAACGCGCGATAGCACGTGAGAAATCNATGATAATTCCCAGTGCTACGAATCCGAGCGCAGGTAGCCACGTGACTGCCCAATTACTCATGCTCCCGGCAGTTCGTTCGCGAAGGACAAGTTGCACCATTGGCCACAAGATTCCCAGGACCACTCCGATGATCATGAATGCTTGCTGACCCTTTGGAGCAGCCTCTTTGGGAAAAGAGTCCGCATATTCATTGGGGGTTCCGAAGCTAGCTGTAGCTTCGTCGTAGTTGCTGCTCTCTGTTTCAACCTCGCGCACGATGTCACGTATGACGGTGACATCCAGATTCCGAAGTGAAAGATTGAAGCGAAGCTCATCGAGATAGTCGGTAATGCTTTTCATCGTTTTCTCCTAAGATATCTGGCGCAGCCAGGTACGAACTTCTTGCAGAGTTGCTTGGCCTTGGGTGGTGATCCTGAAGGTCTTGCGTGCTGGGCCACGGTCGGTGATTTCCCACTCCGAGACGATATCTCCAGACTCTTCCATCACTCGCAGCAATGGGTAGAGGGTGCCGCTTTTGATCCCAGTGAGACCGTGATCTTCAAGTTTGGAGAGCAGTGAATAGCCGTGTGCTGGCTCATGCGTGAGCTGATTCAAGATGATCACCGGTAGCGTTGAGCGCTTCACCTGATGAGCTGTCTTATTCGCGTTCATGCCTTAAGTATGATTCATACATATGCAGGTTCCAATACTGCTTTCGGATGACATTTGAGGCTTTGCTCAAGTCACCGTTGCTTCTCAAATTTCTGCAGAGAGACGTAACTGGGCATTGGGCCATTGTTCATTCAAATGACCCCCACCAAGACCGTCACAATCATTGGGAAACGCCCCGATCACACCTAATCTCAGAGGNGAGAGTAACTAGTTTTGAACAATGAGAGAACGGTGGAACACGTGGGCTTTGCTTTTGCGGATCCGGATGTATTAACTGANGCCCAGCGTGAGGCTGTTGCCGAACATCGACGTTCGGTGAAGATTGAGTCTCGCAAACTTTCGCTGCGCGAAATGCGCGAGGATGCACAGCTGAGCCAGGTAGAACTTGCAGCCGCCCTGAAGGTCAGCGTAGACCGGGTTGCACGTATGGAAGCCGGAGATCTGGACCGTGTGCAGGTGACAACACTTCGGCGATATGTTGAAGCAATGGGTAGCAAGCTCAAAGTGAAGGCTGTCGGTGAAGCAATTCACGTGGACCTTGGATAAGTAAACGAGGCGGGTCAAATTACTGCATATTAGGTGTCAAGGCCAGACCGGTCAGCGCAAATTGAAGACAGCTTATCGCTAAAACTCTGAACTCTCGTGCAAAAGCCCTAGCCGCGGCGAAATCAACGGTGAATACCGGATAAAGTGTTCCGGTGAGATGCGGGTTACTGATCTGCATCACAAGGAAGTTTAGAAGGGGTTATTTTGCACGAGCGTATTCACCACCGGGCCTTTATCGATCGTTTGATGACTGCCGAACAGGCAGCAACTTTTATCAAACCCGGAATGACGGTGGCCATGAGTGGCTTCACCGGTGCGGGATACCCGAAAGCGGTTCCTGGCGCCTTGGCCGCGCAGATGGAAAGTCAGCACGCTCAGGGGCAAGATTTCAAGATCAACGTGCTGACCGGCGCTTCGACCGCACCAGAGCTTGATGGTGTACTCGCTAAAGCCGAGGGCATGAACCTGCGCCTGCCTTATATGTCTGACCCTGAGCTACGCCGTCGAATCAACGACGGCAACATGGAGTACATGGACATTCACCTGTCCCACGTCGCTCAGCACGCCTGGTTCGGCTTCTACGGCAAGATCGATGTAGCTATCGTCGAGGTAGTCGGCGTGACCGCAGAGGGGGATCTGATCCCGTCCAGCTCGGTGGGCAACAATAAGACTTGGCTGGAAATGGCAGACCAGATCATCATCGAGGTCAACACCCAGCAGTCGGCCGCGATGGATGGCATGCATGACATTTACTACGGCACCGCGCTGCCTCCGCACCGCAAACCAATTAACCTGACTACGGTGCGTGACCGCATCGGCCAGAAGTACATGGATATTGATGTCACCAAGGTGGTGGCGGTNGTTGAGACCGATGCACCAGACCGTTTGAGCCCCTTCGCTCCGGTAGACGAGACCAGNACNCAGATTGCAGATCACCTACTGGATTTCTTGGACTATGANATCCGCCAGGGACGACTGACCGAGAAACTACTGCCATTGCAGTCCGGCGTGGGAAATATTGCCAACGCCGTACTAGCCGGACTGGCTCGTGGCGGGTACAAGGGTCTAACCGCCTACACCGAGGTCATCCAGGACGGAATGCTGGAGCTGATCAAGGACGGCACCATCGAGTTTGCCTCCGCCACCAGCTTCTCGCTGTCTGCCGATGGTATCGACGAGTTCAACAAGCACGTGGATCATTACCGTGAGCGGATCTTGCTTCGTGCCCAGGAGATTTCTAATCACCCGGAAATCATTCGCCGGTTGGGCTGTATTGCGCTTAACGGCATGATTGAGGCTGATATCTACGGCAACGTCAACTCCACCAACGTGCTCGGATCCCATGTGATGAACGGTATTGGTGGCTCGGGCGACTTTGCCCGCAACGGTTACCTGTCGGTGTTTATGTCCCCATCGGTGGCTAAGGGCGGCAAGATTTCCGGTATCGTGCCGATGGCCAGCCACGTGGACCACACCGAACATGACACGATGATTCTGATTACCGAGCAGGGTCTAGCCGATCTGCGTGGACTTTCACCTAAGCAGCGCGCCCAGTTGATCATCGACAAGTGTGCACACCCCGAATACCGTCCGATGTTGCAGGACTACTTTGACCGCGCACGCAAGGAGAGCTACGGCAAGCACACCCCACATCTATTGGGTGAGGCGCTTGCCATGCATCAGCGCTTCTTCGAGACTGGCGATATGCGCTTGGCTAAGTAAACGAGAGCATTGGCGGCGGGAGGCGAACTCTAAACGAGTTGGTCTCCCGTCGTTGGTTTAAACGGACCAAGTAACCGTTACAAACCTCGGATTCAAGAGTCTAAACGTGGCGGATCTTATTGCGCCCGAGACGAACTGCCGACAGCGTCGAATGTGCAAAGATTTTTGAGGACTGCCGTTGGATATCTCATGATCCGCTGCCTGACGCTCTTAATGATGCAGGCTAGGACGATAAGTTAATTCTTGGATACGCCCATCAAGCAACCTTGAATCCACCAGTTCAAGGTCGAAGTCCTCGACACCGGCGAAGATTGGATCCTGACCCGTGAGCCCGGTCAGTGCAGGGAAAATGGTCAGCTGAATAAAATCAACGAGTCCTGCTGCCATAAGTGCCCTATTCATGGACAAGGAACCGTGCGAACGCAATGGAACCGTGGATTCAGCCTTTAACCGTGGCACCACCGCTAGTGCGTCACCACGCTCTAGCGTGGCATCGGGCCAGTCCAAGACATCTGTCAGCGTATTGGAAATAACGGTGGCAGGCTGCTTATGCATCGCCTCTCCCCACGGATCATCAACATCCGAATATTTATCGGCCTGCGCCCAAAACTGTGCGAACAGGTTGAAGGTGTTGGCGACCGAAAACCATGTGACAAGGGGAGGCATAGCGCTCCAAACGACGAGCTAGAAGTTCGGGTCCTTGCTTGCCCCAGTAGCCACCCCAATTTCCCGAGGCACCTCCAAATCCATCAAGACTCGAAAACACGTCAAAGGTATATGTCGCAGGCATGAGAACTCCCGGGGTAATCCGCTAAGTGCAACTCACCTTACGCCTGCCCGGACGTGCGCGAAACCCTGCGCGTTGACTCATCATGAATGCTCGCGAAATGAAGCCCATGCCTCATTTACTTTTGCTCGCGAAAACTCTGGTGTTCCAGCGAGCATAGCGGTGTGCTGGAGTGATGAAACAAGGACTCTCGATGAACACTCGTCATCAAATCGTTAAAGGCTTCGCCAAAGAGTACGCCAAAGCCACGAAACGTGAAAAGGGAATCCTCTTGGACTACCTCTGTGCATCCACCGGCTGGTCCAGAGCCAACGCTCGACGCCGTCTGAGCACAGAATACAACCGAAACACCGGCAAGGTTCCCACACCAATCCCACGGCGCAGAGCCAGTAAGTACCAGCTCGCGTCCTACACGATCTTAGAGCGTATCTGGACGCTCTGCGGGGACCCCTGCGGCAAATACCTCGCCGCAACAGTCTCAGAGGACATCGAACGCCTTGAACGCTTCAATGAGTTCGGAAAACTCTCCGTACTACTCACCGACGAGGTGAAAACTGAACTGAAAAACATGTCTGCTGCCACAATGGACCGTCACCTGAAGAAAGTCCGGGATGCCAGATACCCGCTGTCCCTTTCGGCGACCAAACCGGGCTCAATGCTGCGCTCGGAGATTAAAGTCCGCTGGTAAGGGACTGCGATGGAACAACAACCTGGTTTCTTTGAAGTCGATACGGTCGCGCACTGCGGACATAGCCTCAAAGGCGAGTACCTCTACTCCATCACGCTCACCGACGTATTCACTGGCTGGACAGTTAATATTGCGGTGAAGAACCGTGCCCACCGCAACGTCGTGGCCGGCATCCAAACGCTGGTGGCGGATTTACCCTATCCGATGACGGGACTGGATTTCGATAACGGCGGTGAATTCATCAACGTCCAACTCATTGAATGGGCCGAAACGAACCACCTCGCGCTGACGCGGGCCAGACCGTACAAGCACAACGATAATGCGCATGTGGAGCAACGAAATCGTGATTGGGTGCGCAAGCACGCGTTCAGATTCAGGTATGAAACCCCTGAAGAGATGGCGTTGCTCAATGAGCTCTGGACGTTGGTGGACCAGCGGAAGAACCATCTGCTGCCCATGGTGAAAGCCAACGGTTACGGCACCGCACGGTCAGGGCGTAGGAAGCGGACGTATGATGCTCCACGCACCGCTTATCAGCGGATCATCGATTTGAAGGCCATGGATGAAGCGCATGCGGCAGAGCTCGCGGCGATCAACTATTCTTTGAATCCGGCGGCCATCAACAGACGGATCGCGGAGATTCAGGGACAGCTGATTGCCCGCTCTAAGTTCCGTAACAATGGAACTAATACTGAGTTTGGCGAGCAATTTAGTTGAGGCATGGGGTTAATTTTCGCGAGCATATTGACATGAGGCAAGGCG
>Ga0065705_10001785_pt1 | contig 118113 bp, 118 predicted proteins | sample SwibulcommuniRL2_FD_59092 | JGI IMG/M metagenome (GOLD analysis project Ga0065705, IMG submission 59092) | Bulk soil microbial communities from switchgrass field near Rose Lake, East Lansing, Michigan, USA - RL2 Bulk Soil v2 (version 2) | ecosystem: Environmental > Terrestrial > Soil >...
TGTGATCAACGAAGAACGGAACTACTGGCCGGATAAACAGAAAACCCCTGGCCGTTGGCCAGGGGTCCCTGATGAAGATTTGTAAAGCGTGTCGCAACTCATCTGTAAACTATGTCGCGACTCTTCACATCTGTGGCGGGGAGAGGATTTGAACCTCTGACCTCCGGGTTATGAGCCCGGCGAGCTACCGAACTGCTCCACCCCGCGTCGGTAAATACAACATTACCAACTAGTAAACTTCATGGCTAATCGAGCTGGCATGTCCTTAGTCACAGAACGTGCCGGTTGCCCCTGCACCCGATTGCAAGGAAATTTCTGGCACGGTCGCGAAGAATCAGAAATACGGATTCCGCGGACGGCAAAAAGAAATCCTCCCAGTCAAAAGACTGAGAGGACTTCGTTTTGGTCACCGTCGAATTATTCTCGACTTGTCCCATAAGTGGCGGGGAGAGGATTTGAACCTCTGACCTCCGGGTTATGAGCCCGGCGAGCTACCGAACTGCTCCACCCCGCGATGACTAGACTATTCTTCATCATCGCGGAGCAGAATGCAAATCGGAGACTAGAGAACAACTACCCGTTGTTCCCATCGGCTGGCGGCGCGGACTCAGTCGGTGCGGCTGGTGCTTCGGAGTTCGTCTTTACCTCGCCCTCCGGAGCGGCTTCACCGTTAATCGATGCATCCGCTTCCAGTGCACGAGACAAGGCATTCTGAAGCTCAGTCTGCGCCTTACCGTAGGCAGCAAAGTCGCCAGCCTTCAAAGCTTCATCCGATTTCTTGATCGCTTCATTTGCTGCGTCCAATGCTGAGGTCAGCTTCTGCGTCTCAGACTGGGTAGGAGCATTGCTCTCCCCTGGCTGATCCTTAGGCTTGGATCCGTCCCCGGTTTCACCGGTCACGGCACCGGAGTCGCCACCAAAGACTTCATCAAGAGCTTCGGCCAGCGTATCGGCGAAGCCGACCTGATCACCGAAGGCGACCAATACCTTACGCAAGGTTGGGTAACTTGTCTGGCCCGAGGATTGCACGTACACAGGCTGGACGTAGAGGATACCGCCACCGACAGGCAGCGACAGCAAGTTACCGTTCTTCACTTCGGAAGCACCCTGTCGCAACAGGTTCAGCTCCGTGGTCACCCTAGGGTTGGTATCGAAGTTCTGCTGGGCTTGGCCTGGACCAGGTACAGCAGTATCGCGTGGAAGTTCGAGCAAGCGCAGCTTGCCGTATTCATCGCTCTTCACACCCTCTTTACTACCCGCATCTGCGTCTGCCGAAAGGAAGCCGAACAGCACGTTACGCTGCTGGCCGTTAGCAGCTGCCTGCGGGATGAAGGTCGAGGTCAATGAGAATGACGCAGCATCCTGTGTTGGCATCTTCAACGAAAGGAAGTATGGAGGCTGCTTCACTCCCTTAGTCGATGAGGTCGGATCATCTGGCACTGCCCACGCATCGTTCGATTCGTAGAATGCACCGGCATCATCAACGTGATAGGTCGTGAGAACCTCGCGCTGAACCTTGAACATATCCTCTGGATAACGGACGTGCTCCATCAGTTCACTAGAAATGTTGTCCAGTGGCTGCACAGCAGTTGGGAAGACCTTCTGCCATGCCTTCAGGATCGGATCTTCGGTATCCCAGGCGTAAAGATCAACCTTGCCGTCGTATGCATCCACCGTAGCCTTGACCGAGTTACGCATGTAGTTCACACGGCCTGACAGACGATCAAAGTCTGACGCATTGGTCAGGGAGTCAGAAACAGCCGATTCAATCTGCTGTTGCTGTGCATATGGGAAGTCGTTCGAGGTGGTGTAGCCATCAATGATCCATTTAACTCGACCGTCAATAATTGCCGGGTAGGCATTGGAATCAAGTGTTAGATACGGCGCAACCTTGCTCACGCGATCGCGTGGATTACGGTCATAAAGAATCTGCGATTCGTCGTTGACCGCGTTCGATAGCAACAGGTCAGTCGAGGCAAACTTCAATGCGTAAACGATGCGGTTGAACAGGTTGCCAACGTTTGGACCACCATCACCCTGGAAGGTGTAACGGGTATCTTCACCCTCACCGCCAGCGCTTGGGCGGTCTAGTTCCTGGTCCGTCCAACCTTCTGGACCGCCAACCACCGAATAGTCTGGCGAAGTTTCGCCAAAGTAAATACGCGGCTCGTAATCAGCTTCAGTGATCAAATCACCGGTGGACGGGATGCCGCCGAGCATGAAGTCTGGGCGCCCTCCAGCAGCAACGCGGTTACCGTAAGCGGCAACCAGTCCATAACCGTGCGTATAGGTCACGTGTTGGTTAACCCAGGTGTCGTTAGGGTTGACGCTTACTTCACGCGCAGCGATCACCGTGTCCTCGATTTTGCCATCGATCTCGTAACGGTCAACGTTGAGGTTTTCTGGGAACGTGTAGTAACCACGGAATTGCTGCAACTGTGCGAAAGCAGCGGAAACCAAGTTGGGATCCAGCAGACGAATGTTTGCGGTGGTTTCGGTTTCCTTGGCCAGCGCGTTCTTCTCGGTGCTCACCTTCGCGTCATATGGAGTGACCTCAATGTCGCTTAGTCCGAACGCTTGACGAGTCATCTCAATATTTCGATCGATATACTCGCTTTCCAAGGCACGCTGCGATGGAACAACCTGGAACTGCTGCACCAAGTATGGGTAAACGCCGCCGGCAACGATCATGGTCACCACGAGCATCGCGGTGCCAATCAGTGGTAGGCGCCAGCGTCCGTTGATCGCAGCAATGATAAAGGTAATAGCGATCAGAATCGCGACGATAGCCAGGATCATCCGTGCAGGAATAACCGCATGCACGTCCTTGTACAACGCACCGGCAACTCGTCCGGACTGGTTATTCAAAGTTTCGTACTGTGAAATCCAGAAGTTCACTGCCTGCAATAGCAAGAAGACTGCGACAACTATCGCCGTATGCACGCGAGCGGCCTTGCCCACCGTGATACCGCCGCGTTCTTCGACGCGAATGCCACCATAAAGGTAATGAGTCAGCAGTCCTGCCACACCGCCAAGCAGAACCACGGAAATCAAGAATCCGACGATTAGCCCAATAAATGGCAAGGTGAAAACGAAGAATCCGAGATCCATATTGAACTGAGGATCGTTGGCACCGAAAGGCACCCGGTTGATGAACAACAAGATCGTCTGCCATTGTCCGGCTACCGCGATGGCGGAGAAGATTCCGACCACCGCGGGGATACCGATCATTAGGAACCGACGAATTGGTTCCAGCTGCGCTTGATAGCGCGACATAGAGTCCTGGTGGGTGCCTTCCGGCGCGTAAACCGGGCGGTGCTTATAAGCACTTCGCATGGAAAGCCACATCGGAACCGCCATCACGACTAGCGCGATGACGAAGATGATGAGTTTGGCTATTCGTTCGGTCCAATAAACGTCCGAGAACCCGAGCTGGTTGAACCAGAGGATATCTGCATAGAAGTTTGAGAGGAAAACAAACACAGCCACCAAAATGACCACAGCAAATACCGTGAGCGTCAGAGGAGACGCTTTCTTATTTGCTGGTTTGGAAGGTTGTCGCGGCCCTTGGGGCCGCGGTGGGCCCCCGAACGGACTATCCGATCCGTATGACACTATTTATTCCTTACCTAGATGTCCCGCACGCCTTTACTAACGCCAGAACTCGTATGACTATCACTGTACTTACTAAGCTGCAGACACCAAGTTGTATGAACGATGCCTCGCGAATCTATGAACAGGACTCCAGCGTGGCCGGGTCCGTACCTTGAGCAATCTGCTCTAGTGCCTGTCGTGCTTCATGCAATGTTGCAATCTTGACGACGTTTAGTCCTTTGGGCACTCGCCCGGCGACATCGGAACAGTTATCTGCCGGAGCCAGGAAGACCGTGGCGCCATCTGCCTTAGCGGCGACCATCTTCTGAGCGATTCCGCCGATTGCTCCGACTTCCCCATCCGCGGTAATCTCTCCGGTTCCGGCGATGTGGTGGTCGCCTGCCAAGGATCCTTCGGTCAGCCGGTCGATAATGGCCAGCGCAAACATCGTTCCGGCGCTCGGGCCACCAACTTCCTCAACTCCGAATTTAACGTCAATCGGGAAGTCAAACGAAGTACTCAGAAAAACTCCAAGCTGTCGGGTTCCTTCAGCACCTGGAGCGGTGGAAACCTTCACATCAAGTTTCTCAGTTGCGTCTTTCCCGGAGGAACGTTGGACCGTCATCGTGCTGGTTTGATCGCCACGGTCATTTAATTGTGTTTTGAGTTCATCGAGACTCGTGACTGGTTTCCCCTCGAAGGCGAGCAACCGGTCCCCGGGCTTCAACGAGTCCTTGTTTGTATCCGTGGAAAAATCGGCAACTTCCAGCCAGGTTTTATATTCGTGGCCGAGCTCGTTCATTGCCGCAGCAATCGATAGTTCCTGGGACGAAACCATCATTGAATCATTGGCCTGGCCGCGTTCCTCGCTGGTCACCCCACGTGGAATCATCGTCTCTTCCGGAACAATATCTTTGTTGGGATTAATAAGCGCTTCAAGAATGACAGGCGTCGAGACGCGGTTCTGCCCACCACCTTGGACGTAAATGGTTGTCATGTCCAAGATGCTGTCGGACTGATAACTCTTTTCTCCACGGATAGTGATGAGTTCTTTGTCGTTGTACTCGCCCAGTGTGTTCAATACCGGACCAGGCGTGCGCACCACAAAGTTAGTGGGCAAAAAGAGAATCAAACCGACTAGCAGGAGAGCTAGGGTTCCGGCAATCGTGGTTTTCACGGGTTTGGAACTAGGAACTGACGCACCGAGAGTCGGGGCGGCATCCTTTGTGGATGATGGTTCCTGCTCGTGCACTGGCCTTGCTCCTACCGCTTAAAATTATTTCCGGAGCGTTTTCACAAACGCTACCCTCCTAGCCTACTGAAGGCCCGCCCCGATCTTCATCAGCTATAAGGAGTATTCGATGTGCCGAAAGCGAACTCTGGTGTTCATTGATGTGAACTCTCAGCCTCAGAGGGTACTTTAAGTACATGGCACAGAACCCTCCGAATAACCGACCTGACGGTGACGACGAAGAAAACAATCCGCAGGATCCGATGTCCGCAATGTTCTCTCAGCTCTTCGGTAACGGTTTCGATCCAAATGACCTTCCGCCTCAGCTACGGGAAGCCATGGGCTCCCAAGATCCTGCCGCTATGCAGCAAATGATGCAGCAAGCGCAAGCGATGATGTCCGCAATGATGCAAAATAATTCCTCCGACGGCCCAGTCAATTGGAAGCTTGCGTCTGACACTGCGCTGCAGGCTTATGCCGGCGAAGATCCGAAACCTTCCGAGTCTCGGCAAGGTGCAATCGTTGATGCTTCCTATCTGGCAGATCTGTGGCTGAACAACGCGACTGTTTTTGAATCCAATGGCGAAGCCACCGAAGTATGGACCCGCAAACGCTGGTACGACAAAACTTTAGGTGTCTGGAAAAAAGTGACCGAGCCGGTGGCCGAGTCGGTGACCCGAGCGATCACCAGCGCTATGAAGGACCAGATTCCTGAAGAGATGAAGGGCATGCTCGGCAACTCCGATGCCATGTTCCATAATCTGGGATCGAGCATGTTCGGCATGCAGCTAGGAACCGCGCTAGGCGGACTGGCCAAAGATGTTCTCGGTGGTACCGACATTGGACTTCCGCTGGCTGGCACGACGCCAGGTTTGGTGTCCGCCAACGTCGCAAACTTTGGTGAAGGTTTGGAAATCCCCGAACAGGAAGTTCTGCTCTACGTCATTCTTCGCGAAAATGCGCACACACGCCTGTTCAACCGGGTTCCCTGGCTCTCCTCAAAGCTGATTGGCGCAGTCGAGTCCTACTCCCGTGGCATTCATATCGATATGTCCCGGGTTGAAGAAGCCGTACGGGGAATCGATCCGTCCAATCCGGAGAACTTGCAGGAACTCCTCGGTGAGGGGCTCTTCACCCCACAGCGCACCGGCGAGCAGGAAAAGGCTCTAGAAAATCTTGAACTGACTCTTGCTCTCATCGAAGGTTGGGTTGACCACGTGGTTTCCCTGGCAGCAGCGAACTTGCCGTTCGCTGCGCACCTCCGCGAGACCATGCGTCGTCGCCGTGCTTCGGGCGGCCCAGCCGAGTCGGCTTTTGCCTCATTGGTCGGGTTGGAACTGCGCCCACGTAAGCTTCGGGAAGCTGCAGCGTTGTGGGAACATCTTCATGAAGAACGTGGCACCGAAGGCCGAGACGCGATCTGGGACCACCCAGACCTCATGCCTACAGCTGAGGATCTTAGCGATCCAGCTGGATTCACCAAACGTCGAGAATCCGCTGCCTCAGAGTACGACGAGTTTGATGCCGCGTTAGGCAAGCTTCTGGACGGCGGTTTTGACGACGTCGCGCCGGAAGATGACAAACCGGATGAAGAGAACGAAGACCCGAAGAACTAAAATCTAGTCCTTCACGCAACAGGAGCTGGGCAGCCTTAGCTGTTTAGCTCCTGTTGTGCTTTAAAGCTGCTCTACGCGCAGGTCAATTGTCCTCCAAGTCGTCGAAGCCACCGGCTTCAAGCTCGGTCTGACCATTTTCTTTAGCATATGCGTTGAATCCGGCGCTAAATCCGGCTAAGAATTGGTCGGCTTCCACACGCCTTTCAAAGCGATCCAACAGTTGCTGAAATTCGTTTCCATGTCCCTGACCGGGCGTTGCCAGATGCACAAGTTCATGGACCAACACATAATCTTGAACCCAGATCGGTACATATTTCAGCTTCGCCGATAACCGTATACTGCGTTGGTATGGCGTAGCCGAACCCCAACGTTTGTTCTGGTTATTGACCCACCGTACCGATAAAGGATTAGCGATTCCGCCCAGGTATTTTGCATCGAGCGCTTTGGCTCGATCCATCAAGGAGTCTTCGGTTGATAACGCTGACTCACGGTTTTTACGTTGCCGATACTTTTTGAGCATCTCATCGACGAACACTCGCTCGGTACTCTCGTTTAGTGCCGCTGGCACCTGCACTACGAGCCGATTATCCCGCCATTGTGAGGAGATGGTTTTCTTGCGCTTATTTGACCGTACGATACGGACCGGAATGTCATCAGCCGCAATAAATTCTACGGTCTGTGGGAAATTCGGCATCGGGTGCCTCCACTTCTATCCTTCGCACGTGCACGGTGGTTACTCGGTGATCCAATTAGCTTAGATAGCTTGCTAACTGCACAGCGTCCATGCCTCGCCAAATGTAGATAACTAGCCCGCGTACTCGGCCAAGACAGCCAGCATGGCTTCTCCGTAGCGTTCGAGCTTGCTGCGCCCCACGCCTGAGATCTTAGCCAACTGCGGAAGCGTAGAGGGCCGATGTTCGGCTATAGCCATCAGCGTTGCATCGGTGAATATGACGAATGCAGGTACTGAATTGCTCTGTGCCACTGCAGCGCGCCAACTGCGCAGCGATTCGAAAAGCGCTTCGTCGTAGGCGGCCGGGCAGGATGAACAGCGCTTGAGTTTTCGCTCTTTAGCCGTGGTCAAGAAGGAACCACAACCGGCGCAAACCAGAGGAGTCAGTTTCTGTGGCTTACGACGTACCGGAGCTTGCTGTCGACTGCTTGCTTGGCGTACTGATTTGATTCCATCTAAGAATCTGGACGGGTAACGGTGTGCCCTGCCGCCGGGAGTGCGAGCCAAAGACCATGAAAGGTAGAGGTGGATTCTTGCCCTGGTGATTCCGACATAAAGAAGCCGTCGCTCTTCGTCATACCCCGCTTGGTCTTTGGCATAAGTAATTGGAACGAGTCCATCGCTGAGTCCAGCCAAGAACACTACGTCCCATTCCAGCCCCTTAGCTGCGTGGAATGACGCTAAGATAACACCATCTAAGGTGGGCGCGTGCTGCGTGGCAGCGCGATCTTCGAGTTCCTTCACGACATCGCGCAAGGTAACTTGATCGCCTTGCGCTCCCCTGCTGGCGACTAGGTCATCAGCCAGGCGCACCAATGCTGAAAGTGATTCCCAGCGTTGACGCACGGCACCAGTGCTGCCCGTTGGCGCCTCTGGCGCATAACCGTGGGATGCGAGAACATCGCGCACCAACTGTGAAACAGACTGGTCCCCGGCGACATTCAGCGCGGCACGTAGCGCGAGCATGCCTTCTTTGACTTCTCGTCTTGAGAAGAAACGTTCGGCGCCACGCATCACATATGAAATTCCACGCGCAGTTAGCGCCTGCTCAAATGCCTGCGACTGTCCGTTGGTCCGATAGAGAACCGCGATTTCAGAAACGTCTTGACCATTTTTGAGCAATGCTTTGATCCGCTGGGCCACTTCGGCGGCTTCTTGTTCGTCGTCTGCGGCCTCAAAAAATTCTGGGCTTGGCCCATGGTCGCGCTGCGCGATAAGTTCAAGCGGTTCGGGCCAGGTCACCGTCGGATCCGGCATTGATGTTTCAATCCGACGAGTGGAAAGTACCTTATTGGCCAGGTTGACTACTTCGGGCGTGGACCGGTAGTCACGCACGAGTTTGACGACCGTCGCCTCCGGGTATTTTGCGCCGAAGTTCAGCAAATAATCCGGCTTCGCCCCGGTAAAAGAATATATAGTCTGGGATGCGTCACCGACCACACATAATTCGTCACGCCCACCGAGCCACAAGTCCAGGAGCCGCTGTTGCAGCGGCGAAACGTCCTGATACTCGTCCACAACAAAGTGCCGATACTGCGATCGCACATTTGCCGCGACTTTTTCGTTGTCTTCCAGAATTGCACTGGTTAGCAGCAGGACATCCTCAAAGTCGATAACGCTACGGTCGTCTTTGAGCTCCTCATAAGTTTGGAAAATCCGGGCCATGCTGACCGCTTCGAGCCCATTGGGCAGATCCCGGCTGGATGCGACTTTAGCGTAACTCTCCGGAGAATGCATCGAGACCTTGGCCCACTCAATTTCTGAGGCCAGGTCACGCACCATCGCGCGGTCACTTGAAATCCTTAGCCGTCGGGCAGACTCGGCGATCAGCGGTGCTTTATGCTCCACCAAGTTTGGCAAGGTTCCACCAATTGACTGCGGCCAGAAGTATTGCAACTGTCGTAGTGCGGCCGCGTGGAAGGTTCGAGTTTGAACTCCGGGGGCGCCCAGTAGACGAAGCCGGGTTCGCATTTCTGAAGCGGCTCGCGTCGTAAAGGTCAATGCCAAGACGCTGGTGGGGTTGTAAACACCAGTATGCACTCCGTGCGCGATTCTGTGCGTAATCGCTCGGGTCTTACCCGTGCCGGCCCCGGCAAGGATACATAGCGGGCCACGAAGAGTTTCTGCTGCGAGACGTTGTTCCACATCAAGACCAGAAAGAAGATCTGGGGCCTGAAAGTTTTCTTGCTCGCTCACTTGTTTGGGGCCTCCGGAAGGGGTTCTCCGTACCAATTACGGATTAATGCATGCGAAATAGACACTCCGCGGGGAATTTGAAGGCTTCCGGCGCGTAGTTCGGTACCGAGCTCTTCTCTTGTAAACCAACGCAGGTCGAGGATTTCGGCACCGTCAGGAACGAGATTCGTACTCAGCGCTTCACCGGTAAAGCCAAGCATCAGCGAGCGTGGCAAGGGCCAAGGCTGGGAACCAAGATAGGCCACGTCACCGACGTGCACCCCGGACTCTTCAAAGATTTCCCGGCGTACTGCCGATTCCAATGACTCCCCTGCCTCAACAAAACCGGCAAGGACCGAATACATTTTGGATTTAAAAGTGCTGTTGGCACCGAGTAGCAGCCGGTCTTGGGAATCGATGATTGCGGCGATAATGGCAGGGTCGGTCCGCGGGAAGAGCTCATGATTATTGGTGACGCAGCGTTGCACCCAACCTGAGGTTGACGCGCGAAGTTCGGAACCACAGCGTGGGCAGAACACTTCATTGCGCCGCCAATTTGTGATCGCTTGAGCTTCAACAAATAATTCGGCTTGAGCTTCGCTCAGGGAACTAAAAGCCTCGCGAAGAGTAGTCCATGAAGCATCGGCAATATCCTCCAGCACCGATTCATCAACAATGGCCAATACATACGGATGTTGTTGGTCGCGTCCCAGATAAACGAACTGCTCGGTGCCGGAAATTTGATATTCCGGACCGGGCGTAAACATCAACGATTCACCTCGAAGAGCGGCTCCGCGCGAAGATATCAGCATGACCCGGCTCAGTGGGTCGGCCATAACTTGCGGTAAGAGGTCCGGTTGATCGTGTTCGGTAACCGGACGCTCATACACCGATCGCGCAAAGCTCAGAGAGGTAAGTGGTAAACGATATTTTTCTGCCAACGACATACTCCTAACCTAGTGCAATTCGCTGAGCAACAGCTTGGTTTGGAGCCCCTGTGGAAACAATTGACAATGATCTCAATCGCATCTGCCCGATTGAGCGCCGAAACAAGCAATCTTCCGTGCGTCATTCACGAAAGATACTGCCAATCTCGCATACGGTGGAGGGTGTGAAACGCTCTGCCATGGAACTCGCCGCAATTGCCACCGCCGCCGTACCGGGATTAACCCCGGTCGGGTTCGCCGCGTTGTCCGATGATGCAGAAGACTTCGACTCAGCACTCATCGTGGACGCTCAGAAACACCGCTGGCGTGTACGCTCACCGCGTCATGATGAAGCAAGTATGCGCTTGGAAGCTGAACTCTCCGCCTTACGCGCATTCTCGGCAAAGGTCCGCGCGGCTTTGCCGTTCTCGCTTCCTTCGGTGGCCGGCACCGTACGCCAAGGACCATTGCGTACCTTCGTTTACAAAGATTTACCCGGAAGGGTTCCTACCCTCGAAGAGTTGGTTGAGGAAGGCAGCAAGCTTGCGGTGGCTCTAGGCCAGTGCATGGCAGCGATCCATCAGATTCCCGACGAATCCGTTGAAGTTGCTGGCTTGCCCACCTACACCGCCGATGAGGTGCGCCAGCGAAAGCTCAACGAGCTGGATACCGCGGCCGCAACCGGTCGCGTACCTAGCGGTCTACTTCGTCGCTGGGAACATGCCATGGAGGACGTCTCTCTTTGGCGTTTTAACGCCACCGTAGTTCATGGTGACTTTGACGAAGAGCAACTTCAGGTTTCGCACGCGAGCATCACCGCGGTCAAGGGCTGGACCGACCTGCACGTGGGAGATCCTGCCGATGACTTTGCCTGGCTTTCAGCCATCGATGATCATGGCTTTAGCGAGCGCGTATTTGCCGCCTATGTTGAGGCGCGCGGTAAATCCGCTGACCCGCATATTATGCGCCGTGCCGCATTGGCAGCAGAGTTCGCGCTGGCACAGTGGCTGGTGAAATCCTTGGACAGCAAAGACGCAGAGCGTATTGCCGATGCCGAAGAGATGCTGCAGGAACTAGATACCAATATCGCCGAGTATGGAGGACAGCCGCTGTCGGTGGTCGAAGCTCCCCGCCCGCTGGCCGCCCCGGCGCTTGCGCCGGAAGTACCAAGCGAGCCAAAGAAGGCCAGTGCTCCCGCAATCAACACGTCGAAGGTCACCCAGCTTACGGTGGATGAGGATCTGGAGCCTCATCCATCACCACAGCCTGCCATGGCTTCGGCGGATCCTGCACCGCAAAAGCCAGTAAGCCAGGAACCGGCGCCGCAAACCAGCGGCGAGTCCACTGATGCAACGCCCGAACCTGTAGCAGCAGTTAAATCCGAGGACCCGGTGCCTGCGAAGGACACCGAGTCAAAGGAAGAAACTAGCTCGTAGATCCCTTAGTTTCCTGCTCTGTCAGGGTGACGAAAGCGTTGGCAATCATTAGTTCAAGGTCCTCTTCGGAAGCCAAAGATTCTGCGTGAATTGTGATGCCGGCGCTGACATAGTAAAACGCCGCTTGGATCTGTTCCAGCGGAATCCCATGAAGTCGTGACCAGCCCAAGCGGTACACCGCTAACTGAACCAACTTGCTCTTCAAGTCTTTACCGCTTGGCACCCGGCCGGTTTTCCAGTCGAGCATCAACCAGGTGCCATCTTCGAGTTGAAATACCGCGTCGATACGGCCACGTACCGCAACGGGCCCGACACGTGTTTCAAGTGGCACCTCCACATATGCCGGCTGTCGATCAGCCCATTCGCTAGCGAGGAACGCTTCCTTCATTGATTCAAGATCCAGCACCTCGTCAATATAGCGATCCGCTGGTTCCACGATCTCCCCCAAGTCCAGCATCTGGGTTTGTTCGTAAAACTCTTCAATCCACGCATGGAACGCGGTACCTCGCCGCGCGGCTAAACCGGGACGGCGAGGGATGGGGCGGCGAAGGTTCTCCAATACTTCAACCGGATCCTCGGCAAGCTCCACAAAGAGCGAGGCTCGCACATGCTCGGGCGCTTCAATGACACGTTCACGATTGTTGAGGAACTCGCGTTGTGCCAACAGCCGGTTCGCTTCATCATTCCAATGTTCACCAAAACTGGTGAGCATTTGATCGTTGTCTTTGTCCGAAGTGACGTCTTCGGCCACAAGCTGTAGGACTTCTCTGCGCGAGTATGGATGCGGTGTTTTCTGCACGGCACCGCTGATCACTGGGCCCTCCAACGGGTCATAGGGCCAGAGTGCTTCCAACGGCTGGGAACGTACCGGGTTCTCTTCCGGGGCTTGCTCATCTTCCACCCACTGCCCAATCTCGGCATGTGGATTTTCCAAATTCACCAACGGAAGCAGTGCATTCATAAATACCGAAGGCTCACAGGGTTTGGTCCGCGAGCCAGACCAGATGCTGCTAGAACAGATGAGTAACGATTTCGCTCTGGTCACTGCCACATAAGCCAGCCTGCGTTCCTCGGCAATATGGTGATCATCCACGCGGTCTTTGAAAATAGATTCGGCTTCAATCAATTCCTTGAGCGCCGGCTGGTCGGTATCCCACTGGGGCAGATCGCCGCTGTCCCCGCGTAAAGGCCACGGCAGTGCTTTATCACCGCTGGTCCAACGATCTGATTTGGCGCCCGGGAACACTCCCTCGTTTAATGACATCACCGCAACGGTGTCCCATTCCAGTCCCTTGGAGGCGTGAATCGTGAGAAGTTGCACTGCCTGCGGGTCTGCGTCTTCCGAAGGCAGCGGCAAGCCCTTCTCTTTCTCTGCGGCTTGTTCAAGCCACATTAAGAATCCGGCCAGCTCAACTCGTGGGGCATTGCGGCAATATTCGCGCACCACATCGGCAAAAGCATCGAGGTTAACGCGATATTTATCCGTGGCAATCCATGGTCGTGATGCCACCTCAATATCCAAATTCATCGCTCTTTCGACCTCGCGGATTAACGCTTCTAAGTCATCATTGGCGATCAGACGCAGCTGACGTAGTTCGGTACGCAAGGCTTCAAGACGTTCAAACCCGATATCAGAGATACTGCGTCCATCAGAGCTGGTCCACTTCGCCGGTGGCAGGTAATCGAGCGCTTCAACAAGGCTGGCCGCATCGTTTAATTCGGCGCGGGCCACTTCCTGCTCGCTTTGCTGTTCGGTCAGTGCCTCGGCGGGATCCAGTTCTGGGTTTAGTCCCTTTTGCCGGCGACGGGCCAGCGAACGTGACCAGTCGGCAAATGCTGCTAGATCTGCGGCGCCAAGCCGCCAGCGCGCTCCAGCCAGTAGCCTCATCAATTTATCCGAACGTAACGGATCAACCAGCACCTGCAAGCAAGACACCAAGTCGGTTAGTTCCGGGGTGCTCAGTAACCCGGATAGCCCTACAAGCTGATATGGGATTCCTCGTTCACCAAGCACCTCCCCCATCACCGATAGATTCGCTCGGTTACGGCTGAGAACGGCGCTGGTCTTGAGCACAGTACCGGTGTCTGGCTTGTTCTGCGCCACGATAAGATCTGCAATTTTCTCAGCTTCGTCGCGCACAGTGGCGCAACGGTTGAGCACTACCCTTCCTTGCTGCGCAAAAGCAGACGGTTCCAGAGGTTTAACCGACACCGGTCCACTAACTTGTTCCTGTCCACCTGCGGTGATCTGGTTTGCCGCTTCCAAAACGTTGACGGTATTACGCCAGGCGACCGTGAGGTGTTTAACGTGGGCAACTTCCCTGTCAGACTCACGCACAATAGGAAACTCTTCGGGAAATCTGAAGAGCTGCCCCGCACTGGCTCCGCGGAAACCATAGATGGACTGATTCGGGTCACCGACTGCGGTGACTGGATGACCGTGGCCATACAGTTCAGAGAACAACACCATTTGGGCATGCGAGGTATCTTGGAATTCGTCGAGCAAAACCACCTTATGGCTGGCTCTTTCGGCGAGCGCCGCTGCGGGAACCTGCTGGGCAATATGTGCCGCGTGAGAAACCAGATCACCGTAATCCATGACGCCCAGCTTTTGCTTCGACAGCGCATATTCTTGGGCTAATTCAGCAATCGTTGCCCGAGAGGCAAGCTTGTCTAGTAACTTTTGAGCCGGGGCAATTCGGTTCTTTTCCTTATCGGCCTGCATTGGGAGAACGTTGAGTTCTTTGATGAGGTTATCGAGCCACTGTTGGGCCTGCGGTGGTGAGACCAGATGCTCTGAGGACTCAGAACTAAAAGAGACGATCGCATCGATCAAGGTACTGGTCGCCGAACCTAGGTGTTCGTAACTTCCGGTGTAGCTTTCCAAGACCTGATGAGCAATTTGCCAGGATTGGGCGGCTCCCAGTAGCACCGTGTCTTCTTCAATGCCCAGCAGTAGCCCATAGTCCTGGACTAGGGTATTGGCGTAGGAGTGATAAGTAGAGACAGCTGGGTCAAGGAAGTCACGGGTGTCTTCCTCACTCAACAACCCCGTAGCGACAAGCTGCGCAATCTTCGCACGAATACGCACCGAAAGCTCTCCGGCAGCTTTACGAGTAAAGGTCACACCAAGAATTTCTTCCGGGCGAACCAGCCCATTGGCAACCAGCCAGACCACTTTATCGGCCATAGTTTTTGTTTTGCCCGACCCAGCTCCGGCGATCACCAGCATTGGTTCTAATGGCGCGGAAATAATCTCCGCTTGTTGCGCGGTGGGTGGAAACTGCTCCCCCAAAGCTTCGGAGAGTTCTAGTGGGGAGAATCTAATATTGCTCATCGTTCGGTGACCTGTCGTCCTTCTTCGCACAATGGGCAGATTTCGGGCAGTGTGCAAGAGCCCCGGAGCCCCTCTGAACCAACCGTATGGCGGGTAATGAATTCACTCTCGCCCATCAGTTGTGCGGCCTGCAGAATCAGCTCACGGGCCCAGGTGTCCTCCCCTAGCGCTGGCTGGTCCCTCAGCGAAGCCGACTTTGTTGAGGTGCCCACGTATACCAGAGAGGCACCTGCCGGTTCGGAGGACAACTGCGCGGTTTCTTCTTGGTCCTGCAGTGCGCCGAGTTGGATTGCCGTTTGATAGACCGCAAGCTGCGGATTAGTTTCGGTGAGCTTCGCTGAGGGCGCGGTGCCACCGGTTTTCAGATCCACCACGGTAACCCTGCCATTTTCGTCCGCTTCAATTCGGTCAATGACGCCGCGTAGTTGAATGTTTTTTCCCTCGTGCGGGACATCGACTTGGAACGGTAGTTCGATGGCAGCCAACGTCCGTCCAGAAGTTCGCATGGTGATGGAATACTGCGCGAGTTTTTTGAGCATTTCCTCGGCTCGGTCAAAATCGCGTTGGCCTTCCCAATTGGGAAGCTTTTCCAGCTCCGGCCAGCGCTGTTCCAAGATCTGTGCGTATTCAGTGCCACTGGCTTCGGGGTGCTCCTCGGCGATTGAATGGATCAGGGTACCTAAGGAGGCGGCAAAGTCATGGGCTGCCTGCCCGCCGGCGCTTTGCACAAACCAGTTCAGCGGCGATTTCACAAGCGTTTCCACCTTGGACGGCGAAACGCGAAGCGGCTGGTCTTCAGGAACCACAGGAGCATTTGTACTCAATGGTTTCAGCCCCCACCAGCTCTGCGGATGGGCACCTCGCACCGGATAGTCATTTCGTGCTAAACGGTTAAGAACCGAGGTGGCATCGTGATAGATCTCTTGGGCAGAGACGTCCACCGGTTCTGGAATGGCTCCGAGCTGCGCAGCCTTAGCTCGTTCAGCCATTGAACGCAGTTCTGCCACCAAGGTTGGTAGTGCCCTGATACGAGGGACCTCGGTGAGTTCTCGGGCAGCCGTCTCGTATGGATCTACAAGGTCCAGGAACGAGGATGGTTGGGAGTCTTCGTTGTCTACCGCGGAACAGATCAGCATTTTTGACGCGCGTGAAACAGCATTACTGAAACTTCGCGTTTCATCACTGCGAATTCCACGCATCAATTGTGTCGGGGTTCGAGTGCTGAGGAAGGAGATCCCATGCTCAACTGCGTCAGCCAAGGCATTTGAACCTAGCAATTCTCCACGGAGGCGTAGATTTGGCCAGCTGCCTTCTTGCAAGCCTGGAATGAACACCACCGGCCATTGTTTTCCTGCCGCGGCAGCGGTGGTTAGTACCGTCACCGTTTGGGTACCGGTAGCTCTAGAGGCCAGCGAGTCCATAGGCAGGTCTTGATGCAAAATATGGTCTAGGAAGAGCTCCACGCTGGCACCTGGTAGCTGGTCCACGAACCGCTCTGCTGCTTGGAACAGCGAGAGCACCGCGTCCAGATCATGATCGGCCCTGCGCGCGGTATTCCCCGTTGCCAAGGCCTCTTTACGCCAAGCGTTGGCGCGCCCCGAGGCATCCCACAGAGCCCAAAGGGCCGTTTCTGGTGTCGCTTGTCCGGTGGCTAAGTCCGCGCGTAAGGCAGCAAACATGGTCAGCAAGCGGTTCAGTCCGAATGCCACAGGGCCTAATGACTCGGTCAGCTCTGGTTCGTGAAGGGTGGCTTCGAGAAGTTCTTGGCTGGAGCGTCGCCCACCTTGAGAGCTTTCGCGTAGACGCAGCATCTGACGCAGCCGGCGAATCTCCAAAGCGGTACTCATGCCATACCGCGAAAGCAATAAGTTCTGCATGAGTAACGGGTCATCACTGACACCGTCTGCTAAGGCAAGCTGGACCAGATCCAATAACGGCCGCACAGCTCCCTCGTCCTTCAACGGGATTTCGGCAGGCGGAACCTGTACCGCAATCCCCTGGCCTTCGAGGAAACGACTGAGTGAACGCACCTGTGAACCGTTGCGGACCACAATGGCAATATCCGAGAGCGGGAATCCCTCATAGAGGTCCATCTGCACGATGCGCTGGGCAATATAGCGCTCTTCCAGAGTGGAGTTTTCGAAACACAACGCCAGAACTTCGCCATCTTCAATATCGGGACGTGTGTGTAAGGCTCGGCCACGTTGGCCCGCGGCCAAAGGGATGCGGCGCACCACGCGCTGCCATACGTCCATGATGGCAGGCGCCATGCGGAAGCTGTTAGTTAATTCGAAAAACTGAATATCGTCATTTGCACTATAAGACTGTGCGAACCGGCTCAGTTCATCTGCCCGGGCACCACGGAAGCCTTGGACAACATTGTCTGGAGCAGCAAAAGCAACTATGGAGCGCTCTCGTCCAATCACACGCAAGAGCCGGTGCTGGGACAACGTCGCTTCTTGAAGGTCATCCACTAAAATTAGTTGCAGTTTTTCGTGCTCGTCGTTCAGAAATTCTGGATTTTCCTCAAGAATCTGTGCGGCGCGGGTCATCAGCCCCGCAGGATCAAAAGCTTCGGCACTGCCCAAATCAAGCAGGTCACGGTATTCCTGATAAAAACGAGCCGCGGCAACCCATTCGCTGCGTTTAGTTTGTTCACCTAATTCGGCGATATCCACCGGTTCAAGTCCAAGTTCCGAGACCCGGTCAAAAAATTCACGAAGTTCTTTTCTAAACCCTCGAGTCTCTACGGCCAGATCCAGATCTGATGGCCAGCCCGGACCAACAGTCAGACCTTGCCGGTGCCCTTCAAGCAGGTTGCCGATAAGTGTGTCTTGTTCGGGTCCCGACAAAAGTCGTGGTGCGCGTTCTAGAGCAGGCAACAAACCTTCTAACCGTGCCCGGCGAATCAGGTCGAATGCGTACGCTGACCAGGTTCGAACTACCGGTTCGGTAAAGGTTTGGTCTGCCCGGCGGCTAAGTTCATCGCGTATTCCGGCGGCCGTAAGACGAGTTGGAGCAATGATCAACAGTTGTAGCGGATCCAGGCCAGCGGCAAGGTGCGCTACAGCCAGGTCAATCAGGGCTGTAGTTTTTCCAGTGCCAGGAGCTCCAATGACTAGCGTCGGTTTTTCTACCACTGACAATTGCTCAAGCAATAAAGCGGTATCTAACGGTGCCGAGTCGATTGATTCTTCCATGTTCATAGTTGATCATCCGCTGGCGACAAGTAGCTTGCTTGCAACGCCGCTTTCAAAGATTGAATTTGCTGCCACTGTGCATCATCTGGTTGCCACCGCGCCCGGCTCATGTCGACGCGTTGGCCCTTGCGCGGGGTACATTCGGTTATCCACGCGGTATTGCCTTGCTCAGCCAGGACCGGTGGCAGCGTGCCATCGGCGCGGATTATTCGCCACCAAGGTGTAGCCGACGGGGAAGACGCCATAGCTTTTCCCGCTTGCCTTGGGCCACCGCTACCCAGCAGCTCTGCAACGTCACCATAGCTAAGGACCGCGCCTGGCGGAATTAATGCCGCGAGCCGGTGAACGGCTTCGGCATATTCGAGACTTGCGGGTGTGGGTACGGTGCTCATGTCACCATTGTGCCAACTTCGAGTTCCTCATCCACAACCGGAGCGTCAGTGGAAAAGTTGCAGGAACGAACAGGTAGCGTTGTTTCTATGAATGAATGGCATAAGGGCCTTGTCGTTGGCTTTGACTTGGAAACCACAGGCGTCGATACCAACACCGCTCGCATTGTCACCGCGTCAGTGGTTCTTCTCGATGCTCAGGGGCAGGTAGTGAATCAGCGCGAGTGGCTCGTTGACCCTGGAGTCGAGATCCCCGAGGCAGCGACCGCTGTCCACGGTGTTTCCACCGAAAAGGCACGTGCTGAAGGAATGCCTGCTCCGCAAGGCGTCTCCGAGATCCTCAATTTGCTACAATTTGCTGCCCAGCAGTCCCCCATCGTGGCGTTTAACGCGTCCTACGATTTTTCGGTTCTGCATGCCGAGGCGTTGCGCTATGGTCTAGTACCGCTCATTCCGGGTAACGTGATCGATCCGTTCATCATTGACAAGCAGGTGGACAAGTTTCGCAAGGGAAAACGCACACTTGCCGCAGCCTGTGAGCATTACGGCGTAGTTCTCGAAAATGCGCACACCTCGTTTGCCGACTCTGTCGCATGTGTTGGTGTTGCTCGTGCCATTGCGCAGAAATACCCACAACTTCAGGTGGACCCACAAGACTTGCATGGTTGGCAGATTGGCTGGGCTCGGGATCAAGCCGCAAGCTTCCAGGAGTACCTACGAAAGCGTGATCCGCAGGCTGTTGTTGACGGTGCTTGGCCGATCAAAGACAGCTAATGGCCCGATTTTCCACTAACTGTTGTCCACTTCACAATCTATAAGAGGACTCCCCCGAATTGCCGGGTAAGTCAATCGTTCATCTTCAGTCACAATTCAGCGAATCTTCTTCGACAGCACCGGCAATTACGCCCGAAATTAAGAATAGTTACCTTATTCTGAGGGGCGTTAGGGCGATATTGTTCGATAATGATTCAATGGAGGGTACTCTCTATACCCCTTGAGAATTGAAGGAACGCGCCTAGTGATCACAATTAGTGACCTGCGTAAGGTCTACCGCCAAGGCAACAATGACGTTGTTGCCCTAGACGGTGTGAGCCTTGAAGTCCCCACCGGGAAAATTCACGGCATTGTTGGGCACTCCGGAGCTGGTAAATCCACGCTCGTTCGATGCTTGACATTGCTTGACCAGCCGACCTCCGGCACCGTTGCAGTCAACGGCAAGGAGCTAACTAACGTCAGTGACGATGAGCTTCGTAATGCCCGCCGTCGTATCGGTATGGTCTTTCAGCATGCGAACTTGTTCGATTCGCGCACCACCGAACAAAATATTGCCTACCCACTAGAACTGGTAGGTACGCCCAAGAAGGACGTTGCGAAGAAAGTTTCGGAACTTCTTGAGCTCGTGGGCTTGACCCAGTTTGCCAAGGGCTACCCCTCGCAGCTTTCCGGCGGTCAGCGCCAGCGTGTAGGCATTGCCCGCGCTTTGGCCACCGACCCCGATGTGTTGCTCTGTGATGAGCCGACCAGCGCGTTGGATCCGCAGACCACCGACGAAATTCTTGAACTTGTCAAAGAACTACGCAACCGCCTGAACATCACCGTGTTGATCATTACCCACGAGATGCACGTGGTGAAGCAGGCCTGTGATTCGGTGTCCCTTCTTGAAGCCGGCAAAATCGTTGAGCACGGCGACATTGAAGCGGTCATTACGAACCCTTCAGGACGTTTGGCTGCAACACTGCTGCCGCTTCCAGGTGACGCGCCACAGGTCGAGGGTGCCGGACCAGTGGTAGATCTGCTCTACACCGGTGATCAGGCAACCGAACCTGTCATCTCAGGCATTGCACGTAAATTCAACACCGATGTCAACGTTTTGGCTGGCTCTGTTGAACACCTGGGCGATCAGCAGTTCGCCCACTTGCGCGTGCAGTTTGCCCCTGATGCCGACCTTGGCGCAATCGTGGAATATCTGAAGTCCGCTGGAATCGCAGTAACCGTGAAGGAGGCCAAGTAAGTTATGGATTTCTTCACTGAACTCTTGAACAACCCAGGTATCACCAGGGCTATGTGGCCGGCTACCGTGGAAACACTGCAGATGGTACTGATTGCTACAGTTTTCACCATCGTCATCGGTTTACCGCTGGGAATCTTGCTGCATAACACCGGCAAAGGTGGACTGCTACCAGTTCGTTGGCTGAATGTGGTGCTTTCGGGCATCATCGTCAACATCACCCGTTCGATTCCGTTTGCCATTCTGATGGTGGCGCTGATTCCCTTGGCCAAGGCCATCACCGGCGAGTCGCTCGGTCCGGTAGCAGCCTCCGTGTCATTGACCATCGGTACGGTTCCCTTCTTCGCTCGACTTGTTGAAACTGCGTTGCGTGACGTTTCATCCGGCAAGGTAGATGCCGCATTGGTGATGGGATCCACCAAGATGCAGGTTATTCGCAAAGTCTTGGTACCCGAAGCGATGCCAGGGCTTATCGCCGCACTGACTACCACCGTGGTCACGCTCATCGGTTATTCGGCAATGGCCGGACTAGTCGGCGGCGGTGGTTTGGGGCGCTTGGCTTACAACTATGGCTTCCAGCGCTACGACATGGGAATCATGTTGGTCACCATGGTCATTATCCTCATCATGGTCCAAATCGTACAGATTGCCGGCGACATCGTCGCTCGCAAGATTGATCACCGTTAGATAATTTTCCGTCGGTCACCCGACGGGCTTGGTGGGCAGAACAGCCACACCAAACTTCCCCTTTCGTTACCGGCAACGGTTCGTATTCAAAGGAAAACACTCACAATGCGTACAAAGCTCGCACTTGCCATCACTGGTGTCGCTACTCTCTTTGCGGTGACCGCCTGCGGTAGCACCGGATCCGCCGAACCATCGGCGGCACCTAGCCTCGACCCAGCAAACCCTGTAGTCGTCAAGGTCGGCGCAAGCCCGGTCCCACACGCACAGATTCTTGAATTCATCGATCAGAACTTGGCTAAGGATGCCGGTATCGACCTGGAAATCCAGGAAATTGATGACTACCAGACGCCAAATATTGCTTTGGCCGATGGCACCATCGATGCTAACTACTTCCAGACCGAGGCGTACCTGGCACAGCAGGTTGCCGACAAGGGCTACGAATTCGATCACGGTAAGGGCGTCCACTTGGAGCCACTGACCGTATTCTCGAAGAATTTCGACAAGCCTGAAGATGTCACCGAAGGGGCAATCGTACTGTTGAATAACGACCCGGTGAACCAGCTTCGCGGGCTTCGCGTGCTGGAAAGCGTGGGACTGCTTTCGGGTCTGACCGACGATGATTCAGCTCTGACCCTTGACGGCGACGATACCAAGAACCCGAAGAAGCTCACTTTTAAAGAAGTAAACTCGGAGCAGGTTCCAAAGTTCTACGCCGAAGATGACAACATCGGACTGGCAGTCATCAACGGAAACTTCATCGTTCAGGCGAAGTTGAACCTGGATGAAGTACTTGCGCAGGAGTCCTCGAAGGACAACCCGAACTCGAACTTCCTGACCTGGCGTGCAGGCGAAGAGACTCCGGCCATTGCCAAGCTTGACGAACTGCTGCACTCCGAAGAAGTAGCCGCATACATCAAGAAGACCTGGACCGACGGAAGCGTAATCCCAGCTTCATAAGGACTCCACAGTGCTTTACGGAGCGCTCCTCTGCCCACCGGGCAGAGGAGCGCTCCGTTGTTTATGCTCAAGAAGCCGCCGCGCCAGACAAACCAAGTAGCTTGGCCCCATTGCCCCACAGCACCGCCGTGAGCCAGGCTCTCCCAAGCCCTAATCGGGCTAGCGCCTCAATTTGGTGGGCATAGGCATATGGAATATTCGGGTAGTCCGAGCCGAGAATGATCTTGTCTTGCAAGGTTGGCAAGCGGTGGAGATAACTATCTGGCATCGGCGCAAATTCATTGGTGAAGTCGGTCCCCACCATGGTGGTATCTAAATATACGCCGGCAAACTCCTCGGCTAAATCCGCAAACTCGTGATATTCGGGCATGCCCATATGCGCAATCACCAGCACCAGCTTGGGAAACCTCTCCATAAGTTGGCGGACATGTTGCGGACCGGTGAAACTGCCGTCGAGCGGTGCGGATCCGGCGTGGATTACTACCGGGATTTGTGCCTGTTCAAGCGTTCGCCAGGCTTCATCGAGTTGGGCATCATCCGGTGCGAAACCGCCGACCTGAATGTGGAGCTTAAATAGTCGTGCTCCAGCGTCGATTGCGTCTTGGACGTAGGTGCCAACTCCGGGTTCCGGATAGAAAGTCGCACAGTGCAAGGCCCCGGAAACGCGGTTGCTGAAGTCTCGTGCCCATTCATTGAGCCACGTCGCCATGCCTGCCTTATGGGCGTATGACAACGCAGGAATAGCCGCTACCCCGATCTTTCGAAGCCGACTGATACGCGATTGCTCGTCCATTCGATAAGTAATGGGCCACGGGCGGCCATAACTTTGTTCTGCCTGGTCAAAGTATGCCCAGACTTTCTGCAACATGGGTTCTGGGAGGAAATGTACGTGAATATCAGCGAGGCCTGGAATCCCGAGATACTCCAAGAATTCGGGGATCTGTTGATCCGTTTTTGGTACTAGATGCTCCAAGACGACGTCTGCCATGAACCGTTCCTCATATTTCTTGCAACCATTGATGTTCTAGCCAAGCTATCAAGATCGACTCTTGAAGTCTCCAGAGTATAAAAAACCGAGGTACCGGCTTCCCATGTTGCGGGAAGCCGGTACCTCGGTTTTCAGAGTGTTACGCGGTGGCAGCAGCGGCAGCCTGAGCCGCCGCAGGCAGTGCTGCGAAGATCTTCTCCATTGACTCATCATCATGCGCTGCGGAGAGGAACCATGCTTCGAATACGCTTGGTGGCAGGTAAACACCTGAATCAAGCATCGAGTGGAAGAACGGTGCGTAGCGGAACGCTTCTTGAGCCTGTGCATCTGCGTAGTTATGTACGCCCTTGGCCGAGGTGCCAAATGCCACGGAGAACAAGGAACCTGCGCGCTGGATCGAGTGATCCACCCCTGCCTCGTTGAAGGCTTCGCTGAGCTTTGCCTGCAGAGCGTTGGATTGCTTGAGAATGTGAGCGTACACCTCATCGGTGGCGTGGGTCAGCTGAGCAATACCGGCAGCCATCGCTACCGGGTTACCCGAAAGCGTGCCGGCCTGATATACCGGGCCCAACGGAGCTAGGTAATCCATAACATCGGCGCGACCACCCAAGGCAGCGGTTGGAAGACCACCACCGATGACCTTGCCGAAGGTGTAGAGGTCCGCATTCCAGCCTTCATCCTTACCGCTCAGACCCCAGTATCCGGAAGATGATGCGCGGAAGCCGGTGAGTACTTCGTCAAGGATCAGCAGTGCGCCGTACTTGGCAGTGGTGTCCTTGAGGAACTTGTTATAGCCCGCCTCCGGGGTGACTACGCCCATGTTGCACGGTGCTGATTCGGTGATCACGGCGGCAATATTTGCCCCGTGCTCGGCGAATGCGGCTTCAACCGCGGCACGGTCGTTGTATGGCAATACGAGGGTTTCGGCCGCGGTGGCCGCGGTGACTCCAGCGGAACCTGGCAGCGCCAGGGTTGCAACACCCGAGCCGGCATCGGCCAAGAGGCTGTCGAGGTGGCCGTGGTAGCAACCGGCAAACTTGATGATCAGTTCACGACCGGTGAAGCCGCGGGCCAAACGCACAGCGGTCATGGTCGCTTCGGTGCCGGTGGAGACCATACGTACCCGGTCTACCCCTCCGACTCGATCCTTGATCAGTTTGCCAAGCTTCGCCTCATCCGGGGTGGATGCACCAAAGGACAACCCGCGGTCAACGGCTGCGTGAACCGCCGACTGAATTTCGGGGTGAGCGTGACCCAATAGGGCTGGACCCCAGGAACAGACTAGGTCAACATATTCTTTGCCGTCTGCGTCGGTCAGGTAAGCACCCTTGGCGCCGACCATAAATGGTGGCACGCCGCCGACGGAGCCGAAGGCACGAACTGGCGAGTTCACGCCACCGGGCATCACTTCTTGAGCCTCGGCGAAAAGCTTTTCGGAATTCGACATTTATTTATTTCCTTCGTTCAACCAGCCGGCAACTTCGGCTGCGTAATAGGTCAAGATCTGTTCGGCGCCCGCACGACGAATCGACAGCAAGGACTCCATCACCGAGGCATTGCGGTCGATCCATCCATTGGCCGAGGCGGCTTCGATCATCGCGTATTCACCGGAGATCTGGTAGGCGGAGACCGGTACCGGCGACATCTGTGCAATGTCCGAGACGATATCCAGGTAGCTCATGGCTGGTTTCACCATGACCATATCGGCACCTTCGGCGAGGTCCAGCTCCACCTCCAGCAGTGCCTCGCGGCGGTTCGACGCGTCCATCTGGTAGGTTCGGCGATCGCCTTGCAGCTGCGAATCGACGGCTTCACGGAACGGTCCGTAGAAGGCGCTGGCGTATTTTGCCGCGTAAGCCAGTACCGCAACTTCTTGTTTGCCGGCCTGGTCCAGAGCCTCGCGGATGACGGCGATCTGCCCGTCCATCATTCCAGATGGGCCGAGGATATGCGCGCCGGCTTCAGCCTGCATCACTGCCATTTCGGCATAAATTTCTAGGGTGCGGTCATTGTCCACTGCGCCCGTTTCATCAAGCACGCCGCAGTGCCCATGAGAAGTAAATTCGTCCAAGCAGACATCGGACATGATCACTAATTCGTCGCCAACTTCTTCGCGGACGGCGGCGATGCCCCTGTTCAAAATACCTTTCGGATCGATCCCGGCGCTGCCGTTCTCGTCGCGATGCTCCGGGATGCCAAAGAGCATAATGCCGCCCAAGCCACGCTGCGCTGCATCCGCCGCGGTCGCCTTGAGCGAATCCATGGTGTGTTGCATGACGCCAGGCATGGAGGTGATCGGGTTCGGCTCGGTGAGTCCCTCACGGACAAAGGCAGGCAGGATCAGCTGTCGCGAAGAAAGCTCAAATTCTGCCACGAGTCGACGAACTGCAGGATTCTGCCGGAGCCGGCGAGGTCGGTGCTGAGGGAAACCCATGTCACTTCTTTCTAGAATTGATGATTCACTTTTTGATTAGTTCTTGGGCAGCTAACGCCAAACCCGCGGGTGTAGGTTCACTGGCAATCGCATCCACTGGCAAACCCGCTTGGCGCAGTGCCTGCGCTGTTGGCTGGCCAATAGCAATGTTTTTCACGCCCTTGACCGGCAAGTCACCGGTCAGTTCAACAAAACGCCGCACGATGCTTGGTGCGCTGAAAACCACTAGGTCAAACCGTCCGAGGTTCACGGCGATCTCCTGTGGTGCAAGTACTTGCGCCGCGGCAGGCACCTGGCTGGTGCGTAAGGGGACTGCCCCGCTCGGTGCGCCAACGGTCTGGTAAGCCACAACCTCATCGAGTCGATGGCCAGCCAGTCCTGCGGCAAGAGTAGAGCTGGCAAGATCCCCATGTGGGTAGAAAATTTTCTGGCCTGGGTCCAGGTGCCATTGCTCCACCATCCCGGCCGCGGACTGCTCCGTGGGTACAAAATCTGAGTCAACACCCAAACGCTGTTTGGCAACCGCCGCGGTTTTTGTTCCAACAGAAGCAACCTTCAGTCCGCGTGGCAGCTCTTTTCCGTCGAGGATCGTAGCGATGACCTCAACGGTATTGACCGAAGTGAGCACCAACCACTGATACTCCCCGGCGGCTAACGAGTGAATCGAGCGGCGCAATTCGCTCAGATCCTGCGGCCAGACGGTTTCGATCAGCTGGGCAGAGAACGATTCAATGCCCAGCTTTTCAAATTCCCGCACGGTGGCGGAGGCTCGCGCCGCCTCGCGCAGGATTAGTGCCTGATGACCCATGTATAACCGCTTAGACCAAACCCGCGACGACCGCGGCGCCGTCGGCGATCATCGACTCGGCGAGACTTCGTCCAAGTTCTTGGGCGGCTTGCACCGAAAGCCCGTCACTTTGAGCGCTCCGGCGCATGGTTTCGGAACCGTCCGGGTTACAGGCAACAGCTTCCAAGATCAGTGTCTGTCCCTCCACCCGAGCCAGTGCACCAATCGGAGCTGCGCACCCTGCCTCCAAGGCAGACAATAGTGCGCGTTCGGCTTCCACCTGCATACGTGTGGGCAGGTGGTCCAAGTCCGCAAGTGCCTGATCCAAAGCCGGATGATCCGAACCGGTGCTGCGCACTTCCAAGGCGAGGGCGCCCTGCCCGGGAGCTGGCAGCATGATCTGCGGGTCCAGATATTCGGTGATGTACTTATCCAAACCCAAGCGGCGCATCCCGGCCGCAGCCAAAATCACCGCGTCCAGATCGCCCTGCACACTTCGCCCGACACTGCCATCATCTTGGGTATTCCCAATCCCCTTGACCCGGCCAAGCCGGGTGGGGACGTTGCCACGAATATCGATAATCTGGAAGTCCTGACGGAAAGCTAATAGCTGGGCCGCACGGCGTGGTGACCCGGTGCCGATTTTTGCCCCTTCGGGCAGCTCGGAGAGTTTCAGACCATCGCGGGCGCACAATGCGTCACGCACGTCTTCACGTTCTGGAATAGCAGCCAACACCAGACCTTCAGGCTGCTTGGTCGGTAAATCCTTCAAGGAGTGCACCGCCAAATCGCATCCGGAATCCAGCAGATGCTGGCGCAATGCAGCCGCGAAGACTCCGGTCCCGCCCAATTGTGACAGTGGGCCGGTGATCACGTCGCCTTCGGTCTTCACCAAAATAGTTTCAACCGCCAGCCCGGAGGACTGTGCCAATCTTTTAGCTGCCCACCCGGTTTGCGTGGTCGCAAGCGCGCTGCCACGCGTTCCTACACGAAATGTCTCGCTCATGGCGCAGGCACCCCCACTTCTGAATCGACGCCGGCGATGGTGGGACGCAAGGTTCCATCCAGCGCGCGCTTTTCACAACAATTCGGACGGCACACATCAAACCATGGTCCGCCCGCCACCACGCTGATCCGTCCGTCGCGCAAGGCTTCGCCAGTGGCATCGGCCAAACGCTCTTCAACCAGATCCACCAGCCCAGAAACGAAGGCATGGTGCGTGCCAGGAGTCGCAGCCCGGCTAAAGGCCAGGCCAAGCTGGGCGCAACTGTCCTTGGCTTCGGTGTCTAAGTCCCAGAGCACTTCCATGTGATCGGAAATGAAGCCAATCGGGACCACAACAACACCGGCTACTCCGGCGGCCGCATCGGCCTCAAGTGCATCATTAATGTCTGGTTCCAGCCACGGCACGTGGGGTGCACCGGAACGTGACTGGTACACCAGGCTGTGTTCCAAGCCCTGTGCTTCGGGTACGTTGGCCAAAATATGTGCTGCTACTGCACGGTGTTGCGCGGTGTAAAGATTTTCGCTCGCCGCGGCACGTAATTGCTCAGGACCAGCAGCGTTAGCGTCCGACATTGGAATCGAGTGAGTCACAAAGACGATCTTGATCTTCGCGTCGCTTTGCTTCTTTGCGCTCAGTTGCGCACGAACCTCGGCTAACGAGGTGCTCAGTGCCTCGATGAACGGCTGCACAAAGGCAGGCGTATCAAAGAACTGGCGCAACTTGTCAACTTCGAGCACACCTTCCAGGCCGGTCTCGCGTAAGCCCATGCCCAAATCTTCGCGGTACTGGCGGCATGCCGAATACCCGGTATAGGCACCGGTGCCCATCAGCAGCACCTTACGGTGCCCATCGGCTGCGATGTTCTTCAGCGTGTCGTTGACGAACGGGTGCCAGTTGCGGTTGCCCCAGTACACCGGAATGTCGATATTTCGCGCTGCCAGTTCGGCTTCCAACGCGGCAAGCAATGCCCGGTTCTGGCCGTTTATCGGTGAAATCCCACCGTTTTTACGGTAGTGCACCGCGACTTCTTCAAGGCGCTCGTCGGGGATTCCACGGCCTGCGGTGACGTTGCGCAGGAATGGGATCACGTCGTCTTGACCTTCGGGACCTCCAAAAGAGGACAGCAGGATCGCGTCGTAGGCCTTAGGGATCATTTGACCGTTGGCGTCGTAGCCGGTGCGTGGATCGAAATCCTGGGTCACTTCAAGACCTCGATGGCCTGGGTGGCCGAGATCCGGCGTCCGGTGTAGAACGGGGTTTCTTCGCTGACGTGGTGGCGTGCTTCGGTGTAACGCAAGTGACGCATCATGTCGACCAGGTCGATCATGTCATCGGCTTCCAGGCAGATCTGCCACTCAAAGTCGCTGAAGGAGAACGCTGCCACGGTATTAGCCAGCACGTTAGGGAATTCGCGTCCAAGCATGCCGTGGTCGCGTAGCATCTTGCCACGTGCCGCAGGATCCATGGTGTACCAGTCGTGGGAGCGGACGAATGGGTAAACAGTCATCCAGCCCTTCGGATCCACACCGCGGGAGAAGGCCGGCGAGTGGTCCTTGGAGAACTCGGCTTCTCGGTGCACTGCCATCGTGGAGTACACAATCTCGGTGCCGGCAAGCAATGCACTGCGGCGGACCTTGCGCATCGATGCCTGCAGCAATTCAGCTGCCGGACCGTGCATCCAGACCATAATGTCGGCTTCTTCGCGCATCAGCGACACGTCGTAGATGCCGCGGACAACCGCACCGGAGTCGGCAAGTTCCGCGATGAGCGAGTCAAACTCGGTGGCATCAGCCGCGCCCAGTTCCACCTTGGCGGAACGCTTGAACACGGTCCACAGGGTGTAGAACATGGTCGGGTTTTCTCCGGCGGCCTCACGGTCTCGCATGACCGGCGAATTATGCTGTGGTACGTAGCTCACTGAGGTTTTCTCCTTGATCATCTGATCTAAATTAAGCGGTAATCTCGAAAATTAGCGGGCGCTAATGGCAACGCTGCGGCGCGTGTGGCCGATGACTCTGGCCAACCCGGTGCCGGCAAGCCATGCCCCCACCACATCCAAACCATCAAAATCTTGTACTGCGGCGTTGAGCTGAGCGCGGCGTGCGCTCGCTTCCTCGCCCTGCAACGGGACCATGTCGTTGAAACGCGATATAGCGCTGCCCACCACATCGTCCTGGTTCAATTGAACACCTAGAATCTTTGAAGCATCTTTGATGGCCTGCTCCAGCAATGCGTGGGTATCCCCTGATTCAACGATTGGCTCATGTTGTCCGATACGCCCAAAGGACAGCCGAACCACATGAGTTCCGGGTCCCGACTGCTCGGCGAGCCAAGGCCATTTGGCGCTGGCGTGAGTCAGCGCCTTGGCGACAACGGGTGCGTTCTGCGCAACTAATGCCCCTGATCCCCGCGGTGCCTCATCAAGTTCTGGCTTATCGACCACCAGCACTACCAAGGCGACGGAGTTCGACACTGCCTCGGAGCTGATGCGCTTTGAATCTTCAAACATCGGGTTGAGCAGATTCAGCGCGGCTTGCGCTTCGGTAGCGATAACCACCCGGTCCGCGGTGAGTTCTTGGCCAAGGCTGTGCACCTTGTACGGGTGCTGCGCTTGAGGATCATGATCGATTTTGCTGACCGGAGAGTTCGCTACCAGCGCCACTGATGCTGCAGTCAGCTGTTCGGTGAGCGTGGTGACCAGCGTGTACATGCCGCCATCAAGTCCAGCGACGCGTGATCCTGCCGGTGCGTCGCCTTGGAGTTTGGCGACCGCTTTAGCCAGCGAGCCGGTCTCTTGCATTGCGGCGCGGAGCCCAGGGGCGGCCGCGTCGATGTCGATGCGCGCCGGATCTGTGGAATAGACGCCGTTGACCACTGGGGCTACTAGGGCATCAAGGACACCCTGCCCCATCCGGTGACGGACGACCTCGGCCAGGGAGAGTTTTTCTGTGGCCCATTTTTTGGGCATGGGAGTGACTAGATCCGCCGCCGCGCGCACCGTGGCGGCACGGCCGATGATGCGACGCACGTCGTCGTTGCGCACCTGCGCTGGGATCCCCATTAATGAGGTGGCAGGCAATGGATTAGCTACGAGGCTTTCGCCGTCACCCTGAATCAGCCAAGCCCCGACACCGGTGGTTGGCGTGATTTTCTCACTCAGGTCCAGCTCGTCGAGGTAGGAAACCACCGTGCCTCCGCGCACCGCGAAAGACTCGGCGCCTGCGTCGATATTCAACCCGGCAACTTCTACCCGGCGCAGACATCCACCAAAGCTTGATGCCGCTTCAAGGACGGTGACCCGGTATCCGGTCTGGCGCAGTTCGCGGGCGGCAACCAGCCCGGCGATGCCGCCGCCGACCACGATGGCGTGTGGTGTTTGCGGATCGGTGACTCGATCTTTTGTTGTGCGGGATTCGGCCGCGGAACGTACCTTTTCCAGTAGCCGCAGTGCATGGGCCGCCGTGTCTGAGGCGAGGTCGCGCCGTGCCTTGGTGGCTGGACGCTCGCTTGGTTTTTCTGACGCCGGGGAGTTGCGCTGATTCCTGGTCATATACGCTGCACCTTCCACATTCACCTCGATGTTCGCCTTGTTTCTGACTGCGCCGAGATTACCGGCGCCGTCAGAAACAAGGGTGATCTGTCTATAACACCTAGCTTAGTCCTGCGTGGTTAGAGCGAATGAATGAGTTCAACCACACGGGTGAGTACCGTCGGATCGGTGGTCGGGGGTACACCGTGGCCAAGGTTGACCACATGGCCGCGTGCCTTCGCACCGCTGGCGACCACCTGACGAACATGTGCCTCGAGCACTTCCCAAGGAGCAGAGAGCAATGCAGGGTCAATATTTCCCTGAACCGAGACGCTCTGGCCTAGGCGTTCAATGGCGGTTTCCAGAGGAATCCGGTAGTCCACGCCGACGGTGTCAACGCCCGAATCGCGCATAGCGGTGAGCAGTTCACCGGTTCCGGTACCAAAGTGAATCAGTGGCACCCCGGTATCACGCACGAAGTCCAACGCACGCGAGGAGTACGGGGCGACAAACTTCTGGTAATCAGGCAGGGACAGGGAACCTGCCCACGAGTCGAAGAGTTGCGCGGCCGAAGCGCCGGCTTCCACCTGCGCGCGGAGGAACTTGCCTGAAGCGTCTGCGGCCCAGTTCATCAGCTTGTCCCAGACTTCTGGTTCGGCATGCATCATGGTGCGTGGACCTAGATGGTCGCGGCTTGGCTTGCCTTCAACCATGTAGGCGGCGACGGTGAAGGGGGCACCGGCGAAGCCGATCAGCGGAGTGCTGCCCAGCTCTGCAACGGTCAAGGCCACCGCTTCACGGATTGGGTCTAACGATTCATCGGTGAGTTCTGGCAGATTATCCACGTCTTCTGCGGTGCGGATTGCCTTGTCCAGGACTGGGCCAACACCGGGAACGATATCCACGCCAACGCCTGCAAGTCGCAATGGAATCACAATGTCGGAGAAGAAGATGCCCGCGTCGACCTTGTGGCGGCGTACTGGCTGCAGCGTAATTTCGCTGGCCATTGCCGGGTCCAGACAGGAATCGAGCATGCTCACACCTTCGCGGAGCTTGAGGTATTCAGGCAGTGAACGCCCTGCCTGGCGCATGAACCACACCGGGTGGTGGCTCGGGGTGCGTCCAGTTAAAGCTTGGATCAAAGCGGAATCGGAGGTACGTCCATCAACGAAGGGATGGTTCTGCGACAGAGTCATGTTTCAATCATGCCAACTCTGGAGCGCAAAAGGCCATTTACTCCGTTCACCGACAGATGAAGGTGAGCAACATAACTGCGTGAAAATACGTGATCTTAGGTTCGCCTGCGTTGTTTGGACCCCTATTTCGGCCTACTCTGGGGACATTGTGGTTTTCTTATCTCTTGTTGCATCGCATTCACAGCTCGATTTGGAGACCGTGGCACAACTTAGCGCCTCGGCCAACGGGCTAGCCGCCGCCTCTACCAATGGGTCGGCGGTGATTAATGGCGCCGTCGTGCTGGCGACATGCAACCGTTTTGAGGTTTACGCCGACGTGGAGAACGTCGAAGAAGCAACCGAGCAGCTGGTCAACGAACTAGCTGCGAATACCGAGCTCTCCGCAGATTTCCTCACTCGCCGACTGACCGCACTAGAAGGCGAACCGGTAATCAGCCATCTCTTCTCGGTGGGAGCCGGACTAGACAGTGCTGTCGTGGGAGAACGCGAAATCGCCGGTCAGGTTCGCCGCGCTCTGACCCAGGCGCAGCAAGAAAAAACCACCACCAGCAACCTCACCCGACTTTTCCAGAACGCCACACGCGCTGCGAAGGATGTTGGAAGTCGGACGCAACTTGGTTCACAGGGCAAGTCGGTCGTGTCGGTCGCCTTAGACCTCGCCGAAGAACTGATGAACGAAAACCGCAGCTGGGAAGACCAGGACATTGTCTTGTTCGGTACCGGCTCGTATGCCGGCGCAACCATCGCATTGCTCAAGGAACGTGGAGTGAAGCGCATCAGCGTGTACTCGCACTCCGGACGCGCCGCCGATTTCACCGATAAGCGTGGCGGTTTCCCGTTGAGCAACGAACAGTTGCCACAGGCACTGCGTGAATCAGATGTCATCATCGGTTGTTCCGGTGGCGGAAATCGCTTGGATAGTGCGGCCCTGACCGAACTGCGCGTCAAGGGCCAGTCACTGATCGCCATCGACATGGCGCTCACCAATGACTTTGACCCGGCCTTGGCGCAACTCGACGGCGTGGATCTAATCACCCTCGAATCGGTGCGCATGGCCGCGCCGACCGAACAGGCTCTGGCCGTGCATGACGCGACCAGGATCGTGAGTCAGGCTGCCAGAGAGTTCTCCGCTTCTCAGCGCGAACGCGAAGCCGATCACGCGATCATCGCTTTGCGGGCACACACTAAAACAGTCCTCGACTCCGAGGTCGCTAAGGTCCGTGCCCAGCACGGTTGTACCGCCGCCGCCGAAGAAGTTGAACTGGCTATGCGTCGGATGATGCGCCAGCTGCTCCATGTCCCCACCGTGCGTGCACGGGAGTTGGCTGCCCAAGGCCGTACCGACGAATATGTCGCAGCCTTGGAGACACTCTACGGTCTTGATCTGAGCGAGCCACTTGGCAATACCGCCGCGCTTAGCACCCCTACCGTACAGTCCCCCTCGGCTGAAGCTGCCAGCTGTCCGGCAGTACCTGCCGAACAAAGCGCATAAGCGCAATAGACACCCTGCGTTTACCGGCGCTTTTTTCCTCGCAACATGGAATACTACTTGCTAGTAGGAGCTGGTTTTACGTGCGGACAACTCGCATGTGGCTTTCGCACACGGCAGGTTGAAAGGTCAAAATCATGGCGGATCTTGGGGAAATAAAAAGTCCACGCACGCAACGAATGCCTCGTGAAGCGCGACGTCGCCAGTTACTTCAAGCAGCTCATCAGGTCTTCGTAGCCCATGGTTACCATGGCGCCTCAATGGATGAGATTGCTGAAGTTGCACTNGTTTCCAAACCAGTTCTNTACCAGCATTTCCCTGGCAAGCGCGAGCTNTACNTAGCCCTCTTGGATTCGCATCTCGCCGACTTCACAAAGCTGCTCGACGATGCCATCGCCTCAACCGACGATAACCGGCAACGAGTCTTCGAGACGATTAANACCTATTACCAGTACATCAAGCGTGAGTCCCAGGCGTATCGGCTCATTTTTGAATCAGACGTACTTTCCGATCCACTCATTTCCGCGCGTATCGAAGAGTTCAATAATGCTCTGGCCGTTTCCATTTCGAAGGTCGTCGTCAAAGACACCGACCTGAATGAAGATGAAGGATTATTGATTGGCCGCGCGCTAGCCGGGCTGTCACAGGTTTCCGCACGTTACTGGGCCACCAGCGAGGAACCGGTTGATCAAGAAACCGCGGTGGATCTGATCTCACGTTTAGCTTGGCGCGGAATTTCACGGTTCCCGAAGGAAAACTAGTTAGATTTGTTTTAGAGGCCCCCAGACGGGACTCGTAATTCTTTCGAGAGGATCATTGACAATCATGGAAATCCGGATTGGTATTCAGAATGTAGCCCGTGAAGTCGTACTCGAATCCGAGCTGAGCAACGCCGAAGTGAATGAGGCCGTCTCCAAGGCGATCTCCGAGGGCAGCGTGCTATCGATGAAGGATCCTAAGGGCCGCGAGGTGCTAATCCCCGCAGCCGGAATCGCCTATGTCGAGGTTGGTCCCGAAGAGACCCGTCGCGTGGGTTTCGCGCACTAGAGAATCTTTAGCTTCACCCCTCGTGGTCGTTCCAATATTTGGGGCGGCCACGAAGCGTTTAAGCGTGCTTCACATCACATATTTGTGATAATCCTAGATATGTGACTAATCCACGGATCCATAGCCCTCGCAAACATGCCGCCGTCAACCTGGACGAGCTACTGCTCGCACTGGAAAAGGAACTTGAAGTTCCCGCGCCCTTTGACCAAGCCGCGTTAGCCGCCGCCGAGGAAGCGGTAGCCAACGTAGCTCCTGCGCCTAATGACGATACGGCACTCCCGTTTTTCACCATTGATCCCGAAGGCGCCACCGATCTGGACCAAGCGATGTACCTAGAACGCACCGGCGAGGCATACGTGGTGAACTACGCTATCTCCGACGTTCCGGCGTTTGTGCAACTGGGCAGCACACTGGATGAAGTCACCAGATCACGCGGTCAGACTTTTTACCTACCGCACCGCAAGGTCAGCCTGCACCCGCCGTTGATCTCTGAAGATCAAGGTTCGTTGCTTGCCGGACAGGTACGCCGAGCCTTCCTGTGGCGCATCACCTTGGATCACAGCGGCGCAATAACCGACGTTGCGCTCACCCGCACCATGATCAAATCCCGCGAACAACTCGATTACCACACGGCCCAGCAAAAATTAGACGCTTCCCAGGGCGGCGAGCAATTAGAGCTCCTTGCCGAAATTGGTGCACTGCGCATCAAACAAGAACGCCTGCGCGGCGGCGCATCACTGAACCTTCCGGATCAAGAAGTCGAACCGGAAGCCAACGGTTACAAACTCGTCAGCGGCCAACCCTTGCCGTTGGAAGATTACAACGCCCAAATTTCCTTGCTCACCGGAATTGCCGCGGCACGCATCATGCTCGATCACGGCACCGGAATCTTGCGCACCATGCCCGCGCCAAATGACAAAGACCTCGCCGAATTTACCGAGCAGACCCGCCTCCTTGGCTGCCCTTGGGACCGGAAACTCAGCTATGGCGAGTACCTGCGCACCCTAGACGTNAACGATCCGCGGCAGCTGGTGATCATGCACCGGGCAGCATCGCTNTTCCGCGGAGCCGACTACGAGGTAATCAACGGCCAGGACGAAGCGGACNTGGAGCAGGCGGCAATTGCAGCACCCTACGCGCACACCACCGCGCCGCTGCGCCGGTTGGTGGATCGCTTCGTCNTGCTNTGTTGTGATCTGCAGGCAAACAANCAGCCAATTCCCGAAGAGCTCAATGCAGCCTTGGAACAGCTGCCAGGACTAATGCGTGAAAGCTCCATCGCGGCGAACCGCGTCTCCAACGCGGCCATCGATCTGATCGAAGCGTATGTGCTGCAGCACCGTATCGGGGAAAAATTTGAGGCAATAGTGCTCCGCGAAGCCACAGGGGCACATAATGGCGACCCGGAGCAGGGCGAGGCTAAAAGCCGGCCGGGCAATTTGCAGCTGGTCAGCGAACCGATCACCGGACAGTTCACCGGCAGCGCTATGCCAGGCACCTTGGTGAGCGCGGTACTGCGCCTTGCCGATCCGGCCACACGCAAGATCATGTTCGACATTCTGCCCTAGACCCGCCAGCCTACGGGAAACCGGTGGATACCGGCTATGCTTGGGCTATCACTATTTAGGATGCCCGGTCGCACCGTGCTGAACGACGAGAACAGTTTCGTGGTGACTTCCCAGCGGTCACCATCCCGACATCCGCCCTTGGTGGCAGATGACGTGTATGACGCGATCGGCTCCGCTGGACCCGCACCGGTAAGGTGACCGCCCCCTGAACGTTCAGGGCTGGCAACACAGATACCGGTGCCACAAATGAAACGAGAACACACACATCGTGACCGACACGACGCTATCGACCGAACAGGTCGAACTCCCCGAACCAATCGATACCGCCGAGGTTGAATTACCTAAGCAGACCTTCTCCGAGCTCAAGGTCCGCGACGACATCGTCGCTTCGCTGCTCGAAGCCGGTATTGAATATCCATTCCCGATCCAGGCGCTTACCCTTCCGGTGGCCCTCGGCGGCAACGACATTATCGGCCAGGCCAAGACCGGTACCGGCAAAACTCTCGGCTTTGGTATCCCCGCCTTGCAGCGTGTCATCCGCGAAGGCGACAAAGGTTACGCCGACCTGCCATTCCCCGGCGCACCACAGGCACTGATCGTGGCTCCAACGCGCGAGCTGGCCATCCAGGTCGGCGCCGATTTGGCTCAGGCTTCGAAGCACTCGAACATTTCGATCACCACCATTTACGGTGGCCGTCCCTACGAAGAGCAGATCAATGCGCTCAAGGCGGGCACCGACGTCATCGTCGGCACTCCGGGACGGCTGATCGATCTGAATCGTCAGCGTGTACTGAACCTCAAGCAGATCAAGACCGTGGTCCTCGACGAGGCCGATGAGATGCTGGACCTAGGCTTCCTGCCAGATGTTGAACGCATCCTGGCCGCGTTGCCACCGGTGCGTCAGGCAATGCTGTTCTCCGCCACCATGCCCGGCGCCGTCATCACCATGGCACGGCGCTACATGTCGCGCCCCACCCACATTCGTGCCACCGACCCCGGGGATGATGAGTCGCTGACCAAGCGCAACATCCGCCAGCTGGTCTACCGCGCACACAATCTGGACAAAGATGAGATGGTCGCCCGCATGCTGCAGGCCGAAGGCCGCGGCAAGACGATCATTTTCACCCAGACCAAGCGTTCGGCTGCAAAGCTCACCGATGAACTCATCGATCGCGGTTTCAATGCTGGTGCATTGCACGGCGACCTGGGCCAGGGAGCCCGCGAGCAGTCGCTGAAGGCTTTCCGCGCAGGCAAGGTAGAAATCCTTGTCGCCACGGACGTGGCAGCCCGCGGTATCGACGTGGATGACGTCACCCACGTGGTCAACCTGCAGTGCCCTGATGATGAGAAGACCTATCTGCACCGCGTGGGACGTACCGGCCGTGCCGGTAACGACGGCATCGCCGTCACCTTCGTGGACTGGGATTCGGTACCTCGATGGTCGTTGATCAACAAGGCACTGGGCCTGAATGTGCCAGAACCAGTAGAGACCTACTCCTCTTCGCCGCACTTCTTTGCCGACCTGGATATTCCTAAGGGAACCAAGGGCCGTTTGCAGCGTGCCAAGAAGACCGCACCTGCAGAGGGTGACGGTTCGCCACGTCGCGACCGCAGTGAGCGCAGTGAGCGCAGCAGCGAGCGCGCCCCACGCCGCCGCAGCAGTGGTAACCGAAGCCGCACGCGCACCGTAGAAGGACAGCAGCCAGCAGAAGATGGCGCTAACCGCCACGGCCATTCCAAGGGCAAGCAAGACCGCCCGGCTCGTGAAGGCGAACGCCACCGCCACACCAATCAGCCGGAGAGCCAGTCAGGCGATGACGCAGGCTCCGAGAAGTCGGCCAGCGAACGCCGTCGACCACGCCGCCGCACGCGTAGCACCGAGGGTGGAACGCAGGACTAATCGGTTCTTAGTTTCTCTTCTTCTTCCGAAAGGATCGCGTACCCACGGTGCACGCTCAACCGCACAATTCCGCTTTGCCTGAAACCGGNNTGCCTGCAGTAACTGCTGGCATGCCGGNTCANGAAAACACCGTGTTGCATGGTGACAATATGAAGGCTTTGTCGGCGTTACCTGACGAATCTTTCACCCTGATCTATGTCGACCCGCCGTTTAACACCGGCAGGAAACAGACCCGAGCACAGCGCACCATGGTGCGCGCCGCCGAGGGCGAAGGAGACCGCGTAGGTTTTAAAGGCCTGTCTTACAACACCGAGCTGGGTTCTGCCCGCTCGTACCACGACAGCTTTGATGACTACCTCAGCTTCATCGAACCCAGGCTTTTGCAGGCGTACCGGTTGCTTGCCGAAGACGGCACGCTGTATGTGCATCTGGATTACCGCGAGGTGCACTACGTCAAGGTGCTGCTGGACCAGATATTTGGTCGAGAGAACTTCTTGAACGAATTGATCTGGGCCTATGATTATGGGGCAAGGGCTAAGAGCAGGTGGCCGGCTAAACACGACACCATCTTGGTCTACGTGAAAAATGTGAAAAAGTACCACTTCGATTCGGCTGAGGTGGACCGCGAACCATATATGGCTCCCGGTCTAGTCACCCCAGAGAAGCGCGCCCTGGGCAAACTTCCCACCGACGTCTGGTGGCACACCATTGTTTCGCCCACGGGCAAGGAGAAGACCGGTTATCCCACGCAGAAACCCGAAGGTATTCTGCGTCGGATTATCGCCGCATCTTCACGCCCCGGAGACTGGGTTCTGGACTTCTTTGCAGGTTCCGGCACTACCGGAGCGGTGGCAGCCAAGTTGGATCGACGCTTTGTGTTGATCGATCAGAACCCGGAAGCCATCGAGGTGATGCGTTCCCGACTACCGGAAACCACCACCTACAGCGAAGCCTGAGATCCGCTTCCTGCGTCAAGAATTCGTTGTAACATGTCCGGCTCGGTGAGATTCTCACCGAGCCGGTTCAGTTTTCCAGCCCCGTGATAGTCCGAGGAACCGGTGATAATCAGATCATTTTTCTTGGCCAGAGAAGTCAGGAATTTTTTTCCTTCTTCGCTGTTGTCCCGGTGGTGAATCTCCACTCCTGCGAGGCCTGCATCGATCATGTCGTGGAAAGTTTCCTCGGGAACCACGCGACCGCGCAGGTTCGCCATGGGGTGGGCAAAAATCGGCACTCCCCCGGCTTCGAGAACTAAACGCACCGCGTCGCGTGGATCAATGGCCGGGTGGGAGACGTAATAGCGTGAACGCGAAGACAAGATATTGGCAAATGCGTCATTGCGGCTTTCCACTACCCCGGCGGTGACCAAGGCGTCGGCGATATGCGGTCGGCCCACCGTGGCACCTGGCTGGCAGTGAGCGGAGACCAAATCCCAGCTCACCGGGTAGTCTTCGGCAAGTCGCTCAACAATACGCTGGGCGCGGATCACCCGTGAATTACGCGAAATTTCTAGTTCATTGAGCAACGGCAGGTATTCCGGGTCTTGCAGATAGCACAGCAGGTGCACGCTGATCCCCTGATGGTCCTGACAGGTGATCTCCATGCCGGGGATAAAACCCACACCAAGCTTTTGCGCCGTCGCCCGCGCTGGGGCCCACCCGGCGGTTTGATCATGGTCGGTCAGGGCCACCACATCCAAGCCCGCCTGCGCCGCAGCCTCGATCAGCTCTTCGGGGCGCTGGGTCCCATCGGAAACATTTGAGTGGGTGTGCAGGTCAATTCGCATATGACTAGATTAGCGCGACCGGTGGCACTTTGCCCGGAGGCCCGAATCGGTGACACACTAAGAAGTATGACCAATCAAGTTTCTTCGCCTTCGGGCAATGACCAGCCGCTCGAAGATCGTGTCAACAATCGTTCCCAGCGCCCCACCTCGGATGTTTTCAAAACTTTCATGGCTTCAGCTTGGGCTCCAGACACCTCACCGCTTCCAGCAGAAGATCCTGCAGCAAGCTTTGCAGCCACCCGCCGTGCAGCGCTTTCCGCACAGTTCCCGGGCGAACGCCTGGTCGTTCCTGCAGGCCCAGCCAAGGTTCGTTCCAACGACACCGATTACCGTTTCCGCCCGCACTCGGCCTTCGCACACCTGACCGGGCTAGGCGTAGATCACGAACCAGACGCCGTACTGGTTTTGGAGCCTACCGATGACGGCGCCGGAGATCAGGGTGGCAACCACGCCGCGACGCTGTACTTCGCCCCGATGGCAGGGCGTGACTCCTCAGATTTCTACCTCGACTCCCGTGCCGGTGAGTTCTGGGTGGGCCCACGTCCAACTCTTTCCACCATGTCTGCACGAACCGGAATGCCTACCGAGTCCTTGGACATGCTGGAAAATGCGCTCACCAAGAACTCTGGCCCACAGGCGCTGGGCGGTATCCGCCTGCGTCTAATGCGCGAAGTTGATCTCAACGTCGAAGCATTAGTCGACACCTCCCGGATTAATACCGGACAGGATCTTGAGTCCAGCGACGCACTTGATAACGAACTTTCAGAATTCGTTTCCGAGCTGCGTCTGGTCAAGGATGAGTACGAAGTAGCCGAACTGCAGAAGTCGGTTGACGCCACGATCGCCGGATTCGAAGATGTCGTGCGCAACCTCGACGCTGCCATCGCCCACAAGCGTGGCGAACGCATCGTTGAAGGTACTTTCTTCGCCCGCGCCCGGCTAGAGGGCAATGAACTGGGCTACGACACCATCGCTGCCTCGGGCAACAACGCGACGATTTTGCACTGGATCCGCAACACCGGTTCGGTCAGCGAAGGTGAAGTGCTCTTGCTCGACGCCGGCGTTGAAGCAGAGTCTTTGTACACCGCGGACATCACCCGTTCCCTGCCGGTCTCCGGTAAGTACACCGAGGTGCAGCGCAAGGTCTACCAGGCCGTACTAGACGCGGCTGATGCCGCCTACGCAGCGGTTCGTCCGGGACTAAAATTCCGCGACCTGCACGTCATTGCCACCACGGTCTTGGCCGAACGCCTGCAGGACTGGGGGCTGCTCCCAGTTTCCCTGGAAGAGGCGCTGTCCCCCGAAGGCCAGCACCACCGCCGCTGGATGCCACACGGAACCAGCCACCACCTCGGGCTGGATGTCCACGACTGCGCTCAGGCACGCGCGGATCTCTACCTTGACGCGGAGCTCGTCGAGGGCATGGTCTTCACCATCGAGCCAGGACTGTACTTCAAGAACGAAGACCTCGCGATTCCAGAGGAATACCGCGGGCTTGGCGTACGCATTGAAGACGACATCTTAGTTACCGCCGATGGTGCGGTGAACCTTTCGGCAGCGCTTCCACGCAAGCCTGAAGAGGTTGAGGCCTGGATGGCAAAACTTCGCAGCTAATCGCACGTCGCCTCGCAGCAAAACGATGGGCGGTTCAGAGTCTCTGTGAGATTCTGAACCGCCCATCATTTTGTTATTCTTCAGCTCATTGTCCGGGAACAAAAGTAGTTCTGGCAACGTCAAAGCCCGCCATGAAATCATTCATGGCGGGCTTTGACGTTGCTGGAGTTTACTGCTGTTTTGGTTCTTCCGAAGACTTAGTGTCGTCGTCCGGCTCGGCTGGCGCCTGGGCCGCTTCAGGGTTCACCGCAGGCTGGGCAACCGTCGGCTCGGCGGCTGCAACATCGGCGTTCTGCGGCTGTTCCGGGGCTGCCGGTTTTGGTTCATCAACTCGCACACCATAACGTGGGCGGCCATCGGGAAGATCGTTAAACTGGCTGGTTGGCGCGGGCTGCGCCGTGGTAGTTTGGGCCGGGGCCTGCACTCCATCGGTAGTCACCGGGGGCTGCGGCTGCGCCGGGGCCACCGGCGGCTGAACCGGTTGAACCGGCTGCTGCGCTGGGGAAGCCTGCTGCGGGCGCATTGGCAGCTGGGAGGCCATCTGACGGGCGGCCTGCGCGTGTTCAAAGTCGACGACTACGTCGAAGCTCGTGGCGACAAATTTGCTTGAGGACGCGAAGTCACGCTTACCGCGACGGGTGGAATACGACACCACACCGGCGATCATCCAGATCGCCATGCCTAGGCCGATGGCCGAGAGGATCTGGTACAAACCATTTCCTGTGCCGCCAAATAGTGAGAGCAGCAATCCCACAAACAAACCCATCATGCCGCCCTGAGCTGCACCGGCCAAGGCCACCTTAGGGTAGGACAATTTGGCGGTCACCCGCTCCACGGTGCGCACGTCGTTACCGACGATGGTCACCGCAGATACTGGGAAGTTATTATCTGCAAGATAGTCCACCAGTTTCTGGGCATCCAGGTAGCTGGTGTAGCGCCCAAGCAGTTCGCCACGGGGCAAACCGTTGGGGCTGATTGAATTTACTCCATGCGGCGAGGTCATACCTATATTGTGCACTCTCTTACTGTGAGCAGGCCAAGTTGCGCACCAACTATCGCTGAGGGTGAAAGATTAGGCGTATTTCACGTGGCTCAGCACACCACCAACCGGCCTCTAGCACGCTAGGCTAGAACGGTGAGCGCACAAGTGTCTAAAATCTTTGTCGCCCGGCTGCTCGGGCTGGATGTCTTCGACCCCTTAGGCGACCGTCTAGGTAGGTTACGCGACGTCGTTGTCGTTTCGCGCGGCCCGCAGAAGGCCCCAGCCTGCGTTGGTGTCGTCGTAGAGGTGCCCGGCAAACGTCGCGTTTTTGTGCCCATGACACGAATCCAATCCATGGAATCCACACAGATCATCTGCTCTGGTCTGGTCAATATGCGTCGTTTCCAGCAGCGCGGGCAGGAAATGCTCGTCGTGGCCGAAATATTCGACCGTACGGTAACCTTCGTGGACGCCTCGGGCCGCGGACTGATTGAAGATGTCGGACTGACTCAGACCCGGCGTGGCGACTGGGAAATCAACGAATACTACGTGCAGCGGATCGAAACGACCAACACACTGTTGGGGTTGCGTAATCGACGACGTAATAAGGTGCTCGTTTCTTGGGAAGATGTGCGTCACGGTGCCCAAAGCGAACCGCAATCGGCGGATAACTTCGTAGCCACTCACGATGAGATGAAGGCAGCTGACTTCGCCGACGCCCTGCACGAGATGACCGGTAAACGTCGTCTTGAGGTTGCAGCCCACCTGCAAGATGATCGTCTTGCCGATGTGCTGCAGGAACTCCCAGACCGTGAACAGGTTGAGATCCTCTCCGCGCTGAGCCTTGAACGCGCCGCAGACGTGCTCGAAGAAATGGACCCGGATGACGCGGCCGACCTGTTGGCGGAGGTTTCCGAAGATACCAAACACCAACTGCTGGAATTGATGAACGAGGAAGAAGCCGAAGACGTGCGCCGTCTGCTGGCCTACCCCGAAGGTACCGCCGGCTCGGTGATGACCCCGGTTCCCGTGATCCTCACCCCGGAGGCCTCGGTCGCCGAGGCTTTAGCCTCGGTACGTATGGAAGAGCTTAGTCCCGCGTTGGCATCCACCGTGTACGTGGTGCGCCCGCCCTTGGAGACTCCCACCGGACGGTACTTAGGCCAAGTTCACATCCAGGCACTGTTGCGTGCTGCTCCCCCGGAACCGCTGGGCGATATTCTTGATAAAGAACTTGAGCCTATGTCTGACTTATCCAGCATTACCGATGTGGTCCGCCATCTGGCCACATATAACCTCACCTCGGTGGGCGTGGTCAACAACGAAGGTCGCCTCGTCGGTGCCATCACCGTCGATGACGTGTTGGACCACATTCTTCCCGATGACTGGCGCTCAGCGGACTAAGCCTCTCATCTTCAGCATTTTCGATCGGTTGTAAAGGAGTTCACCCCATGGCCGAACAGCGCAAGAGCAACGGACTGGATACTCCTCTTTCGGCACGGAGTCGTTTCTGGCCGAAGTTCAATCCGGATCCCGACATGTTTGGTTCCGCGACGGAGAAGTTCGCCCGCTTCATGGGCACCCCGCAATTCCTGTTCTATATGACGATCTTCTGTGCCTTCTGGCTGATCTGGAATACCGCGGCCCCCGAGGCCTGGCGCTTTGACGATGCGGCGATTGGTTTTACCGCGCTGACGCTGATGCTCTCCTTGCAGGCTTCTTACGCGGCTCCACTGCTGCTGCTTGCACAAAACCGCCAGGATGACCGTGACCGTGTCTCGCTCAGTGAAGACCGCAACCGTGCGGAACGAAACCTCTATGACACTGAGTACCTGACCCGGGAACTTGCGTCGCTGCGTTTGGCCATGCGTGACGTTGCCACCCGTGACTATGTCCGTTCGGAGCTTCGCAATGTGCTCGAAGAACTCTTGGAAACCGCGGACGGCGAAGAACTGCATCTGCGTGCCAAAAGGAAAAACAAGCACAGCTCACCTAATACCGGTCTGATCGACACCGTCGATTCGAACCGCTCCCAGCATCGGAAGGGCAATAACTAGTGACTGATTCGGCGGCTTTACGCCGTGCACTTGATACCGTCATCGACCCCGAGCTGCGCCGGCCCATCACAGAACTGGGCATGGTTGAATCTGCGCAGCTGCATGATGGTACGGCAAAGGTCAAAGTATTGCTGACGATTGCCGGGTGCCCGATGCGCTCAACCATCGAATCCGATGTCACTACCGCGGTCGCAGCGGTAGCCGGAGTGCAGCAGGTCGAGGTCACCTTAGGTGTAATGGATCCGCACCAGCGTGCCGAACTGCGCGATCGGCTCAAGGCCAAACGCACAGTCTTCTCCGATCCGGATTCGCTGACCCGAATTATCGCGGTGGCCAGTGGCAAGGGCGGGGTGGGCAAGTCATCTGTCACCGCAAACCTGGCCGCAGCCATGGCGGCGAACGGGCTCAAAGTTGGGTTGATCGACGCCGACGTGCACGGCTTCTCGATTCCATCGCTGATGGGCATCACCCAGCCGCCCACTCGAGTGGATGAGATGATTCTGCCTCCGGTAGCGCACGGCGTGAAGGTCATCTCCATCGGCATGTTCTTGGATTCAAACCAGCCGGTGATCTGGCGTGGCCCGATGCTGCACCGTGCGTTAGAACAGTTCCTCACCGATGTGTACTTTGGTGATCTGGACGTACTGCTTTTGGATTTGCCCCCGGGCACCGGAGACATGGCGATCTCCGTATCCCAGCTCTTGCCTAACAGTGAATTGCTGGTCATCACTACCCCGCAATCTACTGCCACCGCGGTGGCCGAGCGCGCCGGGACCATCGCCTTGCAGACCAAACAAAAGGTCATTGGCGTGGTGGAGAATATGAGCTACCTCCGCCTGCCTGATGGAAGCAAGATGGAGATTTTTGGTAGCGGCGGCGGTGGGCGGCTCAGCGAGTCGCTAAGCAGCCAGCTAGAGTATATGGTTCCACTGCTGGCGCAGTTGCCACTGGAAGTGGCGGTCCGGGTAGGTTCCGATGAAGGTGTCCCGGTGGTACTGAGCACCCCTGAATCTCCGGTGGCTCAATCATTGCGTGAACTGGCAATTAAACTAGGACAGCGACCACGCGGGCTTGCCGGGCGATCGCTGCCAATGTCGTTCTAATAAATCTTTAGGTTGCTTCAGTATCAAAGGGTGCTGGCTCATTGTTAGCCAAGGGCTGCTGTTCCTGTGGAGCTATCGCCGTGCGGACCGGAGCTGCTTGCACGGCCGGGGCTCCCTTGGCCGCACTGACTGCGTCATCAAATTCATCGATCAGCGCCTCTTTGATGATCCGCCGCGGATCATATTGCCGCGGATCCAGTTTGCGCCAATCTATGTCGGCAACCTCGTCGCCGACTTCCTCGCGCAGCTGCTCTTTGGCGCCATTGGCCATCCTGCGAAGTTCCTTGACAAGATTCGCCAGTTTTTTGGCATACTCGGGAAGCTTCTCGGGACCCAAGATGACTACTGCGAGTACGGCGAGAATGATGAATTCTCCGCCATTAATTCCAATAAACTCCACGTATGAAAGATTACCTTGTCGGCTTCAAATGGTCGAAATCACCGCGCCATGGCAGGTGACTTATGCTTAGCCCTGCTGTGCGGTGCGCAAGCCGAGTGGGATTCGCGGCAGGCTCACCGTCAGCGGGACAGGGTTTGCCGGGTTACGGTGCGCTAATGCGTCACGCAACATGGCCCGCCCGCGGTGAATTCGTGAGCGTACGGTACCCAATTTGACGTTGAGAATTTGTGAGACTTCTTCGTAGGAGAACCCCTCCATATCGCACAATACGATCGCTGCACGGAAATCTGGGGCGAGCGCCTTGAGAGCTCTGGCCACGTCCACATCTAAGTTGTTAAATTCAAAGTCCCGCTCGGGGGTAACCGCGCTACTGGGGAAACGGTCTTCGGCACCTTCGGCAAAACGGTCAAAACGAATCTTTGACTTACGGCGTGCCTGATCTAGAAACAGATTGGTGGTGATGCGATGCAGCCATCCACCCATGGTGCCGGGAGTGTATTTTTCAAGCGCATTAAACGCGCGAACAAAGGCTTCTTGTGAAAGGTCTTCGGCGTCCTGACGATTACCGGTCAAACGGTAGGCCAAACGAAAGACCTGCTGACCATGGTCCAAGACCATCGCATCCCATGAAGGAGTTTCGGTTTCGGGACCATCGGCGGAGGCGCTGAGCTGACTTCTAAGCGTATTCACTCTTCTAGTGTTACCCGGGAAGCTGAGCTGAAGCTAAGAATCCCCTGCGCGCAGGCCAGCAATTCGGCCAACACGCACCGCTCAAGGTAGGTACGATGGTTCCCGGAGCAACCTACACTCAACCTGCAAGGACCACACACTCATGCCATCGATGAATCCCGAACTCCTCGCTAGCTGGGGCTTCAGCCAGAACCAGCGTCTTGAGCGTGATCATGTACTCGCGGCCCGCGAACGTGCCGCAGATCTTGGAGTTGGCTGCATCGACCCGGCAGGTCGGTCCATGCTTACGTTGTTATGCACACTGCGCGCACCACACAGCATCGTGGAGATCGGTTCGGGTGTCGGTGTAGCCTCGATGGCCATGCTTGAAGCCATGGGCGCCACCGGAACGCTGACAGCCATCGAATCAGATCTGGAACACGCTAATGCGATGCGCCAGGGCTTGCGCGATGCAGGCATTCTCTCTGCACGCGTGCGCATCATCAACGAACGCGCTGAGAATGTGCTCTCCAGACTCGCTGACCACGCCTACGATTTGGTACTCATCGACGCCAGTGCCGAAAACCTCTTGGATTATGTGGCCGAAGCTAAGCGCCTGGTGGGAGCTAACGGCGTTATTATCTTGAACAATGCCTTTGATGAGCACCGTTTGGCTCGCCCTGCGGTAAGGCGCGCTTCGACCGTGGCTACCCGCGACGCGCTGCGTTTGCTTCGCGAAGATCCGAAGCTGCAAACTCATCTCTTCCCGAGTGAACAGGGCTTATTCGTCGCTACGGTGATTGCCGGGCACAAAGCGCGGTAGGCAACTCGTAAATCCCGTTAACGGGAAATAGCTAAGGACCGGTTCGCGAACCGGTCCTTAGCTATTTAAGTTTTATTCAGTGACCCCAACTAGACAGTTACGCAGTTCTGCAGCTTCTGCACTATTCAGCTCCACTACTAGACGCCCGCCGCCATCGATTGGCAACCGTAAGATGAGGCTTCGGCCCTCTTTAGTTACTTCCATCGGCCCGTCACCGGTACGTGGCTTCATCGCAGCCATATGAGCTGTTCCCTTCGTCCGTGGCTAACGCGCGCAACATGTATTTGCTTTGCGCACAACCCAATGTCTAAGTCCACCTTCTGCGATGATTCGTCGCTGATAAGGGACACTTATCTTCTATTATTGCTAATTTTGCGTCGTGTCGCTAATCACACGCCGTGACTCCATGTCACGAATTGTATTTTCTAGCCGGGAAATCTCGGCCGAGAGGACATCCAAGGTGTCATCAACCTGATCACAGCGATAGCCTCGGAAACCGAGAGAAAACTTCACTGCATTTATATCGTTGGCTCGTGGATGCTCCGGCAGCAGCACCGGAGGCAAAGATGCCTCATGTTCTACCAGCCCCACGATTGGTTCATCAGTTGATTCGAAGTGACGGCCTGCAGGAGTGGACCTTCGCTGACTGGAAATCAGCAATGCCACGCCGCCAACGCACAAGATTGCTAGTGCAATGAGAAAAAATGGCATAACTAACTCCGGCTCGATGACTTCTTTTCTTTGTCCTTAACCATGTTACGCAACACAATGTCTACTGCCTCATCTGGATCGTCGGTGAGGTGGAATAGATCTAAATCTTTGGGCGAAATGGTGCGCTCTTTGGCGACAACGTCGGTAAGCCACCCCACGAGGCCGCCCCAGTATTCGGTACCAACTAGAACGATGGGGAACCCAGTAATTTTCTGCGTTTGCACCAGTGTGAGTGCCTCGAACAGTTCATCCAATGTTCCGAAGCCACCGGGCAGGACAATGAAGCCCTGCGAGTACTTGACGAACATTGTTTTGCGCACAAAGAAGTACCGGAAGTTGATGCCTCGATTGACCCAGGCGTTTAGTCCGGTCTCAAAAGGCAATTCAATGCCCAGCCCTACGGAAGTTCCGCCAGCTTCGCTGGCACCCTTATTGGCAGCTTCCATCGCTCCGGGGCCACCGCCGGTGATGGTGATGGCGCCTGCTTGAGCCAGCCGTTGCCCAACATGGTAAGCCTGCTTGTAATAGATACTTTCGGGCTCGGTGCGTGCCGACCCGAAGACGGAGACCGCCGGCCCAAGCCCAGCCAGCGAGCCAAAACCTGAAACAAATTCGGATTGGATACGCAGAACGCGCCAAACGTCACTGTGCGTCACATCTTCTTGCGGGCTTGCTAAGAGATAGCGGTCCAGTTGCTCGGCAGGCTGCTTATTTGGCCAGCTCGCTTCAACGTGGACCTTGCGCCCCGCCCGGGCATTTTCTTCACTCTTCCGCTTATGGTCCATGACCTCACTCTATCTGTATCGTCCCGACATCGTGTCCATCTGGAGACGCACGTTTAAAGAACAGTTTGATAACAACTCTTTGTGACTCATTCGCGACCTCGCATAATGTGCGTCACATGCAGTAATGTCTAATTTATGAAAAGCGATCATCAGGCTCAAGCTTCTTCTGACGGCCCCATCGTAGAACTACGTGGGGTCAACAAGCATTATGGGGCACTACATGTTCTGAACGACATCAATCTTCAGGTCACCAAGGGCGAAGTCGTCGTCATCCTCGGACCGTCCGGTTCAGGTAAGTCGACGCTGTGCCGCGCCATCAACCGACTGGAAACAATCGATGATGGAACCATCACCATTGATGGCAAGGTGCTTCCCGAAGAAGGTAAGGCGCTGGCAATGCTGCGCGCCGATGTAGGAATGGTCTTCCAGTCCTTCAATCTCTTCGCGCACAAGACCATCTTGGAGAACGTCACCCTTGGCCCGATCAAGGTCAAGGGCATGAAAAAATCCGAGGCTGACAAGGTGGCGATGAAGCTGCTGGAACGCGTTGGCGTCGCCAACCAGGCTGGCAAACTTCCTGCTCAGCTCTCCGGCGGTCAGCAGCAGCGTGTGGCTATTGCCCGCGCGTTGGCAATGCGTCCGAAGGTCATGCTTTTTGATGAACCGACCAGTGCGCTGGACCCGGAGATGATCAACGAGGTGCTCGACACCATGGTTGGTCTAGCCAAGGAAGGCATGACCATGCTGGTGGTGACCCACGAGATGGGCTTCGCGCGCAAGGCTGCGGACCGCGTGATCTTCATGGCCGACGGCCAGATCGTCGAGCAGGCCACTCCAGATGAGTTCTTCACCAATCCGAAAAGTGCGCGCGCCAAGGATTTCTTGGGCAAGCTCATTACCAACCACTAAATTCCATCACCGCATTCTGTATTCAGGAGGAATCATGCGTAAGAATCGTTTAGGCGCAATCGCCGCAATGGCCGCCGTCGCAGCTTTGGCTCTCACTTCATGTGGCGGCTCTGATGCCGGTAGTGACGAGGCTGGCGACAAGGTCCGTATTGGCATTAAGTTTGACCAGCCAGGCCTGGGCTTCAAGGATGGCGACAAGTACACCGGTTTCGACGTTGATGTCGCCAAGTACGTCGCCAACGAATTGGGCTACGCCGAAGATAAGATCGAATTCGTCTCGGCCCCGTCGGCAAACCGCGAGACACTGTTGGAAACCAACCAGGTTGACATGATCTTCGCGACCTACACCATCAACGATTCCCGCAAGGAACGCGTTGGCTTCGCAGGACCATACTTCATCGCCGGCCAGGACCTGTTGGTTCGCGCCGATGAAAGCTCGATCACCGGCAAGGAATCGCTTGACGGCAAGAACCTTTGCTCGGTCACCGGTTCGACCTCTGCTGAGAACGTCAAGAAGGACATCACCGGCGTTAACCTGGTCGAGCAGCAGGGCTACGCAGACTGCTTGGGTCTGTTGGAGACCGGCGGCGTTGACGCGATCACCACCGATGACATCATCCTTGCAGGCCTGGCAGCTACCGAAGCTAACAAGGGCAAGTTCAAGGTTGTTGGCAAGCCATTCTCCGAAGAGCCATACGGCGTGGGTCTGAACAAGACCAGCGAGAAGTGCGCTGACATCAACACCGCAATCCAGAAGATGATCGATTCCGGTGACTGGAAGAAGTCCTTGGACAAGAACACCGAGGGTACCGGATACGTTCCATCGGATCTGAACCCACCTAAGGAATTCGAAGCCTGCGCATAGAGCAAAGGCAGTCATTTCATGACCAGGTGCCGCGCTGGCCAAGGCCAGGCGCGGCACCAATGGTTTAGACCCATACCTTCTACCAAGGAGAACAAGCCGTGGAAGGCTACTTAAGTCTTTGGGATGAATATGGTGCGCGCATTATGGAGTCCTTCTGGGCTAACCTGCAGCTCACCTTTTGGGCGTTCCTGATCTCGCTAGTACTGGGTACGCTGCTTGCCATCATGCGCATCAGCCCGATCCCCAGCCTGCGTGCCTTTGGTACCGCCTATGTTAATATCTTCCGCAATACCCCGCTGACAATCATCATGGCATTCGGTGTCTTGGTGCTCTTCGGCGTATTCAAACTGCAAATCAGCAGCGACTTCAATCTGAACTTCTTCCAGATTGCCATTATCGGGTTGAGCATCTATCACGCCGCATTCTTCTGCGAAGCAATTCGCTCAGGCGTGAACACCGTGCCGTTAGGTCAGGCCGAGGCCGCCCGTGCTATCGGTCTGAGCTTCCTTCCGGCAGCTCAGCTGGTCATCCTGCCTCAGGCGTTCCGCGGTGCCATCGTCCCGATGGGCAACGTGCTGATCGCGCTGATCAAGAACACCACCGTGGCATTGGCCGGGTCCGTCGCCGAAATTTCGGGTCTGATGAAAACGATGATCGAGTACCGTGCAGATCAGGGTTTCCTGATCTTCCTCACGGTGGCTTTGATGTTCGTGGTCATCGTTGTTCCCATCGGTCTGCTAGTTACCTGGCTCTCTAAGAAGTTGGCGGTCGCGCGATGAGCACTCAGTCAGTTCTCTTCGATGCGCCAGGTCCCAAGGCCAGACGTCGCATCCTTATCCTCAACATCATCTGGGCCTTGATCTTCCTAGGTCTCATCGCCTACCTGATTTACGGGTTGTACGGGGCTGGTCAGCTGACCCCACAAAAGTGGAATGTATTTGCCACCGGGTCAGTATGGAGTAATTTCATCCTTCCTGGGTTGATCAAGACACTTCAGTCGGCAGCGATTTCGATCGTTACCTCGCTGATTTTTGGTTTCATTTTCGGCATGGGCCGGCTCTCACATAACAAGTTCCTCAACTGGGTCAGTACGGTCGTTGTTGAGTTCTTCCGTGCGGTTCCGGTCTTGCTGATGATGCTGTTCTTGTGGATCATGCTTGCCGAATCCGGCTGGGTAAAGCCCCAAGATTCGCCGTTCTTCGCGGTGGTTATTGGTCTGACCCTGTACAACGGTTCGGTAGTTGCCGAGCTGATTCGTTCAGGTGTTCACGGTTTGCCTAAGGGGCAGCGTGAAGCAGGTATTGCCATCGGCCTGACCCGCACGCAGTCACTGAGCTTAATTGAGATTCCACAGGCGCTGACGGCAATGCTTCCGGCATTGATTAGCCAGTTCATTGTGATCTTGAAGGACTCAGCCTTGGGCTACATCATCAACTTCAACGAGCTGCTCTTCATGAGCAAGCTGGTGGGTACCGGTAACTCGAACACCTTCCAGTCGTTGGTGATCGCTGCGGCAATCTTCATTATTCTCAACTTTGCACTATCTAAACTGGCCTCTTACGTTTCAGGCCGGCTCAGCTCCCGAGGTATTGCCTAGGGAACTGCAGATAACAACACATCGGCTGGTGGCCGCCCCTTGGGGCAGTCACCAGCCGATGTGAGTTTAAGCTTGCCTGTTTAGGGTTTAGTTGGCTTCGGTCAGCCAGAGCCGCAAGGTGTTCAGACAATCACGGATGGCTTGCTGGCTCACATGCTCGTCATCGGTGTGCGCCAATAACGCGTCCCCTGGACCGAAGTTCACCGCCGAGATCCCTAAGGCGGAGAATCGTGAGACATCGGTCCAACCGTATTTTGGCTTGGGCTCTTGTCCAAGAATCTGGACTAGGGAGGCCGCAATGGGCTGGTCAAGGCCCGGGCGTGCCCCTTCGGCCCCATCGGTGCGTTCTACGTCAAAGCCCTCAAAGAGCGCCCGCACAGCGGCTTCCGCATCCGACAAGTTCTTATCAGGGGCGAACCGGTAGTTGACCTCTACCTCACAATAATCAGGAATCACGTTGCCAGCGATTCCCCCGCTAATGCGTACTGCGTTCATCGACTCTCGGTACGCAAGCCCCTCCACGTCCACGGTGGCCGGCTGATAAGAAGCCAAGCGCGAGAGAATCGGAGCGGCTTTATGGATCGCNTTCTCCCCCATCCATGCGCGTGCCGAGTGAGCGGCGGNGCCAGTAGTTCGCACCAAGAAGCGGCTCGTACCATTGCANCCACCCTCAACCGTTCCGTTGGTGGGCTCAAGGAGNATCGCAAAGTCTGCGTGCAANAGCTGAGGCGAGTTACGGGCCAATCTTCCCAGCCCGGATTTTTCTGCGGCAACTTCTTCATGATCATAAAAAATATAGGTCACATCAAAGCGGGGGTTCGTCAGTTCGGCCGCGAGAGCCAATTGCACCGCGACGCCACCTTTCATATCGGTGGCCCCACGCCCGAATAGAACTCCGTCGGTGACCGTGGCCGGCACTGTCCCGCGTGCCCCGGCCATGTGCGGCAACGGAACGGTGTCCAAATGCCCGGCTAAGACCACCCGTTGTGCACGCCCAAAATTGGTGCGTGCCACGATGGAATCCCCATCCCGGTGCACCTCCAGGTGGCCGAGTCCGCGCAGCGCCTCATCAACCTGATCTGCGAGGGCTTTTTCATTCCCTGAAACCGATTCAATGTTCATGATTCGTTCGGTTAGCTTGGCGACGTCTTCTCGAAGATTAAGTTCGCTCACAATACCCATCATTCGTCACTTTTTGATTTCGTTCCGCTGTCATTTATCAACATTACTCGCAGTGTAAACGCTACGATCAGAGAATGACTTTTGAACCCGCAGCAGCACCTTTTGACTCATCGGTACGTTTGGCTTCCGCTCATGGGCTGGCCACGATCGCAACTGACGGCACGGTTTTGGACGTCTGGTACCCAGCTCCCGTTCTCGGAGTGATTTCTGAAGCCCCCGAACTATCCGGTGAATTAGCCGCAGCAGCAATTGATGACGCACAACGCGGAACCACGCAGAAGGTCATCTCGCTCACCATTGATCTTGATGTAGCGCCGGCAGATACTGCAGATGTCTGGCTCCGCTTGCACCTGCTCTCACACCGTTTGGTGGCCCCGAATACCATCAACCTTGACGGGATCTTCGGCCACCTGGCAAATGTGGTGTGGACAAACTTCGGCCCATGCCAGGTCGCTGGATTTGAAATGACGCGTCTAAAAATGCGCACACGCGGCAATGTGGACGTATACGGCGTGGATAAGTTCCCGCGCATGGTCGATTACGTCCTGCCTTCGGGTGTACGCATCGCCGACGCGGATCGTGTACGACTCGGAGCGCATCTGGCCGAAGGCACCACCGTGATGCACGAAGGTTTCGTCAACTTTAACGCTGGCACCCTAGGCACCTCAATGGTCGAAGGACGTATATCGGCATCGGTAGTTGTCGGTAATGGTTCTGATGTCGGTGGCGGCGCTTCCATCATGGGCACGCTCTCCGGTGGCGGCAAAGAACGCATCACTATTGGCGAACGAGTTCTGCTTGGTGCCAATGCCGGCGTAGGCATTTCCATTGGTGATGATTGTGTGGTTGAAGCCGGACTCTACGTCACCGCCGGAACCCGAGTGCAGCTGGAGGGCAAGAGTGTGAAGGCACTGGAGCTATCCGGAGTGCCTAACCTGCTCTTCCGTCGCAACTCAATCAGCGGAGCTGTCGAGGTTTTGCCACGCGCCGGTCAGCTCGTGGAACTAAATAGTGCATTGCATGCTAACTAATTTTTAGCAGTACTTGACGGCGAGGGGCACACCACGGTGTGCCCCTCGCCGTGGTTGTAGTGACTTCAGGGAAAGATGATGGTCACCATCGGCTGAATATATCCGTGGAAAGCCCGCCCATCACGCAATAATGACGTACTAGCAACGATCGTCGCTCCGCCAACAAGCCATGCACGTGGCTCGGTCAACGGAATGTCGATGACGTGAATTTGAGTTTCTTTCACATCTTGGGCGTGCTCCACCCCATGGTCGATGAGAATTCTTTCAACCTCATCCATACGCGCAGGAATGTAGTCCTTCGACTGTTCGCTAAAATTCTCACGGTGCTGATGGGCGAACATAGTTGCTTGACCATAGTGGGCATTGGCCAGCTTAGCTAGTTCCGGATAGCAGCCGGCGCCGAGGTCCGCGAGCAAATCCATAGGATCGGTGTCGTTGGTTGGTTCGCGGGTAATCAGCGAATCCCACCACGAGGACCATTCTTGTTTAATCTGTCCTGGAGCCACTTGGCGGTGACCACGGGCTTTTACTGCTGGGGCCAGAGCGGAGTTCGGCCCAACTTCCGAAGGATCTATTCCACCCAAGTCGCGAAGGTAGAGAGCCAACAGCATATTTGGATTGGTATTTATGGCCAAAGACCAATTATTGCCACGACGATAATACACGCGCACCACCTGACTCATCCAAGCAACAATGTGCCCTGTCCCCTAGGATACGCCGATAATCGGTGTTAAAACAGGAAACGGCCGGGCAAACACCTTAGTGTCTGCCCGGCCATTTTTGAACCAGTTACGCGAACTATTTCTAAGCTTAGACGCCTGGGTAGTTACGCTCGGTCTCGCCCATGTACAACTGACGTGGACGGCCAATCTTAAGTTCTGGGTCCTTGATCATTTCGCGCCACTGGGCAATCCAACCTGGCAGGCGGCCAATGGCGAAGAGGACGGTGAACATCTTCTCGGGGAAGCCCATCGCGGTGTAGATCAGGCCGGTGTAGAAGTCTACGTTCGGGTAGAGCTTGCGTGAGATGAAGTACTCATCGTTTAGCGCAGTCTCTTCCAGCTTCATTGCGATATCAAGCAATTCATTCTTGCCCTGCTTAGCCAGCAGGTCATGAGCGGTCTGCTTGATGATCTTTGCGCGTGGATCGTAGTTCTTGTACACGCGGTGGCCGAAGCCCATCAGGCGTACGCCATCTTCCTTGTTCTTGACCTTCTCCATGAAGTCTTCTGGAGAAATACCCGAGGACTGGATCTCGCGCAGCATCTTCAGCACAGCCTCGTTGGCACCGCCGTGGGCAGGACCGGACAGTGCGTGGATACCGGCCGAAACGGACGCGAACATGTTAGCTTCCGAAGAGCCGACCAGGCGCACGGTAGAGGTCGAGCAGTTCTGCTCGTGGTCTGCGTGCAAGATCAGAAGCAGGTCAAGTGCCTTGACCACGTCTGGATCCGGAACGTATGGCTCCGCTGCGGTGCCGAAGCACAAGCGCAGGAAGTTTTCGACCATGTTCATCGAGTTATCTGGGTACAGCAGTGCCTGTCCAATGGACTTCTTGTGCGCGTACGCGGCAAGAACTGGCAGCTTAGCGAGCAGACGCAGGGTTGAACGCTCAACCTGTGCGTCATCCTTTGGATCCAAAGAATCCTGGTACCAGGTCGACAGGGCCGAGACGGCCGAGGAGAGTACTGGCATTGGGTGTGCATCGCGCGGGAATCCGCCGAAGAAGCCCTTGAGTTCCTCGTGCAGCAGCGTGTGGCGGCGCAGGGATCCGTCGAAGGTTTCTAGCTGGTCTGCAGTAGGCAGTTCGCCGTTGATCAGCAGGTAGCTGACTTCGGTGAAGCTCGAGTGCGCGGCAAGCTGTTCGATTGGGTAACCGCGGTAACGCAGGATGCCTGCGTCGCCGTCGATGTAGGTAATCGCGGATTTCGTGGCCGCTGTATTCATGAAGCCCGGGTCGTAGGTTACGTTCCCGGTGGTCTTCAAAAGTGGCGCTACATTAAAACCATCATTGCCCTCGGCAGCCGGGATAACCGGTAGCTCTAGGCTGGAATCACCAAATTGTAGCTGTGCAGATTTAATATCTGTCATTGCATCTCCTAACCGGAAAGGCTTTAGTTCCGAAAGGTCAGTCGTCACGGTAGAACATACCGCTAATTGACCCATTCACGCTAATTCAACTGTCATCTTCACCGATTGGCGGAAGAGTTTAACCGCTCAACTGCTGCGGCTATCCGTTCATCGGAACCGGTGAGGGCAACACGTACGTGTAGTTCTCCGGCAGTTCCGTAGAAAGCACCTGGGCCAGCCACAATTCCAAGTTCAGCCAAACGCTGTAGCGTCTGCCAACTGGATTGCCCTTCCGTGCACCACAGGTATAAACCTGCCACCGAGTCTTCGATGGTCAAGCCAAAGTTTTCAAGTGCCGGACGAAGCATTTCACGGCGCGCCCGGTAAATTTCCCGCTGAGCTGCAACATGCTCATCATCGCCCAAGGCGACAACCATCGCATGCTGAATTGGACCTGGAACAATCATGCCCGCGTGTTTGCGGCTGTTGACCAAGGTCGGCATCAGGTTGGGGGCACCGGCGACAAAAGCGGCGCGGTACCCGGCAAGGTTCGACTGCTTAGACAACGAGTAGAGCGAAAGGAGATTATCCAAATTTCCGTCGTTAACACGCGGATCCAAGACGCTAGGTACGGCGTCTTCATATTCATCCCAGCCAAGTTCTGCATAACACTCATCGGAGGCAACTACCGCGCCCAGCTCACGAGCTTCGAGTACAAGCTGGCGTAACGATGCTAGGTCTCGCACCTTGCCGGTGGGGTTACCCGGAGAATTAACCCACACCAATTTGACCCGCGCACGTTCTTCATCGCTGAGCTCATTGAGGTCATCGGCAGCGATAGCAGTCGCTCCGACCAATTTCGCACCAATGTCATAGGTTGGGTAAGCGATCGAAGGTCGAACCAAGATGTCTTGTGGACCCATGCCAAGAAGTAGCGGAAGCCAGGCGACCATCTCTTTAGAACCAACGGTTGGCATGACATCATCAATGCTCAACCCCGTGACCTGACGACGGCGTGCATACCAATCGACAATGGCCTGGCGTACTTCTGGTGTCCCATGAGTGGTTGGGTAGCCATGAGAGTTTGCTGCCTGCGCGAGAGCCTCTTGGATAACCTGTGGCGTGTCGTCAACGGGAGTACCGATGGAAAGGTCGACCACACCATCTTGGTGCTTGGCCGCCAGTTCACGGTATGGCGCTAACTGGTTCCAGGGGTAATCGGGGAGTTCAAGCATATATGCGGAAACCTAGTCTTGATTCTGGGGTGGCAGAGCACTGATCAGCGGGTGATCAGTTCCTGTATTTCCAATTTTAGCGGCACCGCCCGGGGAACCAAGTTCGTCGAAAAAGTCGACGTTTGCCTTGTAATAGTCGGCCCACTGATCAGGCACATCGTCTTCGTAATAGATCGCTTCGACAGGGCAGACCGGTTCACACGCACCACAATCGACGCACTCGTCGGGGTGAATATACAAGGAGCGTTCGCCTTCATAAATGCAATCCACCGGGCATTCTTCGACGCAGGCCTTATCTTTAAGGTCCACGCACGGTTGGGCGATGATGTAAGTCACGGGTACTGAGACCTTTCCTAGCGCAAATTCTAAGATTTCACTTCAGTTTCACGGATTTAACCTCTGGTCGTTGAATCCGCAATAAGCTCTAGCTACAGTCTAGTCCTGATACCCAAACAAGCGATCTCGCACACCCACCCCTGTGACGTAATCGACGATTCACATTTCGCACCAGGTTAACGAAGATGAATTCTTGTGCACTTAGATGACGGAAAATATGCTCAAATTTGAAGATCTTAGCCCCGGCGACCGCATCGTGGTGCGGTACCGCCTGGCACAGACATCCCCCGTGACCGGGAACGAGATCAGTAGCGATGCCCTCGGAGAGGTCCTCGCGGTCACCGCTGACACCGTGTCCATTAATACCAAGCGCGGCGCGCTGGACGTTGCCCGCCAGGCCATTACGCACGCCAAACGGGTCCCACCGCCACCGGTACGACGCTCCCGACCGCCAACACTGAAGTAGTTCACTGAACGGCGTAGACAGCGACTTGCGATTTGAAAATACCAATCACTAGGTAATTTTCGCGTATGCTGGCAATATGCCGACAGACGATCTAGTCCAAGCCCGCGCACGAGCTCTAAGCTCACCCTTGCGGCTTAGAATCTTGCGCTTATGCCTGCATGAGTCCCGTACCAATAAGGAAATAGCCGACATTCTCGAGCTGAATCCGGCGACGTCATTGCACCACGTGCGCACCCTGGTGGGCAGCGGTTTCCTCGCTGCGGAAGAGCCCCGACGCGGTAACCGCGGAGCTAAGGAAGTGCCATACCGTAGCACGCGGCAGTCCTGGGGCACCCGAATTCCCGATGCCGCTCCCCTGCTGGTAGATACCTTCCTGCAGGAAATCGATGGGCTTGAGCCACAAGAGATTCAGGTCATTCGCGTGGGTCTAAAACTTACCGAAGAGACGCAGAAGGAAATGCTCGGCCGTATTCGGGAAATTATCGAAGACTACGCGATGCGCGAAGCGGAACCTGAGGGCGTAGCTACCTCGTTGTTCCTCGCTCACCACTTGGATGTCACCGGCAACAAATAAGCGTTTTAACGTAGAAAAACCCCAGCAATGCTGGGGTTTTTCTAGGTTAACGCTGACGTTTGCGTAGTACACGCAATGCCATGAATAGCGAGATCACCGCGGGCACGATCATGCCATACATCCATAACAGCGAGGCGATGGTCGGACCGGGTAGATATTGCAGGTACTGCAGCGGCAAGATCATGGTGTCATTTCCAAAATAGGAAATCGACCCGACCACCAGGTAGCAGCCGATAAAGCCCACCGCGCCGGGCCAGAGTTTGCCAGAGGCAACCACGGACCAGTACACCAGCAAACCCAATAGCAGCCAGGCCACCAGCACCCCCCAAACCAGCGGAATATCTCCCGCATAGCTCAGCGAGGCATGGATTGCAGTGCCCAGTAAACCGGAAACCACGGCAGCAACCAGGCCGCGCACTAGCGCGCTCAGGTTGCTGCCGCCGGTCAGCGGCTGGTTAGCTCTTTGCTCGCGCACGAGTTGCCTTGGCACGATCGCTGGCGTTCAACAGAACCTTACGGATACGCACGGCATCCGGGGTCACCTCAACGCACTCGTCTTCGCGGGCGAATTCGAGGGACTCTTCAAGAGTCAGGTGGCGTGGTGGGGTCATGTTCTCGAAGCTATCCGAGGAAGCTGCACGCATGTTGGTGAGCTGCTTTTCCTTGGTGATGTTCACGTCCATGTCATCGGCGCGCGAGTTCTCGCCAACGATCATGCCCTCGTAAACCTCGGAGGTCGGCTGCACGAAGAAGTTCATGCGTTCCTGAAGCTTGATCATCGCGAACGGGGTGACAACACCGGAGCGGTCAGCCACGATCGAACCGTTGATACGGTATTCGATTGGACCGGCCCATGGCTCGTAACCTTCGGCCAGCGATGCTGCGATACCAGCGCCGCGGGTTTCGGTCATGAAGCGGGTACGGAAGCCGATCAGGCCGCGGGCAGGAACGATGAATTCCATACGAACCCAGCCGGTACCGTGGTTGGACATGTTGGTCATCCGGCCCTTGCGTGATGCCATCAGCTGGGTGATTGCGCCCAGGTATTCTTCAGGCACGTCGATGGTCATGTGCTCCATTGGCTCATGAACCTTGCCGTCAACAATCTTGGTGACAACCTGTGGCTTGCCGACGGTCAGCTCGAAGCCTTCGCGGCGCATCTGCTCCACGAGGATGGCCAGCGCCAATTCGCCACGGCCCTGGACTTCCCAAGCGTCGGGACGCTCGGTTGGCAAGATGTTCAGCGACACGTTGCCGATCAGTTCCTTGTCCAGGCGATCTTTCACCTGGCGCGCGGTCACCTTGGCACCCTTGACCTTGCCGGCCAGCGGCGAGGTGTTGATACCAATGGTCATCGAGATCGCTGGTGGATCAACGGTGATCAGCGGCAGTGGCTTCGGGTTCTCAAGGTCGGTGAGGGTCTCACCGATCATGATGTCTTCGATACCTGCAACTGCGACGATCTCGCCTGGTCCGGCCGATTCAGCAGGAACACGGGTCAGACCCTTGGTGGCCAGCAGCTCGGTGATCTTGACCTGCTTCATGGTGCCATCCTGGCGGGCCCAGTTAACCTGCTGGCCCTTGCGCAGCGTGCCGTTGAAGATACGCAGCAGTGCCAGACGGCCAAGGAATGGCGAGGCGTCAAGGTTGGTCACGTGAGCCTGGAGAACTTCACCTTCGGTGTAAGTCGGGGCTGGCACGTGCTTGATGATGGTCTCGAACAGTGGCTCAAGATCTTCGTTGTCCGGCAGGGTGCCATCGGCTGGCTGGGTCATCGAAGCGTAGCCGGCCTTGCCTGAAGCGAAGACGATCGGAACGTTCAAGACTTTGTCCAGATCCAGATCCGGAGCTTCGTCGGCCAAGTCCGAGGCCAGTCCGAGCAGCAGATCCATGGAGTCAGAGATGACGCCATCGATGCGGGAGTCGGGACGGTCGGTCTTGTTGACCACGATGATGACAGGCAGATCGGCGCTGAGTGCCTTACGCAGCACGAAGCGGGTCTGTGGCAGCGGGCCTTCGGAGGCGTCGACAAGCAGAACCACGCCATCAACCATGGACAGGCCGCGCTCGACCTCGCCACCGAAGTCAGCGTGACCCGGGGTATCGATGATGTTCATGGTCATGTTCTTGCCTTCGGCAGCTGGGCCGCTGTAGAACACGGTGGTGTTCTTAGCAAGAATGGTGATGCCCTTCTCGCGTTCCAACTCGCCGGAGTCCATCACGCGATCTTCGGTTTCACCGTGGCTTTCGAATGCACCAGTCTGCTGGAGCATTGCGTTGACCATGGTGGTCTTGCCGTGGTCAACGTGCGCAACGATAGCTACGTTGCGCAGGTCGTCGCGACGGATGAGAGTTGTATCTGACATACGGGAAGGCTCACTTCGTGTAGAGAATTTAGGGTCTCGGAGGCGGGGCCACAGTCGACCCAACATACTATTTTACGCGCTTCGGACAAGTACATCGTTTATCTGTGGTGGAACATACAGAAATAGCTTCATTAACGGCTAATAGCGCGCCGTTGAAATCCAATAACGCAGTTTGGTGTTTCCCCCGGTTTCATGCACCGTGGGGCGATTTTCATCGGCTTGTCCGCCGCAGGCGATGATCGTTGCCTTTGAAGCAACGTTCTGCTCATCACAGGTTACCAAAGCCGAGCGCACACCGTGGAATCTAAGCTCTTTCAGCGCAAATTCGCACAATTGTGTAGCGAAGCCGTGGCCACGAAATTCCGGGACCACCCCATAACCCAGGTGTCCACCGACCTCGCTCAGAAAATCGTTCAGCGCGTAACGCACCGAGACACGTCCTACGAGCTTTCCTTCGTGCACACCGACGAATAAACCGCTGGGCACCCACCCCTCGGGGATGAATTCGCCGCTACGGCCTTCGCTCATGCGTTGCACGTAGCCGCTCCAATTTTGCCTGGCCGACCAAGTCGGGAGAAAATCAAAATCATCGTCGAGCAACGCGTGATGAGCGGCAATTGCTTGCTGTTCATCGGCTGGGGATAGCTCTCTGATCAGTAATTTTTTGGTTGACTCCATAACTTCAGTATGTCAGCAGTACCTAGTAGTTCACGACCTGACCACGAATCTGCGCCAACCAGCGCAGTGTTCCACCATGCAGGCTGAGCACCGGGGCAAGCGTCGCTGGCCTCGCCGCGTTGAGCGTGAGTGCGGCGCGAACCGAGCGTGGCCCGGTTTTGCAGACCGTCACCACGCGGGTTCCTTGCTCCCAAGGAAATTGCTTCCAGGAGTCACCGGACAATTGTTCCAGGGGCATATGAATACTGCCCTCTATAGTTGCCAGGGCACGTTCCCACGATTCACGCACATCGAGCAGGACCAGCTGGCCTTGAGCCCGCAGCTTTTCCACTTCACTCACGTCGATTTCTTCGCCCGGCAAAACCACCGAGCAAGATTGGGGTTCATATTGACCAAGTTCCCGGACCGGCTCACGCTGCGGGTCGCGGTCAAAACTCAAAATCTGCACGTCTGCGGTGAGCGCGTCGTAGAGCCATAGTTTCCCGTTCAACGGTTGTCCCACCTTGGTGATGATTTTCAGCGCTTCGGTGGCCATCAAGGATCCGACCACTCCGCACAGCGCACCGAATACCCCACCTTCGGCACAGGACGGTACCGAATCGGCCTCTGGCATCTCCGGGAAAATATCGCGCAGCATCGGACCGGATTGCGGGTCAAAGACCGAGACCTGACCCGAAAATTGGAAAATTGTCCCCCACACCAACGGTATACCGGTGATTTCCGCGGCATCGCTGGTGAGGTAACGCGTCGCAAAATTATCACTGCCATCGATCACCACATCGTGTTCGGCAAAGAGTTCCAGCGCGTTCGCTGGTGCCAAATATGTGGCATGGCAGTGCACCGTAACCTCACTGTTGAGCTCCTGGGCAAGGCGTTGCACCGACGCAACTTTCAGTGCACCTCGGTCCTGTTCACGGTGCAAGATCTGGCGTTGCAAATTTGAAAGTTCCACACTATCCGGATCGATGACGCTGAGCTGTTTAACCCCGGCGGCGATCAGATAACTGGCAATAGGACTACCCAATCCCCCAGCGCCAATAATCAAGACCTTGGCGTTGGCGATACGGTTTTGTCCGGTGATTCCAACTCCCGGCAGAGTCAGGTGTCGAGAATATCTGGCTAGCTGCGCGGCGGTAAGCTCCCGGGCCAGGCGCGGTTCGGCGCTCACGAGAAGTCGCCAATGAGCGCCTGCATCATCCCGGAATCTGGCGAGGAAGCCAAAGCAAGGTCGCGTTGCACGATGCGTCCGGCCAGCCGTGCCGCGCGGCCTGCACGAACGGCATCACGCATGGCGGCGGCCATCAAGGGCGCGTTATTGGCTCGGGTGACCGCGCTGGCCAGCAGTACGGCGTCACAACCCAGCTCCATGGCTTTGGCCGCATCCGAGGCGGTACCCACCCCGGCATCTAAGATGACCGGCACCGAGGCGCGTGCGGTAATAGTGGAAATATTATGTGGATTGAGGATCCCCAGGCCCGAACCGATCGGAGCACCAGCTGGCATCACCGCGGCCACACCCAGCTGTTCTGATCTCATGGCCATGACCGGGTCGTCATTGGTGTAGGCGAATACCTGGAATCCGTCATTAACTAGTTCCTCGGCTGCGGTAAATAGTTCAATTGGATCCGGGAGCAGGGTGTGTTCGTCGGCGATGACTTCAAGCTTGATCCAGTTTGTTTCCAGAGCTTCACGCGCTAGCTGAGCGGTGAGTATCGCATCCCGGGCAGTGAAACAACCAGCGGTGTTCGGCAGCGGACGCACAGAATTGCGAGCTAAAAGTTCGTACACTAACCCGGATCCGGCAGCGGCGAAATGTCTGATCGATACCGTAGTCAGCTCCGTACCTGAGACGCGGAGCGCTTGTTCTAAAATATCCAGCGAGGTTGCTCCCCCGGTGCCAAGGATGAGTCGAGACGCAAACCTAACCCCGGCAATATTAAATCCGTCATTGTCCATCGTAAGTTCTTCCATCTTCAGCCTCCCTGCGCCGCGGTGACTAGTTCCACTCGGTGGCCAGGCTGCAAGGAAAAATCATTCCACCCACTGCGTGGGACTACTGCAGAGTCCACCGCGACAGCAATGCCCAGACGTGATCCATCGCTGGCTCTGCCTTCTTCGGTGATTTGTTTTCCGGTATGTGCGGCGACCAGTTCACGCACTGTGCTGTTGGCGGGCATGGTGGTGGGTGTGGAGTTGAGGAAAAATTCTATTTCTTGCATGTGTATATCTCCTTCAGGGTGCTGTTTTGCAGGTGGTGGTCGCCAAATCTTTCCGGCGAAACTGCGGCGAGTAGCTGCGCGTCTTGGGGGTCGTTGAGCAGCAACCCGGCGCTGAGCCGTGCTCCGAGAGGGGCTAGCAACACCCCGTGCCGCGAATAGCCGGTGGACAGGACAAGCCCAGCATCCAGCCGGCCAATAAGCGGCCGATCATCTGGTGTGGTGGGGCGCGCGCGGACGATTGCTTCGTTCAGCGTGGTATCCGCGATTCCCGGCACAAGTCTGCGCGCATTGTCCAATAACGCATGTAGTTGTCCCACGTTGACCTGTTCTTGTCCGTCTTCCCGGCTTGAGGCGCCCAGGACTAAACTTCCGTCGGCTCGTGGGACTAGATAGACCGGTTCACGATGCACAATCCCGCGAACAGTCCGCTTGATCAAGGGGAATCGTGTGGAGCCTTGCAACCTTAAGATATCGCCATATACCGGGCGCAGCGCCAGGTTTGACACTCCCGGTATATGCCCCAATCCGGAGGCCAGAAGCACTTGATCTGCAGATATTCGCAGCCCGCTGGCGGTGATTACACCGCTAGTTCTTGCCCCGTGGCTCAGAAGCCCCACCACGGTTTCGTGCACGATGGCGGATCCAAAGTAGCTGATCAGAATGTTCAGCAAAGAGCGCGGATCTAATTGTTGATCTTCGGCGCAGTACATGGCGCCAGCGATGTTTGTCGCCAGCGCAGGTTCAAGTTTGCGTGCGGCGCTGGGCATAAGTCTTTCAACACTGAACCCTAAAGAGTCTTGTAGCCGCTTTAGTTCCAGCAGCGCTTCCATATCCGCTGATTCGGCGGCGATCACCAGAGTCGAATTTTCAACGTAAGCGGCGCGCTGGCCGGTAGCCTGAAAAATTCGATCAATAAAATCAGGGTAAGCCTTGGCCGAACAGGACATCAGCCGGTGAAGTTGGTCTTGGCCCCAGATGGTTTCGGCAGTTGGCGCGAGCATCCCGGCGGCTGCATGACTTGCACCTAAACCGGGAGCCGGATCAATGATCGTGACTTCAACGCCGCGGGTGCGAAGTTCGAAAGCTGTGGAGAGACCGATAATTCCGGCGCCGACAATGACAGTGTGCACGAAGGCAATTCCTTCCTACGGCGGCATGACCCGCATCAGGTGTAGCGGTCGGCACAAAGCCCTCTCAGCCCTCAAGGGCTCCCGCGGAGTACTTGGATTATAAGCACGTCAGGGCTCACGATTACTAACTTCATGACTTCACGGCTGCAGCCGTCCTGTGTTTTACTCGTTGCCATGCCCGAATTTTCTGTCCCGGGAGATTTATCTTCTGATAACTTGGTAGCCGCAAAGATCTTTGACGGTGAAAAGCTGCTACTTACGCAGCGCATTCGCCACGATCAACAGGAGCTCAAACGGCTGCTTCATGAAGACTTTGAAGAAGTTGGCGCCTCCGGCAGAAGCTACAACCGCGCCCAAATTATTGAACAACTCATGGCTGAACCAGTAGAGGAATCACCTACGCTCCAATTGTTCGAGCCCCGCATCTGGCAGCTCAGTGAGACTCTGGTATTACTTCGCTGGAAAACCGGCGCGGACATTCCGAGCCAGCGCACCTCGATTTGGGTCCGTTCGGCCCATGGCTGGCAGTTGCTCTTCCACCAAGGAACCAAGCTGCCCATGATCCCCGCCGATGCTGCGGCCCCGCCTTGTGCCGAGTCAGAGACTCAAGCGTTTGTTCGTCCGTTGCTTCCAAGCGATGCACCCCAAGTTCTTGAGGCTTTTAGTTCCCACCCGGACATGGCGCGGCAAGGTGAGGTTCAAAATCTTGTCGAGGCAGAAAACTATATTCAGCAGCTGCTAAGAAATCCTGAACACCAAGTACCACTAGCGATAGTTCAAGGTCCCGGCTTAGTCGGTTTGGCCTCGGCGAGTATTGATTCCGGAAATCGCAATGCGTGGGTCTGGTATTGGATGCATGCGGCGCATCGCGGTGGCGGATTGGCAAGCCGCGCACTGGCTGCCTTGGCTGACGAGCTTTTTACTGTCCGTCAGATGCATCGGTTGGAGCTGGGTTTGCGGGTGAATAATCCTGCATCCAGAAAGGTCGCCGAGCGTTGTGGTTTTGTGCTCGAAGGCCGGGAACGGGAGAAGTTCTTAATCAACGGTGAGCGTATCGATGTTTTAAATTATGCTCGGTTGGTCACCGATCAGGCCCCNCCCATCACCGCACTGTCCTTACACCCAGCTCGGCAGGATCGATAGTTCGGATCGGTCTGGCAAATGCTGAATCTTGTAACTCATTTTGGACAGTAAAAAGGTGGGGCCGGGCAATCGGTCCCACCTTTTTACTGCGTCAAGCTCTAAATACTAGAACTCGTTTGATGTTGTCGGAGGCGTAGTTGGTGACGGACGGGTTGGAGTCGTCGGTGCTGGACTAGTTGGCACGGTGCCGGTGGTTGCCGGTTCGTCCAACTTGTTCAAATCGATCTTCTCCAAGGTACGTGCCGCCGCATCGCGTCCACCCAGACCGAAGGCCAGGGCTGCTGCCAGTGCCGCGCCAATCACGATGGCGCCGAAGGCCATGTTGATGATCGAGTCGGCCAGGCCCATGTACTTCAGGCCCATCGCCACGAACAGTGCGATGGCGGTGTAGCGGACAATCTTCGAAGCCGTAGTATCGCCCATCAGTCGACGGATGACGTTAGCCAAGACGAAGCCGATCGCGATGATTACTGCGCCGAAGACTACCTTGCCGCCCAGCTCCAGCACCTCGTTGAGGATATTGGTGATTGCCGGGAAGTTCAGCATGCTTGCTGCCATGACGGCGAAGAACAGGATAATTGCGATCTTCACGATGGTAGCGAGGATGCCCGAGGCGCTCTGGCCTTCAGGAACTACTCCCCAACCGGCCACGACGCGGTCAGTACCAACACCACGAAGCGTGGATTCAAGCTGTTTGCCAACAAACTTCGCAATCAGGAAGCCTACGGCGAGAAGTATCAGCGCCATGATGACCTGCGGAATGGCGGTCAGAACGATCTGCAGCATTTCCTGTGCAGGTACCGAGATAGCGGCGATACCGAGAACTTGAAGTGCAGAAATCGAGACAACCAACAGGATCAGTGCAAACACGATGTTGGCGATGACATCCACGATGGTCCGCTGAGTGCGAATTGAAGTTTCCGGATCAACTTCTTCGGCTTCTCCGGGGGTAACTTTCCGGACCAAAGCGCTGAAATCAACAGTGCTCAGACCGGTCTGGATCAGCTGCTTGATGACGTTAGCAATCACGTAGCCAATGATGAAGATGAATGCTGCACCGATGAGGTTCGGTAAGAAGCCCATGACTCCGCCGAGCAAATCTTGAACTGGGGAGAGCACCTCGGTCAGCGCGAAGACCTGGAGAATTGCAACCAGGCCAAAGAGCCAAACAATCAGTCCGGCGACTTTACCTAGGGAGTCGCCGATCTGTTTTCCATCGGTGCCTGGTTTTTGGAGGAACTTAATCTTGGTGACGAGCTTGGAAACAGCCCATTTAACAACTTTTGCGATCAACCAAGTAATGATGAGAATTACTAGCGCGATAGCTACTTTTTGTAGCATCGACGCCCAGTCGATGTTTCCTAATACGTTCTGAGATTGCATTACTGCTCCTTCAACGTGGGGATAATTTAGACCCTACGACGAGGATTATTTGCTGACTAGGGCAAACTAGCTGCCCGGGGTGGGCAACTCGAAGAATTTCACGTAATTCACCTTCGGATTNAGTGGTGAAATTAGTAAAGCCCTGCGCTTTCGATAGTCTTCTGCGCTTGANAACTACGAATCCAGTGATACTTAAAATTATTTTCAGATCGTAAAAACAAGTGACCAATATGTGAGTTCCCTGTATAGATAAAAGTAAAAACCCGCCATGAGCAATGCTGAGCTATGGCGGGTCTAAAAATTCATTTAGTGCAGGTAAAACTAACTTTTGGTTATTTCACTGGTGACCTTGGCACCCAGTTCGACCGTGCGCGAAACGGTGCAATATTTATCATGTGAGAGCTTCACGATGCGTTCGACCATACCTGCAGCTTTACGCCCCTCTTCGGTGTCCGGGAATCTGAGATCAAACCCGAGACGGATGTCCTCCATCCGGCTGGCTCCATCCTCAGTGAGTTTGTCGCCCGATGCTGTCACTTCAAACTTCTCTGGTTCGCTTCTCCGAGTCGTGGCAACGTCAACATCGATACTCGAACATCCGGCGATGGCCGCCAAGAGAAGCTCAACCGGGGTCAGCAGCCCCTCAGCCTGTCCGAACTCGATACTCGAACCGGTTGCGGCACTCGTGGCCTTATACGTACGTGATGCGGTCCGCACTACACTGACTTCACGAACTTCGCGACTATTTTCACTCATAGTGTTATCGTCGCATGACCTTGGCTCCGACACCGGAATGGCGCAGTGAAATTTTTGCCGCGGGTCCGGTGCTCAACTTCTCCTCCGCGGAAAGCTCGAATCCACAGCTGCGGAAAAAATCGATTCCTGCGGCGTTCTGCGCATTGACTACCATCTGCACATTATTTTGTTTCGAATAGGCAAATGCCACCAATGCTCTGCCTACACCAGCGTGGCGGTGTTCGTGGTGAACCCACAATAATTCGACCCGTTCATCTCCCATGGACATAAACCCCACGATCCGTGTCCCGAGCTGAGCAACGTACACCAGCGATCGTTGTGCATAAACGGTTTCGAGTGTGGAGGCCACTGAATTCAGATCGCTAGCGGAGAGAAAATCTCGCCGCCCCTCAACCGATGAGCGCCAGACATCTAATAGTTCAGGCACTTCTTCGACCCCGGACCAGGGACGGATCATCAACACTCCGTCCGCCGAACTCTGCGATTCCTCGTCAGACTCAGAACTCACTGAATTTTCCTCCTTCAACAGTTCCAAGGCGCTACTTACTGAATCGTAACCTAGTGCTTTGACGGCCCTCACATCAACTATAAAAATAGGTTAGGCACTAAAAGGTCACCCACCGCAGTGTTTGCCGCACTAGCCTAGTCGCTGGAATAAGCCATCTATGCGTTGCTTCGCCCCCGGCGCACACCAAACACACGTAGTGAGCTAGACAACACTGGCAGTCTTGGGCATTCTTATTTCATACCCAGTGCTTTTGTGAATTTACGTTTTCACAACTGAAAACACGACTACTGCCGTGCGACGGTGCACTATTTTGGAGGATCACCCATGTCCGAGGCTTACATTATCGACGCACTCCGCACCCCAGTAGGACGCCGTGGCAAAGCGCTGTCGCAGGTTCACCCCTTGGATCTTGCTGCCACCCCATTAGCCGAGCTGGTGCGCCGAAATAATATCGACTCGGAACAATATGACGAGATCATCCTAGGGTGCATCGATCAAGTTGGTCCACAAGCAATGGACATAGCCCGCAGCGCGTGGTTAGCCGCGGGGCTGTCCGAGCAAGTGCCCGGTACCACCGTTGAACGTCAATGCGGATCCGGTCAGCAAGCAGTCTCCTACGCCGCTCAAGCTGTCATGAGTGGCAGCAGTGACCTCGTTATCGCCGGCGGCGTGCAATCGATGTCAAGCATTCCGTTGTCCTACTCCAACGTGGCCGCGAAAGAATTCGGATTCGCTGATCCGTTCAGCGGCTCAACACTGTGGTCCCAGCGTTATGGAAGCCAAGAAATTTCGCAATTCCGCGGGGTGGAGATGATGGTTGACCGATGGGGACTTTCCCGGAAAAATCTTGAAGACTTCGCAGAATTCTCTAATCGGCGAGCCCTTCACGCACAGCGTGAAGGATACTTTGACCGAGAAATCCTGCCGATGGCTGGCTTAGAAATCGATGAAGGGCCCCGAAAGGTGGACCGGGCAAAAATGGCATCACTTGCCCCAATCATTGCTGGCGGCCAGCACACCGCTGCCACGGCTTCGCAAATGTCTGACGGTGCTGCGATGCTACTCATTGCCTCCGAAGCTGCGGTCAAACGCTATGGGCTCGCACCCCGAGCCCGGATCCACCACGTATCAGCACGCGCCGATGACCCAGTCATGATGCTTTCGGCCCCCATTCGAGCCACCGAACATGCCTTGGCGCGCACGGGGATGAGGTTGCAAGATATGGATCGCATCGAAATTAATGAAGCTTTTGCTGGCGTCGTCCTCGCATGGCAACACGAGACCCAAGCAGATATGGACAAGGTCAACGTTAATGGCGGAGCTATCGCTCTGGGTCATCCGATTGGAGCTACCGGAGCCCGCTTGCTGACCTCATTGCTGCATGAGCTTGAACGCAGTGACACCCAGTGGGGACTGCAAACCATGTGCGAGGGTGGCGGGCAAGCAAATGTCACCATCGTCGAAAGACTCTGAAACCACTCACGCGACCTTTCGATCAGGAGCACCGCTGATGAACTATGTACCTCCCGCAGCCGCAGAAACCAGCAGCACCATCGGAGCCCTTTTACGCCGGAGCACCGCACGAAACCCCGAGGCGGTAGCCTTGCTCTTTGAGGACCGGCGGTGGACCTACCGTGAGTTAGAACTTGCGGTACAGCGAGTCGCGAGCCGGCTGATGGATGCCAGCCTTCCTCGGGGCTCACGGGTAGCAGCTTACGCAGCAAATTCAGATGCTTATGCGATCCTCTTTTTGGCTTGTGCGCTGACCGGATTAGTCCACGTGCCGGTGAACTTCGCATTGAAGGACAAGGAATTGAGCTACTTGCTCGAAGATTCCGGGGCGGTGCTGGTAGTCACCGACGAACAGCGCGCCTCGCTGGTGCACCAGGTCATGGAACAGGGCCAGACACCGGCCGTGGAGCAAGTTTGGGCGCTGCTTCCCACCACGGAGCACCAGGACTCCATTCTGGCTACCGCTATGGATCCAAACGCACCGGTAGCGATGATGCAAAATGACCATGTCGCTAGTTCAGATCTGGCCCAGCTTCTCTATACCTCCGGCACTACCTCCGCACCTAAAGGCGCGATGATGACCCACGCATCGCTGATGGCACAATACGTTTCGGCGATTATCGCTTTAGATCTCACCGACGAGGATCGACCACTGATCGCGATGCCGTTGTATCACTCGGCGGCCATGCACGTTTTCTTGCTGCCCTATCTTTCCCTGGGTGCCAGCATTACGCTTCTGGCAAAACCGGACATTGCGCAAATGCTTGAGCTGGTCGAGTCAGAACGAATCGGTTCACTATTTTTAGCCCCTACGGTGTGGGTACCGCTGAGCAACCACCCGGATCTAGCGACCCGCGACCTTTCCTCGTTGGCGAAGGCACAATATGGTGCCTCAATCATGCCGGTCACCGTATTACAGCGGCTACGTGCCCGGTATCCGGAGATCGCCTTCTACAATTGCTTCGGTCAATCCGAGCTCGGCCCGCTATGTTCAGTCCTGCGACCCGAAGAACATGAGGCACGCCCTGCCTCCTGTGGCCGCCCGGTGTTCTACGTCGAAGCTCGGGTCATCAACTCCACCGGCGGCATCGCACAAGCGGGCGAGCCAGGCGAGATTCAATATCGTTCCCCACAAGTAATGCTCGGCTATTGGAACAAACCAGAAGCTACCGAAGAAGCGTTCGTTGACGGTTGGTTCCGCTCAGGAGATCAAGTGACCGTGGACAGCCGCGGCTACATTCAGGTGGTAGATCGGATCAAAGACGTTATCAATACCGGCGGTGTGCTCGTGGCGCCACGTGAGGTGGAAGATTGCATCTACGAACTTGATCAGGTCGCCGAGGTGGCCGTGCTTGGGGTAGCCGATGAGCGGTGGATTGAAGCGATCACCGCCGTGGTAGTTCTCAAAGAAGGCGCGCAGTTGACGGCCGAGTCCGTGCGCAGCCATATTAGAAGCCGCATCGCAGACTACAAGGTTCCCAAGCGGGTGGATTTCGTCGCGCAGCTGCCACGCAATCAATCGGGCAAATTACTCAAGCGCGACCTGCGTGCCCAACGTACCGGTCAAGGAGAACAAGGATGAGTTCAGAACCATCAAGACGGTACGAGCTAAGCGAAAATCTCGACACGGATTATTTCTCGGCCTTCGCCGACGCCACCGCGCAAGACCGCGAATTTTGGAATACCGCCAAAACCTATGGGGCAGAAATATTGCCGCAGATCAACAAGTACTGGGAGCAAGCGCACTACCCGGTCCAGCTGGTACGCCGGATGGGTGAATTGGACCTGCTGACCGACGGGCTGAATATCCCAGGGCACCGGGTGATGTCTCCGCTGGCCGCCGGGTTGGTAGCTATGGAAATATCCAGGGCCGATGGTTCGATGGCTGCCGCGGCCGCGGTGCAAGGTGGGCTGGTCCTGCGCAGTCTGGTGCTCTTTGGCAGTGCCGAGCAACAGGATCGCTACCTCCAACCGCTGGCTTCCGGCGAATTACTGGGCGGGTTTGCACTCTCCGAGCCCGGACATGGCTCTGATTCGGTGGGTTTAGCCACCTCGGCACGCCGTGAAGGTGACCGGTGGGTTCTGAACGGTCATAAAAAATGGATCGGCAATGGCGCCGCCGGTGGGATCACCATTATCTGGGCGCGAGACGAAGCTGATTCGCAAGTTAAGGGTTTCATCGTTGACCAGCAAACAGCGGGATATTCAGCTGTTGTCATTGACGGCAAAGGGGTGCTGCGTGCCATCGACCAAGCCGAAATTTCCTTGCAGAACGTCTCAGTGGGTCCTGAAGCCCTGCTGCCTGCGGTCACATCTTTTAAGGATGTGTCCCGCGCGTTGGTAGAGACTCGGGTAAACGTGGGGTGGTCCGCGTTGGGTCACGCAGTGAGCATGTTTGAGGCGTGCCTGCATTATTCAAAAAGCCGTACCCAATTTGGCAAGCCCCTAGGTGCACATCAAATGGTCCAAGAACGGCTGGCACAAATGCTGGCAGAACTAACAAATATGCAGTTACAGTGCCGAGCGGTGGCCGTCGCGCAGGCGGTAAATAGTTTGCTCCCTGCACAGGCGTCGCTCTTGAAATATCACAATACGCGAGCGGCCCGGCGCATCTCGTCGATCGCGCGGGATCTGCTTGGCGGCAACGGAATCTTATTGGAAAACCATGTGATTCGGCATCTTGGTGATGTTGAAGCGTTGCATACCTATGAGGGAACCGAATCCATCCAAGCCCTTATTTTAGGCCGGGACCTCACCGGGTTCAGTGCATTCAGCTAAATCACTAGTTAGAGGTTCTTCCGCGTCTCAGGCTGCAACAGCTGCATCCAATGCTCAAGCGCCTGCGCCAAGATCTCCGGCTGGTCAATGTGCACGTTATGTCCCGCGCGCTCAAGTTCAAGGAATGAAGCATTGGGGTAGCGTTTTAATAGCTCCTTGGCATCTTTGAATCCCACGATGTGGTCTTGCATTCCGCAGGCGATCAGTACCGGCATATTCCACACCTGGTCACGGTCTACCGGCAGTGTCTCCAAGTAATAGCGTTTGGATAGGTGTGCCATCACGCGCAGATCTGCGCTGAGCACTCCGGGCAGCACATGTTTTTCGAATTGTTCCCAGTTTGCGCGCGTTTGGAGTACCGACATCTGCGCATAGTGGCCGGCGTTGACGGTACCCAGCTCCGCAAGCAAAACCTCGTCTTCGTGGATGATGCTGCGCGCCGGTAGATTGCGTTCTTCGGCCGCTGGCCGAATCACTGGAGCGAGTAGCACCAGGCCAAGAATTTGGCTTTCAAAACGGTCCGCCATCTCCTGCGCCAGCAAACCCCCAAGCGAATTTCCGATCAACACAAAAGCTTGCGTACCGAGTTGGCTTACGAGCAAATTCTGCAGCCAGTCCGCAATCTCCGGCAATCCTGACTTTCCGGCGAGCGCCGGGGTCCCGCCGAAGCCGGGAAGGTCAACATAGATACGTTGCAGGTTTCCAGGGCGGGCTAACTGTTCATCCAATGCCAAGAGTATCCGGTGATCGACGCCATTACCGTGGACCAGTACCACCGGTAGGCCACTTCCGTGGATCGCGGCGATGCCTTCGGGGAGCCGATTATCTTCGGGTTCTACGGGGTTCATACTCGTCCTTCGTTAGTTTCCTGGGCCGTGAAGCGTGCGTGGCCAAACACCGCAGCCACAATCATGGACTGGCCCACCACGTAGCTGAGCATGATCCAAAATGAATGAGCAGGCACCTCAATGCCGGCAAAGGAACGCAATGCAATCAGCGCATCAGAAATGAAGAAGATCGCTCCACCAGTTCCGGCGAGTGCTCCCAGTCCAGTTGAGAGCAACGCCATCAGCGTCAAGGCAAGACCATAGATTACTACCGGATAAAGCAATGAGCCGGCGTGCGGAGCACAGGCGAATACCAGCCATCCGAATCCGAGTGCATAGGGGATGACCCAGCGAGGGCGGCCGAGTACCGAGCGACGCCAGTATGGCCGCAACGCCTGCAGATAGCACAGCTGTGCGAGTAGGAAGCAGCCAACCATCGTCAAAAAAGCTTGGTCCCCGGTCATGAATCTCGGGAACAGATCACCCAGCCAAGAACATCCCAGGGCTAATAACACCCACCGCACCAATTTGCTGCGCGGCCTGTGGGTAGCCATCAATAACACCACCGCGAGCGCTGGCATCAAGAAGATCTGTGTGAGATTCGCCAGCACCTCGTCTGGAGCAATCATTTGCGCGGTCAAATGAATGAGGCTGACAGCGCACAACACGAGCGCGCTAATAACGACGCGGGGGTCACCTGCCAGATGAGTTTTCATCAGTCCTATCCCGTCGGCAGGTATCCACTACGGCCACCGATGGGTTCGAGACTATCCGTTCAGGCGACGTTGGGCAACGAAGATAAATTGCCGTCCCGGTCTGTCCGGGGCGTCGTATACCCCGCGGATGTCGAATCCGGCGGCATTCAGCGTGGCTTCAATATGCTCACGGCTTCGATAACGCAGCGTGGATTCGGAGATCAATTCGGTCCCGTCCTCGAAACGAAAGGTTTCGCGGAAGCGCAAAAGTTCGTTGGCGTAACCAAGTACCTGAACCCAGGTAGTCACCGCTCCCTGCCCTGCAACCATTGTCGTTTCGCGAGTTAGTTGCTCGGTCCAGCGTTCCCACGCCCGCAGTTCTGGGCGCCGTGCCTCGAAGATCAGAGTTCCTTCTGGTTTCAGCGCCAGGGCAATGCGCTGCAAAGTATTTTGCCATTGCGCATCATCGGTGAAGACCATGGCAACGTTTGCGGTCATGACCGCCGCATCAAAATCCGCTGTCGGCAGATCGTGCACCGTACCGTGCACCCAGTGGACCCGCGCTGCCGCAGGCTTTTTCCGCGCTACGGCCAAGGACGCATCGGCCGGGTCGACTCCGGTCACCTCAAATCCTGCCGCAGCCATGGTGCAAGCGAAGGTTCCAGTTCCACACCCGACATCTAAAATTTTATGGGCGTCCAGTGCTGTGATCAGTTGGGTATAAGTCTCCAGATCACTGCGATCTGGATCGAGCGGGTCATAGAGTCGAGCAAGTAGCTCATCAGTGAAGTTTGCGTCTACTACCGGTTCATTAGCCATCATTACCGACCCTCGCCACTGGGAGTACACAAAATTCGTTTCCAGAGGGGTCCTGATAGACCCGCCAGGCCAGCTCTCCCCAGTTTGGGTGCAGCTCGCGGCCACCATGACGCATGATTTCTTCCGCTATATCCTGTGCATCGTCGCCGGATTCCAATCGCATATCCAAGTGCATCCGATTCTTGGCCGGTCCCTTAGCCTCTCGTTCCGAGGATATTTGAAGAACCGGACCATGCCCGCTGCGGTGGCGTAAGGAACCGGGTTTACCGGCAAGATCCTGATTCCATCCGCTAAGCCACTGCCAGAACCGGGTATCGCGAGCAACGTCTGCCGATTCCATCGTCAAGGCGACGATGGGTCCGGTAGCTAAATGGTTGTGATCGTCTTCCAGCACGTAATACGCATTGCCTTCGGGATCTGCCAAGACGCTGCGTGGAACATCATGTTCTTCACTGTTCTGGTGCAGCGCACCGTGGGTTGATGCTTGTGCGATTCTCCGGGACTGTTCGGCCTCGGCAGACACACTGAGGTGCAGCCGCATCGGGTCGTTGGGTGCGTCGGGAACCCGTTGAAAGCACAGGTCTAGGGTGGGGCCCTCATGGATTTTCAGGCGTGTTTCAAACCCTTGAGGATCTTCTCCCAAAAACGCGCAGCCCAAGAGTTCCTGCCAAAACCGGCCGTGAGTCTGGGGGTCCACCGAGTCGAAAACAATGTTTTCCAAATACATGTGCTCAGCCTACCGGGAGGCAGAAGCACGAATCGGTGCGAATCGTGATTAGTACTCGGCGTCTGGGTACTCGGCACGAGGCTAGCGGTTGCTCAGTGAAATAGCCTGTCCAATACTCGAATCATCGTTTAACGCATGAAGCAGATACGCGGCCAGATCCGAGCGTGTGATGGTGCCACCTAGCGTTCCAGCCTCCGACGCCGTCAGCGCCTTCCAACGACCGGTAGCTTCATTATTAGTCAGCCCCGACGGGCGGACAATCGTCCAAGCCAACCCGGAGGAGGTGACATGCGCTTCTTGCGCATTATGATCAGCCAGTGGCTTGGCAAGCGCCAACAACATCACAAAGCGCAAAAAACCGGGTAGTTGAGAACCAGAATCCCCGGCACCCAAGGAAGACTGCACGACCAATCGCCGCACCCCCGCAACTTGCATCGCCCCAATGACAGTCTGCGTCACCAATGCCCGCTGCTGTGGCACCTTCTTCGCGGCGCCGACGGTAAGAACCACCGCGTCGGCCCCCGCCACGGCATCACGCACTACCTGCGGATCCGATGCATCACCGGCGAGCGCACGCACCGAGTGCGGAGCCTGGCCACTGCGTGAAAGCACCGTCACCTCGTGCCCGGCCTGCTGCGCCAGCTTCGCAAATTCTGCCCCGGTCCCCTTGGAACCACCCACCACAGTAATCTTCACCAAAACTCTTTTCCCGAGTGGATATGAACCTGCCGTGCAGACAGTTTATCCTCGCCCACGGGTGCAGCTCCAAAAATTCGGTACCATATGCACAGGTCAGCAATGCCGCACCGGCAACAAGTAACTTTTGGGAGAACACCATGTCCTACCTTGTCGATTTCAAAGATGTCTCTATCGTGGGCTTGGAGTCCTCTCCGGTCGCCGAAGCGCTCGCCGGACTGCGCGCCAACGAAGCACGGTATTTGAAGAATAAGTTCGATCACGACTTCGTGGTCAGCGACGCCAGCGAATCAGCACAGACCATCACTTGGGTACACGGCATTTTGTTCAAGGAACGAAACCTGCAGATCGGTTCGCCGGTGTTGCAGGCCTCAATGTTTGAAGCCGATGGAGCTAAACGCGCTTACCTGTTTTACGAATCGGGCTTGTCAATCAACGTTCTCTACGGCCTGGCCGAGGGCGAGAAGCGTGCGGTCGGTTTTAAACTCTCCGATGGGATGGAGATACCGCAAGAACTCGCAGACAAGTTCAAATTTGCGCGGCAGAAGTCCAAATTGGCCGGCACTATCCGCGGATCCTACTTTGTTATTAAGGGTGAGCACTAGAAAACTACACGGGTTGCCCTAGCCAAGGGATACAAACCATTTTAGGGTGGATTGCACCGAGCTGTGCGTGGAATCCGAAACGCCAGCTCACCCTTTTTTTGAGGAAATGAGCATGTCGAGTTCTACATCCCCAGCACCCGGCGCGCAACACAATCGCGCAACCCACCGCCCACGGCGTCGAATTATCGCTTGGGATCCCGGGAAAGACACTCTCATCGCGTCGTGCACCCTACTAGCGTTTGGGGGATGTTATTTTGCCGGCAGCGCATTGGGCAATTGGTTTTTGGTGCTCGGAATTCTCCTAGTTGGCACTCTGGTTCCTGCACTAACCGTGCTTCGCCTTAGCGGCGAAGGCTGGGCAGGACTTGGATTCACTCGCAGGTTATTAGTGACTTCACTGATCATCGCTGCGGTGCTGGGTGCCGGCTCCGCGTACCAGCTCATCGTGACCGCCGCTGACCTTCAGGTCCAGTTACTCCCCCATTTGTTAGCAAATTTCTTGGTTTTCTGGGAGCCGCTCTTCGTTTTTGGTTGGCTCTATCTTCGGTGGGAACGAGCATTTGGTTGGCTTCCTGCAATTTTCCTCACCAGTATCGGTTTTGCACTTCAACACGTGGGTTCTGTCCCGCTTCCGGCCGCTTTGAGCTTTGGCATGTTCGCGCTGGCTTTTTCGATCATTTTTGCCTTCGTCAGAAATCTGGCAGTCCTTTGGCCACTGTTCTACCCGGTCGCCAGCGGCATCGGCACCCTGCAGTCTGGTTTGGCCATGGGCTGGGACGAGGTGCTTTCCGGTGCCCTGATATTCGTTGTCCAACTGTCCATTCTCTTCTTCGTCGCTCGGGGCATCGCCAAGCGAACAGCTTGAGAACGACTCCCCGCCTCTGCCCGAAATTCTGCGACTTCTCCATGATTTTTCTAGCTCAAAAAACCTAGCTCTGGGTATTGAAGGAGGAGCGTACCTGAGAGGGAAAACCAACCGGAAGCGTATTTCGTACATGTTAAGCGAGGTTGCGATCTTTGATTATTTTTGGAATCGTGGCAACCGCATGCCCTGACCTTGGCATGTTCGCAACCGGAAGGAGAGCCACCGTGCTCACACTGACCGATCAGGCAGATACGATCGTTACCGCGATTGTCACCAACCAGTCCGAGGCAGAAAATGCTGGACTACGCATCCACCAGGCCGAGGGTGCAGGAGCACCGGATGAGGCCGCATTTGCGGTGCAGATTGTTGCAGAACCAGAAGCAGCCGACCTGGTAATCCGTGGTGAAGGCAGCCCAGTTTACCTCGATGAGCTGGTCACCGATGAGCTTGATGACAAGGTGCTAGACGCAGCTGTCAACGAAGAGGGAGCTGTCAGCTTCCAGATTCTGCCTCGCGCTTAGTAGCGGGTAGACACCTTTAGGCTTCCGTCGAGGGCCACCATTTTTGGTGGCCCTCGACGATTTTAAGCATTCGGATTCTCAGCGGTTTAAGACAAGAATGGCGTTATGCCTTTCGCTGATCAACTTATTGGCCCCGATGTTGCCGAACAGCTCTCCCTGCAAATGCAAGCGGTCGTTCCGGACCGTACCTTGGAGCACCTCCCGGCAGTCCGCGCGACACTGGACCCGCTGAGCCTGCGTGAACGCTCCGATGCGTTGCGTGACGCACTCTTGGCAGATTTTCCTATTGGCTACGCACAACTCGCGGCGGCCATTCGCCGCGCCAGCGAGCACAGCGAAACTTTTACCGGCTGGATGATTTGGCCGGTGACCAGCGCATTGGCCAGCAAAGCGGTACAGGAAAACACCGCGGAAGCCTTTGACGACGCACTAGCGCTGCTTGCCATGCTTACCCCAAGGCTCACCGCGGAGTTCGCGATTCGGCAGTTGCTAAACCACGACCTGGAGCGCGCGTTGTCCTTCGTTTACCGGTGGACGCAATCCCCCGATGAGCACGTCCGCCGGTTAGCCAGCGAAGGCACCCGACCGTATTTACCGTGGGCTGTCCGGGTGCCGCAGCTGAACGTCGCACCGGCAATGGCAATTCCCATTCTTGACGCGCTGTACCGTGACGAGAGTGAATATGTGCGCCGCTCGGTAGCTAACCACTTGAACGATCTGAGCCGGGAATCAGCCTCGCTAGTTGTCCATACGGCGCAGCGCTGGTTGGAAAATCCGGCCGATACCACGCTCGGGGTAGTCAAGCATGGGCTGCGCACGCTGCTCAAGCGCGGAAACCCCGAGGCGCTGGCGGTACTAGGTTTTGTGCCCGCCACGCTAGAGATCAGCGGTCCATCGGTGGCCAGTGAACAAATTGGGTGGAACTCCTCGGTCGAATTCGCCGCCAGCATCAAAAATACCGGGACAGAGCCGGCACGGCTGGCCATCGACTACATCGTCAACCATCAAAAGGCCAACGGTTCAACCACGCCTAAGGTTTTTAAACTCTCCACCCGCACGCTGGCACCGGGCGAACAACTCGACATTGCCCGGACTCATTCCTTCCGGCCGATCACCACACGCCGTTATTACCCCGGTGCGCATTCAATAGCCCTGCAAATCAACGGTGTTCCTACCGAAGCTGCCGGTTTTGAACTGTTGCCGGACACCGAGCTGTAGCACCAAAAACTGACAGCGAGAGAATCTCAGAGCACAATAAGAAGTATGGACACAGCAGAAATTTTCAGCACACTCGCCCGCCTGCCGATCAGTTCGGCCAAACATCTGCCACAGCTCACCGCCGAACAGCTCAATGCCCACCCGGCCGGGCATCCCAATTCAATTGCGTGGTTGCTCTGGCACAGCGCGCGGGAGGTTGATGCGCAGTTGGCTCCGCTCACCGGCAAGGCGCAGCTCTGGGAGGAATATGCCGAAAAATTTGATCTCGGAGAACTCGGTGCCAGTGTTGGCTACGGTCACAGCTCGGCGGAAGCTGCGCGCATCAAGGTCGACGATCAGGCGCTGCTGCTGGAATACCTGGAAGCCACGCTCACCGCGCTCGGCGACTATGCAATTACTTTAACTCCCGCGCAACTGGACGAGGTAATCGACCGCAGCTGGGATCCGGCGGTCACTCGTGGGGTCCGTCTGATCTCAATTATCGACGACGCCATCGCGCACGTCGCTCAGGCCGCCTACGCCGCCGGCATACTCACGGCGTAAACGACCTAGCGCGCGTTCACCGAGTTATTTGCTCCACTGCGCTAATTGCGTGGCGGAAGTTTCGGCCAACCACATCTGCCATAGCGGACCAAAACTCACCCGGCGTACTCCCAAGGAACGCAGTTGCGCCAGGTCTCCGGCGGCATGAGACTTCACCGGGTGCGCGGTGACATTAACCGGGACCTGCACGGCGGCCACCAGCTCGCGGATCTGCTCGGCGGAGCTGAGCCCCACCGGGTAGACCGAGCGCGCGCCGGCCTGCTCCATGAGTTTGATGCGGGCTACGGCCTCGCCCAGCGGATCGGCAAATACGCCGGTGCCAAGCTTCACCGCGTCGGTGCGTCCATTGATTACAAATGCCACGCCCGCCGCGTCGGCTTCGGCTCTGGCCGCGGCGATGTAGTCGGCGTGCTCTTGGCGGTCACGAACGCGTTTACCTTCTAAGTGCACCACGTCTTCGATATTTGCGCCGGCGGCTCCGGCATCGAGCAAACGCCCGATCAATTCTCCGGGAGCCAACCCATAACCTGACTCCACGTCGACGCTCACCGGCAGCGTGACGGAACCAATAATCCGTTGGCAGGTGCGCAAATACTCTTTAAAATCCATCTGCTCGCCATCGCTGCTACCGGTAGCGTCGGCCACGGGGTGGCTTCCGATGGTGAGCGCTCGGAATCCTGCCTCGGCGGCAATCTTCGCGCTCCAGGTATCCCAGACGGTCGGGAGCACCAAGGTGCTGCCTGATTCGTGCAAATCGGCGAGTTTCTGAGCCACTGCTTTTACATCAACCACGGAGTCCTCCTCGGACTTTTTAGGGAACACGCTCAGCCTACCAGCGGGTTATTTTTGCCAGATCGGCTTTTGCCTCTTGATATCGCAGCTCAGGTGCGACATCGTTCAACGTAGGAGATTAAGGAGAGCGTGATGACTAGCCCGGCCGCACGCAAGCACGATTGGGCCACCGTACCCAACGCCATCACGGTGCTCAGGTTCCTGCTGGTCGTGCCGATCTGCTCTTACCTGCTGACTGATTCCGCACCGGTAGCCACCGCATTCTTATTGCTCGTTTTCGGGCTCAGCGACTGGATTGATGGATTCATCGCGCGGAAGTTCAATCAGGTCTCCCACGTCGGTGTCCTGCTTGACCCGATTGCCGACAGGCTCGGGATCGTCGCGATTGCCGTGTGTTTAGTCTTTGGCGGCTTAGTGCCCTTATGGATCGGCTTAGCCATCTTCATCACCGATCTGATCTTGTTGTGCACCTACTTCGCCTTGCGGCTCTCCGCCCCACCGGAGTCAACCAAGCTGGGGAAGATCCGCACCGCAATTATGATGCTGGGTCTAGCCGCTGTGGCTTTTGGGCGCATCCCGGAACTGTCCTGGCTATTCACCCCGGGTCTCTACATCCTTGGCCTAGGCGCGGTACTGCACCTCTTTGTGGGCGCCGGATACCTGCGCCTCATGACTCGCACGGCTAAAATATCTCGCCAACCCGCCGGCTGACTACCGGGTTAGTCCAGTGGAACCGTCGCGACCTGCTTTGCGGGCACGCCGACCACCACCGTGTTCGGGGCCACGTCCTTGGTGACTACTGCGCCGGCACCCACCACGGCCCCGTCTCCGATACTGATCCCCGGCAGCACCGTCACGTTCGCACCGAACCAGACACCTTTGCCAATCACTACCTTGGCCGGGTGCATATCGGCGCGGCGGCTAGGCACCATGTCATGGTTCAAGGTGGTGATCACCGCGTTGTGCCCGATCAGTGAGCCCGCACCGATGCTGATCCCGCCCTGATCTTGGAAGCGGCACCCACTGTTGATGAAGACCTCTGGACCAAAGCTGATGTTTTTGCCGAAGTCCGCGCTGAACGGCGGGAAGAGCTGCATTGACTCGGGCACTGTTGTTCCGGTCAATTCGCTGAGTAATGCACGAACCTGTTCGGGACTCTGGTAGCTTCCGTTGAGCTGCGCAGTAATCCGCAAGGCTTCCTGGCTCGTCGCATGCATTGCCGCGTGATGCGCGGACCCTCCGGGAATCACCTCACCTGCGTTGAGCGTGGCCAGTAGTTCTGTCAATCCAGCAATATGTGTCATGACTTCACCTTAGACCCGCCGCCAAGTGAAACTCTGGAAACCTGTGGGCTTCCAGCGGCAGAGTCACGCACCGGCTGAATGATTGGATTGGCCCTGTACTTTCTGCGTGCAACCGGCAAAGCTTGATTTATGGAAGATTCTGCGATTAATGAGATCTGCGCACTCGCGAAAATGCACGGGTTGGAGCTGGAACCGCGCAGTATCACCATCAACGAGCTTGGCTTGGATTTCCAAGTCGCCATCGGAACCACAGATGCCGAGGATTCTTGGGTGCTGCGCATTCCACGCCGCCCCGACGTGACCGAACGTGCCGCCATCGAAGGCAGACTGCTTCGGCGGCTTGCCCCGCATCTGGACGTGGAAATTCCCGACTGGAAAATCCATAGCGACACGTTGATCGCCTACCCTCTTTTGCCAGGGGAACCGGGTCTGACGCTTTCCGAGGAAGGTCAACCGCAGTGGCATTTTGCGCTCGAATCCCGTGAGTATGCGCATTCACTGGCAGATTTTCTTGCCCAATTGCATGCGGTGGATCCAACGGAGGTCATCGACAGCGGCATTGAGGTTTTCACGCCCAGTTCCGTGCGCCAGCGCAAACGCGAGGATATCGCCCGGGTCGTGAAGGTATTTGAGGTGTCCGCAGACTTGCAGGAACGTTGGAGCCGATGGTTAGCCGATGACCGGTATTGGCCCGAGCACACCACACTGACGCATGGAGAAATTTATCCCGCGCACCAGTTGATGACCGGCGAGCGCATCGACAGCATCCTGGATTGGACCACTGCGGCCATCGGCGACCCGGCCCGGGATTTTGTCTTCCACCACGCCAGCGTTTCCGCCTCAGCGTTTAACGCCACCGTGGACCGATACGTTGCTCAAGGCGGCGTGGTCGGCCCGCTCTTAGCCGAGCACTGTGCCGAGCTTTTCAGTACCGCGGCCGTTGACTATGGCCTCTACGCGATGCAGACGGAAAATGCGGAGCATTTCAAAGCTGCAGCTGCGCAGCTCAATCCCTAGGCCTTTTCGGGCCAAGACCCTCGCGTTGCAAACACCGTAGCAACAGGGCTACTAGTTCCGGGCGGCTTTGCCAGGCTTCCGCACTATGAGCCGCCCTTTACACCCCTGATGCGCCGTGCTGCGAAAGCTGCGCATATCCATCCACCGCGGCTTCGCGAAGGAACTCATGTGGCCACAACGCAAGCAGCTGCGCAGAATATTGGATCTCATCTACTGCGATTGAAGCGGCATGCGCAGTTCGCAAAGTCTGCGCCAACTCGTCGAACCGGGCCAGCTGAGCGCTCACAAACGCGCGGTCCACCGCTTGCCCATGTCCGGGAATCAGCACGTGCTGTGGGTCAATCAACTTCAGCAGGGAGCGTAAGACCTCGGGCCAACCCAACGGGAAGGACCCAGACCCGAACATCGGCGGGCCTGACTCTTCGATAATGTCGCCGAGGAACCAGATTCCCGCGTCAGGAATGAAAATCGCCAGGTCGGTCTCCGTATGCCCGGGGCCCAGTGGAATCAGCTGCAGCTCCCGGTCTCCGAGGTCAACCGTGGTTGATTCAGCAATCGGCACACTTGGCGGTGTCAGTGCCACCTCGGCCCAGCTTTTATCCGGTTCGGATGCAGGATCCTGCTGTACTCGCAGCAGCCGGGGTCTCTCGAAGTTCTCAAAATGCCGCGTGATCAAATGGTGCCCGTAAATGGGGATACCCGCGTGAGCGAACAGCTGGTTGCCGAAAGTGTGATCATAATGCGCGTGAGTGTTGAGCACCGCGGCTATCGGCACCGCAAACTGCTGCGCCACATCNTTGATGATCTCTTGCGCCTCGGCAGGGTTATTGCGCGTATCAATTACCGTTGCTCCTCGNGGNCCAAGGACCAGACCGACCGAAACATCCATTGGGTCGTATCGNCGTTGGTACACGCCCTCGCCAACCTGCGTCCACGTACTGTCAGNCATCTGTTCCCTTACGTCCACAACGATTATTCCCTGGAGGTTTTTGCCTCTTGGCAGCTACTCGCGTCGGCGAGCACGGTCAGCTCCTGACTTGACGGTTTCCACAGTGCTGCGCGAATAGCGGTGAGCTCTTTGAGCGACGCTGGGGTCAGCTCATCTAAAGCGCGAATATACTCGGGCACGATCTCCCGTGGCAAGCGCAGGCCCATCGTCAGGTGCGGAGTCCATCGGTGCCCGCGGCCATCTGGATTCAGCGCGCTAATCTCGCGCGCCGCAGCTTCCAATTCAGCGGAGGTTTCAAGCAGCCAGGCGATCGTTTGTTTGCGCTTCGTTCCAAAAATTACCGTGCCTACACGATCTAGGCGTGACGGAATCAGGCTGGGTAGCAATTGTGCAGCACATTGCACGGCCTGATCGGCCATGGCCGGGGAAAAGGTAATGGTGATATGCGGAGTCTGTTGTTGTGCAGGAAACCCACGTGCTTCCAATGCTGCAAATATCTCACAAATTTGTTGTTCTTGAGCCGCTGACAAGCGCAGCAAGATGTTATCTGGCGAGGTCCTCATTCACGATTCCTTTTCCTGCACGCACTGCGCTGGTTATCCAGGTGGGCTTCCAAACCATATCGCTTGACAGGTAGCGGTTGTCAGCTTTTTCAAAGGGGCACTTTGCATCTGCGCATAGCTATGCTTGATCCCCAACTGTAGCCGCGCTGCTGGGGAATAAACCCTTTCAGGTTTCTTCCCCAGAAGAAGGTAGAGGGTTCGGCTTACGGGCGGTCAAAAGTTCCATGGACCGCTGAGAATAAATCGCCAAGCCCGACGACGCGCCGCAGCCTGCCAGCCACTGTTGACGACTCGGAGTAGAAGCCCTGACAACTTTGGACATTGAACAACTGATTCAACACGATATTTCCCGAAGAGCTTGTCTCGCAGACATTCAGATTCAANGAGTACGCTCCCCCGCCACGCAGCGAGCTCTCANTCCGAACGGAGGATTCCCATGAGGACGATATCCTCGTATTNTCCGCGCACCCAAGCATGCTGGCGCTGACGACCCTCGATCACGAAACCTGCCTTCTGATACGCACGGATAGCGCCGGCGTTGGATTCGATCATTTGCAGATGGACGCGCCGCAAGTTGCAGCGTACGAATGCGAATTCGACGATCTGCGAGATGGCTGCGGTCCCGATGCCTTTTCCACGGGCTTCGGGCACCAAGGCGATACCGACTTCGGCATGGCGGGCTAATTCGTCGAAATCGAAGAGCGAGACACTACCGACTGCGATACCGTCCACATCAACCATGAAACGCACACTTTTGTCTGAATTATCGGCATCGAGCTGTGCCAGCCGGGCCTTGTAGGTGTCTCGATTTAATGGAGCAGGAACTGCCGCGCTGCGTTCTTCCCAGGTGGTCAAATCGTTGGCAATTTGGAACAAGGTGTCGAAGTCATGTTCGGAACGGGAACGAAGTGTGATGGCTCGTGAGCTGGACATGCTCCCAATCCTATCAATCGACGTTAGAGGCTCGATAGAAACTTGGTAGCAGCGAGGGCAGTCATGGGTGATCCATCTACAGTCGTGCTGGGGAGTCATATGCCCTTGATTCAATATCTAGATACAGCCTATACTTAGATACATGAGCGACGACGAGGTGAAATCGGCATGGCCTGCGACCTGGACCCGTGCTGCATTGGGAACGGCAGTTCTCGCAAGTCTTGAAGACGGGGCTTTGCACGGTTACGGCATTGCGCAAGCCGTCAATGAGCTTGGACTTGGGCGGCCCAAAGGTGGATCTCTCTATCCGCTGCTAACCGCTCTGGAAAACGACGGCGCCGTCATCGCGCAATGGGAGCAAGGGCAAAACGGTCCCGGAAAACGCAACTATGCGTTGACGCAGCTTGGACATTCAAGGCTCCAAGAAGAACGCCGCGCGTGGCATGCTCTAGCCAACTCCCTCGGTGCGCAGAAACCAGAAACTGACAACGACTCGGACCCACAAGGAATGAAGCCATGACTCAGAACTCCGCAGAATCGGACATCGAAATTGATCTCTCCAAACTCTTCAAAGAGTTTCATGCTGCCCGTGGCCAGAAAGACGACGTTAACTGGGTAGAAACCGCTGCAGGTCGGCTAATGCTCGATGACGTCAAAATTTCAGCTGCGAAACAAGCCCTCGTCGACCTTCTTCCAATACTCAAGGACGCGCAGGAACCGGCAGAAAAACTATTTGGTGACCCAAAGGTTTGGGCCAAAGAACAACAGGAGCATTGGCAACAATCCGGAACTCCTGCACAGGACCGGTACCACCTGTATTCTTTCAAGCAGCTCACCCAAACAATCTGTATCAGCGCAGCCTTGCTCTGCGTTCTAGTGACCATAGTGGCCCTTATCGATGATGGATGGACAACGGAACTGAGCTGGGCAATGCTTGGAATTCCGCTCCTCATCCCGGCTATTTCCATGGGCATCAGGCAGTTCTGGAATCTTGCAGTGCGGAAATTTACACGCCTTAGGGCAATGCTCTGGACTGCAACGGCCTTCGCTGCCGCCGCGGTTGCCCTCGCCGGGCTGGCCATTGCTCTTCCACGGTCTCCGGGCACAGCATCCGTGCTTTGGTATCTGGCTCCGGTACCGATGTACGCGCTCTTTTACTACCTCATCGAGAAGTTTTCAAAGCGCAATTCTCTGGCACCACGCTCAACCACGTCAAAGACTGAAGTCGCAACACACGAGGAATGGATCCGCCAGCTCCAGGAAAGCCTCCGGCTTCGGGATGACCTTAGCGACCGACGGATTCGTGTCATCATCGAAGATACCCGCGCATTCGCCGTAGATGCCGAGGCATCGCTGCCTACGGAATTCGGCACGCCCGAAAGCTATGCAGCCAGCTTCGCGCCCAATACCTCATTCCGCGCACGCCGCGAAGCATTGGGCTGGACGGTTGGAAGCGTACTTATAGCGTTGCTGCTTCTAGTCTCAATTGACAACGCGCAGTCACTCTTCTCCTGGCAGTCCGTGGTCTTCGCGGCATTGCTCGTCGGGACGATCTGCTACGCGGTCCAAGGTTGGCGGAAGTCTTTAAAGAATTAGCAATGCGTTCCACAGTGTTGAACCCTCAGGCAACCTTCAGTGGAGTGATTGCCGCGATTTGTTCAGCAACACGATCCTCTGCAAGTACCAATTCATAGTGCGACTGCAAATTCAGCCAAAGCTGTGGGTCGATCCCAAAATAACGCCCGAGTCTAAGCGCGGTGTCTGCGGTAATGGCTCGCTTGCCATGCACTATTTCGTTAATACGGCATGGTGGAACTCGGATCGAGACCTCAAGCTTGATCTGGGTGATGCCGGAGCCGTTGATCATTCACTCGAATGCTACCTCGCCCCGCGCTGAGGCGTGTGTGAGATATCAGGTCAAAGTTCAAGAATCACGGTTCGGCACGAAGAGGCTGGTACGCAAATCCGCTACGGAATATGCCGATAATTCAGCCTCTGCTTGTAGTTTTTGGGCAGCCAATGAAGACCGTTCAGTGATTGAACTAGGTTCAGCGACGGCAGATGACTAGGCTGAGTAGATGGCGACAGTTATCCTCGTGCGGCACGGCCGCACCACAGCCAATGCAACCGGACTTCTAGCCGGACGGACTCCAGGGGTGAGTCTTGATGAGCTGGGAGAACAACAGGCAACTTCAGCCGGCGAGCGCCTGGCGCGCGTGCCGTTGGTCGGGGTGGTTTCCAGCCCGCTTCAGCGCTGTCAGCAAACCGCGCAGTACATCCTCGATCGGCAGCCCGGCACCCCTTACGCACCCACCGAAGACGATCTCACTGAGTGCGACTACGGACTGTGGCAAGGACGCATGCTCAGCGAGCTGGCTGCCGAAAAATTGTGGCCGGTTGTCCAGTCCCAGCCCTCGGCAGTCACCTTTCCCGGCGGCGAATCGATGGCCGCGATGCAGTCCCGCTCGGTGGCCGCAATTCGACGTCACGATGCAGCCTTCGAGGCGGAGCACGGGCCGCAAGCCGTCTGGGCGGCGGTCAGCCACGGGGATATCATCAAGTCGATCCTCGCCGACGCGCTGGGCATGCACCTGGACATGTTCCAGCGTCTAAATGTGGGCCCTGCGTCGATTTCGATCGTGCACTATGGCACTAACCGCCCTGCCGTCCACGCGATCAACACCGATGCCGGCGATCTATCCTGGCTGCCGAACACTACCCACGGCGCCGATGCGCCCGTCGGTGGCGGAGCCGGAACACAAACTACACCCACTAGCGGAGCATAAGATATTTATATGCCTACACGTATTCACGAATTTTCCTGGCCCGATAGGGTCGTTGTCGGCGTCATCGGGCTTCCCGGTGACCGCACGTTCTACCTCCAGGTGCGCACGGGCAAAGAGATTGTCAGTGTTGTGCTGGAGAAACAGCAGGCCGCGCAGCTCGCGGAGAACATCGATCACATTCTTGACCAGTTGCTCACCGTGGATGGAAACCCCTTCAGCATTCCCACCGGCACTCCGATCGAGCTCGTGGACAATGACCCGCTCGAAGCTGACCAGGAGCAGTTCCGCACCGGCGCAATGAGCCTGGGCTGGGACCCATCCACCTCGCAGATCGTCATCGAGGCCCACCCGATTCCGGATGAAGATCCAGACGCGGCTCCCATCGAAGAGACCGAAATGCTGCGCGTGCGGATGCCGGTGGGTACCGCTCGCGCCTTCGCTAAGCGCACCCGCGAGATCGTGGATGCCGGGCGTCCGATGTGCACCCTCTGCGGGTATCCGATGGACCCAGACGGACACACCTGCACCATCAACGAAAACTAATACACATGTCCGATCTGATGACCACCGAGCTCACGCTCACCGGCCGGCTCACCACGGCGTCAAACGCAACCTTTATGGGCAACATCGCAGAGAACGTTGTCGTTTACAAGCCGATCGCCGGGGAGAATCCGCTGTGGGATTTTCCCGACGGTCAGCTGGCTCATCGGGAGGTCGCCGCCTATCTGGTCTCGGAAGCCTTGGGCTGGAATATCGTGCCACATACCTGGCTGCGTGAGGCTCAGTTCGGCGAGGGCATGGTGCAGCTGTGGCAGGAGCAAGATGTCGAGGAAAATGCGATCGATCTGGTTCCTGCCGAGAGCGTTCCCCAGACTGGTTGGAAACAGGTTTTCCAGGGGCGCGGCGAGAATGGTGAACTGCTCGCCCTGGTTCATGAGGACTCCCCCGCATTACGACGCATGGCGGTATTTGATGTCATCGTTAATAACGCCGACCGCAAAGGCAACCACATCCTGGCGATGACCGGTGGACACCGATACGGTGTGGACCACGGACTGACCTTTCACCGCGAGCACAAGCTGCGCACGGTGCTGTGGGGCTGGGTTGGCGAAGCACTCACTGATGAAGAACACGAGGGCGTCGCTCGCATTAGCGAGGCACTACAGGCTGAGCTGGGGCAAAAGCTCGCGGAGCTCATCACCGCAGACGAACTCGCATCCCTTGCGCAGCGCTGTGACCATTTGCTTTCTACCGGTAAATTTCCCAGCCCGAGCGGCGAAATGCCAGCGGTCCCCTGGCCATTGTTCTAAACGAACAGCGCTAGGCGAACAACGGCCTTACGAGATTCGCACATCCGCGCTTCGTGTCGTTCGTATCCAAACACGGTGGGTCCGTCGCGGCAATGTTGCACATTCAAGTGCCCTCGGATTTGCTGTGCCGTCGCACCACGCCATAGCCTGCATCTATGCGCCCCCAAACTAACCGCAGCAAAGGCGAGGAACTCAGCCAAGCCGAACGCGACATCCTAGCGTTGCTATGCAGTGGCACCGATACTGAATCAGCAAAGGCACGTGAACAGCTGGCGTTCTCCCACTGGGATGGGTTCCAATTCGACGAGTGCGAATGCTTCCTTATCGCAGTCACCAAGGCCCCTGGTCGTAAGCGCATCACCCATGGCGGCGGACCGTTTTCCTCGGTAACCGTGATGCAAAACGAAAAAGCTTTGGGGCACTTAGATCTTTGGGTTATCGACGGTTACCTTTACTCCCTGGATTACATGCCATTCGAAGATGACCCCGGCATCATGCCGTTGACTAATGAGTACACCTTCGATTTCATCGGCAGGCAGTGACGACTAATTCCCACTGCTTCACGCCGCTAGTCTGCGCTCTGTCGTCAGTTTCGCCCATCTCCGCAGAACCATTAAAACTGCGCGTCATTCGCTGTTAGTTTTCTGGGAACCAGCGGTGCCCTCTTCCTTCTGATCCCGCAAGGCAGTCACCACGGCCGTCCCGAGAGCGAACACCAATGCAATCCAAAGATTCTCTATGGCTTCTAGCGGCGCCCTGCCCGAGATCCAGCAGTACACACCAATCAGCAAGGCCATGCCAAAAACCGAGATAGCGAGGTAAAGCGCAACACGTTTTCTGGCAGCCCAGAAACTTCTTCCCACCAAAATACCTCGCAATTTTAGAACCTTTGAATACCTCGACAACAATAGGGGGTGGTCCGAAGCAGAACAAGAACCATGGCATTAGCCTGTCGGAACGTCCGATTCGAATCAGCGTGTGAAGGCAAAGTAGATCGAGGCCAGTGCGCCTAGATTACTTAAACTTCGAATATAAACTCCACCGAGTTCTGACACGTAGCAACTTCATGATGCCGCTACGCTCCAGCCGCAGAGGGTCTTCACCCTTGGTACTTAGTCAACAGTGAGTCAGGAAGGTGGCAGGAGTCCGCGGGAAACCGTGCGAGCCGATCTTGATGTTCCTCTGCGCTTCGCACATAGGTGGCAAGTGGCAGCACCTCGACCGCGATGCGGTCCGCATCGTCCCTCGCAGCGATGAATGCCCGAGCCTCGTCGAGGTGCGCCGGCGTAGTTGAATACACACCAGTGCGGTACTTCAGACCGGTATCCGGTCCCTGGTGGTTCACGCTGTAAGGATCAATAATTTCAAACAGGTACGCCATGAGTTGCTCAACACTAACAATCATCGGATCAAAACGGGTTCGAACGCATTCTGCATAACCGTCGTAGCCGCTATCGATGTCTCCGCTGGCACCGTTGGCACCGTTGGCTCTTCCAGCTTCCGTGAATGTCACTCCGGTCAGCGTCGCGATGAAAGCCTGCACACCCCACAGGCAGCCGCCGGCCAGATAAAGCTCCTCAAACTCATGCTCCGCATCCATATACCGATCCTACTGCCGCCCGCGCACTGGTCCGGCAGCAGTTGAAACGCAACGCGATGAAACCTTGGAGCGTAACTCCGCCATGCTTTATCTCCCTTGGCCAGCGCTCCTCCACGCACAAGTCGACGCGCGACCCCTACCGCCGCGTACTCCAAGCGCGCAGGGTCCAGCATCTGGTACCGGACGACCACATGAAACGCATGCAGAGCTCAATCATCAGGCGAGCCCAGATACCGACCCTGATAGCGCGCCAGCAGTATATTGTTTGGATCACACAATGCACTCGGCAAGGAGCTGCTATGACTCAATACATCATTTACTTCAACCAGCAGTGGGTCGGAAACCACAGCGAGGAATGGTTTGCTTCGCGCGGACCTTTGGCCAACGATGTGGTGAACGAGATCAAAGACGCAGGTGCTTACGTGTTCGCCGCCGGCGTGGATGAAGACATCAACGCCGCGTTCAGTGCCGACGCGACGAGCGGAACATTGTTGATCACCAACGGCCCAGTTGCCCCCACCGAGGCGTACATCGGCGGTCTAACAATCATCGATGTCCCCGACGATAAGGATGCAAAAATGTGGGCGGGGAAGATTGCCCAGGCTTGCGGCTGGCCCCAGGAGGTTCGGCGGGTCTATTAACCTGACTTCCCCTCAATCATCAGCATTCTCCGCGAAGAACTTAGCTTAAAGTGACGGATTGCTTCTTACAGGATGCGCTGAGGGTTCAATAAGCTGACACAATCTATGATCCATCGACAAGAAATGCCGCCCTCATCAGTTTTCACGGAGGGCGGCATTTCCACAGAGTTCAGGCGAAGAATCTAGACGTTGAAGCGGAACTCCACCACGTCGCCGTCCTTCATGATGTATTCCTTGCCTTCGATGCGCGCCTTGCCGGCCGCCTTCGCATTGGCAATGGAACCAACCTCAACCAGGTCCTCAAAGCCGACAACCTCAGCCTTGATGAAGCCGCGCTGGAAATCGGTGTGGATCACACCGGCTGCCTCAGGTGCGGTCGCGCCCTTAGAGATGGTCCAGGCGCGAGTTTCCTTCGGGCCAGCGGTCAGGTAGGTCTGCAGACCCAAGGTATCAAAACCGACGCGGGCCAGCTTGCCCAGTCCGGACTCGACGATGCCAGCATCTTCCATCATCTCTGCTGCTTCGTCTTCTTCCAGCTCAGCGAGCTCGGATTCGAACTGTGCGTCAAGGAAGATTGCTTCCGCCGGTGCGACGAGCTCGGAGAGCTTGGCCTGCATCTCGGTGTCGGCCAGACCAGCCTCATCGGTGTTGAACACGTAGATGAACGGCTTGGTGGTCATCAGCTGCATTGGAGCGAGCTCTTCGAGATCAACACCCTTGGTCTTCGCCGCGGCGAAGAGAGTGATGCCCTCTTCGAGAATCTTCTGCGCATTAAGCACTGCGTCCAAGAAAGACTTCTCGATCTTCTTGCTGCGCAGTTCCTTCTCCAGACGAGGCAGCTGATTTTCGATGGTCTGCATGTCGGCGAGGATCAGCTCGGTGGCGATCGTCTCGATATCCGAGGCAGGGTCCACCTTGCCGTTGACGTGGATGACGTCGTCGTTGACGAATGCGCGGGTCACCTGGCAGATCGCGTCGGCTTCACGGATGGTGGCCAGGAACTTATTGCCCAGGCCTTCACCCTCCGAAGCACCCTTGACGATGCCGGCGATATCCACGAAGGACACGGTTGCTGGAAGGATGCGCTCGGAACCGAAGATTCCGGAGAGCACCTTCAGACGCGCGTCCGGCAGCGGGACGACGCCCACGTTAGGTTCGATAGTCGCGAACGGGTAGTTGGCTGCCAGCACCTGGGCGTTGGTCAGCGCGTTGAACATGGTGGACTTGCCGACATTGGGCAGTCCGACGATTCCGATAGTAAGAGCCACGGGAGAAGATTCTACCTTTGCTTAGGAGATGCGAAAAATGAAGTGCTTAGTTCGTTTCATTGGCGGAGCGCCGGCCGCCTAGGGCCCGGGCGTCATCGCCGGACTCCTTGAGCTTGCCGCGGATCTCCTTAGGCAGCGAGAAGATGATGTCTTCCTGCGCGGTGGTGACCTCGGAAACGTCGGTGAAACCGTAATCGGCGAGCAGGGCCAGCACCTCTTGAACCAGGACATCGGGCACCGAAGCACCGGAGGTCACGCCCACGCTGGAGACGTTCTCAAACCAGGTCTCATCAACCTCGTTGGCGAAGTCCACGCGGTAGGCGGCCTTGGCACCGTGATCCAGTGCGACCTCCACCAGGCGTACCGAGTTCGAGGAGTTCGCCGAACCCACCACGATCACCAGTTCCGAGGCCGGGGCGATCTCCTTGATCGCTGCCTGCCGGTTGGTGGTCGCGTAGCAGATGTCATCGCTCGGTGGATCCTGCAGATTCGGGAAACGCTGACGCAGCCGGCGTACGGTTTCCATAGTCTCGTCCACGCTGAGCGTGGTCTGCGAGAGCCAGATCAGCTTGTCCGGGTCCTTCACCACCACTGTGTCGGCCTCTTCGGGGTTGTTCACGATGGTTGTTACCTCCGGCGCTTCGCCGTAGGTACCCTCAACCTCTTCGTGTCCTTCGTGGCCGATCAGCAAGATCTCATAATCGGCCTTAGCGAAACGCACGGCTTCGCGGTGCACCTTGGTCACCAGCGGGCAGGTCGCATCGATGGTGCGCAATCCGCGGTCCTCGGCGGACTGCACGACCGCCGGGGAGACACCGTGTGCGGAGAAGACAACGAGCGCGCCGGTGGGCACTTCCTCGTTTTCCTCCACGAAGATTGCCCCGCGCGATTCAAGTTCGGAGACCACATGCACGTTGTGCACGATCTGCTTGCGCACGTAGACCGGGGCGCCGTAGTGCTCCAGCGCCTTCTCAACGGCGATGACCGCACGGTCCACGCCGGCGCAGTAGCCGCGCGGCGCGGCCAGCAGCACGCTGCGCTTGGTGACCTGCGGGGAGGCAGCTGCGATCTGCTCGGGGGTGCGACGAATACGCGGAACCCGAGGGATCGGCAACGAGACCGGGACAGAAGTGGAAGTAGCCATACCCCTAGTCTACGAACCCCATGCAAGTTAGCGCATGCTCATATGATGCGCGCCACCTCTAAAGGGCTGTGAGTTTAGCCTCCACGCTCATCTACGGGTCAGCAAGGAAGCGAGCCGGGCAGCCGTACCGGGGTACGCAGCACCGCTCCGGTGCCATCACTGCCGCGGTAAGCCCGGCAGAGACCGATGCCGCGTTTGCCCAGGTTCGCCTTGATCTGGCGCAGCGAGTCCGGGGCAAATCCCTGCCCTTGCATGTGCATCAAGACGGTATCCCCGCACACCGCGGCGGAGGCACGGGAAACGGTGATCGATTTTGATTTAGTTTCCCAGTCTTTAGTGTCCCGGCTCCAGGTCCAGATCGCCATCCCGCGGCTGTTGTAGCCGCAGCTCACCGAACCGTCGATGGCCCCGTACGGCGGCCTGCCGAAGTTTGTGTGCACCCCGGTGCCACCCAATTGCTTACCTGACTGCGCGCAGCACAGCGGCCGCAAATCCGGGTGACTGATCGAATGGTTGATAACCCACTGTCCCTTGGCGCGGGCCAGCGCCTCCAGAACTACGCCGTAGCGCGATTTAAACGAGGAGATGCAATCTCCGGTGGGGGCCAGCACCCCAGCCCACACCGCACGGGCGGCATTATTCTTTTTTGATCCCCACCACATGATCTTGTGCCCTTCACGGATATCTCCCCAATGCACATAGTGTCCTCCGCTCATAGGCCGCAGACAATGGCCTTGGTCCAGCTTGTCCTAATCGTTTGATAACCGATCAAAACAGCGGCTTGCGAGCACGGCGCGTGAAAGAATATCCCCTGCTGAGACCAATGCTTCACCTGCTTTTTCCGCGGAGCCTGAACCGCTCAATTCGCTGAACCTTCGGTGCCATACGGTAGTCTCACTTGTGCACCAGCCAAAGCGCGCGCTGGCGCTACATTTCGAAACTTCCAAGGAGCGGCCCGCATGGAGTCCGAGTCCCCCGCCGGCTTACCGGCCACCGCGGCGTTAACCACGGCTGATAATCCGTGGCCACTGCGTGTGCTCACCGAAAAGCTGAAGATCCACATCGAAAACTCCCCCATGACCTGGGTGGAAGGTCAGCTGCTGGAGGCGAATTTGCGCAACGGGCACGCCTACCTGACCCTGCGCGACGTAGACGTGGATAATTCCTTTTCGGTCACCGTGTGGTCCTCGGTGATGCGTAAGCTCGACGCCACCCCCGAGGTCGGCTCGCGCGTGGTCGCCCGGGTCAAACCAAGTTTTTACGCCAAAACCGGCAGGCTTTCACTCAACGCGACAGACCTGCGCCCGGTGGGCCTGGGCGAATTGCTGCTGCGCCTGGAACGGCTGCGCCAAGCACTTGGTGCCGAGGGACTGTTCAATGTTGAGCACAAGCGCCGGCTCCCGGTATTGCCGGGCACCATCGGACTAATTACCGGACGAAATTCGGATGCCGAGAAAGACGTCGTACGCAACGCCACGCTGCGCTGGCCTGCGGTCAAATTCCGCATCATCAACACCGCCGTACAGGGGGTAGATGCGGTCGCTCAAGTCACCGCCGCACTGCGTGAGCTGGATCAAGACCCGCAGGTAGAGGTCATTGTCATTGCCCGCGGCGGCGGCGCGCTGGAAGACCTGCTGCCATTTTCCAACGAGGACCTGGTGCGTGCGGTGTTCGCGGCATCCACCCCGGTGGTCTCCGCCATTGGGCATGAGGCGGACCGCCCGATTCTGGACGACGTAGCGGATCTACGCGCTTCAACACCGACCGACGCGGCCAAGCGCATCGTGCCGGATCTGAACGAAGAGTTTGCCGGGCTGCAAATGTCGCGTCAGCGCCTGGACCGGGCGATTAGTAACCTGCTCACCCGCGAGGAGCAGGTGATCTCTGCGCTGCGGCAGCGTCCCGTACTGGCGAACCCGCACACCATGATCGATTCACGGGCTGAAGATCTGCAGCGCTGGCGCGAACGAGCCACCGCGCTCATCCGTCACCGGGTGCAGCGAGCCGGCGATGAGATCGCACATCTCAGCGCCCAGGTGCGCGCCTTATCTCCGCAGCAGACCTTGGACCGCGGATATTCGGTCACCCAGTTGGCCGATGGTTCGGTGGTTCGCGCTGCCCAAGCCCTCACCGGCGGCGAGCAGCTGCGTATTCGAGTGGCCTCGGGCAAACTGACCGCCACCGTTGATCAAATTTTCCCGGCCGAGCAATCCACCAAAAACGTTTAAGGACAGAATATGAGCGAGCAAATTCCGGCAGACATCAAAAACCTCTCCTATGAGCAGGCCCGCGAAGAACTGATGAACGTCGTCAATCAGTTGGAGACCGGCGGCGTGCCCTTGGAAGCCTCACTGGCTTTGTGGGAACGTGGCGAAGCGCTGGCGGCGCACTGCGAAAATTGGCTCAATGGCGTCTCCGAACGCCTCGATCGGGCCCGCGCCCGCGTGGAAAACACCACGGAGGAGTAGCACCCCTGCCAACCGGCCGGATTTGTGGCTACGCTGAGCCCTATGGATATGGCTTGGTGGGCGTTGATATGGGGTCTGGTCTCCGGGGCTTCGCTGTTGCTCGGCGCGGCCGCCGGCTGGTGGCTGAAGCTGCCCAAGGTTCTGGTCAATGGCGTGATGGCCTTCGGCGCCGGCGTACTGATCAGTGCGTTGGCCTTCGAACTTGTTGCCGAAGCCTACGATGGCGGCGGACTGCTGGTCACCGCCTTGGGTCTGGCCAGCGGCGCCCTGATCTACTTCTTCGCCAACCGGATCGTCGCCAAGCGTTCGCGGCGGCGCGGCTCCGGCAGCGACGCAAACTCGGGCAATGCGCTGGCTATTGGCGCGCTGATCGATGGGATCCCCGAATCCGTGGCGCTCGGCATGGGGCTGGTGGCCGGAGGTGCGGTCAACCCGGCGATGCTCGTGGCGATTTTCATCTCCAACATTCCCGAGGCACTGGCCAGCACCGCGGCGCAAAAAGAGTCGGGCAAAAAAGCTGGCGGCATCTTTGCGCTCTGGGGTTCGGTGACCCTGGCGGCCGGAATATCAGCCTGGGCCGGGTACGCGCTACTCTCGCTCACCGATCCGGCAATTACCGCATTCGCGATAGCACTGGCCGCAGGCGGCATCCTCACCATGGTCTCGGACACCATGATTCCCGAGGCCTGGAAGGTGGAGCACGACTACACCGGGCTCATCGCTACCGCAGGGTTCCTCACCGCCTTCGCGGTGCACACCGTTGCCTAAACGCGCTACTTGGTGGCGTCCAGGCGTTTGCGTTCGGCGGCCAGATCAAAGTCTGCCTTCGGCCATTGCGGGTCGATACCGCGCAGCGTCTGAAGCAATAATTCGGCCACGCACAACCGTGCCCGCCATTTTTGATCCGCCGGAATCACGAACCACGGGGCGCTCTCGGTTGCGGTGCGTCCGATCGCGGCTTCATAGGCGCGCTGGTACTCGTCGAACAGCAGCCGGTCATCTACGTCCCCCGGCGCGTACTTCCAATGCTTGTCCGCCCGGTCCAGGCGCTCGCCTAGCCGCGCAAACTGTTCCTCGCTGCTGATGTGCAGCATCACCTTGTGCAGGTGGATGGAGCGAGCCTGCAGGCGTCGTTCAAATTCGACGATCTTCGGGTAGCGCTGCTCAATTTCCTGCTCGCTGCTGAGCTTCTGCACCTTGTGAATCAGCACATCTTCATAGTGCGAGCGGTCAAAAACGCCGATAATCCCGGGCGCCGGCAACTGATTTTCCACCCGCCAGAGGAAGTCGTGGGCCAGCTCGTCCTTGGTCGGCGTCTTAAACGCATGATGTTCCACGCCTTGCGGATCGAACAAACCCATCACGTGGCGCACGATCCCGCCCTTGCCGGAGGTGTCCATGCCCTGGAGGACCAGCAGCAGTGAATCGGAGAGTTCTTCGTGCAGCGCGGCGGCGAACAGCCGTTCTTGCAGATCGGCGAGTTCCCCGGCGATCGCTTCCATCCGTTGCCCGGCAGCCTTTTTATTTTTGGGGGCATCTTCCGGCCACCAGTTGGGGTTTTTGGTGGCGCGCGTGGATAAATCCACTTCACCTACCACGCGCAGGGCTTGGACGAGGTTCTGCGGGTATTCGCTCATTAGGTTCCCAACTCACACTGCACGGACGTTGCTTGCTAGCCTACTGTTCCGACGCGCCCGTTGAGAAGTATTTTGCCTGGACTTGGCCCAGACGCGGCGTCATTCAGCCCTCCGAGCGGAATCAGCTGTGCTCAGCTTGGACCATCGCGCGGCGCAGGTACTCCTCACGGTCGTACTCACCACGGACGAAATTTGTTAGATTTTCGACGTCTTCGCGATTCGGTTCCCAACCTTCATGCCAGGAACCTGCGAATGCCTGGACGATGGAATTGCGAGTTTCACTGTCCATGCCCGCGAACAGCTCGGGCCACCACTGCTCAAGATCAAGAATTCTAGGCATGATTGCGCTCCCTTCAGCTACGGTTCAATTTTACCGTCATTGCGCAGCTAATGAGCGGTTTTGTGCTAGCTGAAACAGCTACGTCCAGCAACGCAAAAACCCGTGCGCCAATTGCTTGCGGCACACGGGTTTTGAACAACTTCACTTAGGCGCGGGCACGCCATTCTTCGAGGAACATCGAAATGCGGCCCACCGCGTCGGTCAGATCGCGCACGTTGGGCAAGGTGACCAGCCGGAAGTGATCGGGCTTCGGCCAGTTAAAGGCGGTGCCCTGGGTGATCAGGATCTTCTGTGCCTTGAGCAGCTCGAGGGCGAACTTCTCATCGTCGTGCATCGGGTAGACCTCGGGGTCCAGCTTCGGGAACATGTAGAGGGCACCCTGGGCCTTCTGCACGCTCACCCCGGGGATTGCCTGCAAGAGGTCGTAGGCGGCGTCGCGCTGTTCCTTCAGGCGTCCGCCGGGCAGGATCAGATCGTTGATCGACTGGTAGCCGCCCAACGCGGTCTGGATCGCGTGCTGCGCCGGAACATTTGCGCACAGGCGCATGTTGGTCAGCAGGTTGATGCCCTCGATGTAGTTGGTCGCCTGATGCCGGGGACCGGAGATCGCCATCCAGCCGGCGCGGAAACCACAGACCCGGTAAGCCTTGGAAAGGCCCGAGAAGGTGAGGACCAAAACGTCGTCGGCCAGGGCGGCGGTGTTGATGTGAACGGCATCGTCGTAGAGGATCTTCTCGTAGATCTCATCGGAGAACACGATCAGGTTGTGCTTGCGCGCCAGCTCCAGGATCCCCTCCAGGGTGTCCTTCGGGTACACCGCGCCGGTGGGGTTGTTGGGGTTGATGATCACGATGCCCTTGGTGCGATCGGTGATCTTCGCTTCCATATCCTCCAGATCCGGCAGCCAGCCCTCCTCTTCAACGTTGAGGTAGTGCACGGGGGTGCCGCCGGCCAGCGAGACCGAGGCGGTCCACAGCGGGTAGTCGGGGGCGGGGATGAGCACCTCGTCGCCGTTGTTCAGCAGCGCGTTCAGGCTCAGCGTAATCAGTTCGGAGACGCCGTTGCCCAGGTACACGTCATCGACGCCGATGGTCTGGATGCCGCGGGTCTGGTAGTACTGCGAGACGGCGGTGCGCGCCGAAAGGATGCCGCGCGAGTCCGAGTAGCCCTGCGCGTTGGGCAGGTTGCGGATCATGTCCACCAGCACCGCGTCCGGTGCCTCAAAACCGAAGGTGGCGGGATTGCCAATATTCAGTTTCAGGATGCGGTGCCCCTCGGATTCCATGCGCTGCGCATGTTCAAGCAGGGGCCCGCGAATGTCGTAGAGGACGTTGTGGAGCTTCGTGGATTGCTTGAATTCTGCCATGGGTTCACTTTCTCATGTTTGGCACGCGCCGCGCGCCTTCGGGTCGGCGGATGACCTGCCGGTGGTGCGCTACTGCGTGAGGATCCGGAACCTGCCGGCCGCGGTCCCCGGGTCCAGCGCATCCGCACCGGTGACCATGCGGTTGATTCCGATCAGCGAGCTTTGATCAATTTTTTTGGTGACCTGGTTGATCACGTTCTGCGCGTCTTGATCCAGATCTTCCTCGGCCAGCGGCACCACGGCCTTGGCCTCAAAAATCTTTTCGCTGCCCTCGATCGTTTCGAAGCCTTCATCGCCGATGATTGCATCGGCCGAGTCCAGTATGACTACCCGGTTCAGCGCCGCACGCAGCTGGTTGGCTAATTGCGCGGCGGGAACCGTTTTATACCGTGGCTTGGTGCAGCCCTCGGCGGCCAGCGCATTGGTGAGCGCCGCGTTCTGCGGGGCGACCCCGACAATTTCAAGCTTCTGGCAGTTCGCGGCCAGGCTCGGCACTGAATCCACGCCGTAGTGGGTGGCCTCCGCGGCGCTCATCACCAGCACCGGGGTACTTTGTGCCTCGCTTTGCTCCAGCGCGCGCACCGCCGGATCGGCGGTTTTGAAACCCTCCACGGTGCTGTTATCCGCGGTGGAGATGGCCAGATCCGCGTGTCCTTCGAGCACCTGCTGGTACGGGTTGGCGCTGGGTTCAGACGCGGTGACCTGGTATCCGGCCGAGCGCAGTGCGTCGGCGTAAATGCTGCCCAGCGTCAGCTCGGTGGCCGAGGTGCCGCTGGCTACCGAAATACTGATGTTTTTGGATTGCGCCACCGGGCCGGGATCGCCACCGGTGCAGGCGCTCAAAGACAGCGTCACGGCCAGGGTCAGCGCGCCGAAGGCGGCGGTTTTAGGTAAGTTCATCTCCCCTAGATTCTAAGTCAGCGAGGTGCAATTGCCGCTCAGCGCACGCCGGGGCCGGTTAAAGACAGGATCAGATCGACCCGCTCGATCCGGTTCAGGGCCTTAATTTCTTCCCGGGTAAACCAGGCGGCCTGGCTGGTGGATCCGGAAACTTCGTGACGCAGTTGACCGCCTAGGAGCTTGGCGCGGTAGGTGACGGCCACGGTCTGCATCGGGCAGTCATCGCCGGAATACCGCCGGGCGGCCGGGATGATCCCGGTGGTGACGTCGAGTAGCGCGAGGTTTCCCACGCTGTATCCGGTCTCCTCATAGACCTCGCGGATGGCCCCGTCGACGGTTTGCTCCCCTAGGTCGATACCGCCTCCGGGCAGTGACCAGCGCGGGGTGAACTTGGGATCGCGGTGGCGCATATCCCACAGGGTGAGCAATACTTTGTCCTCGTGTTCGACCAGGACGTAGGCCGCCAATCGGGTGTCGAAGGGTTCACCGGTGGATTCAGAACGTCGAGTCATACCCTAAATATATCGACGATTGCGCTTCTTCGTGGCAGGCGAGCGCCACGGGAGTCAGGGAAAACACCCAAACATTTCAACGAACGGGGCCGGGTATGGTGAAATATTCTTATGTCATCGCACCCAGAGTCACCTTTCGGCAACGATCTAGACGAGATTGATCGAATCATCATCGACGAGCTGGTCAGCAATGCCCGCATCTCCAATGCGACGCTGGCGCAACGTGCTTCGATCGCCCCGTCTACCGCGCTGCTGCGCACCCGTTCGCTGGTGGAGCGCGGAATCCTCACCGGTTACCACGCCGAGGTCTCGCTGCCCGCGGTGGGACGCACCGTGCAGGCGCTGATCTCCGTGAAGCTGCGTGCCCACGACCGGGAAAAGATCGACACCTTCCGCGAACGTATTCCGGCCCTGCCTGAGGTGCTCTCGATGTTCCACGTCTCCGGTGCCACCGACTACATGCTGCATATTGCGGTGGGTTCCACCGAGGCGCTGCGCGACTGGGTGCTCGATAATCTGGCTACCGACGAATCCGTGGGGCACACCGAAACCACCTTGGTCTTCGACCACCAGTTGGGCAACCGCGGTCCGCTTCCGGTGGACGGCGAATAATTTTCAGCTAGACCCAGCACAAAGACCCGCATCCTTGTCCAGGATGCGGGTCTTTGCATGTGAAGATGTTTTAGGCGCGGCGGCGCTGCATGACGGCGTCGAGGTTCAGCTTCGCCTTGCTGGAGGCGGCCGGGGTGCCCGGCGCTGCCTCGGCTGCCGGAGCTGCGGCTGCCGCTGGGGTTGCCGGCTCGGCGGGCTGCGGATCGGCCTTGGCACTGACGGAGATGATCGCCGCGCGTTCCTCGGCGGAAACCTGCGCGGCCAGACGCTTGGCGTCCTGATCGGCCTTCAGGCTGATGTGCTTAGTGGGGCGCAGCGGAACGGACACCGGAATTGGTTCCGGACGGACCCGCGCCGAAATTTCGCGCTGGGTGGCTTCACGCACCGCCACGTAGGTGGGCTTAGGAATATTTGTGGGCTCCCAGGTGGCAGGCTGCTTAACGCCGCCATCCCCGCGGGCCACACGTACCGCCTCGGAGCGCAGCTCTTCGGCGGTGATGGCCGGAGCCCGGCGAGCCGAACCCGGGCGTGCATCGAACACCTGGTCCTCACCGTGCTTGCGAACGATCACCTGGTTGGCTTGATCGGCGAAGGCCGGAGTGTCCAGGGCGCGCTCCCGGGTAGCTTCAAGATGTTCGAGCAGCTTGCGGTTGCGATCGAGCACCGCCAGCGCCCGCAGGGAGGCCACGGAGCCCAGAGCCACGAGGAAAAAGATGCCGACGGTGGTGAAAGTCAGCGCGGTGAAAGGCGCCAGCACCAGGCCGATCAGCGTGGCCGCTACGGCCAGCAGGCCGAGCACCGCGACGGCTAAGCGCCCATAGCGCACACGGATCTTGAGGCCTGCCGCGGCAGGCTGCTGCTGCTGCGATACGCTCTGTGACGTGTTAGCCATAGGGGTCCTCCCACACCGAGTGAACGGTCAAATTCAGTGAAGCCCAACGGTGGGCTTCATCAGTCAACACTATGCAACGTGCGGGGCATCGACGGGCAGATTTCGCGGTGTGTCTACAAGAATTCGCAAGTCGTGGTGGGTTCTTGCGCGCTTGGCGCCCGCGTATGGGTTAATCGGCGCGATTATTCGCAGATACGTTCTAACATGCTGCATTTGAGTTCCTCGCGGTTTAGTGCAAATGTTCGATGATCACGCCAGGCGCCGTCGATGTGCAGAAATCCCTTGCGCACCCCCTCGTCGCGGAACCCAAGCTTGTCCACCACGCGCAGGCTGGCGGCGTTTTCCGGGCGGATGTTGATCTCCAACCGGTGCAGCGCCAGAGTTTGGAAGCAGTGATCGATCACCAGGGCGCAGGCCTCCGGCATCAGGCCGAACCCGGCATGGGAGCTATCGATCCAATAGCCGATGGAGGCGGTGCGCGCGGCCCCATACTGGATGCCGCTGACCGATATCTGCCCGATGATCGGCGGATTTTTTGAATGCAGCGCCGGCAGAGTCATCACCCAGGAGTAGCCGGCCCCCGCATGTGCGGCGGCGCGTTTGGCCACCAGCATCGCCCTGAAAGTCATGGGTTCCGGCGCGCCGAGCGGGTTGGTGGGATCCCAGGGTTTGAGCCACATGGCGTTGGCGTTTCTCAGGTCAATCCAGGCGGGCTGATCGCGCAGTGCCATTTCCCGGAGCAGCAGTCGGTCCGAGGACAGCGGTGGCACGGCATTGCGCCCGCGCAGAAAACTCAGCATGCACTTATCGTATCTCTGCTCGCTTGGTGCGGCGTTCACCTGTGGTTTGATGACGGTTTCCGGCAGGTGGCCGAAAGCCGGCCGGTGGCCGCCGGGTCGGCAGTAGAGTTGAGTCCATGAACGCAGCAGACACCGCGGGCCTTGGCGCGGAGAAAAAATCCCGGCGTGCCGAGGCACGGGCCGCGCGCCGTGCCCTGTCCCCCACGACGCGGGCCCTGTTGGCGCAGCAGCTGGCCGCGCAGGCGATGGAATACCTGACCGAATCCACCGGCACCGCGATGCGGGTCGGCGCGTATCTTTCCACGGCGGAAGAGCCAGATACCTCGGTGTTGTTAAACGCGCTGGTCGAGGCCGGCATCGAGGTGTATCTGCCGGTGTGCCAGCCGCAGTATCAGTTGGGCTGGGTGCGCTGGATCCCGGGAGTGGAACTGCGGCGCAGCGCGGTGGCCCCGGTGGATGAACCGGTGGGCCCGCGCCACGATGCGCGGCTCTTCGAGCAGGTGCACACGCTGTTCATCCCCGCATTGCTAGTCGACCAGCGCGGGCTGAGGCTGGGCCAGGGCGGCGGATACTATGACCGCTTCCTGCCGCTCATCGAGCAGCAGGCTACCCGGGTGGCGGCGCTGGTGCATGCCTCCGAATTTGTGCCTGCCGGCGATTTCCCGGTGGAAACCCACGATCGGCCGGTGGACGTGGTGATCACCGAACGGCAGTTCCACACCATCGCCCCGAGCTAGCGCGCTTTGCCCACAGTTCGCTGCCGGGACGTGGCCGAACCCCGGGCGGACGGGTTTGCTTGGGGGTATGAGTAATTTATCCCGACGCCGCACCCCGGTGATTCCGCGGCCTAAGATCCGGGCAGCACGCACGCGCCATGAGCTTCTGCGGCGTTACCGCAAACCACTGGCCGTGGTACTGCTGCTGCTGGCGGTGGCCGCGGGCATCAATGTGCTCGCCGAGGGTCAGCTGGCCCAGCGCGAGGTGGTGGTGGCCAGCAGCGATCTGGCCTCGGGGCAGATCGTTCGAGCCGATCAGGTGCAGCTGCGCAGCATCCCGCTGGATCCGGCAGACGCTCAGGTGCTGACCGAGCCGCAGGCGGTGATCGGCCAACGCTTGGCGGTGGCGGTTCCCGCCGGGACGGTGCTGCGCGGGCACCTGCTGGTGGGCCCAAATCTGCTGACCGGAACCATTTCCGGGACCGTGGCGGTGCCCATCAGGCTCAGCGATCCTGCCACGGTGAGCCTGATGCATCCGGGGCAGCTGGTGGATATTGTGCTGACCACCGGGGACGGGTTTGAGGCCAAAATCAGCTCGGAAACCATTGCCCGGGCGGTGCCGGTGTTATGGGTTCCGGCTTCTGGCGACGGACAGCTGGGCATGTTTAATGCCGCGACCCCGGACGGGGAGGGAATTATCGTGGTGGCCGCAGCCAACCGGGATTCCGATGAGTTATCCGGTGCGGTGTCCCGCGGCAAGGTTTCGGCGGTGCTGGTGAACTAACCCCAGTGCGGGGGTTTATCGCGTTTCATGCTTTCGGCCAAATCCTCGACGTTGTCGCCCCACTGGCGTGGGTCATCGTCCTTGGCGCGCAACTCCGCTAACGGATCGGTGGTTTTTGCGCCGGTTTTGGTCGACGGAGCCAGCTGGGAAGCTAACGCTCGGTCCACCGACGCCACCACGGGTACCGGGGTGTAGCTCCCGGTGAGTTCAACTTTGACGCTCAGCTGCTGCGGCGGGGCAATGACCCGGGGTCGTTTGACCCGTCCGGCGGGTTTTTTACCCGTCGGTTCCTGCCCCGCACGCTCGCTCATTTACCCTGTGGTTTCTGCGTCTGCTGATCGGCTGCCGGAGCAGTCCCGGCAGCGTCGGCGCTGGCTGGGATCGGCGCCGGAGTCGCAGGCTGCTGCGCGGACTCTGCTTCCTGGACTGACTTTGCTTCGGCCTTGTCGGCCTTGCCGGCTTTGTCGGCCGGCTTGACCGCTGGTTTTGCCGAGTCGGGCTGCGCGGTCACACTGCTCGCGGAGACCGGAGGCGCCATCGGAACCCGGGTGCGCGGACCGGTGCGCGGATGTGCGGAGGCGGCCGGAGCCAACTCCAGACTGCGCGCCAACCGGTCGGTAACCGAGGCCGGATCGGTGAACACGTCGATGGTCCACAGCGGCACGTAGCGCCAGCCGTGGTTCTCGAAGAACTCCGGACGCAACCGGCTGCGTTCACGCACGGTCAACCCGGCATAGTGCTCGGTCCCGTCGTACACCACTGCCAGCGGACGCACCGGCGAATCGCCGTCCATGTCCAGCGCGTGTGCTGAAAGATCGAGCACGCCGCGGTAATCCTCGGCTACGATTGCGCCGCGTTCGCGCAGGCGCCTGGCCAGGTCGGAGACCAGCGCATCAAAGCGCGGGCTGCCCACGGTGCTGACGCCAGAATCCCCCGCTTCCACCCGGCCGAAGAGCTCGAAGAACTGCCAGGCCCCACGGTATACCCGGTCCAGGTCCACATCGGCCGGCAGCAATGAAGACACCAGCGTCATGCGTTTACGTGAACGGGTCATCGCCGAAACGAAGAGCTGTTCGCCGCCTTCGCGGGAGAGCGCCCCAAATTCATGGAGGGTTTTACCGTGCGGTGTGCGTCCATAACCCCAGGCGAAGATGACCGCATCGCGGCGCACCCCGATGAGCCGGTCCATGGTGGTGACCACAAAGGGTTCCACCTTGGAACGCAGGAAATCCATCGCGTACTTGTGGTTGGGCAGCTGCACCCGGATGGCCTCGGCAATGGCCGCGGCGTGGGCACGGTTCGAGGCGATCACGGCCAGCGACTCGGTGCCGCGCGATGCGAAGTGTGCAAAGACCAGGTCTACGACCTTCGCGACCTCGGCCGCGGTGGTTTGCACCCCGTCCTCGCTGTTGGACAGCGTGCCGGTGGCATCGGGTACGTACACCCCGGTCAGCAGCGGGCTGCTGCCGGTGATGGTGACCGCAACCGGCAACCGGGAGATCGCCGAATCGTAGTAGGTGCGCGAGAGCTGTTCGACCAGACCCTCGTCGATCCCGCGGTACACGGTGGACAGGGTGCCGGTGACCAGAACCTCGTTCAGCGCGCTGAGCGCGGAGCGTCCGGGGTTGCGTTCCTTCAGCCGTGCGGTGGGATCCACGGACACCTCGAAGGGCTTTGGACCGCCGAGCATTTGGTCGCCGATGGCGATGACCTGCTTGGAGCGGCGGATCGCGTCGAGTACCTCGCGCAGGGTCAGGTAGTTGGCCTCCAGCAGGATCACCGCGTCGAACTCGGTGTCTGCCGGCAGCGCGCTGCCCAGCAGCAAGGGCGCCGAGACGAAGACCGGGGTCAGCGAGCCGACCAGCGCCGGACCAAATTCGAGCAGTCCGGCCACGGTCAGGGTGCCGTCTTTGAGGGTCGCCCGCAGCTGGCGGGAGGCGGCGCGGTGATCGGCTAGGGCGGCCTTCCAATTGCGGGCCAGCTCCCAGCGGATCCGTGAGGGGCCAGAAGAGATATGCGCGCCGTCGGCCAGGCGGTAGTCGGCCTCGATCTTTTCCAGCTTCGCGCCGTCGTTCATCGCCAGGAAATCATCGCCGGAAATCATCGCTTCCAGGGCGGACTGCCACCAGGCGAGCTCAAGTTCCGCGTCGACGGCGTCCGCGTCAATTTCACGGTCGGCAAAGTCGGCGAGCAGATCTGCCAGCCCGCCTTCGGCGAGCTGTTCCGCGATGAGCGTGCGCTCGGGCAGCTCGGCCAGGTCTTCCTTGCGGTCCACCAGCGCGGCGATAATGTCCAGCAGCTCCGCGATCGGCATTTCGCGCAGCCCCGTACCTACCTGTGGCGGGAGCATCTGGGACAGCTTGTCGATGCGTGCGCCGGCGTCGTGGTACCCGGCCTCCACGTCCAGCAGCCCGCCGGGAACGGCAGGGTTGCGCTGGCTGGTGGCGATGGCGCGCCAGGCGTCGCGCTGGATGGAGACCGCTTGCAGGGCTGCCTGCAGATCGGCCACGTGCATGCCGGGGCGCACATATTCCTTCGCGATTTTGCGCAGCCGGGAGCGGACTATGGAGCCCATCTCTACCCCGTGTTCGCGGCGCCAGGCGCTGGAGGCGGTGGCGGCGATGAGATCGTCGATGTCCCCCTCAAAGATGTCCGCTTCAAACTTGTCCAGCGAACCGCGCACGGCGACCAGCAACTGCAGCTGGTCCCCCCACTTGTCGTAGCTGTCCTCCAGCCGGATCTGCGACTGGGCGGCGATTTTGAGCATATGTTCGTGCAGGATCGGCAGGTCGCGGCCCAGGCCTCCGGCGAGGTTCAGTGCCTGCTCGGTGGCTTCCTGGTTGCGCAGCGGCGCGCCGAACCAGGGGCTGGTGGTGTGCGACTTGGAGAACGCGCCAAGCTGGGCGGCGCGTTTGAGCTGCGCGGCAACATGGCCGCGCTGGCCCATCGAGTCGAGCACCGAACGCTTGAGCCGCACGGTGGTCGATGGCGCCGGGTCCAGCGAGGTCAGCCGAGCGAGCTCCTGCATGGCCTGGTACGGTGAGCAGCCCCAGCGGCTGCGCACCGAATGCAGGGATTTGACGTGTTCGTGCAGGGCTCCGCGCGATTCGCGCAGCTTCTTGAGCAGCCCGCCCAGCTGCGGCTCGGTGGCCCGCTCATTGCGCAGGATCGCACGGATCAGCAGGTTGCGCAGCGCGTCGGGATCCTCGTTGGGTTCCAGCAGCAGGCTGCCGGCGTCGAGCTGTTCGTTGAAGCGTCGCACAAATTCTTCGGCTGCCGAACGCTGCTCGGCGACCACCAGCACGCGCTTGCCCTGCGCTGCGAGCAGACCGGCGGCGTTCAGTGCGGTCTGCGTGGCGCCGGTTCCGGAGGCGGCGTTGATGCTCACCGATTCGCCGGCGGCGATGTAGTCGAGCATCCTTGCCTGGGACTCATCGGCGTCCAGCAGGTAGAGCTCATCTGCCGGGTCGCGTTCGTCGCTGTTTTTGGCCAGTACGCTGGTGCCGGTGTGCACCTTGCGGGTGGAGGTGATGGTGGGAGCCGCGGCCGGCGGGGTGCGCCGTGGTTTGGAGGAGTCCTTGATCAGGCTGGCGACCCGGCGCAGGCGCGATCCGGCAGATTCCTCGGACTTCGCTTCCGGCTGCGTGTCTGCCGAAGGCTCTGGCGAAGTTTCTGTTTCCGTCTCGGCTGGGGCCTCGGGCTGGGCTTTTTCTGCGGCGGCTGGGGCGGCTGGGGCGGGATCGCTGGCGCGTTCCTCTGCACGGATCAGCGCCTCGATCACCGGGTGGGCCCCGGTGAGGATGGCCGGATCGGCCGGGTCAATCAAATCTGAGAAGGTGGAAACCAGCAGACGGTGTCCAACCACTACCCCGGGGACCTCGGAGACCTGCTGACGCAGGGCGTCCATGCCGCGCACCGGGTCAAAACGGGCAATCGAGTAGGCTGCGGCGTCTACCGCTTCCACGTCGACCTTGGTGTGGTGATCGGCCTCAAATTGGCGGACGAAGGCCGGGGAAATTTCGGCGCGGCCTACCAGCTGCACGTCGTAGTCGTCGTGGTCCAGGTGTTTGGACAGCGTGATCCGGCCAAGCATGATCGGTGCGGACACCGGTTCGCTCTTGCCCTCATGGACCGCGCGCCAATTGGCGACACCGGCGGCCAGGTAGCCCACGTCGATGCCGCGCTCGTCCCACAATTCGGTGGTCTTAGCGCTTAATGCCCGGGCGGTCCGCTTGGCGGTCGCAAACTGATCGGCATCGTGCAGCAAGGTAGACAGGCGGGTACGGCGACCCGCAAGAAACTGGGCCAACCCCGATGGATTTGCATGCGTGATGTCGATACTGTTCGACGTCGACGGAGCAAACCGCAAGGTGGTATCGGCGCCGGCGCTTTGGCCCAGGGATTTCACCCAGGCAGATACGCGCTCGGCAGCAGCATTTTGGCCACTAGTCACGACAGTTATTCCCTTCACTGAACCGACCATCACGGCGCGCGGAAAAGCTTGCACGCCTCATTTCAAAGGTAGTGCACCGGTGGGGCAGAATGCGCCCACGAAACACGTTTAAACCGGACAAGCGGAACCGTTCCGTTCTCGCGCACCTGGTGAAGGGTGGTTGAGCACGGGCGGTTCCGCTTGGGCCGCACGTTTTACACCGTGCCGGCTAGAACTGTGGGGTTACTCCCACTCGATGGTTCCAGGTGGCTTGGAGGTCACGTCGAGCACCACGCGGTTCACGCCGTCAACCTCGTTGGTGATGCGGTTGGAGATCTTGGAGAGCAGATCGTACGGCAAGCGTGACCAGTCTGCGGTCATCGCGTCCTCACTGGAGACCGGACGCAAAAACGATCGGGTGACCGTAGGTGCGGTGATCGCCCTGCACGCCTACCGAGCGGACGTCGGCCAGCAGTACCACCGGCATCTGCCAGACTTCGTCGTCCAAACCTGCGGCGGTCAGCTCGGCGCGGGCAATCGCGTCGGCCTTGCGCAGCAGGGTGAGGCGTTCCTCGTTGACCGCACCGATGATGCGGATGCCCAGACCTGGGCCGGGGAATGGCTGGCGTCCCACGATTTCCTCGGGCAGACCCAGCTCGCGGCCTACCGCGCGGACCTCGTCCTTGAACAGCGTGCGCAGCGGCTCCACCAGTTCAAAGTCCAGATCCTCTGGCAGCCCGCCGACGTTGTGGTGGCTCTTGATGTTGCTTGCGCCTTCGCCGCCGCCGGATTCGACAACGTCCGGGTACAAGGTGCCCTGCACCAGGAACTTGACCGGTTCCCCTGTGCCGGCTTCGGCCTTGAGGATTGCTACCTCGGCGGCCTCAAAGGCGCGGATGAACTCGCGGCCGATGATTTTACGCTTAGTTTCCGGATCGGTGACGCCGTCCAGTGCGGTGAGGAAGCGCTCGCGTTCGTCGGCGATGTAGAGCTTCGCGCCGGTGGCGGCGACAAAGTCCTTCTCCACCTGTTCCGCTTCGCCTTCGCGCAGCAGACCGTGGTTGACGAATACGCAGGTGAGGTTGTCGCCAATAGCGCGCTGCACCAGGGCAGCGGCTACCGCCGAGTCCACGCCGCCGGACAGGCCGCAGATGGCCTTGCCGTCGCCGACCTGGGTGCGGATGCGTTCGATCTGTTCCTCGGCAATGTTGCCGGCGGTCCAGTCTCCGGCCAAACCTGCACCGTTGTAGAGGAAGTTCTCCAGGATGTCCTGGCCGAACTCGCAGTGCTTAACTTCTGGGTGCCACTGCACACCGTAGAGGCGCTTGGCCTCATTAGCGAAGGCCGCCACCGGGGCGCCGGCGGTAGTCGCGAGCACCTCGAAGCCAGCGGGTGCCTTGGAGACCGAGTCGCCGTGGCTCATCCATACGTTCGGTGCTTTGCCGGCACCGGCGAGCAGGGATCGGGCTTCGCCGTTAAAACTGGTCTGGGTGGAACCGTATTCACGCAGGCCAGTCTCCGCGACGGTACCGCCCAGGGCGTTTGCCATGGCTTGGAAGCCGTAGCAAATTCCGAGGACCGGGATACCGGCTTCGAAGAGGTCAGCGCCTACGGAAGGCGCACCGTCGGCGTAAACGCTGGAGGGACCACCGGAGAGGATGATCGCTGCAGGGTTTTTGGCCAAGATGGCTTCGGTGGACAGGGTGTGCGGGACGATCTCCGAGTACACGCGGGCCTCACGTACGCGGCGAGCGATGAGCTGCGCGTATTGGGCCCCGTAGTCGACGACCAGAACCGGCTTATGTTCTGGGGTGAGGTCAGCAGTAGTCACGATCTCTAGTCTACTGGTTCAGCACGCCGTGAATGCGCAGTGCGCATGTCATCAGCGTCACCCGGGGGCCGGTGCGGCGGCGTTTTGATCGACCCGGGTACGGAAAATCCCCGCCGCAACGAGTGTGACGAGGATTTTGTGGCCCAATAAGTCGGGCTTTAGTAACGTTTGGCGGCCTTGGGGTGGGCGGCCAGCTCGGCGTCCACCTCGGCGTGCACCGTGCGCTCGGTGAAGAACGAGAGGAACGGGATGACCCCGCCCAGGGCAATGGTGATGAAGCGGCTAAATGGCCAGCGCATCAGTGACCAGAGGCGGAAGTCTGCGAAGAGGTACACCACGTACATCCAGCCGTGCACGATCAGGATCATCAGTGAGATGTTCACTCCCCCGCTGATGTCTGCGCGGTTCAGCAACGAAATGGCGTTGGCGGCGCCGGTGAGCAGTTCACCGCCGACGAAGAGCTCGAGCTTCCAGAAGTACTTCAGGACCATTTCGGCCACGAGCAGCAGCAGCATCACGCCGGTCGCGTAGGCAAACACCTTATAAAATTTTGCGGCCGAACGGATCTGCGCCGGGGTTCCACCAAATTTGCGGGGGCGGGGCGTGGGGGTGGTGCTGGACATCTGCTCGAAGTCCTTTCGACGTTGTGAGGGTTGTGGATTAGTTCTCGGGAAGCCGCTCGCGGGCCGCTGCCTGGGCGGCGGCGTCCTCGGCGATCTCGTCCATGCCGCGCTGGTAATCATCGCGCACCATCCGGTACCAGAGGAAGAAAGCGAAGCCGGCGAAGACTACCCATTCGATCCCGTAGAACACGTTCAGCCAGTTGATTTGCGCCTCTTGCGGCTGCGGGCCGACGTAGATCGACTCCAGACCCGGCTGAGTGACCGGTTGGCCGTCGGCGGTGAGCTCATGTGCGGTGACAAACCCGGTGTATAGCTTAAGGTCCCAGACGTTGGACAGCTGCGCGGAAGATAAGCTGGCCAGTGCCGGGTTGCGCAGGTCGTAGTTCAGCTCCGGGCCTTCGGGCGGCAGCAGGCGCCCGGTGATTTCGATCGTGCCCTTGGGTGCTGGGGATGGGGTGGTGGTTTCGGGCTGCCAGCCACGGACCACTGCCATTGCCGCGTCGTCCTTGGCGCCTTCGACGGCGAAGGCGGAGACGACCCAGCTGCCCAGGTTGTCATCGTCGACCCGGTCCTTGATCAGCACGTCGGTGCCCTCAATGAAGTGCCCGGAAAACTCGACGATTTGATCTGCCTTGCTGCCCAGCATCTCGATGCCCGGAGCGTAGTGCTCGGTCAGCGGGACCGGCACCTCGGTTTCATCGATCTTGACCACCGGCTCGGTGGTGGAGGAACCAAATTGCCAGCCCGAAAGGGCCACAAATCCGGTGGCAATCAGCAACGCACCGAGTAAGGCGGCGATCCATTTGGGTTTGAAAGCGGTTTTCAGCACACTCTAACGGTACTTCGATTGCTTGTAGAAGTTCCAATGCGCAGGGGGTGAGATTGACCTACTTCACCTGGGGAGGCGCCTGGGGAACTTTCCGCTGAGCTTGATCGTTGAGACTAATTTGCCGGCGGTTTGAAGCTGGGGCGTTAAAGTACTCAAGCCCGCCGCGGCCCGTGGAGGGCAACGGCGGGCTTGAATGAAAATGCTTAGAAGCGGTCGGACTCGTATGGCGAGAGCACCACGTCCACGCGCTGGAATTCCTTCAGCGTGGAGTAGCCGGTGGTCGCCATCGAACGGCGCAGGGCGCCAACCAGATTGGAGGTGCCATTGGTCTCGTGCGACGGGCCGTAGAGCACATGCTCCAGGGAACCGACGGTACCGATCTGCGCGCGGTCGCCTCGTGGGCTGACCTCGTGCACGGCTTCCATGCCCCAGTGGTACCCGGCGCCCGGTGCTTCTTCGGCGCGGGCCAGTGCGGTACCGAGCATCACTGCGTCGGCTCCCATGGCGATGGCCTTAACGATATCTCCGGAGTTGCCCATGCCGCCATCGGCGATGACGTGCACGTAACGGCCACCGGTTTCTTCGATGTAGTCGCGGCGGGCCGCTGCCACGTCGGCAATGGCGGTAGCCATCGGTGCGTGAATGCCCAAGGTGCGGCGGGTGGTGGAGGACGCGCCGCCGCCAAAACCGACAAGTACGCCGGCCGCGCCGGTACGCATCAGGTGCATTGCCGGGGTGTAGCCGGCCGCTCCGCCGACGATGACGGGAACATCGAGCTCATAAATGAACTGCTTGAGGTTCAGTGGTTCGGTGTTCTGCGAGACGTGCTCGGCCGAGACGGTGGTGCCGCGGATGACAAAGATGTCAACGCCGGCATCGATCACCGCCTGCGAGTATTCCTTGGTGCGCTGCGGGGTCAGGGAGCCTGCCACCACCACGCCGGACTCGCGGATTTCTGCCAAGCGGGTGCCGATCAGCTCAGGCTGGATCGGCGCGGAATATAGTTCCTGCAGCTTCGCGGTGATCTTTGAATCGTTGCGGGTGCTCGCTTCGGATCGCAGTCCGGCTATTTCAGCCAGTACCGGTTCCGGGTTTTCGTAGCGGGTCCACAGTCCTTCAAGGTTCAGCACGCCTAAGCCGCCGAGCTTGCCCAGGGCGATTGCGGTGGCCGGGGAGGTCACCGAATCCATGGGTGCGCCCAAGATGGGGGTTTCAAACGCGAACGCGTCGATCTGCCAAGAGACCGATACGTCCTTGGGATCACGGGTTCGGCGATTCGGTACGATCGCTACGTCGTCCAGGGAATATGCCTTCGTGGCGCGCTTGCCACGGCCGATCTCAATCTCGTTACTCACCTAATAAGGTTACCAAGTTCCGTGGCGATTCCCGCTTCGGCGAACGCGCAACGCCCCGCACCACTGCGGGCACGGGGCGTAATATGGCTGATTTACGGTGAGCAAGTTCACCGCAAGTTACCCAATATGGCGCATCAAACCGCGTTTAGCGCTCGGTTTTGCCGGCCTTCAGGCCGCTCAGCGTGCTGGCTAATGCGGTGGCGGCACGTTCCTCGGCGGCGGCGATCTTCTCCATTTGACCGGCCATGCGGGCAAAGAGCTCACTGCGCTTTTCTGGGTCAATCTCTGGATCGACCATTTCGCTCAGGTCGATCCAGTCCGCGGCGAGCTGCGCATAATCTGCGGCGTGCTCGGCCAGCGGTTCAAGTCCCGGGAACTGCTCGCACTCATCGAGGAAGTCTGCGTAGAGTCCGCGCAGGCCACCGAGTCCGCCAAAGCGGGTGTCGGTCATGAAGCCGTGCAGCTGCTCCAGTGCGGTGCTCAGACGCTGCGGATCGGCGAAGATCTGCGTCCAGCCCTTTTTGCTGCTGGTGTCGCGCAGGCTTTCAACCCAAGTGTGCATGCCGGCGATGCCGACGCGGTTAGCGAAGTGTTCCGGGATGCCCTTGAGCTCCAAGGTGCCAAGCAGGCGGCCGTTAGTTTCAGTGATGGCTTCCAGTACGTGGGCGCCGAGCGTGTCCAGGTTGGGCGAACGGCGCGAAGGGATCCAGGCCTGCCAGTTCTTTTCTTTTTTGCGCTTGGCACGGGCCACGGCCAGATCGTTCGGGCTGATCGGCATCAGCGCGCCGGAGCCGTCATCGATGAGCAGGTCATCTTCGTGTTCACCGACGATAGCGACGTCGATGGTGTCTGCCTCATCTACCTCGACGGCTTCGATCCATGGCAGTGCGCTGACCGCAACGCGTACGACGACCGCGCGGCCTGCGTCCAGTCCGGCATCGAGGTACTCGGTAGCGCTATCCGATGATCCGGTGGTGCGCTCGGTGACCTTGGCGCCGGCGCGGCGTAACAGGTTCTGTGTATATGGCTCTGGGTGCGCGCGGGTGACGAGAGTGACCGAGGTGGTCTGCTCGTATTCGAAGGTGAAAGCCATGAAGCCGATGCCGCCGGCAAGTCCTGCCAGCAGTGCTTCGCTTAGTGGTTCACCGGTGGCCGGATTGGTTACGCCAGCCTGGGTGAGGACTCGGTGCCAGAGGCCCGCGTCGTACTGCACAACCTCGGTCGGAGCCGGGTATTCGGGCAGCTCTTCTGCCGGGCTTGGCACGGGTGCAGGTTTTGGCTTTGGTTTGGGTTTGCCGTGCTTTTCAGCGTATCGCGCGTCTTTAGCCTCTTGGGCGTAGTTGCGTGCGGCGGCTGCGCGGGCCGCTCGGGGGCCTTCGGGCTTATCGGTCAGGATGTTCTTGCGCGCGGTCGTGTAGCTCTCGCCTGTTCGAGCCATGCGTTCACGGGCGAGCTTCTTCAGATTCGCGGGTTGTGCCAAGATCATGTCCTTCGTTGCCGGTGACGCGCACCGTTGCGTGGCGTCGTGCCTACATTCTACGTGGGGTGAGCTCGGTGTTTCTTCCGCACCGGTGCCGGCGGCTGGCTAAACTATGAGGGTCCCGACACATGCCGCCGGTGGCAACTGGTCAATTCTTCAAAACTACCCTCCAAGGATCGCGCCGATTTCTTCTTCCCGACTCCCCATTCGTGCCCTATGGGTTTTGCCTGCGCTGTATCTGCTCGGGCTGATCGGTGTTGCGCTCTGGCCGACGCCGGTGGATGCCTCGGCCAGGGGTGCTTTGGATAGCGTTTTGGCTTGGCTGCATGCGGTGGGCATGCCGAACTTTGTGGGCTATGACCTTGTGGAGTTCGGCGCGAATATCGTGCTTTTCATCCCGTTGGGGTTGTTGTTGGGCTTTGGGCTGCGACGTTTCTGGCTGGCCGTGGGGCTCGGCGTGCTCGCAACGTCGCTGATCGAAGCAAGCCAATGGTTATTTCTCCCGCAGCGTTTTGCGTCGGGCTTTGATATTCTCGCGAACTCGTTGGGCGGGCTGCTTGGCGCGCTTTGTTGGCTGCTCTGGACACGTAGTCGCCGTCAGGTTCGGGCCGGTGGGCAGGGCTCTGCCCCGATCGGGAATCAGTCCCAGTAAGTATTACGCCGCGGCAACTGCGCAGGGTCCAGATGCTTCGGCAAAATCACATGCGGCAACCCATCAACCACCACAAGCTTAATCCGGCCAGAATCAGCATCCATATGCGCACCCCGGCACAAACCACCCAAATTGATCAGCTTCGTCTCGCCGCCCAACC
>Ga0065705_10001784_pt1 | contig 98948 bp, 90 predicted proteins | sample SwibulcommuniRL2_FD_59092 | JGI IMG/M metagenome (GOLD analysis project Ga0065705, IMG submission 59092) | Bulk soil microbial communities from switchgrass field near Rose Lake, East Lansing, Michigan, USA - RL2 Bulk Soil v2 (version 2) | ecosystem: Environmental > Terrestrial > Soil >...
GCCAAACCACCTGGGATCAGGTGGCTTGGCGCCCGCCAAACAAACGAGAACTAGCTGCGCGTCACTTACGCGTCGCCGCCCGCGTTGCCGGAAGTTCCGGCATTCGGGTTGTTCAGGTCGTACTTTGCGTGAGCCTTCACCGCGGTATCGGCTGGGATCTCGCCGCGTTCTGCCAGCGAGGCCAGGGTCTTCACTACCAGGGTGTGCGAGTCGATCTTGAAGAATCGACGCGCCGCAGCACGGGTGTCCGAGAAGCCGAATCCGTCCGCGCCCAAGGTGTGGAATTCACCTGGCACGTAAGGGCGGATCTGCTCCGGCACCGCACGCATGTAGTCGGAGGTCGCGATGACCGGACCGGTGGTGGACTGCAGCTTGGAGGTCACAAACGGAACCGGGCGGTCCTTGGATGGATCAACGAGCACCTTGTCGTCGGCGAGCTGACCCTCGCGGGCCAATTCGTTCCAGGAGGTGACCGACCAGACATCGGCGGACACACCCCACTCCTCGGCCAGGATCTGCTGGGCCTCGATAGCCCACGCCAGCGCCACGCCGGAGGCGAGCAGCTGGGCGCGCGGCCCATCGGTGGTCGCTTCCTTCAGCAGGTAGATACCCTTGACGATGCCTTCAACGTCAACGTTTTCAGGCTCGGCAGGCTGGCTGATCGGCTCGTTGTACACGGTGATGTAGTACATCACGTTTGGATCCGGGTGCGTGCCGCCGTACATGCGGTCAAGGCCCGAGCGCATGATGTGCCCGATCTCGTAACCGTAGGCCGGGTCGTAGGCGACCACTGCCGGGTTGGTCGCCGCCAGCAACGGCGAGTGGCCGTCCGCGTGCTGCAGACCTTCGCCGGTCAGCGTGGTGCGTCCTGCGGTGGCGCCAATGATGAAGCCACGGGTCATCTGGTCCGCGGCGGCCCAGAACTGGTCACCGGTGCGCTGGAAACCGAACATCGAGTAGAACACGTAGATCGGGATCAGCGGTTCATCGTGCGTGGAGTAGCTGGTGCCGGCGGCGGTGAAGGCCGCTACGGCGCCGGCCTCGTTGATGCCCGGGTGGATCAGCTGGCCGGCAGGGGACTCCTTGTAAGCCAGCACCAGATCACGGTCTACCGACAGGTAATTCTGTCCGGCAGGGTTGTAGATCTTGGCGGTTGGGAAGAAGGAGTCCATACCGAAGGTGCGCGACTCATCGGGCACGATCGGCACGATGCGGTGGCCGAAGTCCTTGTCGCGCATCAGGTCCTTGAGCAGACGCACAAAGGCCATGGTGGTCGCTGCCTGCTGCTTGCCCGAACCGCGCTTGGCGAAGGCGTAGGCCTTGTCGCCTGGCAGGTGGATCTTGGAGCTGGTTTCCTTGCGGCGCGTTGGCACCGCTCCGCCCAGTTCGCTGCGGCGTTCCATCATGTACTTGTACTCCGCCGAGTCATTGCCCGGGCGGTAGTACGGCGGCAGGTATGGATCGGCTTCGAGCTGCTCGTCGCTGATCGGGATGCGCAGGTGATCGCGGAAGCCCTTGAGGTCCTCCAGGGTCAGCTTCTTCATCTGGTGGGTCGCGTTACGCGCCTCAAAGTGCGTGCCCAGGCCGTAGCCCTTGACCGTCTTGGCCAGGATGACCGTCGGCTTGCCCTTGAACTCGGTCGCTGCCTTATAGGCCGCGTAGACCTTGTGGTAGTCGTGGCCGCCGCGCTTCAGGTTCCAGATTTCGTCGTCGGTCATATCCGCGACGAGTTCCTTGGTTTCCGGACGCTGGCCGAAGAAGTGCTCGCGGACGAACGCGCCGGACTCGGCCTTGTAGGTCTGGTAGTCGCCATCCGGGGTCTGGTTCATGACGTCGACCAGGGCGCCGTTTGGATCTTCTTCGAGCAGGGCATCCCACTCGCGGCCCCAAACCACCTTGATGACGTTCCAGCCCGCTCCGCGGAAGAATGCCTCAAGTTCCTGCATGATCTTGCCGTTACCGCGCACCGGTCCGTCCAGGCGCTGCAGGTTGCAGTTGATCACGAAGGTCAGGTTGTCCAGCTTTTCGTTGGCAGCAAGCTGCAAGAAGCCGCGCGACTCTGGCTCGTCCATTTCGCCGTCGCCCAGGTAGGCCCAGACGTGCTGGTCACTGGTGTCCTTGATGCCGCGGTTGTGGATGTAGCGGTTCAGCTGTGCCTGGTAGATGGCGTTTGCCGGGCCGATACCCATGGACACGGTCGGGAACTGCCAGAAGTCCGGCATCGAACGTGGGTGCGGGTAGGAAGGCAGTGCGTGGCCTTCCTGGGACTTCTCCTGGCGGAAGCCGTCCATATCTTCTTCGCTCAAGCGTCCTTCGAGGAAGGCGCGGGCGTACATGCCTGGGGATGCGTGGCCCTGGAAGAAGACCTGATCGCCGCCGCCCGGGTGGTCCTTGCCGCGGAAGAAGTGGTTGAAGCCCACCTCGTACAAGGTGGCTGCGCCTGCGTAGGTGGAGATGTGTCCGCCGACGCCGACGCCTGGGCGCTGGCCGCGGTGCACCATGATGGCTGCGTTCCAGCGCATGTACGCGCGGAAACGGCGTTCTACGGACTCATCGCCCGGGAATTCTGGTTCCTGATCCACCGGAATCGTGTTCACGTAGTCGGTGGTGGTCACCATCGGGACGCCAACGGACTTGGCGCCGGCACGCTGCAGCAGCGAGCGGATGATGAACTGAGCACGTTCGGTGCCCTGGGATTCGACCAGTGAGTCGAATGAGTCCAGCCATTCCTGAGTTTCCTCAGGATCCCGATCTGAAAGCTGGTAAGTCAAACCACTACGGATCTGGGAGATGTGTTCCTCTACAGCCACGGAAGCTCCTTGATTGAATTGCGGCTCCGGCACGTTGGTCTGAGTTTCGGACCGTGTGACGGGTTGGGACTACGAGAGCTGTGCGCTTGAGTGACGTGTGCATCTCGTTTCAACCCATACTCTAGTTCTTATAGAGATGTGAAAAGTACAGTTTTTAGACTCAAAAAGCCCTTAAATCTGACTTATAGAGTGACATATGCAACTCGGTACAGGAGCTAGGTGCATAATGCTCATGTAAGGATGACGTGAGTCACGTGTTCTCGCGATAGAATTACCGGCGTGTTACGTCCTTAGCGCTTGAATGGGAAGACAAAAGAGTGTTTTGTTGTTAGTAACGCTTTGTAACAGCAGGAGGAATGAAGTGAGCGACGCCGTATCGGCAAACCTGGAACCCGCTAAGAACTTGGGTTTCAAAGATGAAGACCTTATTCAGGAACTGGGCTATGACGAAGACGTGGACTTCGGTCTTCGTGATGCTATCGAGGACCTGATCGGTTCAGATTTGCTCACCGAAGAAGACCACGACGTAGTCGACGCAGTCATTTTCTGGTGGCGCGACGGCGACGGTGACTTAGTCGACGCTCTGATGGATTCATTGGAATGCCTTGATGAAGGTGGCATTGTCTGGCTGCTTACCCCTAAACAGGGTCGTAGCGGACACGTGTCCCCAACCCAGATTCAACAGGATGCTCCCACCGCGGGGCTTCATGTCACTACAACTGAGGGTGTCTCAGAGGATTGGTCCGCCATCCGTCTAGCACCACGCAAGAAGAACTAATGATCGAAACAGGTTCACGCCTGTTCGATTTCTCGCTGGAAAACCAGTACGGCGAAACGATCACCAGCACCCAGCTCGCTTCGGGCAGGGTGCTGGTGGTTTTTTACCCCTGGGCATTTTCCCGCGTCTGCGGATCTGAACTGGCGCAAATTCAAGAACACCACCAGGAATTTCTCGACGCGGCCGTCCGGGTGGTGGCGATCTCCGTGGACCATAAGTTCACGCTGCGCAGCTACGCCGAGCAGCTTGGCATCGAGTTCGAACTCCTCGCCGACTTCTGGCCGCATGGTGCGGTCGCCAGGGCGGCTGGCGCATTTGATGAGGCTAAGGGAGTGGCTGCACGCCACTCGCTGTATCTGATCGACGGGGTGGTGCGCCACATTTTTAGTAGTCCAATGACCGAGCCGCGCAGCCTGAGAGCGTACCAAGAGGTCATAACAAGCTTGAAGTGACGCAGCTCTCCTGGTGCATTCGGTTCTCGATTTGCGTGCAGAGGAAATAACCGGTAAATTTATCTCTCGTTGGCTTGGAGAAATGCAAGACAGTATAAAGGTTTGGGCCTTTAGCTCAGCTGGTAGAGCGTCACGTTTACACCGTGAATGTCATCGGTTCGATCCCGGTAGGGCCCACCAAGCAAAACCCGCTTCACCCCATCTTTTCGATGAGGAGAAGCGGGTTTTTTGTTGTGCGCTGAGCGACGCTAAGCCAAAAGGTATTCACCCTCTCAGTGGTGCGCCTCGCAGGTCTAGCTCAGACGCCCAAAAACCGGGGGAGCGTCACAAGGTTCAGTGGAATAGGTTCCCCTTCGGCTTCGTTGTTCTTAAAGAGCGTCAGTATTTTTCTGCAGGGTAGATTCTGCAAAACTGCAAACCTAAGGAAACGATTTGCCTGTCCCGTTGAGCATTCTTGATCTTGTCTCTATCTCTGAAGGCTCCACCGCGCGCGAGGGGATTGCCGCGTCGATGAAAGCCGCCCAGCTGGCGGATGAGCTCGGCTACCATCGGCTATGGTTTGCCGAACACCACAACACGGCAAACTTAGCCTCCAGCGCCACGGCGTTGCTCATTTCACAGGCCGCCTCGGTCACCGAGCGGATCCGGGTGGGTTCAGGTGGGGTGATGCTGCCGAACCACGCTCCGCTGATGGTCGCCGAGCAGTACGGCACCTTAGCTAACATGCATGGTGATCGGATTGACTTGGGCCTTGGCCGCGCGCCAGGAACAGACGGTATGACCGCGCAGGCGCTGAATCGTTCATCAGCCGAGCCGCAAGAATTTGCGCGAAGCATTTATGACTTGCAGGGCTGGTTCGGGCAAAGCGGCACGGCGCACAGCATGCCGATTGTCTCGGCCGTCTCAGCAGGTATGAACGTGCCGATTTGGGTGCTTGGCTCTACGGTTAATGGTGCCTCTATTGCCGGTCAGTTGGGGCTGCCGTTTTCGATTGCCTCACACTTCGCCCCGGAGCAGATCGATCACGCGCTGAAGGTTTACCGCGACGCATTCAACCCCGAAGCGGTGACGGCGCAGATCGATAAGCCCTACGTGATGGCAGGCATCAACGTGATGGTGGCGGACAGCGACGAGGAAGCTGCACGGGAATTCACGGTGATCGAGCAGATGTTCCAAGATGTGCTGCGCGGAAAATCGCGCAAGCTGCAGCCTCCGGTAGACCCAGAAGTGCTGGCCGGCCAGGGCTACACGGGTAACCCGATGCTGAAGATCAAGGCCGTCGGTGGTGCGTCGAAGGTCAAGGCCGAGCTGGATGCATTTGTGCAGCGAACCGGTGCGGATGAACTGATTACGACGACCTACGCCTTCGATTCCTCCGTGCGCGAGCACTCGCTGAAACTTTTAGCGCAGCTTTGGTTCTAAAACTTTCACGCAATAGTGCATCCGCCGCGGGCAAAGATCGAATCGCTCCGCGGGAGATGCACGTCACTGCATTCTGATTTGCGCCGATGCGCTTTCACCAGTAAAGTTATTCCCTGTTGGCAAGAAGTTATTACTTCGGCTAACGATGGTAAGGGCCTTTAGCTCAGCTGGTAGAGCGTCACGTTTACACCGTGAATGTCATCGGTTCGATCCCGGTAGGGCCCACCAAGCAAAACCCGCTTCACCTCATCTTTTTGATGAGGGGAAGCGGGTTTTTTGTTGTGTCCAAGATGCACTGGCCGAGTACTGGCGATAAGCTCCCGCGCGGGCGTTCGACGCACTTGTGGCATGGGTGAGCGCAGTAAGGATATGCGCGCTGCAGGAAGCGTGACCGCTTTATTGTGTCGGCCCGGTCTTGCACTCAGGGACTTGATGGCGTTCTTTGGAGTCGGCGACATCGCCGGGTTGCAGCGTCAAGGATAGCCCCTGCGGACCTTTCGGGAGTACACCGCCCATCAGGTTCGACCGGAAGCGATTCGAACTTGGCTGAGAATGATCGACCTGGAAATCGGAGCCAGCGATCCGCTCTAGACGGCCTATTATGTGGAGGAACTGCGAAATCTGATCCCGGAACTTCGAGAACTCTCACGCATTCCTGGCGCATCATTTCAAAAAACACTAATTCAGAGGCTGGCAAAGGTTGGTGTCCGCCTGCTGTGTGTCCCAGAAATTCCCGAAACCCGCGCCCATGGGTGCACTCAGTGGTATCACGGTGCGCCGGTGATCACGCTCTCCCTGCGTGGTGAGGACGACGGAAAGTTATAGTTTACGTTCTTCCATGAACTTGGCCATGTGCTCTTGCATCCCAATCACGGTCTGATGCTCCAGGCCGAGGAGGGGGTGCTTAGTCCCCCCTGAAATTGACGCGAACGAATTCGCAGCGCCGACTCTGATTCCATCCGATTTTCAAGGCCGCTTGAAGGATCTTCGCTATGGCCACGGTGTTGTAGCTTTTGCGCAGAATGCGGGCATCGTCGTTGGGCAGCTGCACTATCTAGGGCTCTGGCCACACAACCGCGGGCACAGGCTTTTAAAGGCTTTAACTTCCCCGCAGGCTAACTTCCAGATTTACTGCGCCTGGATCTAAATGCCTTCTAAGTTGCTTCGCCTCGATTGCATGGGAAACTGAAGTTATGACTGCTCCCGAAGAAAACGTATGGATCGCCGCCACTCGAGCGAATCCCGAACACTCGCAGAACTTTGCCCAGCGCTGGAGGACCTTCGCGCAGGAAGGGCGCGATATTTTTGGCGAGGCGCGAACCATCGATGCAATGGCAGAGCGCAGCAGTCGAATCCTTGACGCCGGATGCGGTACCGGTCGAATCGGCGGCTGGCTGGCGCAGCGCGGGCATCAGGTCGTAGGCATCGACCTGGATGAGCACCTGATCGATGTGGCCCGCGAGGATTACCCGCAGGCGCGTTGGGAGGTTGGCAATCTAGCTGACTTCACGCTCACCGATGACTCTTCGGCCGCACTTGAGTTCGACGTGATCGTCTCGGCCGGAAATGTACTCACCTTTTTATCCCAATCCGAGCGGCTGCCTGCCTTAGTGAAACTGCGCGAGCATTTGGCAGCCGAGGGACGCCTGGTGGTGGGCTTCGGTGCGGGACGCGACTACGAATTCGAAGACTTTGAAGCCGATGCAGCAGCTGCCGGCCTCGAACTGCAGCAGCGCTTCTCCACCTGGCAGTTCCACCTTCCGGCTGATGACTTCCTGGTGGCGGTACTCGGCCGCGCCGGCTAAGCGCGGACGAGGCTCACGCCTTGGTGCGCAGCCGCCACAGTGAGGTGACTTCCCGCGAGCGTGCTGCATGAAGGATGTCAGAATCATCGGTGGCGCGCCCATGGGTTGGCTGGGTGTCAATCCTGTCGACCACTTCTAGACCCGCGTCGTCGATGGCATCAAGGAGCAGTTGGCGGCTGCGCAGGCCCAATAGCTCGGCCAGGTCAGAAATGATCAGCCAGCCTTCGCCGTCCTGCGTCAGATGCTCGGGCAATCCGCGCAGAAACTGCAAAAGCATCTTGCTTCCCGGATCGTACACTGCAGCATCGAGTGTGGTCGGCGCGCTTCCGGGCAACCAGGGCGGATTGCAGATCACCAGAGGCGCGCGGCCTGCAGGGAACATGCTGGTCAGTTCGGCGCGGGCGGAATCCTCGATGGCCAGGCGCGCGAAGTTGTCGTTTGCGCAATCCACCGCGCGCTGATGGATGTCGGTGCCGATCACGGACTTCACTCCGCGGGATACCAAAATCGCCGCGAGGACTCCGGTGCCGGTGCCGATGTCAAAGGCCAGCTCGGCGCAGTTCAGCGGCGCCTTGGCAACCAGATCAACATACTCATGCCGGGTGGGCAAGAATGTGCCGTAGCCGGGGTGGATCTTCTGGCCTAGTGCCGGCACGTCGACGCCGTTGATGTACCACTGGTAGGCGCTGAGCACGCCGGTGAGTTCCTGGAGGCTGACCACTGCGCTGGGTGTAGTGGACGCGACCTGTTGCGGATAACCAAATGCCACTGCAGGGCCAACGCGCGGTGCCCGGGGCAGTTCCAGCGCGGCCTCGCCGTCGGCGGTGTCACAATTCAGTGGAACTAAGATCAGCGACATCATCCGCGAGCGTTGAGCTCGCCCCTGGCGGATGGCATAGAACTTTTCCGCGTCGGATTGAGGTTTGCGCGAAGACTTGCCGCTGGCCGCCTTAGATAACCGGCGATCGATGGCCGAGAGCATCTGCTTGGCATTGTGGAAGTCGCCCAACCAGAGCATGGCGGTGCCGCGCGCCGCGTTGCGCATGGCGGCATCTGCGGTGAGCCGGTCATCCACGACCACCACATTTTTAGGTGCTCGGCGCGCATTGGCCGACCACCAGGTCGCGGAAGTGCGAGTTCCCTGGTGTTCCCAGCTCAGGGTTTGGCCGGCAATGATGGGGGAGTGCTCGATGGCGGTGTACCTCGTTGAGTCGTGGCGCTCACCCAATGATTGACCGCGCGCGAGCGATGGTGCTGCGAAGTCCGGTAAAGACAATGATACGGAGTTTTCCGCCAGCGCTGGTGCAGTACCAGCGCTCTAGCGCGTATAACCTTCGAGTGCTATCTTTAACTTTGTAACGCAAAGTACTTTTCATCACGAATAACTTTGTGGCTCTACCGAGTCGCCCGATGAAGGAGAGAGCAGGCAATGAGCAACGAGAACACATCAGAAACAGATCCGGCGCGGATCTTGGATGGCATCGAGGCGGATGCGCGTCAAACACGTCAGGCCATGAGTCCGAACCAGCTGCTGCTCTTTTCGCTCTGGGGCGGCGCCTGGGTCATCGCGTTCATCGCGGTCTTCTTCACCTTTGCTCCGCTTGCCTCTCCGTTGCTGCCAAGATTTCTCGGCGTCGGCATCGGGATACTCGCTTTTGTGCTGGCCATCGTGATTTCCGCGGTGCACTCGGCCAAACGTGGCTCCGGAACGAACGGGCCATCGATGGTGGAAGGTGCCATCTACGGTAATTCCTTCACGCTGGGAATCATTTTCGCCGGTTTGCTCGGCTGGCGGCTGCACGCAGCGGGCCTGGATTCCATGGGACTGCTGACCTTCGCGCTAGGTGCACTGTGTTTAGTGGTGGGCGTGCTGGTGATCTCCGGGTCGCTGATCTTCAATGATCGAACACAGCTGATTTTTGGGGTCTGGATCATGGCCATTGGACTGCTTTCACTGGCGGTGCCGGCGCCCTATAACTTGCTAGCCGGTGCGGTGGGAGGACTGGGGTTGATAGTTCTCGGGTTGCTGCACGGACTGAAGCCAGCATTGGTCGCAGGTGAGGTGGTTGAACGTGGGCATGCGCGAGCTTGATCCGGTCATACATGCACAGGCTCGCCTGCGCACCGTCACGGTACTCGACACACTTCGGGTTGGCGACCGAATTTCATTTCCCAAACTCCAGGGGCTGCTCGCGATGACCTCGGGAAATCTGGCCACACATCTGCGCAAACTTGAAGACAGCCAGTATGTGGCCGTGGAGAAAATTTTGGAGGGACGCAACCCGGTGACCTATGTGTGCCTGACGGCCGTGGGGCGGGCGGCGTTTGAAAACTACAAATCCGCGCTGCGCGAACTGCTTGACCCGGCACGCTCAAAGGCGAAATCTTAGCGCACCTTAGCAGGATTGCAAGACCTGGAATACGAGGTCAGGAAAACGTAAGCTGGTGTCCAGCTAGCTCCAAAAATTGGCAGGTAGCGTCGGTTAGGTAAGTTGTTCGATCAAGCGACAGGAGATCATCTAATGGGTTTGGGCGATAAGTTCAAGAACAAGGCTCAGGAAGCAAGCGGCAAGGTCAAGGAGACCGTCGGCGATGCGACCAACAATGAGAGCCTGCAGGCCGAAGGCGTCAAGGATCAGGCAGCAGCCAAGGCCAAGCAGGCCGGCGAAGCAGTCAAGGACGCAGCTAAAGACGTTCGCGACGATCTGAACAAGTAAAAGTTTTCCATCCAAAGGCACCTACCAGATTCGGTGGGTGCCTTTGGTGTGTGCGGACGTGGGTGCTTAGCGGGACGAAGCCACGTGGTGCAACGCCCGGATCACCGGCAGTGAACTGTCTTCCTCCGCTTCCAGCTGCTTCGCAAGATGTGCAGCGCGCACCGCGTATATGTCGGTGGACAGCGTCTGATCGATGGCGGCGAGCAGTCGCTCGACGCTCAGCTCTTTGTATTTGATCGGCTCAACGCCTGCGCCGAGGGCATGCACGCGAGCGGCCCAGAACGGTTGATCGGTGAAGATCGGCACGCCAATCGTTGGTACTCCGGCGCGTAGTCCGGCCGCGGTGGTGCCTGCCCCGGCGTGATGAATCACGGCGGCCATCTGCGGAAATAGCCACCGGTGGTCGGTGTTCCCGATGCCCAGGATATTCGGCTCGTTAATTCCGGGGGCGCCTTGGAGGATGAATCGCCGGCCGCTTCGGGCAGCTACCTCGTGCATGAAGTCTGCATCCAGCGCCTCGGTGCTGCCAAACCCAAGGTAAACCGGTGGCGGACCAGCGGCGAGAAAGTCGAGAAGCTCGGTGGGAGCAGTCCAATCGTTACTGTCCTGCGGCCACCAGTAGCCGCAGGTGCTCATGCCCGCGCGCCAGTCCTTTGGCCGCGGAACTATCAACGGGCTGAAGCCGTGCAGGATCGGGGCGTCTTTGCGCCTGCGCTGCCGTTCCGAGGCGGACCTGCTTCGTGGCGGCAAGCCAAGCTCCGCACGAAGACGGGCCACTGGCGGATCATAAGGGGCTTTGCTGGCACTAATGAGTGACCCAAGGAGCTTGTTGCCCACTGCTCCAAAATTGCGCGTGGTGCCTAAAACCATGGGCGCGTAGGCGCTGCTTGGTTCGGATGGCTGAAGATGAGCTCCGATGGCTGGAATCTGGAGGGCCTCGGCGATGTCGTAGGCAAAGGGTGCCACCGAATTGGCCATGATCACCTCGGCCCCGTGCGCGGCGGCTTGCAGCGTCCCGGTGGCAGCGGACTGGAAATAGCTCCGTAATTGACGCATATACCAGCGCAATTCTTTGGCGCCGGCTTTCTGCCCCGGTGCTGCGGGGTTCACCAGTTCAGTCATTGAACCGGGCAGTTCGTGGAAGTCGGCGCCAGCGCTGGTGACAAGTGGCGCGTATTCCGCGTTGGCCGCGATCGACACCTCAAAGCCTTGGGTGCCCAGCTTGGCGGCGAGTCCCGCCATGGGCGCGACGTCGCCACGAGTTCCAGGGGTGACCATGAGTACACGCATTTTCTCTCCAGCCTAATAATAGCGATCACTGTTCGCAATTAAGTATATAGTCTAATGGTGGCAGTAGAACACCACCGAAGACGGCAGGAGAAATCTAGGGTGCCGAAGCAACAAAAGCACGAAGCCGGTACAAATTCAGACCGCAGTGCCAGGGGTCCCAAACCTGCGCACTCGCGCGAAAAGATTGCCCGGGTGGCCGTTGAGCTGGCGGACGAACGCGGTCTGGGCGCGGTGTCCATCAGAGCCGTCGCCCAGCAAATCGGCGCGGGGGCCGCCTCCCTGTACCGATATGTTGATTCTTCGGACCAGTTACTTGATTTGATGGTCGATAGGGTCAGCGGCGAATACGTCTTCGACGAGTTGACCGGCAGCCCGGAAGAACAGCTGCTCACCCTCGCCGCCCAGGGACGAGCGATGATGCACGCCCACCGCTGGCTGGCGCCGCTGGTGCAGAGCGCACGCGTACCGGGACCTCATACTCTGCGCTATTTAGAGTCCGCGCTGAACGCACTGGCGGGCACCGCATTATCTGGAACGCAAAAACTTCAAACGATCGCCATGCTCACCGCGATCACCTCGGCCTTCGTGATCAACGAACTGAGCCAGCAAGATGCGCAGCCGCGCGGTGTCACCGAAGTTCAGCAGGCGCTGGCCAGCGGGCAGTACCCTTTGCTTACCGCCGCTTTCCTCCAGGGAGCTGCCACGCTGGATCAAGACGAAGTGTTTGGCTCACTGATCGGGAATTACCTGCGCGGCGCAGGAGTCTTCGAAGCGTAATCTTGGCGCTGTATTGTCTTGCTGAGAAATCTTCTTTACGGTGGTGACTTGGTGTGAAACGATGAATCCAACACTAGCTTTACCGACGATACGGGAGTTCATCATGGCTGTACCAGCCGAAACGACGATGGCCGAGATCAACGAACTGATCAGCCTCGATACCACCAGCCGCGACAGTAACCTGCCGCTGATTGAGCTGGTGGTGGCCAAGCTGGATGCAGCGGGAATCAGCTCGAAGCTGATCCACAACGATGACGGCTCCAAGGCGAACCTGCTGGCCACCATCCCGGCCAGTGACGGCACGCGCACCGGCGGCATCGTGCTCTCCGGGCACACCGACGTGGTCCCGGTAGATGGACAGAACTGGTCCAGCGAGCCATTCAGCACGCAGATCCGCGACGGCAAACTTTACGGACGCGGCAGCTGCGATATGAAGGGTTTTATCGGGGTAATCCTGGCCAAACTGCCGGAAATCACCGCAGCGAAACTCACCGAACCAATCCACCTGGCCCTGTCCTATGACGAAGAAGTCGGATGCGTGGGAGCGGTAAGCCTGGTGGAGGAAATCGCCAACCAGCGGCTGGCTCCACGCGGCGCGGTTATCGGCGAGCCCAGCAGTATGCGTGCGATTCGCGGGCACAAGTCCATGAACGTTTTCCAGGTGACCTTCAACGGCGTTGCCGCCCACTCCTCACTGCCACGCGAGGGGCTGAATGCGATCTCCTACGCGCTGCGCTTTGCCAACTACGTGGAAGAAATTTCGGCCCAGCTGCGCACCGACGGACCGAGCGATGACGCGTTTATCGAGCCAACCACCACCATGAACGTCAACCGCTTTGACGGCGGAATCGCGGTGAACACCATCCCTTCCAAGGCCGTGGTGCACTTTGAATTCCGTTCGCTGGCAGTAGTGGACCGGGCCGCGCTGATTGCGCAGTTCCGTGACTATGCCGCGCAGCTTGACGCAGAAATGAAGCAGCTGAACTCTGCCGGCTCCGTGCACTTCGAACAGATTGCAGGCGCCCCGGGGCTGGACACCGACCGCGGAGAAGAAATCGTCGCGTTGGCCGCCGCCTGCGGTGCGATCGCCACAGATGAAAAGGTCACCTATGGCACCGAAGCAGGACTGTTCGCCGCCGCCGGAATCCCGTCGGTAGTGTGCGGACCTGGCGACATTGCTCAGGCGCACGCACCGGATGAATTCATCGAACTATCGCAGATTGTTGATTGCGAGAACTTCATCCTGCGCCTGGTGCAGGAGCTCTCGGCATGAGCACCGCCACGCCGCAGGCGACCCCGCAGCAACTAGCGATTGCCCGCAAGGCGGTGATCTCTTCCTCCATCGGCGCTGCCCTGGAATGGTTCGACATCATCGTCTACGCCACCTTCGCTACGACTATCGCAAAACTGTTCTACCCCGAATCCAATGGATCCTTCGCGCTGATCCTGACCTTTGCGACCTTCGCAATTTCCTACCTGATCCGACCACTGGGCGGAATGATCTTGGGCAGTTACGCAGATCGTCAGGGACGCAAGAAGGCGCTGACTCTGACTTTGATGCTGATGATGCTCGGCACGCTCATCATGGCCGTCGCGCCAACCTACGCGATGGTTGGCGTCTGGGGTGCGCTGATCATCTTGCTCTCGCGTCTCATTCAAGGATTCTCCGCCGGCGGCGAGTTTGGCACGGCCACCGCGTTCCTGATCGAAAGCGCCCCGCATAAGAAGGCGTTTTACGCCTCGTGGCAGGTGGCCGCGCAGGGTGTGTCGATGCTGCTGGCCTCCGGCTTCGGTTATGTGCTGACCACGCAGCTGTCCCAAGAAGCGTTGGAAAGTTGGGGCTGGCGTGTGCCGTTCTTTGTCGGTCTGCTGATCGGGCCGGTGGGACTCTACATTCGTGCGCGGCTCGAAGAGACCGAAGAGTTCATTACCACCAAGAAGAGCAAGTCGCCACTGGGTGAACTGTTTAGCCAGCACTACGGACGGCTATTGGCCGGTTCCGCGGCCGTCGGTGTGGCAACAATTTCTGTTTACATGATCTTGTACATGCCGACCTTTGCGGTGAAAAACCTCGATATTCCGGCCGATGCCGCCTTCCTTGGCGGAGTAGTAGCCGGTGTGATCACGTTGGTGACCGTCCCGATGATCGGCCATCTGGCGGACCGGGTGGGCCCTGCCAAGGTGATGACCTGGGCGGCGGTCGGTGCCTTGGTCCTGGCGTGGCCGCTGTTCAAGCTGATGACCAGCAATCCGAGTATCCCGGTGATGGTATTGGTGATCGCATTACTTGGTGTGATCATGTCCTTCTACTTCGGACCACTGCCGGCACTGATTTCCGCGCTCTTCCCAGCGGCTATTCGTGGGTCGGGGATCTCGGTCACTTATAACGTGGGCGTGACGCTGCTTGGCGGTATCGCACCACTGGTATTGACCTGGTTGCTGAGCATTACCGGTTCGTTGGAAACTCCGAGCCTGTACTACATGGCTATCGCGGTCATCTCCTTGGTCGGCCTGGCGTTTATTCGCCTGCGCTACAAGCTGCGCTAAAAACCGCAACAACGACAGTGGCTTCGATCCGAGAGATCGAAGCCACTGTCTTTTATACCGTCTACCGGACTACCAGCAACACTGCGATCCAGTGGCAGCCGAAGGCCAGAACCGTGCAGACGTGGAAAAGTTCGTGGAATCCGAAAACCGCCGGGACCGGATTGGGACGTTTGGCTGCGTAGAACACCGCGCCGATCGAGTAGAACAGCCCGCCGCCTAAGACCAGCAGCAGGACCGCGGGGCTGGCTGCCCAGTAGGAGGGGAGGTCCATCGCCGCGCCCCAGCCAAGCAGGATGTACAGGACCACGGAGAACCAGCGTGGAGCCGCTGGCCAGAAGGTTTTGACGAGGATCCCGAGTATTGCTCCGGCCCAGATGATCGACAAGGTTAGGGTCGCCTGGGAACGGTCAAGGATTTGCACCGCAATGGGCGTGTAGGTGCCGGCGATCAGCAAGAAGATATTTGCGTGATCAGCACGGCGGAACCACGCGGTGGTCTGCGGTGACCAGTTTCCACGGTGATACATCGCCGAGGTGGCGAAGAGCGTAATGGAGGTCAATGCGAATACCGCGGCGGACCACTCGGCGGCCTGCCCCTGCGCCAAGACCACAATCAGGAGCCCCAGGATAATCACCAACGGGCTGACCCAGGCATGAATCATTCCACGCCACAGCGTACGTTCGGTTCCCGGAGTTGGCTGCCACCGGGAGCGAGATTTTATCGTCTTGGTGGCGTCGGAGGCGGTGTTTGTCATGTGCTTCCTTAGAGCTGGCCAAAATGTCTACTGGCTCAAATCTTACTGGAGCCAGTGAAACACCATGGTGAACTTTCATCCTGCACTCAGGTGGCCTGAATGTCGTTAGTTACGGGGCCTCAGGCTGCATGCCGCGAGGTTTCAGATTTTGGGGGAGAGTCGGGGTAAGCTCCTATTTGGTTGAAGATCGCATGATAATTCGGTGCTTCACCATCATCATTCATTCGCATCACTTGGGGAGTATTATGCTGCGCCGTGTTTTGGCTATGTTCGCGATTGGTGCATTGGCACTCACCGGCTGTGCAAATGCTGCTGAAAGGGAGCAGTCAACTGCCCAGTTCAGCCAAAGCTATGTCCTGCTTGAGCAATCCTTCATGGCTGATTTGGCTTCAACGGGCACTAAGGCGGTCAAGCCGGGCGCCAAACTCACCGGACCGAAAGCAATGACCGTGCTCAACTCGTTGCCGGTTAAAGGCAAGGCTCCGGCGACCGGATATAACCGAAATAAGAAGTTCGGTAACGGGTGGAAAGACTTTGACAAGGATAAGTGCGACGAACGTCAAGATGCGTTGTCACGCGATATGTCCAAGGTGAAGTTCAAAGACCGCAAGAAGTGCACCGTGCGCTCCGGAACCTTGCAGGATAGCTACACCGGTAAGCGCATTAACTGGAAAGTGAATTCTGGCTCGGTTGATATCGACCACGTGGTTGCGCTGAAAAACGCTTGGATCTCTGGCGGTCAGAAACTCTCTCAGGCACAACGTCAGGCCTTAGCTAACGACCCGCTGAATTTGATGGCCTCCTCGGCTTCTGCGAATCGACAGAAGGGTGCTAAAAACACCGCCGAGTGGCTGCCGAAGAATAAGGCTTTCCGCTGCCAGTACGTGGCTACTCAGGTGAGCGTCAAGAAGAAGTACGCGCTTTCGGTGACCGGCGCCGAGAAGAACGCCATGAAAAAGGTGCTCAACACCTGCAAAAACCAGAAAGCCGCCAAGGTGAAGGCGATCAAACCTGGCGGAAGCAAGGACAGTTCTAAGCCGAAAACTCCGAAGAAAGTCCAGAACCATTACGTTAAGGGCACCGTGCATCCGGGAGCATTCTGCAAGAGCGCAGACAAGTCCAAAAAGGGTAAATCCAAAGCTGGTAAGACCTACACCTGCAAGAGTTCCAAGACCGACAGTCGTTTGCGCTGGCGAGTATAGCTAACAAAGAGAATGGTCCGCAGCCCGGCGCATGCCGGACTGCGGACCATTCTCTTTGTTGTTATCGAGGCTAAATGCTTACCTCAATGATCAACTAAGCTCTCTTTTTGGTGATGAAGCCCCAGATGACCAAAACGATCAATGAGCCACCGATGGCAAGCAACCAGCTAGACAGCGAGAAGAACTTGTCGACATCGGCGTTGAAGACGGCTTGGCCGATCCAACCTCCAACGAGGGCACCTACGACGCCGAGGACCAATGTTGCGATCCAGCCGCCGCCTTGCTTACCTGGCAAAATTGCTTTCGCGATAGCGCCAGCAATCAAGCCCAGAACGATCCATCCAATAAATCCCATGGTTCTCTCCAATGGTCTAGCTATCAGAAGTGGTCGGGTTTGACCTACTTGATGGTGACAATACTCGACATTGAGTAGTAGTTCCACGAGTACCGATGATTTTTAATGAAATTTTCAGGAAAGATTCAACCTGAACGTGAAGGTTGCATCAGAAAAACAGGTATTCCATTGCTGACAAGGGATAAGAAAATTTCGGCAAATCGTCCGTTTTGGATTCCTTGACAGTGTCGCGTGTCGGTTCTAGGCTGTTTAAATCTGCTTTTATGAACAACGGGTTCAATAAAAGCTGATATTAGGTTCGCGCACGACGGAGTGGATAAATGACGACTAACCAAACGCCCATCATTGTTATGGGAGTTTCAGGTTCCGGTAAATCAACCATCGGTGCCCTGCTTGCCGAGAAATTGGAGCAGGAATTCATTGATGGCGATGCCCTGCACCCAGAAGAAAACCGCATCAAAATGGCGGCGGGGATCGCCTTGGATGACGCGGACCGCACGCCATGGCTGAACAACATTGGCGAAAAACTTTCGGTCAGCAACCAGACTGGAGCACCGGTCATCATTGCATGCTCGGCACTCAAGCGCTCTTACCGGGATTTGATTCGTAGTCACGAACCAGACACGCTCTTTGTACACCTCACCGGTGGCAAGCAGTTGATTGGCGAACGCATGGCGGCACGCAAACACGAATTCATGCCGACTTCATTGCTCACCAGCCAGTTGGCGACGCTGGAAGAACCAAGCAGCGACGAACATGTTCTGCTCGCAGAGATTGCACACACTCCCGAGCAGATCGTCAGTGATCTTCTCGAAGCTTTAAAACAGTAGCGAATTACTTACTTCCATTGATCAAGGACGACAATGACAACTGAGCTCGAAATGAACTGGACGCTGGGCACCCCAGCGTTACTAGGTGTGGCGGTGGCAGCCATTGCGCTGCTCTTGCTGCTGATTATCCGCTTCCGCGTGCATGCCTTTGTCGCGTTGGTGCTCACCAGCTTGCTCACCGCGGTCGCTGCGGGTATTCCTGCAGGCTCGATTATCACCACGATGACCTCCGGCTTTGGCAGCACACTAGCCAGTGTGGCGCTACTTGTCGGTCTGGGCGCGATGCTGGGACGGATGCTGGAAACCAGTGGCGGCGCGGAAGTGCTGACAAATTGGTTGATCGAGAAATTCGGTGAACATCGTGCGCCGCTGGCACTGTCTGTAGCCTCGCTGCTCTTCGGTTTCCCGATCTTCTTCGACGCCGGCCTGGTAGTCATGATGCCGATCATCTTCACCGTTGCCCGCCGGCTGGGCGGCTCGTTGCTGTTCTACGGTATTCCGGCCGCGACCGCATTCTCCGCGATGCACATCTTTGTCCCACCACACCCAGGCCCGGTGGCCGCTGCCGGACTGCTGAACGCCAACGTCGGTCTGGTGCTGGTCTTTGGCCTCATTGTTGCGATCCCAACCTGGTACTTCGCCGGTCACCTTTTCGGCAAGTTTGTGGGCAAGAAATTCGACATTCCTGTTCCTGACATTTTGAGTGCCGCGCTGGGTGACGGCCAGGACAAGAACCACTTCAAATCTTCCCCATCGGTACGCACGGTATTCAGCCTGTTACTGCTGCCGCTGGTATTGATCTTCCTGAACACCGGGTTGAACATGCTCGGTTCGGCCGGGATCGTTGACCCGAAGACCGCATGGGTTCAGTGGTTGCGTCTGCTCGGTGAAACTCCGGTGGCGCTGATCATCACAGTCCTGCTGGGTATGTACCTGCTGGGCTTCCGTAAGGGCAAGGAAAAGACGCTGATCGAAACCATCGTCGATTCGGCGTTGGGCCCGGTCTGCTCGATCATTTTGATCACCGGCGCCGGTGGCATGTTCGGTGGAGTGCTGCGAGCAAGTGGAATTGGCGACGCGATTGCCTCCTCGCTGGAAGCCGTCGGTCTGCCGCTGATCGTTGCTGGCTTCTTGATCGCGGCAATTGTCCGCGTGGCCCAGGGCTCGGCAACTGTTGCACTGACCACTGCTGCGGCGATTATTCAGCCTGCGGTGCTGGCCGATTCTTCGCTCAGTTCCTTCGAAGTAGTCACGATGGTGCTTGCCTTGGCTGCAGGTTCGGTCTTCGCCAGCCACGTCAACGACTCGGGCTTCTGGCTGATTTCACGGTTCTTCCAGATGGACGTACCCACCACGTTGCGGGTATGGACCGTTGGCCAGGCATTAGTTTCGGTGGTCGGTTTCGCTTGCGTGATGGTGCTCTACGCCATCGCCAAGATGATTTCCTAGGTATCACTGTAAAAACCCCACAACGCGCGGCGTTGTGGGGTTTTTTTTGCACCTATTTTCGAAGCTTTGAATATAAGGCACACACCGCAGCCTGGACGCCGGTGCTCAGTGTTGGTTCGATGACCGGAGCGAAAAACGGTGAGTGATTTGCCGGTGGTGTGCCGGCGGCGAGGGTCTGGGATGTATTGCCACCGAAGAACCAGAACACGCTGGGCACCCCAATTGCCGAGGCCAACGCGCCGAAATCTTCACTGCCCATGACCGGGTGGCCCGGATGAACTTGCTCGGCACCGAATTCTTCGCGGAAGTTCTCGGTCAGCGCCGCGGTCTCGACCGGGTCATTATGCAACGGCGGGAAATGCGACAGGTCCTCGAACAGCGGTTCTGGGGCCCCGGACGCGGCGGCCTCCATGTTGATGATCCGCCGGATCGCGGTGAGCACCGTCTCGCGGACCTCAGGCTCAAAGGTTCGCACGTTGAGAGTGAAGACTGCCCGATCCGGGATCACGTTTTCCTTCAACCCGCTGTGGAAGGAACCAATAGTGACTACCGCCGCGGATTGCGGCGCGACCTGCCGGGAAACGATAGTCTGCAGCCGCATCACCATGGCCGCGCCAACCACGATCGGATCGATCGAATGTTCTGGCATCGAGCCGTGTGAACCTTGACCGTATACGGTGACGCGGTAGGAATCGGCGGTGGTCATCGCCGCACCTTCCATGATGGTCACGGTTCCGGCCAGTCCATTCATCACATGCTGGCCGTAGATAACCTCCGGCGTGGGGGCTTGGTCCCACAGCCCGTCCTCGACCATGGCCTTGGCCCCGGCACCGACTTCCTCCCCGGGCTGCAAGATGAAGACGATCGTTCCTGCCCAGTCATCGGTTCCGTGGGCATAAAGCTGCGCGGTTTGTAACGCGGTGGCCATATGGGTGTCATGACCGCAGGCGTGCATCACCGGAACTTCGGTGCCATCTTCAAGATGGCCGGTGTCTTTGCTGGCGTAATCCAATCCGGTGTCCTCTAGTACCGGCAAACCATCGGTATCGGCGCGAAATCCGATCACTGGGCCATCCCCGTTGCGCAGGATGCCGACCACTCCGGTGCCGCCGCAACGAAATACCTCAAGGCCCAAGGCCTCCAGCCGCCGTGCGAGGTAATCCGCAGTTTGCCTTTCCTGCATGGAAAGCTCGGGATGCGCGTGTAAATACTTGTAGGTTTTCTGCAGATCGGCGGACATCGCCTCGGTCATGGTCAACGATTGCGGGATCTTGCTCATTGTCTGTGTACCTTCCGGCGCGGCTGGATTGGGATTTAGTAGACGGGACCCTCTGGTGGGGTTTCTTCCGCGGCTCGTTCGGCCACTTCTGTCTTTTGGCGGTCGCGCAGCACCCACGCCAGCACGGCTGTGGAGATCACTGCAATCGCGGTGGAGAACAGAGCCATTTTCGGTGAAAGCGGCGAAAGCACGAAGACCACGATGAGTGAAACCACCAATGCGATGACCGCCGCGCGAGGCGACTTCTGCGAAACTATTGCCTGAATGAGCACGGCGCCCATCACCGTGGGCAGGATGTATAGCTGCACGGTCTGGACGATATCGGCAGGGATCACACTGACCAACCAGGTACCCAGGAGACCGACAAAGATGAACAATGAGGTCAAGTGCACGGCCGCGGCACCACAGATGGCCGCCACGGAGGCGAGCTCACCCTTACGCGTGCCGGGCTTCACCCCGATGGTTGACTGGGCGATCATTGCTGCGGGTAGAAGCTTGTTTGAAATGTTGCCAATCATGAACGCCTGATACATGGAGGAGGCACCCAGGATGGGGTAGTAGGTCAGCGGTTCGACAATCCAGATCACCCCGAATACCGCAGCGAGCGCGGCGAAGGCAGCGAAGATCCCGGATAATTCAATGTCCAGTCCGGAAAAGAAGACTAGGTAGGCTGGTGCTGCGAGCGAGAAGAACAGGCCAATAATCATGGTGATTCGGCCCCAGCGCGAGGTGGTCTTGTCGAAGACTCCGAGCGCCTCGTGGATTTGAGTTGACTCTGGCATGGCGTACTCCTTAAATCCGTAGGTGACCTAGACTCGGGTGGCCAGGTGGGTAATGACTAGCGACAAGATGATGGCGATACCGAGGGCCCATTCTTTGATCCAAGGCCGGTCCACACGTTTGGCGATAATCATGAGTACCGTCATGATCACCGCCGAGGATCCGAAGGCGACCACATGGATCCATGACTTGGGCAGCTCACCAAGTCCGAGCACCATAAAGGCTCCAACCATTGCCGCGCCGGGAACGACCAACATGATGGCCGGGTTGACCTTGCGCAGTGCTGAGTCACCGCGCTTGAGCAGGGGAGTGAGAATCAGTGTGGCAATCATCCACATGGCGCCGCCCAGACTCATCGCGGCCAGGGCCAGGCCGAAAACCGCCTGGGTGTAGGTGGGGCCGCCGAGTTCGGCTCCGGCAGAATTCGCGGCAATCGCGGCGGCGGCAGTTTCGTAGGAGACCGAGCCGATCAGGCCGATGCGAACAAGCACCGCGGGGGTGCCAAAGACCGTCAGCAAAGCGATGGCGACCAAGACCACTGCCAGTGAGGGGCCCAAAGCCGAAATTGCTCCGGCACGGAAGCTGGTTTTAATCTCCTGATGAGTCATGCCAATATGCGGGGCGGCAACCTGCGCGGCCTTCATATAGATCACGCTCTGAATGACGATGACCAGGAATACTCCGATGGCGCAGGCCCAGAGGAATGGGGAATTGGCTACGGCGAGAATGTCGGTGGAATTATTGTCCACCGCTGCTGCGAGATACATGAAATCTCTACCCTTCGGCACGTGGTTTTGGATCTCAGGCATATGACATGCAAAACCAGTTCAAGTGCCCGCGTGCACAACACATGGCACCTTGCGTTGGGGAGTTATAGACCCGGCTAGCGCGCCCCTGGGTTTCCATACGTAAGCGGTTCGGAAGTCACCGAGGAAGGTCCGGGAAATACCAGTTACGAGTGTTCGGAAGACTATTCAGTTGTTTGCGGTGTTTTCTCGCGTGCCACCCACCATACGTGAGGTCGGGCGGAACGAAAATAGTTTTTAGGCGCGACTTAGCGAAAAGAAGGAATCTCTGATTAGTATCTGACTAGTGATTAAACACGCGCAATGGTGCTAAGTCAGTTGTGAATGGTTACCGGGTCAGCTTATTTTTTCGCGATGGGATCCACAAATACTCGTGGAGCACCTTCCCAGAGGCTGCAGATTTCATTGTGGGTGCGGCGCATAATGCTTTCCATATTGCGCCGTGCTCCCTGCGCGTCCATATTTGAGATGCTGTCGGCAACCGACTGGTGCCATGCCAGCGCTTCCTCATGAGGACGTTCCGGCATCAGCCCAAGCTCGGTGCGTCCGCGCAGAATCGCGGCAATAGGTGTGGCGAGATTGGCGAACATTTCATTACCGGAGGCTGCGAGCACCAACGCGTGGAAACGGATGTCCAATTCCAGGAAACGACGCAGGTCGCCCTGTCGGCCGTAATGATTCATTTGTGCCGAGATCAGCATCAGTTCTTTGCGCATGGCTTCCGGGGCCACCTCGGCGGCTAATTCGGCGGCCATTGGCTCCACCGAAATACGCAGCTCGGTCAATGAACGAAGCTGCGCGCCCTTCTGATCACTAGCTAGGCGCCAACGGATCACGTTCTCGTCATACGGGTTCCACTCCTCGGGACCCAACACTCGAATACCGACGCGTTTGGTGCTGGTGACTAGGCCACATTGCGCAAGTACGCGCACCGCCTCACGGATCACGGAACGTGAGACCTGGAGCTTCTGCTCGAGATCTGCGGCGAGAACGATGGACCCGCGGGGGATGAAACCGCCGACGATGCGGGATCCGAGATGCTCAACCACATGAGCGTGGAGACTTGTTGCCATGGCGCCAGTTTAGCCAATAACTGCTGGTCACGTTGCCCGGGCACCACGACGGTACGAAATAAATATGTTTTAAACCTTCGTTAGATCTGGGAATAGGCGGCCCGGCGCGCGTAGACTAGTAAGCGTCACATGGCCGTGATGGAGGCCGTGAGTTCCCGGTTTCCAAAAACGGTACAACTCCCCGGTAACTGATGGAGACTTATTTTTATGCCTGCACAGATTGGTGTCACAGGTCTGGCCGTGATGGGCGCTAACCTAGCCCGTAACTTCGCCCGCAACGGATACACCGTCGCCCTGCACAACCGTTCGATCGAAAAGACCGACGCATTGCTTGCGGCCCACGGCGATGAAGGCGACTTCATCCGCACCGAATCGCTCGAAGAGCTCGTTGCAAATCTTGAAACTCCGCGCCGCGTACTGATCATGGTGAAGGCCGGCGGTCCGGTAGATTCGGTCATCGATCAGCTGGTGCCACTGCTCGAAGAGGGCGACGTCGTCATCGACGGCGGCAACTCGCATTACACCGACACCCGTCGCCGCGAAGCTGCATTAACCGAAAAGGGCCTGCACTTTGTTGGCATCGGCGTTTCCGGTGGCGAAGAAGGCGCACTGCTTGGCCCATCGATCATGCCGGGCGGCTCGGCAGAGTCCTACAAGTCGCTAGGTCCAATGCTGGAAAAGATTTCAGCTAAGGCTGACGACGGAGCCCCATGCTGCGCATGGATCTCCACCGATGGTGCCGGCCACTTCGTAAAGATGGTCCATAACGGCATCGAATATGCCGATATGCAGGTCATCGGCGAAGCATACGACCTGATGCGCCACGCAGCAGGCATCGAGCCAGCTGCGCAGGCAGAGATCTTCGCTGACTGGAACAAGGGTGAACTGTCCAGCTTCCTGATTGAAATCACCGCAGAGGTCCTCGGCCACACCGATGCTTCCACCGGCAAGCCACTGGTAGACGTCATCCAGGACTCCGCCGGACAGAAGGGCACCGGTCGTTGGACTGTGCAGTCCGGTCTGGATATGGGATCACCTGTTTCGGCCATCGCCGAGTCGGTCTTCGCTCGTTCACTGTCCAGCCAGCGCGACATTCGCGCCGTCGGCCAGCAGGTTCTGGCAGCGCAGACTACCGAGGTGACCCTGCCGGAGAACTTCATTGAAGATGTACGCCAGGCACTATTCGCTTCCAAGCTGGTTTCCTACGCGCAGGGCATCGACATGCTGACCTCTGCCGCCGGTGAATACAACTGGGATCTGAAGCTGGACGAAATTGCCGGTCTCTGGCGCGAAGGCTGCATTATCCGTGCAGCACTGCTCAAGGACATCACCGCCGCTTACTCGGCAGATGAGAAGCCGGTCAACCTGCTCTTCGCACCAGCCTTCTCCGAGGCAATTGCCAAGGCCGTTCCGGCGTGGCGCCGCGTAGTGTCGGTTGCAGTGCAGCTGGGTATCCCAGCGCCGCTGTTCTCCTCCTCACTGGCTTACTACGATGGCCTGCGCCGCGACCGTCTGCCAGCTGCCCTGACTCAGGGCCTGCGGGACTTCTTCGGTGCACACACTTACCGTCGCACCGATAAGGAAGGCACCTTCCACACTCAGTGGAGCGGCGATCGCACCGAGATCGAAGCAGTGGACACTCACTAGTCTTCGCTAGCTACTCAAACGCCCGCAGGTTTTGAACCTGCGGGCGTTGACTTTAACTATCGGGTTCTGGGCTTTCTAAATTGCTCATGGCCTGCAGGTGCTTCAAAATACACAGTTGTGCGGAGCGGATCAAATCACTGGCTAGAAATTGAACGGGCCCTAAACCGGGGAAGCAATGGGGTGAACGTGGCTATGATTCCCATGCCAAACACTGAGAGTCCTATTGCAAAAAACCTCCATTGAGCAGCTCGGCAACTTCTGAAATCTTGCATTTCTGCATCCGTAGCGCCGAACCATGGCTGGAGATCATCCTTGCTCCATCCAGTCGCGCCCGCCCCGATTCCGCACGAAGCTCCATCGAGTTTCACCGGATAAAGCAGGATCGCAAAGGATAGAGCGAAGAGTAAAATGGCGGATCCAGCGAGTAATTGACCGTTTCTGTTCAGCCTGGATCGCATCAACAGGAACAACCCTGCAGCGCACAGCCCAACAAGTAAGATGCCGTACAGTATCCAAAAAGATAGTGGCTGGTCCAGATATTCATGCATTTGAGTTTGTCCTGTCGCCACCGTAGCGCGTACCCCAAACCGGGGACCTAAAAGCTGATCTTATATCCGTCGAATCCTCTGGATCGTGAAAGCCAGCCGTGAATATTCGGGGAAATATGTCGCCTATGCAAAGGGGTGACCTGAAGCTGTGGTTGGTGATTGTCTCCAGCCCCTCCGCAAGTGCCACGGCTCAGAGATCTACTTGCAGCCCAGTCTGCGGCAGATTTATAACCATCAACAAATTCTGATCAGCTGCAATCCGTGCTGCAAAATATCGACTCAGATGTCAGTCTTCATCGTCGAGTAACAACTGCGCGGTGCGCAAGAGCTGCACAGCTTCATCCGGTGCGATACGCACTAAGGTGAATGAAGCTACCACGAGTCCTGTAATGGCAGTGGCGAGCATTTGCGTTTGGGCAGCGTCCACTGCTGGCAGGGCCGCGGTGATTCCGCGATGTAACGCCGACTGGAGTTCGGCCCGGTATTCGCCAATAATCCGCGCTACTTCAGGGTCTTCGGAAATTGGTGCGTTGGCTGTATTGATCAAGAGGCAGCCGTGATTTGCGGGCAAGGATTCGGTGCGTTCAAAGGCGTTGGCGAGTCCCGAGAGATACTCGCTCACTGCAGTGGGCTTGACCGGGGTAGACAACAGAGGCTGCAGCCGGGGACGGACAATTTCTTCCAGATAGCTCTCTACGGCTGCATCAAAGAGTCCGCGCTTGGAAGCAAACGAGTTATAGATGCTTGAACGACTCAGTCCCGTAGCGTCTTCAAGTTCTGGTATGGAAGCGGCCTCGAATCCCTTGGACCAAAAAACCGTCCGTGCACCGTTGATGACTTGCGTCCGATCAAAAGCTAGTGTTCTTGCCATCACATAACCTCCCTCTTTCGGTAACGACCATTCCAGTATATATTGAAATGGTCATTACAAAACGACGTGGTTCGAAAAACTTTACTCAGGAGACGGCATGATCATTACCGCACTAGTATTCGGTGTCTTAGCAGCACTAATTCACGTATACATTTTCCTGATGGAATCCATGTGGTGGACCACCCCGCGGGCACGTGCCACATTCGGTACCACCGAAGCGGAAGCGAAAGCTACTAAGGAACTAGCCTTCAACCAAGGTTTCTACAACCTGTTTCTTGGCATCGCGGTAGCACTCGGTGTGGTGTTTCACTTCCTCGGACAGCCGGCCATCGCCGCCACCCTACTGCTCACCGGAGCTGGTTCCATGCTGTTAGCCGCCACGGTATTGCTCTTGTCCAGCCCGGATAAGAAATCAGCGGCCCTCAAGCAAGGCGTTTTCCCGTTGTTCGCGGTGGTTTTCATGATCATCGGCCTGAGCAATTAATTTTTCGTCCCAGAAGCAAAACTAAGAAAGGTGCTCATTACCATGAGTGAATTTACCAGTACCCAGATTCAGCTTGCTAGCCGTCCCACCGGATGGCCAACTGCCGAAAACTTCAACGTCACGACCACCAGCTACGGTCCACTAGAAGCCGGGCAGGTGCGCGTGCGTAACGAATTCATCTCCGTTGATCCCTATATGCGTGGACGAATGAGTGCCGCCCGCTCGTACGTAGCACCTTACGAAATTGGTGGACCTATCACCGGTGGAGCAGTCGGACGCGTCGTTGAATCGGCATCGGATCAGTTGTCTGTAGGTGCCGTAGTACTGCACCAGCACGGCTGGTCGGACACCATCCAGGATGATGCAGCTACTTTTAACCAGATTCCAGAAGTTCCGGGAATGCCGCTGTCCCTACGCTTGCACATCCTGGGCATGACCGGTTTGACCGCGTATGTGGGACTGACCCAGATTGCTTCGATGAAACCAGGAGACACGGTCTTTATTTCCGGTGCGGCTGGCGCCGTGGGTACCGCGGCTGGACAGATTGCCAAACTGCTCGGTGCCAAGCGTGTTATCGGGTCGGCAGGCAGCGCTGAAAAGGTAGAACTGCTGACCAGCAATTACGGGTATGACGCGGCGTTCAACTACAAAGACGGCGACGTGCGCGGTCAACTAGCGGCAGCTGCGCCCGAGGGTATCGACGTATTCTTCGATAACGTGGGTGGAGAACACCTGGAGGCAGCTTTGGCCTCCTTCAACAATGGTGGACGTGCAGCATTGTGCGGTGCGATCTCCGGATACAACTCCACACAGAAGCTGGCTGGGCCTGACAATATGGCCAACCTGATCACCCGTGGGCTCAAGCTTCAGGGGTTCACTCTCTCCAGCTACCTGCACCTTTCTGAAGAATTCGGTGCGAAGATGGGCGAATGGTTTGCCTCGGGCAAGATCGCTTACGACGAGACCATTGTTGACGGCATTGAGCACACCGTCGATGCCTTCTTGGACATGATGCAGGGTGCAAACACCGGCAAGATGCTCGTGCGCATCTAGCCCACCGCGCCATCATACCGGGCTAGACTCGGCTCATGAACGGATACGAATCAGGTTCTCCGGCGTTGGCATGGCTTTTATGGGTGGCCCCGCTGCTGACCGTCATAGTTGCAGCCATAGGCGCCTATGCGGCGGTCAGATCTATGCAGTTTCGTACCAAAGTTGATAGTGCCGGGCAGTGGTGGGCACGCGTGCAGAACGCCATAGACCACTGCCTGGCCGACAACACCAGAGAACAAAACCTAGGCACAACCATGCTCGACCACCTCCAGGCTCAGGGCGAAATGCCCGAAGGCCTGGATGAGACCCAGCAACGCGAGTGGCAACGGATCAACAAGATGCGCTGGAGCGTGCAGCCCGAGGATCTGTTGATGATTCGCGGTATCGTCAAGGATCTTGCCCTGTCCCAATCCAAGCGGCTTAGTTCCATGGGGATCCGCCTGAACCCGGAAGTACGTCCCGAATACGACACGTTGCTGCGCCAGGCACAGTTGGTGCTCAAAATTGATGCGAAGCTCGGACGTGAGAGCGACCCTGAAATCCTCAAGCTGCTCACCGCTGGCTAAGCGCGGAACATTCGCAATTCGGTCAGCCCCGGCGTCTTGGGGTCTACCTTTTGTGCCCCATCAAATTCAAAGCCGTTGCGTCGGTAAAAGGCGGTGGCCCGCGGATTATCCTCCGCCAGCCACAACGACGCCGGTTGCTTCCCTAAAACCGCGTTGAATAGCTGCTGCCCGAGTCCGGTGCCGTGGTTCGCGCTAACTACGTACAGGTTAAAAAGCTGCAGTTCGCCTCCCGGTTTTCCTCCGGCGAGCGCAAAGCCGAGAAATCCTTTGGAGCCTTCGGCTACGACGCGGCGTAAGTTGGGGTCCGTATCTCCAGTCAGTCGTTCCCACAGCTGGTGACGCGCAACCAAGTGCTCTTCGGTGAAGTAGTCTTCGGGCAGTTGCCTGGCATAGGTTTCTTTCCAACAGCGCACATGCAGCTCGGCGAGCGCAGCTGCATCTTCCGGTAGCGGCGCACGCAGCACATAGTCCACTACTTGCCTGCGGTGTACTCGGCGAGGTGCCGGCCGGTGAGCGTGCCCGAGGCTGCCAGTTGTTCCGGGGTTCCCTCGAAGACGATGGTTCCGCCGTCGTGGCCGGCTCCTGGTCCCAGATCGATCACCCAGTCTGCCTGAGCAACGACCGCTAGATGGTGTTCAATGACAATCACGGTGTTTCCCTCATCCACCATTTCATCCAGTAGTCCCAAGAGCCGGTCCACATCTGCCATGTGCAGGCCCGTGGTCGGCTCATCCAGTACGTAGATTCCCTGGCCCTTGCCCAGATTGATGGCTAGTTTCAGGCGTTGCCGTTCGCCACCGGATAGTGTGTTCAGTGGTTGTCCGAGTTTGATGTAGCCAAGCCCCACCTGGTTTAAGCGCTCTAAAGTGGTCTTCGCCTTGGGAATCTTCAGCTGTTCGAATGCTTCTTCGATACTCAGGTCGAGGACCTCGGCGATGTTCAGCCCGTCCAAACGGTATTCAAGCACCTGCGCGGTGTAACGCTTTCCTTCGCAGACTTCACAGCGCATTTGCACGCCTGCCATGGTGGCCAGATCCGTATAGGTGAACCCCACGCCGTTGCAGTTTGGGCAGGCACCCTCGGAGTTAGCGCTGAACAATGCCGGCTTGACCCCATTAGCCTTGGCGAACGCCGCGCGGATAGGGTCAAGGATCGAGGTGTAGGTGGCCGGGTTGCTGCGCCGCGAACCACGAATAGCTGACTGATCCACCACAGCAACGTCGTCGCGTTTGGAGATGGTGGAGTGGATGAGCGTGGACTTGCCCGAACCGGCCACCCCGGTAATCGCACAAAGTACTCCGCGCGGGATGTCCACGTCAACATTTTTCAGGTTGTGCGTGCTTGCCCCGCGGATCTGCAGCGGTTCTTTACCCGCACGCACTGCCGACTTGATGGGCACCCGAGCTGAGAAGTGCCGTCCGGTGACCGTCTCGCTGGCTAAGAGTCCTGCAAGGTCTCCGGCGTAGGTGACCGTGCCGCCGTGGATTCCGGCGCCCGGGCCCAGATCAACCACGTGATCGGCAATCTTGATCACCTCGGGCTTGTGCTCAACCACTAGTACGGTGTTGCCCTTGTCACGCAGGTCTTCGAGCAGGCGGTTCATGCGTTGGATATCGTGGGGGTGAAGTCCCACGGTGGGCTCGTCAAAAACATAGGTGACATCGGACAGTGCGCTACCCAGGTGCCGGATCATCTTGACTCGTTGTGCTTCGCCGCCAGACAGGGTCCCGGCAGGTCGATCCAGGGAAAGATAACCCAGCCCAATTTGCACTAGGGAAGCCAAAATGGTGCGCAGGTTTCCAAGCAGGGGAGCGGCGTCAACGATGTCCAGCTTGTCCAAAACCTCCACCAGGTCGGTGACCTGCATGGATGTCATGTCTGCGATACCCAGGCCAGCGATTTTTGAGGCGCGGGCCTTCTCGTTCAAACGTGAACCGGCACAGACCGTGCAAGGCGCCGTAGTAGAAATGCGCGCGATCCAATCGCGGATATGCGCTTGCTTGATTTCCTTACCCGAGTGGATGTAACTGGTTTTGATGCGGGTGATCAATCCCGAATAGCTCATATTCGCCCCGTTGAGTTTCACCTTGCCCAACGGGGCATAGAGCATCCTGTCCAGCATCTCCTGGGGCATATCTTTGAGCTTAAGATCCAGGTCTGGCTCGGTACCGGCGGTGAGGGTTTGCCAGAGCCACGCATCCGGAGCAAAGTTTGGGGCCTTGATGGCCCCCTCGTTCAGGGTTTTATCCCAGTCCAGCAATTCATCAAGGTCGATACTTGCCTCGGTGCCAAAACCTTCGCAGGCACCGCACGCACCCTCGCCTAAATTGAANGAGTAAGCGCCAGCGCCACCAGCACTCGGGCTTGAATAGCGNGAGTAGAGTACGCGCAGCANNGAATAGGCATCGGTGGCGGTGCCCACGGTGGANCGTGAATTCGCGCCCATGCGTTCTTGATCCACCACGATCGCGGCCGACAGATTATCCAGCACCTCAACATCGGGGCGCGGCATCGAGGGCATAAAGGATTGCACAAACGCCGTATAGGTTTCGTTGATNAGCCGTTGAGACTCGGCGGCGATGGTCCCAAAGACCAGTGAGGATTTGCCNGAGCCAGATACCCCCGTGAANGCGGTGATCCGTCGCTTAGGAATATCCGCGTCCACCCCGCGGAGATTNTTTTCCCGTGCTTGACGGACGTGGATCATGTCATGGGTATCTGCAGGGTGCTGGCTCATAGGCTAAATCTTACCCAGCAGCCAAGGTCGCGCTCGCCGTAAGCAATATGACGCGGACAATGTCATGAGCAGAGTGTTTCGGGCTTGCCGCGCTAGCGTTTAACCGGTGCTTAACCGTGAGATCCCTGCAGAATGTCCTGCAGACCCGATAAACCGTGGACGAAAGGTACAAGTTCGCCTTAAAGGGCGCTCTGGTATCCATAAGTCAACCCACAGATTTCTGTGAACGGTCTTTGAACCTCTACGATTGTGAAGGCGTGCCGTAGGCCACAAGGTCGTGCGATCTCACGCACAGCGCTCATCACTCGTCATCCTGAAGGAAGAACATGAACGTTTTGAAAAAGATCCCTCTATTAGGATGGATCGTCGTTGCCATTATTCTAGGCATCTTGCTCGGCCCAGTAATGCCAGTTGGACTCGGTAGCGTCTTCATGACCTACAACTCGATTTTCTCGGGCTTCCTGAGCTTCATTGTTCCGCTGATCATCCTTGGCTTGGTCATGCCGGCAATTGCCGAATTGGGCAAGGGCGCAGGTAAATGGCTTGGTGTGACCGCGCTGATCGCTTACGGCTCGACCATCTTGGCCGGCCTGCTGGCATACTTCGTGAGCCGCTGGCTCTTCACCGCCTCGCTAACCGGCGGGGGAATCGCTGAAATTGGTGAAGGCGAAGGATCCGGTTTTGAGCCATTCGTCTCTTTGGTGAGTGCAGCAGACGGCGCCGCCACCGAGATTGTGCTTGAACCAATCATCGGCGTGATGAGCGCGTTGGTTCTTGCATTCGTGCTCGGCATTGGGCTGACTGCTTTCCGCAGCACGGTGCTGTTCCGTGGGGCCGTGGAATTCCGCACCATTATTGAAATGGTCATCCGCCGCATCATCGTTCCGGCGTTGCCACTGTTCATCTTCGGTATCTTCCTTGACCTTTCGGCCAGTGGTTCAGCAATCACCGTGGTCACCAAGTTCCTGCTGGTCGCAGTTGTCTCCTTCGTGCTGACCTTGGTCATGCTGCTGATCCAGTACACCATCGCCGGCTCGATGTCCGGACGTAACCCGTTGAAGGCACTGTGGGGCATGCGTGACGCGTACTTCACCGCACTGGGTACCTCTTCCTCGGCGGCGACCATCCCGGTCACCCTGGCTTCAACCAAGAAGAACGGCGTCTCCGATTCGGTGGCAGGCTTTGTGGTGCCATTGTGCGCCACCATTCACCTGTCCGGTTCGATGGTGAAGATTACCTGCTTCTCGATCGCAGTCTTGATGCTCACCGGCGGAGACGTCAGCTTCGGCGCGTACTTCCCATTCATCTTGATGCTCGGTGTCATGATGATCGCCGCTCCTGGTGTGCCAGGTGGCGCCATCGCAGCCGCTGCAGGCCTGCTGGTTCAGATGCTGCACTTCGGCGATGTCGAGGTGGGTCTGATGTTCGCCGCGTACATTGCGCTTGACAGCTTCGGCACCGCAACCAACGTGACCGGCGACGGCGCGATTGCGATGATCATGAACAAGCTCACTCACGGCAAGCTGGGCGCTCAGGCCCAGGATCCTGAAGCTGAGCATGTTGAAGTCCTTGCAGGCGAGAACGAGCAGCACAACCTAGCCAACTAGGGTTAGAGACCGCAAAAAACTTTGAAGGACCAACGTTGACAACGTTGGTCCTTCAAAGTTTTAACACGTTATTCTAGATCCACATGGCGGGATCAATATACTCGGCCGGGTCCACCGCGGGCTTGCGTTCCTCGGGAGTGCGCGGGCGGTTCTGCGCCGGGATGCCGGTGACAATGGATCCTGCTGGAGCATCTTTGACTACCACGGCATTGGCTCCTACGGCGGAGTCGGCACCAATGGTGATCGGGCCGAGTACCTTCGCACCGGCACCGATGACCACACGGTCCCCGATGGTGGGGTGGCGCTTGACCTTAGCCAGTGAGCGTCCGCCCAGGGTGACGCCGTGATAGAGCATCACATCTTCGCCGATTTCGGCGGTTTCGCCAATTACGATGCCCATGCCGTGGTCGATAAAGAAGCGCCGTCCAATGGTGGCACCAGGGTGGATCTCGATACCGGTGATTGCACGGTTAGCCTGTGAGAGCATACGTGCTGGCCACTTGAGCGACGGGTTCTGCCACATCTTATGCGCCAGGCGGTGCATCCAGATCGCGTGCAGTCCTGAATACACGAAGAAGTTTTCGGTATCACTACGGGCTGCCGGGTCATGGGAGCGAGCGGTGGCGAGATCTTCGCGTAACCGGGAGAAAAAACTCATAAATACAACCTTTGTGCTTGCAGCAAGCTGACGTGCCCTGAAACAGGGAACATGACAAATCGGCGTGAGCCGCTTGGAGGACCTATATAGATCCAACAGCGCGTCACGCCGATTTATTCACGACTTTGAAAACTAGTTATTAGCCACGGATGTCATCAAAGAGCAAGGTGGAGATGTAACGCTCGCCGAAGTCGGGAACGATGGTGACGATCTGCTTGCCTGCATACTCTTCGCGGGCGGCAATCTGCAACGCACCCCATACTGCGGCGCCGGCGGAGATGCCGCCAAGAATGCCTTCCTTCACACCCAGTGCGCGAGCCACCGAAACCGAGTCTTCGATCGACGCATCCAGCACCTCGTCGTACAGGTCGGTATCGAGCACCTCGGGGATGAAGTTTGCGCCTAGCCCCTGAATCTTGTGCGGGCCTGGCTTGCCGCCGTTGAGGATTGGTGAATCCTTCGGCTCCACTGCAACGATCAGCAGGTTAGGGTTCTTTTCCTTCAGGTAGCGTCCCGCACCGGTGATGGTGCCACCGGTACCNATACCTGCCACGAGCACGTCAATCTTGCCGTCGGTGTCTTCCCAGATCTCTGGGCCNGTGGTGTCCGCGTGAACCTGCGGGTTNGCGGTGTTTGCGAACTGCTGGGCCCANATGGCGTTATCCGAGGTAGCGACGATTTCCTTCGCCTTTTCTACCGCGCCACGCATGCCGTCGGCACCCGGGGTCAACACGATCTCNGCACCGTAGGCGCGGAGCATGACACGGCGCTCGGTGGACATCGTCTCTGGCATGGTCAAGATGACCTTGTAACCGCGAGCTGCGCCAACCATGGCCAGGGCGATACCGGTGTTGCCACTGGTGCCTTCCACAATGGTTCCGCCTGGCTTGAGCGCACCGGACTTTTCTGCGGCGTCTACGATGGCGACACCGATACGATCCTTGACCGAGTTGGCTGGGTTGTAGAATTCCAGCTTCACTGCGACGCTACCTGGCAGGCCCTCACCCAAGCGGTTGAGCTTGACTAGAGGGGTCTTACCGATGATCTCGGTGACGTTGTTGTAGATCTTGCCCATTTGTATGCAATCCTTACGTGACTTGGTGCAGGCCGCTTTTGCCCGGCGTGTGGTGCTTAATTTTCAGTTCTAAGCCTAATCGGCTCGCTGAGCGCTCAGGACTCGTTAAGCCATTGGGCGTAATATTTCCTGACTTTTACGAGCTTCGGGTCAATAATGACTCGGCAATAACCGACTTCTTGGTTCTCCGAGTAGTAATCCTGGTGAACTTGCTCGGCCGGATAGAAATCTTTGGACTCCTCAATCGTGGTCACGATCGGGCTCGGGTACAGTGCCGCGTACTTGTTAATCGCCGTCTGGAAGAGTTCACGCTGTGCATCGTCGAGTGGGAACATTGCCGAGCGATACTGGGTACCCACGTCGTAGCCCTGGCGGTTCAACGTGGTCGGATCATGGACCGTGAAGAACATGTCCAAGATAATTTCAGCCGGTACGACCTGTTCGTCGAAGATCACCGCGACAGCTTCCGCGTGACCGCTGGTTCCGGAACAGACCTGACGGTAATCCGGATTTGTGGTGTGTCCGCCCTGATATCCGGAGAGCACCGCGTGCACTCCGCGGGTGCGCTGATACACGGCGTCTAAACACCAGAAACAACCGCCAGCTAAAACGAAGGTTGTCAGTTTGGTGCCCTCGACGGTCAACGAGGCGGAAAAATGATGGGGCGTGTCTAATCTGAGAGTACTCACAGAGTTCATAACGTCGCGGCGTTGCATTATGTTCCACACCCAGTTTCAGCGCGTAGGGTAGGAATATGCAGAGCAAGGCTAATACCCCGCAGAATCCGGCAGCGAAAACTCCGGATGCGCAGTCCGCGAACCTTTCCGCCGTTAACGGCGAGGATACGGAAGGCGCAGAGACCGAAACTAGTGCCAGCCCCACCACGTTGGGTGCGGTGCTCGAAGCGGTCGAGGAACTGTGGCCGCAATCGTTGGCCGAAGACTGGGACGCCGTAGGGCTGGTCACCGGTCGCACCAACGCGCCGGTGAAGAAAATCGTGATGGCGGTGGATCCGACCTTAGAGGTCATTAACGATGCGATCACCCGCGGGGCTGATCTGTTGATCACCCATCACCCGTTGTTATTGCGTGGTGTCACCCAAGTGGCTGGAACCAGCTTTAAAGGCGAGGCGATTCACCGGCTGATTGAATCCGGTACCGCGCTGCTGACCGCGCACACCAATGCGGATAACGCGATTGGCGGCGTCAATGATGCACTGGCCGACGCCTTCGGCCTGAAAGACTGTGTCCCGCTGGTCGAGTCTAAGGACGGTCTGCCTGAGGAAGGCTTGGGCCGGGTAGGTTTCCTGGATAAGCCGATGAAGCTCGAAGATTTTGCCGAACGCGTCTTTACCGTACTTCCGGCAGTTGCCGGTGGTGTCCGGGTGGCCGGTGACCGCGTGGGCATAGTGCGCAAGATTGCGCTGTGCGGTGGAGCCGGTGACTCACTTTTTGATGCGGTCCGTGCCCATAAGGCAGACGTTTACGTCACCGCGGATTTGCGCCATCACCCTGCCAGTGAGGCACGCGAGGCTGCCGACGGCGGACATCCTTACCTGATCGATGTCTCGCATTTTGCCTCCGAGTGGGTGTGGCTTTCCGCCGGTGCCCGCGCGTTGGGAAATGTCTTGCAGGATTTGGGCCATGAGGTACAGATCGAGGTGTCCCAGGTGAACTCTGACCCGTGGGACTTTGTGCTGACGCCATAACATGTTGCATCATCTTGAACTGTGGGTAGCCGACCTGAGCGCCAGTACTGGTTCCTTGGGTTGGCTATTCCTGCGTCTTGGCTTCGAAGTGGATTCCACCTGGCCCAGCGGTATCAGCTACCGCCATCAAGACTTCTACATTGTGCTTGAGTCGGGTCCGGACGTCAGTAAGGGACCGCACCGGCGCACGGCGCCGGGACTGAACCATTTGGCCTTCCACGCCGGCAGCCGCGAACAGGTCGATGAGCTGGCAAGCGAGGCTCAGCAGCACGGTTTTACGCTGCTGTTTGCAGATATGCATCCGTTTGCCGGGGGAGCGGAGCACTACGCTGCCTATCTGGAAGATGCGGCTGGGTTCGAAGTTGAACTTGTAGCGCGCTTGGGTTAAAAGTTTTGGTTTGTGAATGCTTGAGTTCGTCGATATCCGGGCGCCGGGGTCTGCTCAGGGCCAAACTGGAATAGCCAAAATGCTCTCGGCCAACGGATATGCCAGCTGAAATCCAGAAACTGAAAGCGTACCCAAGGCGTTGCGGCCGATGTGAAGACAATGAGCGTCAGATCTACGAGCAGCCGGACACAATACGCACGGTAGTCATCACTGCAGAACCGCTGACACCGCTAAAGACTTTCAGCGAAGAAGCCGACCTTTCCACCATGGCTGGTAACTGTTTTGCGAAGGTGACGGTCAAGGTTCTGGTTGGTACCCGCTCTGGGGGTACCAACCAGAACTATTATTCGTTAGCTTTTAACTCCTACTTACAGCTCAGAGCCTCGTAGGAAATTTCTTTGGTGATGTCATCAGAACCATTGGAAGCATCGACCGTGACAGAACCCGCATTCAGGGGTGCCTTTCCTGCGTTCAGCGGAGCGGAAGCGGACTTGCCTGAACCTAGGTTATTCATTTTCTTGTTCCCGAAGTCACTGGTTATGTGCAAGGTAACGGGTGAATCTTCATTGTTCTTGGCATTCACGTTGAGCATCGTATTTTTGCCTATGCAACGGGCCGTCACGCTCAGTTTAATGTCGAAATCTTCTTCTATGACCGGTACGTCTACTCCAGCTTCGGTGACCCACTTGGTGCCTTCGTCGTTTTTGGTCACGGTGAAGGTGTCCCAGACGTCGCCAATCGCCAAGTCCGTGGTGGACGATGCGGTTTTCTCAGCCAGGTAGGAGTTGTAGGTCAAGCTGTCTTCAGTAACGTCGATGACTTGATAGGTAGTGAAGTCCTCACCGCGCTTTACTTGCGTGGCATTGTTCTGTGTCCAGACGTTATCGTTTTCATCCGCGAGGTCATAGTGCTTTGCGCCAGAGTTTGACACGACATACACCGGGCCATCGGTAACGCCCTCGAAGTCGGTTCTGTTCTCATTGTTGTAGCCTCGTGAGTACACATGATCGTGACCCATCTGCACAAGATCGATGTTGTGTTTCTGGAAGATTGGAACCCATTCATCTCGAAGTACCGGTTCGTTGCGCCCGGACGAAGCCGAGTAGACGGGCTGGTGGAAAGTGACAACGTTCCACTTGGAAGTGCTGTCTTCGAGGATATGATCCATCCACGCGGCTTGGAACTGTACCCAAAGTGTAGAGCTCTTACTTTCTGGGCAATCATCGGTTGAACACGCGGGCAGGTTATCTGGCGTCAGGAATCCTTTATCCCGAGTGGCATTTATGGTGATAAACCGGACGCCCTGGTAATCGGTGTAGTAGACAGTCTCTTCGGCGAATGTTGTCCAGTGATCAAAGAGTGCCCGGTATTGTGCGGCAGCTTCGCTGTCACCAATGGTGAGCTTTGCCAGGTCGCCGGCTGTCTCGACCGACGGGTTGTTTCGCGGGTATTCAAAGTTGGCCTTCCACGCGGAAAGCTTGTTATCTCCGGAGTATTCGTGGTTGCCCGGCGCCGCCATGACGTTTGACGTTGCGGCGGATTGTTCCATTCCCTTGAACCAGTTATTCCATTCGCTCTCGTTGCTTCCGGTATTGATGAGGTCACCGGCATGTACTGAGCCCACGGCGTTCGGGGCTGTACGTTCAGCTTGCGAGACGACTTTTGGCCATGTGGTGTCGAGACCGATCTGCGCATCTCCGTAGTAAATGTATTGGAAATCGGTGATCGCTGAGTCGGCAGTCGTAAACGTATTCCACTCGCTCGAATTGGAACCATTGCTGACTCGATATGTGTAGTCGGTCCCGGGCAGCAGGTTCGTGAGTTCAGCGGAGAAATGCGGCAAGGGGTTGCCATTAACTGGCTCAACGAATTCTGCAGCGACGGTAGTGATTTCGCTTCCGTCCACCTTGCGGAATTCGACATTTCCAGCGTCAGCGGCGGAACTGCCTGCCATCCATGAAACGTACTGCGAAGTTTCTGGGGTCTCGGTCGGAGTAAGAATAACCCGGGAAATCGGGTCGATGTTTTCGGTGGTATTCAAACTGAGTTCGGGAACGTCCAGGTAAATATCTGAACTGCTGGCACGGTCATTATGCAAACTGATCGCGACGGTGTTCACGCCGTCGACGAGGACATCTGCAGGAATTTCGAAACTGGAAGAAACCGGGTTGCCGTTGCTGCTCCCTGCGTACTCCTGAGTACTTTTGCCGGTGAGCCTATCGTCGAGAAATCCAGCGACTTTTGTGCCATTGATCCACATGGTCAATGCATCGTCATAAACCACATCGCCGGTGATGTTCAGGAAATCATCGGCGCTACCTTCAGGCAGGTCGAATTGGGTACGGAAGAAATACGCCGGCGTAGCAGTTCCGGTTTGCCCGCCAAGGTAGTGGTTGAGCAATGTCTGTGGGTTGTACGGGCCTACCGCACCCAGCGAACCATTCTTGGCGCCGAAGCTACCTTGCGCAGTTTTCCATGTGCTGTCGTCAAAATCTGTTGCAGCCCATGAATCCAGATCTGCATTTCCGGACGCCGGGTCGGTGCCATCATCTAGATAATTCCATTGAGTGCTGTCGGTGGAAATTACCACCGTGTTATGGCTCTGATTTTTCAAAAACGGTCACCAGCCAGTCAGATCTTGTAGTCAAACACCCGTGAACCGATATGTGCTTCAAACGCCGCCACCGTCGACTCAAAATCATCACGCTGAACATTACTGATCGCGTTCTTCGCATCATTCCACACGTGCTCAATCGGATTATGATCCGGAGCGTAGGGCGGGAAATTGATCAGATGAACATCCTGCAAAGTCTGCCCCGAGGTCAGTCCTGCCTGGATTAACTTGTTCTTATGCCAGGACGCGTTATCCCACACAATCACAATCTTCTTCCCCGGATTCAGCCCCACCAACATCTGAACGGCCTCTAGGATGGTGGCACTGTTCTGCCAATCCAAACGCAGTGATATGCATTCACCGGTGTTCTGGTTCAGGAACCCGATAAACGATTGAGAAGCTTTCTGCCGGTCCACTTTCAACACAGTTTTCGTGTTCTTCTCGTACCACGCTTTGCGCACCACTGCTTCCTGATCGATACGCACCTCATCCGCAGCGAATACCAGCGTGTTCTCATCAGCTAACGGGCCGGTAAGTTCTTCACGGATTTCTTTGATCCGCAGGTCAATACTCTTTTCGTCGGCTCGCCTGCGGTCAAACTTCTCTGGTTTGTGGAAGGACAGTCCAGCCATGCGCAGCAGGAAGTGATACGAGGAATTGGAGGCGTACTCGATGTTGAACGTGGTCGATAACCAGTGATCCACTTTCGGGACATCCCAGAACTGGGCCGGAAGGTACTCGTCGCCTGGCGGTTGGGAGAGGACCTCGGTGACTGTTTCTCGTTGCTCTTCGGTGAGGTAGCTGCGGTTCAGGTTTCCTGCATGCCCGGTATAGAGCGAGGCCATGCGTTGCTTGTGCCAATCTGTCACCCAGTCAAGAAGGGTTGAGGGTTCTCGGTCCACGAATTCAGCCACAATTTCCGGGGCCACGTCCCGAGAAAGTAGGAGTAACGCTTCGGCTTTCTTCACTACGAGTTTGTGGGGTGCATTGGCTTTGTAGTCTTTGAGTAGCCGGCGTTCTTCATCGGTGAGTTGTGGGGTGCGCATGCTTTCAAAATTAACATTCCGGCAGTGCTGGGACGGGTTTAACGCGCCGTGATCAATGGGTTTTCAGAACCGCTTTTGAACTGCGAGAGCCATATCCGGTTTGATCTCAGCATCAGCGGGGGCTGCGTGTGCAGGACTGATTGTGCTTGCCAGCAAGGCAAGAACTGCCGTGGTGGTCACGCCGCGGCGCCAACCAGGCGTTGAATTTATTTTTAGAGACATTTCTACCTTTGAGCTGTGAGTGTGTGATCGGCCAGTGAAAGTGGCTGATGAACACAGCTAACGCCAAGAGAATGTCTGGAAAGAGAACCCCAAGTGAACCAAGGATTTCTAGACTGAACGGTCGAACGCACGGTTAGCGTGCGGAGAACAGTTTGGTCTGTGAATCGGTGGACCGTGGAATTCCGTGAAAAAAGCTGAACTACTTAGCCGTAGTGAACTGATGGTCCTCGGCCAGCAGGATATTCAGGGCCAATCCCTTCTTATCTTCCACTAGCTGCGCATCCCATTTGGTTTGAGCCAAAGTAAGCAGTTCTTCTGGGTTCTGCGCAGCGACCGGTTGCTGGATCAAGAAGCGTGCAACCTCGCCGCGCGTGTGCTTAGCAAAGTGCGAGACCACCTTCGGAACTCCGTTTCGCAGCTGGAAAACATTCACCGCGACACTGTTGCCATTACTTGGCTTATACGCCGCCGCGTAGGTGCTTGACCGGGCGTCGACGATTAACTGATCGCCTGCTGCCTCGTCGAGTACCGCGGGCAGTCGCTTCTTCCACCAGCTGGCCAACTTACCCAGCGGTTCGAGTCTGGCCGACATGGATAGCCGGTACGGCGGAATTCTGTCGCCGAAGCGCACCGCGCCCCACAGTGCGGACACCACGATGATGGACTGATCCGCTCGTTGCTGCGCTGCGTGATCTAGTGTGGCGTAGTTCAGCGCCTCAAAAAGCACGCCTGAATAAATGTCATGCGCCTTGGCCGCCGGTTCGGTGTGTAACCGGATATTGCGGGCGACCTCGTGTGCCAGCGTTGCGCCAACCCCGAGAACCTCCATGGCATTTTCATTTGCCGAGACTTCGGACAGGGCGGCTAGCACCGCAGCCCGATCATCTGCCAGTTGCGCAAAGGAAAGCTCACCGGAAACAAACGGTGCGCCGTGAGCATGGGCGGTCTTACCTTCGGAAGGTGGCAACAAAATAAGCACGCCATTCAGCTTATCGGAGATCAGCCGGGGTTCGGCGCAGGGCGCTGCCAGGAACAAATAGCTGATCATGTACGAATCGCGAGCAGCTAGCTACGCTGAGCACAGTAGCCTGAACACGACTCTTGCAGTGAGGAAACACCATGAATGAATCTGCACACGGCTCTTCCTCGGACGAGTACGATTTTGATCTAATTGTCATTGGTGCCGGCCCCGCAGGGGAGAACGCGGCCGATTACGCGGTCAAACATGGGTTGCGGGTCGCAATCATCGAGTCTGAACTGGTCGGCGGCGAATGTTCCTATTGGGCGTGCATGCCGTCCAAGGCACTGCTTCGCAGTGGGCAAGCGTTGAACGCGGCCCGCAGGTTATCTGGAGCAAAGCAGGCAATCACCGGGCCGCTCAACGTCGAGCAGGTCTTAGCGCGACGGGATTCATTCGCGAGCCATTGGGATGACTCCGGGCAAACCCGGTGGCTAGAATCGGCAGGGATTGAGCTGATTCGCGGCCGCGGTCAACTTATCGGCCCGCATCTTGTACAGGTTGGGCAGGCACAGTATTCAGCGCTCGCCGTGGTGCTTGCTACCGGTTCGGTGCCGGTGCTCCCAAACATTGAGGGTTTAGCACTAGCCAAACCCTGGGGCACCAGAGAAGCTACCGCGGCTGAAGAAATTCCGCCACGCTTGATCATCATTGGTGCAGGTGTCGCGGGCACCGAGCTGGCCTTCGCCTTCTCTGCCCTTGGATCACAGGTCACGATGCTCTCGCGCGGAACTTTGATGAGCCGCGAAGAACCATTTGTGGGTGAACATCTGACCAAAGCACTAGAAGATGCGGGCGTTCAGATTCTTCGGGGTGTGACCCCGGATCGTGTGGACCGCGATGCAGCTGGTGTGGTGAGCATCCGCTTGAACGACGGCAGGCAAATTTTTGCCGAGCAATTGCTGGTTTCCACCGGGAGGCGGGCCAATACCGCCAACCTTGGTTTGGCGGCACTGAACCTGGATCCCACAGCAAAGCTGAATGTGGATGACAGCATGCGCGTGGAGGGCTTTGACTGGCTCTACGCGGTGGGCGATGTGAACTCACGCGCCGCACTGACCCATCAGGGAAAATACCAGGCGCGCATTGCCGGTGAGGCGATCGCTGCCCGGCGCAACGGCGAACCACTCTCGGCAGAGCAGTGGGGCAGCCACGTGGCGAGCGCTGATCACCTCGCCGTACCACGAGTCATTTTCAGTGATCCGCAGGTCGCGGCCGTCGGAATGACCGAAGCCGAAGCGCAATCCAAAGAACTCAACTTCCGCTGCGTTGAATACGACCTGGGTGCCGTGGCGGGCGCAAGTTTGCATGCCGACGGGTATCAGGGACATGCCAAGTTGGTGGTTGAGCAATCGCGTCAAGTGATTATCGGGGCAACCTTTGTCGGCCAGGATGCCGCCGAGCTTTTGCATGCGGCGACTATCGCGATTGTCGGCGAGGTACCAATGGACAGGTTATGGCATGCGGTTCCCGCGTACCCGACGATCAGTGAAATCTGGTTGCGCTTAATGGAGGAATATCATTTCCCCGCGCCAAATGTGGCCAGCGGCTCTTAAGGCGAAGTCGGCGCGAACAAACTGACGGGGCTAGAATGGTTAACGAATGGGATGACTAGGCGATCGCGTGCCGTGCAAACGGCCCGAGGAACGTCCGGGCTCCACAGAACAGGGTGGTGGGTAACGCCCACTCGGGGTAACCCGCAGGCTAGTGCCACAGAAAATAGACCGCCAGGTTTTCCTGGTAAGGGTGAAACGGTGGTGTAAGAGACCACCAGCATCTCGGGTGACCGGGATGGCTTGGTAAACCCCACCCGGAGCAAGGTCAGACAGACCGCGTTATGAGGGCTGTTCGCCCCATGCGGTCGGGTGGACCGCTAGAGGCTGTCGGCAACGGCAGTCGTAGATAGATGATCGTCTTCGCGCAAGCGGACAGAACCCGGCGTATCGGTCATCCCATTCACTCACCAGCGTGGTGAGATGATTCACAGGCGTCAGGCTCCGCTTCGCGGGTGCACCGTCTAGAATGGATACGTACTTGCGGGGATGATCCTGTTACCCCGCGCCACCGCAAAAGCAATGGTGCTTCTCACGGTGCCAACCGACTTTATGGATCTGGAAGTCGGCTGAAATGGAAGGATTTTCTGTGACCCAGCAGTCTGTCGTTGCCCAGGAAGAATGGAGCGGGCGCGAAGAGCTCGCCGAGGCCATGATTCCACTGATCGGACGCCTTAACCGCAATAACAATGTGGTGACCTCGATCTACGGCCGTAAGTTGATCAACCAGTCCGCCATCGACATCATCAAGGCGCACCGCGTAGTGCGCCGCATTGATGGCGAAGAATTGGCGTTGACCACTACCATGCCAATGCTCGAAGCAATTGAATCCTTGAACGTTGGTTCGGTTTCCGTTGACTTGGGCCGTCTGAACAAGAAGTTCGCCGCCTCCGGCTCGAAGGACCTGAACGCTTTCCTCACCGAAGAGCTAGGCGAAAAGGTCGGCCAGGCTGGCGCCACCGACGTTGAGCCGCAGGACGTCGTGCTCTACGGCTTCGGCCGAATCGGCCGCCTGCTGGCACGCATCCTGATTGAACGCGGCGGCTACGGCCTGCGCCTGCGTGCCATTGTGGTGCGTAAGGGTTCGGATGACGACATCGTTAAGCGTGCTTCGCTGCTGCGCCGCGACTCGGTCCACGGGCGCTTTGACGGCTCGATTACCGTAGACGAGGCCAACAGCACCATCTTGGCTAACGGCACCCTGATCAAGGTCATCTACTCGAATGATCCAACCACCGTTGACTACACCGAGCATGGCATCAACAACGCCATCGTGGTGGACAACACCGGTCGCTGGCGCGACGAGGCTGGCCTGTCCCAGCACCTGCAGGCTAAGGGCGTTGCCCGCGTACTGCTGACCGCACCGGGCAAGGGCGATTTGAAGAACATCGTCCACGGCATCAATGATTCCTGGATCACCGCAGATGACAAGATCGTCACCGCGGCCTCCTGCACCACCAACGCGATCACCCCAGTCCTGAAGGCACTGAACGACAAGTTCGGCGTCATCCACGGACACGTTGAGACCGTTCACTCGTTCACCAACGACCAGAACCTGATCGACAACTTCCACAAGGGTGAGCGCCGCGGCCGTTCGGCAGCACTGAACATGGTGATCACCGAGACCGGTGCCGCCAAGGCAGTAGCCAAGGCACTGCCAGAGCTCGAAGGCAAGCTGACCGGTAACGCAATCCGCGTACCAACCCCAGATGTCTCCATGGCGATCTTGAACCTCAACCTTGAGAACGGGACCACCAAGGAAGAGCTGAACGCTTACCTGCGCGAAGCTTCACTGACTTCCAGCCTGCACCGCCAGATCGACTACATCGATTCCCCTGAGGTTGTGTCTACCGACTTCGTCGGTTCACGCCGTGCGGGCATCGTTGATGGTTTGGCGACCATTGTCTCGGACAAGAACGCTATCGTCTACGTCTGGTACGACAACGAATTCGGTTACTCCTGCCAGGTAGTGCGTGTGATTGAGTCAATCGCCGGCACCCACCCGGTGGCAGTTCCAGCGGTACAGGCACAGACGGCTAGCGTCTAAGCCTCAACGCCTGCAGGCAGCACCCCGATCCTTTGACCAAGGGTCGGGGTGCTGCCTTTTAAACCCAGGGTGGCTTGCTAAGATTTCCCTTATGGCTAGGCGTATTTATTTGAGTGTGACCGGTGCGCTTGCAGCGCTCGGTGTATGTACCCTAGTGCTAAGCTCCTGCGCTATGAACGGTAGTGAGCTTGGACTGACTGCGGGCGAACCGCGAGCCGTGGTGGGAGCGCACTCCATAGATGAGACAGCGTCCAATGCGGCTGAAGCCAGCGGTGTGCTGCTGCTCAGTGCGGGGCAATGCTTCGAGCTACGCGCTCCGAAAGGAAAGCCGGCCTTGCTGATATTCCCTTCCGAGGCCCACGTCTTATCTGATGGGTGGCCCGGCATGAAGGTTGCCGATGAGGAATTCCGCGTAGGGGACCACCTGAGTATTGGCGGTGGCTTCCATCAGCTGACTGAGAAGGATGCCGAAGCCGTGGAAAAATGCCAGTCGACGGGCGAAGCCTTTACGGTTCAAGTCCTGCCGCGCCATACTGCCGAGCCCGCTGGGAAGTAGCCGGTCGCAACGAACGAGATTCGAAAGTATGTTCTAATCCTGTTTGCGCTGCGGTCTCCCGCCGGTGGCCGATGGCAAGCCAACCTTTCTGAGGGTCTGCCCCATCCCTGCCAGAAGTCTGCGGGCCGATGCGTGCTAATCCCAGTCATGAGGGTGCTTATCCTGGCGCTATGGGCTCACTGAGCGTGCCTTGCCCGCGTGCCAGCAGGGGAGCAGATCCTCCCCAGCCCGGCGCGGGGTCACCTGCTGGTCCCTGTGCCTATAGCTTTTCGCGATGCAGCCCGCCAAGAGGGTCAGGCGCAGGGCCCGACGTGAGTTTCTACGGCCGACGCGTGTGGTGGCGCAATGACTATTGGCGCTGAGAGTCTAGGCGGCGTTATATGGATGGTGGGCGGATTGCTTGCTGTCCGACAAGCATCGCTGGGGGAGAGGGGATAATGCAAGTGCTCTGGAACGCAAAAGCAGCGCCGGACGATTTACTCGGTACGGCGCTGCATCAGCGGTATATAAATTTCAGACTTTAGTGCCCGAAAGGATCCTCATCGGTGCCCGGCAGCCAGGTAGTGCCGGCTACACCCCAACCCAGAGCCTTCTTCGCCTTGAGCCAACGCTTATCCCACCGCGGCACCAGCTTGTCTACGTAAAGGAAGCCGTCCAGGTGATCAAACTCGTGCTGCATGATTCGTGCAAACCAGCCGGTCGCCTCGAATGAGACCGGCTTGCCAAACTCGTCGACGCCTTCAACTTTCGCGTATTCAGCACGCTTGAGTGGGAAGTTCAGGCCGGGTACGGAAAGGCAGCCCTCGGCCTCCTCATCAGGGTCAGGTGTTGCCTGGGAGACCTTCGAGAGGGTGAGTACGGGGTTGATGAGCACGCCGCGTTCGGGAGCCGTATCTTGATCAGCGTAGATGTAGGTGAAGATACGCAGTCCGACACCGATTTGCGGTGCCGCTAGTCCTACACCGTGAGCCGCATCCATGGTGGCATGCATATCAGCGACAAGCTGGCGCAACTGGTCATCAAATTCGGTGACCTCAGCTGCGCGTTGGTGCAGTACTGGTTCTCCATATACGGTGATCTGCCGAATGGGCACGTGATCGGTCCTTTCCCAAGGTGCTAAGAAGTCTTCTCCAATAGTTTCACGGCTCATCTTAGTTTCGCCACTGCGGGTACCGGCGTTGTTTAGAGCCCGTCCACACGCACGCTCGTGTTGCTGAGGGAAGATGCGTGGGCAATTCTGCGTGTTTACTAGTCTAAATCGCAGTTCCTGGGCCTTGATCGCGCAGACCGCGTCTGACATTCAGGCGATGTGGAACTCGATTGAAGACCTGCACTGAGATGCACTTCACCGTCAGGTGGGCGTTCATTGTGGTTGCCAGGTGTGATTGACGCAAGATAAACATTAGAACAAACGTTCTAATGGATGTTTTAAATGGGAAAGGCTAACGTCCCCATGACGTTAGCCTTTTGGTGAGCTTCGTAGCCGCTCAGACAGTTGCGAGTGTCTAAAAAGCCTAATCCCAATAAATCGAATTCTGAATCCCCCAAGATTCACTATACAAACTTCGATTCCCCGCTTCCCATCCTAGGACGGCAAAGCGCGAAAGTCGCCGTGAAAAAGATGACTAGGTAGTTCTTTGCCTGGATACAGGTAGTGACGTCAACTGGGCGTTAGGAGGTTCAACCACATGGAGCTCCCCGTTAGTGCTTGGAAGCAGCTGACGACGATCGACGATACCTAACTTTGTATATGAACGCTGCAAATGACCTTCCACGGTACGGCGGGAAAGGAAAAGTTCGTCAGCAATTTCATGACTGCTCGCCCCCCGCGCAGCAAGAACACAGGTAGCGTACTCACGTTCGGTGAGTAAGGACCGAACAATACGTCCGCGACCTAAGGCAAAGGTATTTACTTGTTCAAGCGGCTCTGCCAATTCCGTAGAGAGCGATAACAATCGGGACGCCAATGTACGCTGACCTAGCTCGCGGGCAGCGCCCGAGGCTCGCTGCGCAATCTCGGCAGCATAGAGCAAACGTTGCGACGATAGATGAGCAGCGGTCAGTGCCTGTACGGCTTCCAGCGCCGGTGTGTGGATCACCGAAGCATATTGTCCAATAGCCTGCGCCAAAGGGCCTTGCACTATAGCTGCGGCGTCACTGACCTCGTCCACCCCAACAGACAGACCCAAACGCCACGCATCGTGCAACAGGCGCATCCGGACCAGCTTGCGATTAAATTTATCGGCCTGTGCCAAGCACTGGCGAAGATGATCCTGCGCTGCCTCTGTACCCTCGAACTCCAAAATGACAGGCAATAAATTCCGTTGCGCAATGGGGCGCATAATTTGGCCAGATACCTCTGAGGAAGACTTGCCCACAAAGTAATAGGTTCCGGCCTTCTCTCGATCGCCAACTAGCACCGCAGCGCTCGCGGCCAAAGAGGCGATGAACCCAGTGGATAAGTAGGGGTCTGAGGCAGCTGTGAGGGCGAAGGCCTGTTCAAATGCTTCCAACGCATCCAACGCACGCCCCTGCTCAAGTTGTTCAAGCCCATGACCAGTCAGGTAATTGGCGTGGTTGATCGCCAAGTTTGTGAAATCGAGTCCCGACAGTAGTCCTGCCAGCTCAGCACTCACCCCGCCTAAACTGGAAGCCAATACCGGCAAAGCAAAAAGTAGCTCAGCCTGAGTTGCAGGTGTGGCCGAGGACCAATAATTGTCTGTTGCAAAGCTAACAAACTCTTCAAATGCATCGACTGGGCGTCCCGCATAACAATCTTCAATCAGCACATGTGCCAAACATGCTGAACGTAACGCGGGCGAGATGTCGCTATGGGAGGCATAGTCTCGCATCCTCTCGCTATCAACCACTCGTCCAGCACGAGACAACAGGAGTAGCCGCTGTGCCTGACTATCAATCGGATCATGAGGACCAAAATCAATAATTCGCGTCGCCAACTCGGGATCACCCAAACCGGCGAAAGCGATCTTAGCCGCAACCGCACGAAGCTCAGGACTTCCGGTACGTAACAACGGCTCAAGCACCGATAAAGCTACCTTCGGCCTACCCAGCTCATGTAACGCGTCGGCACGCATCACCAGTACGTGCTCCAAAATTGACTGATCGGTGAATGACTCCCGATCCAATGAATCGGTCAACGCCACCACCTGGGCAAACTTGCGCGCCTGAGCCGAACCAACCACATCTTCATACAATTCAGCTGCAGGGATCTTGATCCCCAGCTGCACCCGGTGCCGGGTGAACCAAGCCCGCGCATGAGAAGTGAGAACTTCTCTAGGAATAGTATCCGAGGCGCGCTGCAGGTAATCCCGAAGTTTCGTTTCGGTCAAAGTACTCAATACAGTGTGCGGGGCAAGACCGGAGCTGAGCACGACCGCAAGTTCGCGCTCGCCGGTTGCTTCATCTTCGGTTAGTGTTACCAATTTTGCCAGACGGGTATCGAGCAATTGAGGAAGTGCGGCGCCGAGTAGTTGCTGTGCAAAGGGGTATCTCAGTCTGCCGGTTACCGCCAGAAGTTCAATGGCTTCGCGTATTGATCGAGGCTGTTCGCGCAGTCGCGAGTTAATCAGATCTGAGATGCGTGGTCCCTGAGGATTCCAAAGCCGATCAAGAGTCCAGTAGCACCCCTGTTTAGAGAGGACCTTCGCATTTTGCGCGTCCAGGGTGAGCTCGCGAAGGTGTAGCGCATTTCCATCAGACAATTCCAGCAGCGTATCAACGGTGCTCGAGTTAACGGCGCCGCCTAGTACATCTTCCAAAATCGTGGCCGTGTCGGCAAAGCTCAGCCGTTGAAGTTCGACACGAAAAGCATCAGGGCTGGTGCGTAAATCCCTCAGCGATTGAGGCAGTTCATGAATCGCGGTGGTAGTTACCACGAGGTGAATGTTTCGCGTCAGTGACAACTGCCCAAGAATCGCGGCGCTTTGCTCATCGGCATAGTGGGCCTGATCTAAAAACAGGGTAAGGCTCTGCTGCTCGGTGTAACGCACTAATCCTGCAAGCATTTCTGCCGGAGCAAAGCCGCCAGTTGGTGTCGGCAACTGTGCTGTCAAAGTTGTTAGCAGGGCAAAGGGCACCTGCGTCAGGGCTTTGGCTGCGGTAATCCAGTAAATCTTACCCGGATGTTTTGAGAGGATCTGACGTGCAAAAGTTGTACGTCCACTACCGGTCTGCCCCACAATAAAAATGGGAGCGCCACGCGATACCGTCGCACGAGCTTGCTGGTATGCGTTGTGAAGTGACGGTAACTCCGTGGGGAGTTCGCTGGACGTGCCGATCATAAGCCTAAGTTTGTACCTGGTTGTGAGTCTGGTCAAGTAGCTTAAAATCAAAAACAGGTAGCTAAATGACTATGCAGCAAGCCCGTAATTGGTTTATTATTCCTAGCTCATGCACAGATATGGGCCAACGCCGCAACTGCGCTTTGTGTAAACATCAGCACAAGGACGGAGCGAAACGATCTCAGTCCAAATCGGTGCGCAAAAATGTCTATGAAATCAAAAAACGGCCTGATCCGGAACTTACGTTTCGAATCAGACCGTTCGTCTGGGGTGAGTAACGGGGCTTGAACCCGCGACCTTCTGGACCACAACCAGACGCTCTACCAACTGAGCTATACCCACCATGATTACTTTGTGACTAGTCGGAACGCTAGAGCATTCAAACTGATTTCAAGCAACGAGAAATACTATACATGCATCTGGAGCGAAACTAATAATCGGGCGACCTTTGAGGTCACGAAGTCCGCAGGGAAACAAAAAACGGTCTGATTCAAAACTTACGTTTCAAATCAGACCGTTTGTCTGGGGTGAGTAACGGGGCTTGAACCCGCGACCTTCTGGACCACAACCAGACGCTCTACCAACTGAGCTATACCCACCATGTTTGCTTCGGTACTAGTCATTCGGCTTTTGCGAGTTGATTTCGTATCTGGCAACGAGAAATACTATACACATATTGAGGGGGTGAGTGCCAACTTGAAAGCCCCCTAAGTCGCTGTGTTGTGTATCACCTACGATTTAGGGGGCTGACTAGTGCTTACTTTTCGTCGTTGGTGCTGATCTGGGCAGCGATTTTGCGGCTCTGATCGGTAGTTGGTCCGGGGGAGGGCACCATGATGGCAGCTCGGTAGTAGCGAAGCTCGTCAATTGAGTCCTGGATATCACCCAACGCGCGGTGGTTACCGGTCTTGGCGGGAGCAGCGTAGTGCGCCTTAGTGAACCAGCGCCGGCTTAATTCCTTCAAGGTGGAAACGTCAATGATGCGGTAGTGCAGGTGATCAATGATTTCAGGCATGTCGCGAGCCAAGAAGTTCTTATCGGTGCCTACCGAGTTTCCTCCCAGCAGAGCCTTGTTCGGCTCCGGGACATGTTTTCGGATGTATTCCATGACCAGACGCTGGGCCTGCTCCATTTGCATACCGCCGTCCAGCTCCATCAACAAGCCGGAGACCTGATGCATATTGCGAACGAAGTCTCCCATCTGTGCCAGAGCGGCATCGCTAGGCTTGATAACCACCTGGATACCCTCGTCGATGATGTTCAAGTCCGAATCGGTAATCAGTACCGCTACCTCGATCAACGCATCATGGACCAGGTCTAAACCGGTCATTTCGCAATCGATCCATACAATTTTCTCTGAATTACTAGCCACGGAACCAATCTACCCTCTGGATAGCTTGTGGGGCGAGCGCACGGCATGAAAGCTTCAGGCATCTCAGTGTCACACCGGTATGGGCATAGCGGGCGATGCTAAAATCATGGGAGATTTCATGACGTTGAACGATGAGCCTCCTACTGGCTAACCGGATGCAACGTCAATCTTTTTAAACGAACTTTTTGTCCAATCCAGCACGAGGTGTCACGGTGTCCGCTAGTAAGGCAGAAGTTCTAGCTCCCCAGCCATACGCTGGGGTTAATAAGACATTGCTTAGCGGCATAATCGGCTCCTCGATGATCCTCTTCGGATCCTTTGGTACGGGTTGGCTGGCCAGTGTTTCACCGCTGAATCGTGATCCTTTTTTCATCATGGTGCGAACCGAGACTGCCGGCGTTACCATTTGCGTAATCTTGCTGGCATTGGGTTGCTGGTTGCTTTTCCGTGCGTGGTGGCGTCTAGGGCAGAAGCTAAAGACCTGGGGCGACGGCTCGCTCAAAATTGTGCGGCGCGCGGTGATGCTTTGGAGCATTCCAATGCTTATCGCACTTCCCATCATGAGCCGCGACGTTTTTGCTTACATCGGGCAGGGCCGTTTAGTCGATGCCGGACAAGATCCGTATGTCGACGGCATTTCAAGCCTGAATAACTGGTTCCAGCTAGGTGCCGACACCATGTGGGCACAAGACGGTACCCCCTACGGTCCGCTGTTCTTGACCATTGAATACATCGTGGTCAACATCGTTGGCGGGTCTACCGACGCGGCTGTTCTTGCTTTCCGCGCCATCGCGGTCATCGGTGTCCTACTGTGCCTGCGTTATGTTCCTAAACTGGCCGAACTGCATTCGGTTTCCGGAGCCAAGGCAACGTGGATGACCGTGGCGAACCCGCTCTTCCTGGTGAACTTTGTGGCCAGCGCACATAACGATGCGCTGATGACGGGTCTATCGGTGTGGGCCGTGTATCTGGCTTGTAAACGACACGGGTTCTGGGCGATTGTAGTGCTCGCGGCCTCGATCGGCGTCAAACCCATAACCCTGGTACTGCTGCCGTTTATCGGTTTGCTCTGGGCCGGACCGGAAGCCAAGTGGCCACGCCGATTCCTCTATTGGTTCTACTCCGGTTCCATCTTCCTGGTTCTCATGACCCTCGTAGGCTGGCTNAACGGCTACTGGTTTGGCTGGCTCAGCGTGCTGCTGAACTACACCGGTACCGGAGTTTCTGTTGTTGCGCCGCTGGGAATGTTAACNATCGCGTTGCAAGGCATTTTTGGCTCATTTGGCATGGAAACCGACTGGGTTCTGTCGATCATAAAAACCGGTGGCCGATTGCTCGGTGTGGGGCTTGCCATTGTCCTGATGTTCCGAGGGAAGTACTCACATCTAGTCCAGCGCATGGGTATCGCGTATGCGGCAATTGTGGTGCTTTCTCCGGTAATCCAGCCGTGGTACCTGCTGTGGTTGTTGCCGTTCTTCGCGGCGACCGGGTTGCGCGATGACTGGCAGATGCTGTGGCTACACCTCACCACGATATTCTTCTTGGCTTACCAAGCAGCGGATCAAATTTTCGTCTGGCAGTTCCTTCAAGAAGATCTAGTTCCACGGGTGCAGCTCATCTCGTGGGGAATCTCGATCCTCTGTGCGCTGTACATGGTCTTCTTGGATCCCAAGACCAAAAAAATCTGTCCCGAGCTACTGAGCTCCACAAACTGGCTGAAAAAGAAAGTCAAGTGAGTTTGCTGGTGCAAAAACTAATGCGACGTGGAGTGTCGCTGAAGGCCCTGGGTTGGCAAGGCTTTGCCGCTTCGGTGATGATCACCGTGGCGTCTTGGGGTATCGGCTGGTTTCCGCGCAGCCAGCTCTCTCCGCTGGCCAGGAGCGGATTTTTTATCGAATTCCGCACCGAGGCATGGGGAGTCATTAGCTGCATCATCCTAATGGCAGCAGGTTTGGCGTGGTTGACCCGGGTATGGATTCTCGCTCGCCCGCTAGTTGATACTGCACAACTGATCAGTTCACGACAGCTGGCGCAGCTGTTCATTAAATGGTCGGCACCATTGATGTTTTCCTTCCCAATTCTCAGCCGTGATGTTTACTCGTATCTGGCCCAAGGCCGGATGCTTCATGCCGATAAGTCTCCATATCGTGAAGGTATTTCGGCTCTGCCTGGCTGGTTTGAAGGTGGCTCGGATGGGCTCTGGGCCCAATCTCCTTCCCCCTACGGCCCGTTCTTCCTGGTACTTTCACGCATCATTTATTTTGTCTCCAATGGGGTGCCCGAAATTGGAGTAGGGCTCCTGCGCATTACCGCGTTACTTGGGGTTATCGGCTGTTTTCATTTCACCGCCAAACTGGCAAATAAGATGGGACAAAATCCAAACTGGGCTAACTGGGCCATCGTAGGGAATCCACTGTTTTTATTGACCATGATCGGCGGCGCTCACAATGACGCGTTGATGATTGCCGGAGTGTTCAGCGCATTCGCGCTGGCTTATGACCGCCGGCCAATGGCAGCCACGCTGGCATTGGCTATCGCGGTATCTGTGAAACCGATTGTGCTCTTGGTGCTGCCATTTATTGGGTTGATCTTGTTAGGCCGCGATAAGTCCTTGCGCGCAAAATGCATAGTTTGGCTGAAGGTGTTCTGCTATTGCCTGATCTGGTTAACTATCATCGGCGCGGTGACTAACCTCTGGTTTGGATGGTTACCGGCCATGTTTACCGCTGGCGATGCGGCCTTCCCCTACGCTCCGGTGGGCTTGACTGGCTGGTTGCTTGGCATGCTGGTTGAAGTGCTGGGCGGCTCGGCGAGCCTGACACAGACCATCGTGGTGTTCGTTTTTCAGCTTGTTTCTGTGGCCATCGTGGCCTGGCTTGCATTGGCTAAAGATATTTCTCGACCGGTGCGTCTGGCCGCCTGGGCACTGTCTGCGGTGATCCTGCTCGCACCGATCATCCAGCCCTGGTACATCTTGTGGATGATCGCGCTCTTCGCGATCTCGCACCGTGTCTCTTGGGCCTCCGAGAAACTGATGATCTATTTGGCCAGCTTGATCCTTGTGGTGGTCTTCGTGGATCAGCTCTCGATTGAACAATGGCATATCGTGTGGTTGATGCGGGTATTTGCGGCGGTGCTGGCGGTTGGTTTATTTGCCGGCCTTTTCCGCTTCGACCCGAAGACACGCACCGTCCTCAGTGGAGACACTGGGCCAGCTTCCATTCAGTAAGTATCCAGCCAACGGTAACTAGGCACACACCAGACGTCACAGGTTGCGCGCATTTTTCTCGGCTTAGATAGAAATATGCAAACGATGTTTTGGCCCGCGACTATCGCCATGCTTGGCGGTGTCCTCTTCTTAGGCGCAGCCGGTATTTTCCTGCTCGCCATCCAGTATCACCGCCATGGGCGCCTATCCTGGCGCCGCACGCTAACCACCGGTGCCGCAGTTATCTACGGTTTTGGCCTCTTCAGCTACACCATGCTTCCGCTGCCCGAAACACGTGACGCATTTTGCCGGCCCGGGGTGGCCATTCCGCAGCTGCAACCGCTGAACTTCCTCAATGACTTCGCGCTCTCCTATGAGCTGGGGATGCGTCACTTTTTGACTAGTTTTACACTGTGGCAGGTCCTTTTTAATGTGATCTTGTTCATGCCGCTCGGTATCCTAGCGGTCCGCTGGCTACGCGGGAACGTTTTTCTGGGCACGCTCATCGGACTCACTGCCAGCTTGGCCATCGAGCTGACTCAGTACACCGGGATCTGGGGCCTGTATACCTGCGCCTACCGGGTTGCCGATGTTGATGATCTTCTGATGAACACCTTCGGCGCATTGCTTGGATCCATTGTGGCGTACCTGCCAATCTTTGCGTGGCTGACCGGCCCCAGAGAACAAAGTGCCTTAAAGGCTGGGCCACGCAAGGTGACCAGGCTTCGGCGCTTTATGGCCAACGGCTTCGATATCGCTTTTGTCCTCGGGCTGGTTATGCTCACCACCTTCGTGCTGGAGATCGCCGAAAAACTTGGAGCCCCGCAAGCGTCCTATGACCTGACCCAACGGTGGATTCCCACGATCTCTGTATTGCTGGTCTTCCTGCTTCCCACCGTCATGCCAGGACGTGCCAGTTTAGGGCAACGCTGTGCTTGGATTCGGGTTGCTGGAAAAGACACACTGCAAGTACCTGCATGGCAGGGCCTTGTGCGCAGCATTCTGGGTCTAGGCGGAATCTCCTTCGCCTTCCAAATTGCCGACAGCATCTGGGCTGCAAGCCCCTGGGCGTGGCTCAGCGCGCTGGTATTCGGCTACCTCGTACTGAGCTCAATCTTCCTCTTAGGTGATCCGACCGGCCGTGGAATCGCCGGTAGGCTCACCGGCACCAGATTCATTGATCGGCGAATTCACTAATCGTTCACCACCAAGCTGTCAGCTGATGGGGCTAAAATAGTTCCGGTGGCCGGTATCCGATACAACTGGCAACCACATTCGCTTAAAAGACGTTCCGATTCATCTCTCCAAAGTTAGGCCTGCCCCGCAGTATGGATACTCAGCAAGAAATTCCGCACGAACCGCACCGCGCCGTCCTCGGCACCGCCGTAGGAGCCACGGTCCTGATCGCGATTGGTGCATTCGTACTATCCTTCGCGGCGCTGACCGACTTGGCTGAACGTTCCGGCATCCAGGCAAACCTGGCCTGGATCTGGCCAATCATCATTGACGGCATGATCGTGGCGGCCACCGTTGCCATCGTGGCGCTCAACGGCTTCAACCGTAAAGCGATGATCTACCCGTGGTCCTTGCTGTTCTTCGGCGCGATCGTGTCGACCGCTGCAAACTCCACCCATGCGATCCTCACGGTGGATTCCATCGTTAATGGTGTGCCGCCACTGGTATCGGCACTCGTTGCGGCCATGCCGCCTATCGTGTTGCTGGCGATCACCCACCTGACCGTGCACATGTACCAGAAGAAGTCTGAAGCTGCGAAGCTTCGAGCCGCCTTCGACTATGACGAAGAGCAGATCAACGCGGAGAAGTACGGCGTCGCCTACGACGACGGTTACAACTCCGCCCTTTCTGATGCACAGCAGGCGGAAGCCGAGCGTGTGGCTCAGCTGGAACAAGAACACCAGGACGCTATCGCCCGGGCGCGGGCCGAGGCTATTGCCCAGTCGCGCTCGGAAAAGGTCACCCCGCTGAAGCAGGCTCCAGCTGCGGCTCCGGCAGCCGCTAAACCGGCTACCGCTGCCAAGCAGGCTGGCGAAGACAAGGCTCCGTTGTATGAGGATATGGCTAAGCGCCTGACCCGCCCATAGCAAGGGCACACACCGCATCGATCACCCACGGCATTTCATCACATTAGGAGGCACCACCATGGATCCATTGACCAGCAGCACCGAACCGGAACAGTTCAGCGAACAAATCGACGAGGCGGTGTCTCGTTTTGAAACCGTGGGCCAGGAACTCGATGAGGTGCTGCGGGCGATGAAATCAAAAATTCGCTCGTTATTTATTGATAGTGAAGTCCAACCCTTGTTCGTGACCGGACGGGTAAAAACCGCCGAGTCCTTCCGGGCCAAGGCTTCGCGGCAGTTGCAGGAAACTCCGGATTCACACCCGGTCTTGGAGTTCCCTAACCCGCTGCGGGAAATCCACGACATGGTGGGTTTGCGCATCATCGTGATGCTTCCCCATGAAATCCAGCAGGTAGCCACGCTCATCAAGGCGCACCGCGAGGACTTTGACTGCCGCAGTGACCGCGAGAAAGATATTGGTTCGGTGGAATCCGGAACCTATGGTTACTCCTCACGGCACCTGCTGCTCAAGACCCGCAATGAACCGAGCGTGTCAAAGTTCCAAACAGCTTTGGGCAAACCGGTAGTACCCAGTGGCAACTTCGTCTTTGAGGTGCAGATCCGCACGGTGCTTCAGCATGCATGGAGCGAGATGGAACATGACATCCGCTTTAAGCATCCGGGAGAAGCCGCCTGGAACCCGCAGATCGACAGGCATTTCACCGCCACCGCGGCCATGCTCGAAACCGTGGAAAACTACTTCACCGATATTGATGATCTCTACCATCGGATGAATGGTTATCACGACCGCGAAGGTCTAGGCACCGAGAAGCTGACCGGCGAAAAAATCGGCGAAATCTGGCAGACTCTGCTTCCCCACGTGGACCGCAAGCGCGACGATGACTGGTCCTGGGCCGCCGAATTGCTCGGTTCCCACGGCATCGATCAGACCTGGCAGCTGGCCGAACTTCTGGATGCAAATGTAGTCACCGAGGTCCGCGCCGCATTGGATCACCGGTATTCTCCGGGGCCAGACAGGCTGCTTGACGACGTGCTGCTTTGGCGTTTTGGCAAAGCCCATATCGATAAGACCAGTGGTTCGGATCTAAAACGCGAGGCTTCGCTTCGTCGAAGACTGATTCAAATGAAAGACTTCCGCTCCACACAGCGCCGCTAGCGCAACTGCCCGGCACCCGATACTGGGTGCCGGGCAGTGGGCTTTAAGATGTTGGTTCGCACACAGTAAGCCTGATCCCGCCTATACGACCGGTAGGATAGACAAGTTGCCCTTTATATGGGCGAATAGTTTTTCCTTACCCCGTTTTGAAAGGGCCACACCATATGATTTCCGTAGCCAACCTTGAGCTACGCGTCGGCGCCCGCTTGCTGATGGACGAAGTAAATTTCCGCATCGACAAGGGCGACAAGATCGGACTGGTGGGTCGAAACGGTGCCGGTAAGACCACCATGACCAAGGTCTTGGCCGGAGAATCCCAGCCTGCTAGCGGTAACGTCTCGCTGAAGGGTTCCATTGGCTACCTGCCGCAGGATCCGAAGACCGAGGACATGGAGCAGCTGGCGAAGGATCGCATCCTCGCCGCCCGTGGCCTCGACGTGGTACTCAATAAGCTGGCTAAGGCCCGCGATGAGATGGCTAGCGATGATGCGTCCGTAGCGAAGAAGGCCATGGGCCGTTATGACCGTCTGGAAGCCGAGTTTATGGCTGCCGGCGGCTACTCCGCCGAATCCGAGGCCGCGGCCATCTGTTCTAACCTGGATTTGCCAGAACGTATTCTTGAGCAGCCATTGCGCACCCTATCCGGTGGCCAGCGCCGCCGTGTGGAGCTTGCCCGCATTCTTTACTCGGATGCCGAAACGTTGCTGCTCGATGAGCCAACTAACCACTTGGACGCCGATTCCATTACCTGGTTGCGTGACTTCATCAAGAACTACGCCGGCGGCGTGCTGATGATCAGCCACGACACCGGCCTGCTGGATGCCACCGTGAACAAGGTGCTCTTCCTTGATGCCAACCGCGCCACGGTTGATGTGTACAACATGAACTGGAAGCGTTACCAGACTCAGCGCGAAACCGATGAGCGTGCTCGTAAGCGCGAGCGCGGCAACATTGAGAAGAAGGCTTCGGTCTTGATGGCTCAGGCCAACAAGATGAAGGCGCGTGCCTCCGGTGCTTCCGCCGCGCAATCGATGCTCAAGCGTGTTGACCGCATGCTTTCGGGCCTGGAAGAAGTACGCGCGAACGACCGCGTGGCAGCTCTGCGCTTCCCGGATCCAGCCCCTTGCGGCAAGACCCCAATGATGGCCGAGGGCCTATCGAAGGCCTACGGTTCCCTGGAAATCTTTACCGATGTATCGCTGGCTATCGACCGGGGATCGAAGGTAGTCATCCTGGGCCTTAACGGCGCGGGTAAGACCACCTTGCTGCGCATGCTTGCCGGCGTCTCGGAACCAGATACCGGAACGATCATTCCGGGACACGGTTTGAAGATCGGTTACTTCGCCCAGGAGCACGACACCCTGGATCCAGATGCGACGGTGCTTGAAAATATGCGCCGCAACGCGCCGGACCACCTCGGCGATGCCGATGTGCGTTCGATTCTTGGTTCCTTCATGTTTGTCGGCGACGACGTCTCGAAACCAGCAGGAGTACTCTCCGGTGGTGAGAAGACCCGTCTGGCTTTGGCCACCATCGTGGCCTCCAGCGCTAACGTGCTGCTGCTCGATGAGCCTACTAACAACCTTGACCCAGCCTCGCGTGCCGAGGTACTTGGTGCACTGTCCAGCTTCCCAGGCGCCGTGGTGATGGTCAGCCACGATGAGGGTGCCGTGATGGCGCTGAAACCAGAGCGTGTGGTCATCCTGCCTGACGGCGACGAGGACCTGTTCAACGAGGGCTACCTGGAATTGGTCTCACTGACTTAAAGCCAGTACAGCAAAGCCGCGGGCCACCATCCTAAGAGGATGGCGGTCCGCGGCTTTGCTGTACCCACAGAAGAGCCCACGGCCACCGGCCGTGGACTTGTTTCGTTACTGTGGTTTGCCGCCCTTGGGCGAATCGTCATCTAACATGAGATCCTCATAAGCTTCATCGGTCAGTGACCCGTCGCGGCGGAACTTCTTCTCTTCCTTCGCACGCAGCTTGCGGACCCGGTGAATTGGTTCGTCAAAACCCAACGCCTTCGCCTCGGCGAGCTCGGCAGCGTCTTCGGCGTTGATCTTGCGCTGTTGCTTCGCCGCGTACCAGAAGCCTACGAAGGATAAGATCCCAAAGAAATACCACTGGAACTCGTAGGAAAGGTGCGGACCTTCATCGGTGTCCGGTGCATCCAAGGGCTGTGGTGCCGTGGCCGGTGCCGGATCTTCCTGATACATGATGCCGTAAGCACCTTCGGAGATCGGGTAGGGAAGTTGCGCGGCGTATGCGGGCAGATGGATGGACGCAAGCTGGCCATCGGGGGCCCCGCGATCCAGTTTGATCTCCCCGGCCTTCAGCCGGGCGTCCACCGTGACCGTTCCAGCAGGAGCCGCGGGAACCCCATCGGGGCGACCGTTTTCGGAGTTTCCGATAGGTAGGAACCCACGGTTGATAATTACCGTAGCGCCGGATTCGGTGCGGAATGGAACCAGCACCTCATAACCCGGGCGGGAAGCCTTAATCCGATTGCGCACGATGCGCGTGTCATCGCTGAGGTATTGACCGGTGAGCTCAACGGTCATCCAGGTGTCTTCTTCAGGCAATGAATTAAACTTGTCCAGCGCCTGATCGCCGGATACCGGTGTGGCGTCGTAGTTGTTGTTCACGTGGGAAATGCCGGTAAGTACTTCGGTGCGGCGATCAGACTGCCATTTACCGAGCCCCGCACAGGCTGCAGCAAAAATGACGACGAGTAGCAACCAGCCAACCCAGCGGGTGCTGGCCAAAAAACGATACATTTACTGAGTAGCTCCTTCGCCCATGGGCAGGGTTTCCTTATAGAGCAAGCGCTCTTTCAGATAGGTTTCTAACCACTCGCGGTGCTCAGTACAGGCCAGCCAGATCTTTCGGCGCTCTGGGGTGTGGATCTTTGGGTTATTCCATAAAATCTGAAAAGCTGCCGGCGCCCGGCACCCCTTACGCGAGCATTGAACTTCGGCAGGCGCAGAACTCGCGCCTGCTAATGAACCGAGAAGATCCATCTATGCCTCCTTAGACACGTCGGACGGGGGAGCAGGGTCGGTCAGTGTGCCCTCGATAATCACAATCTCTGGTTCGTTCACCGGAGCAGGCCGGGCCGTATTTTCGAGCTGCTCCGGGTCCTTGCCAGTAAAAAATTCTGCCGGAGGTTCGCGCCTCGTCAGATCTGCCCCGCCGTTGGCGATGACTACGGCAATATAAGGCAAGATCACCGCTCCGGCGAGAAGCACCCAGCGGACCCAGCCTTCAAAGAAGAACGCCAAGATGAAGCACAGCATACGCACGGTCATAGAAATCGTGTATTTGCGTATGCGCAACTCACGCTCCGAGGTATGGGACTCGCGCGCTTCGGTAATACGGTGAACCGGCTGGTCCTTTGGACCATGGTTCGCATGCTGGTGTGACATAGCTTTCGAACTTCGCTCAACGGGGCTATTTCTGCCTTTATTCTCTCACTTGTGCCTGTGAGAACCGAATTTCTACGTGCCGTCGAAGCTGTAATACTGCGTGGTAACTAATAGGATTGTTCTCAGACTAGCTACTGACCTAAGCAAAGTGTCTGTTCTGGCGCCCTCGTAACCGACGGAGTGCGCCGACGGCATGGATGGAGAATTACATTGAGCACGGAAACCACCAGCGGCCGCAGCGTACTGGTAACCGGCGGAAACCGCGGAATTGGCCTAGCCATTGCGCGTTCCTTCGAAGCTAACGGTGACAAGGTTGCCATCACCTACCGTAGCGGTGAGGTTCCCGAAGGGCTGCTCGGCGTGAAGGCCGATGTTACCGACACCGAATCAATCGACGCGGCGTTCAAAGAGGTTGAAGCGGCCCACGGGCCGGTTGAAGTGCTCATCGCCAACGCCGGTGTAACCAAAGACACGCTGCTGCTGCGCATGAGTGAAGATGACTTCACCTCGGTGATCGACACTAACCTCACCGGTGCCTTCCGCGTGATTAAACGAGCCAGCAAGGGAATGCTGCGCCTTAAGCGTGGCCGTGTAGTGCTGATCTCCTCGGTGGTTGGACTTTACGGTTCACCAGGCCAGATAAATTACGCTGCGTCCAAAGCCGGCCTAGTGGGCATTGCCCGCTCGCTCACCCGGGAACTTGGCTCACGTAATATCACCGCAAACGTGGTGGCGCCAGGCTTTATCAACACCGAAATGACCGCGGTACTTCCAGAAGAAACTCAGAAGTCCTACCTCGCGTCCATCCCGGCCAACCGCTTTGCCGAGCCAGAAGAGGTCGCCAACGTGGTGCGCTGGGTTGCCAGCGATGAAGCGGCCTACATCTCCGGGGCGGTTATCCCGGTTGATGGCGGCCTTGGCATGGGCCACTAAAACTACCCCCAATTTTTGATATACCTAAGGAGTAAAAAGTTGAGCGAATACAAGGGTGCAATCGTCACCGGCTCGTCGCGCGGAATCGGCGCGGTCACCGCACAGGAACTGGCAGCAGAAGGCCTCGGAGTAGTTATCAACTACCGCGCCAAGGCGCCACGTGCGAACAAAATCGTGGCAGCTATCGAAGACAAGGGTGGCAAGGCCGTTGCTGTAGGAGCCGACCTGACCACCACCGAGGGTCCACAGGCACTGGTTGACGCGGCCGTAGAGAACTTCGGAACGCTGGACGTGCTGGTGCTCAACGCCTCCGGCGGCATGGAAACCTCTATGGGGGAGAACTACGCGCTTCGGCTCAACCGCGACGCTCAGGTTGCCATGCTTGAGGCTGCCTTGCCAGCAATGAGCGAGGGTGGCCGTGTAGTCTTCGTGACCAGCCACCAGGCACACTTCATCAAGCAAGTCTCCACCATGGAAGCCTACGACCAGGTTGCACAATCCAAACGCGCCGGTGAAGATGCCTTGCGTGAATTCATTCCAAAGCTGGCCGAGAAGAACATCAATTTTGTGGTGGTCTCCGGTGACATGATTGAGGGCACCATCACCGCCACCCTGCTTAACCGCATGGAGCCGGGCGCTATCGACGCGCGTCGCGAAGCGGCCGGCAAGCTGTACTCGGTTGAAGAATTTGGTGCCGAAGTTGCCAAGATGGTCTTCGCTGACGTGGAAACCGGACACACCGAACTTGTTGGTGGCGCCGGTGACTTCTTGAAGCAGGCTGAGCAGTAAGAACCTGCTCGCCAAGCAGCTTTTCAGGCCTGTCGTTCGCTCCCGCACCGGTGGAGAACGGCAGGCCTTTATGCTGCACCGTAAGCGCCGTTCAGTGCTGCGTCCGACTCCAGCGGTATGGCGTAGTGGTGGAGACCTTCAGCAGGCCGTAGCGCTCCAAGATGGGTCTGGAATACTCGGTGGAGTCACTATGGATCAGAGTTTTGCCCAGTTCGAGGGCGGCTCGTGCCCGAGCGGCGGTCAGGGCCCGGTAAATTCCTTGCCCACGGTGGGCCGCAACGGTGGCGCCACCCCAGATTCCTGCAAAATCCGTGCCTGGAACCGGTTCGAGGCGACCGGCACTGAGTATTTCTCCCGTGCTGTCCTCGGCCACCCACAGTTGCATTCCATCCGCGGTGGCCAAACGGCGAAGAATCGCCTCGGCGTGATGGGTTGATACCGCTTCTCCGAAGGTGCGGTCCTGCATCGCGGTCATCGCGCGAACATCAGTTTCGGAGACGACCTGGCGCAGTCTGACACCGGCCGGCAGCGGCGTTTCGGCGATCAGGTCGGCGGCCCGCCCGACCATGATTGACTCGCTAGCGTCGGCTGCGAAACCGTGTGCGAGTAACTGCTCGTGCAGACCCGGCTCATAGTCATGGCCCCGGCTCTTCCATTCGACGCCGTTGATTTCTGGCTGCTCTCGAAAGTAAGCGAGCGCTTCGCCGACCAGAGATGCCAGGTGGGTGTCATCGGTAGGAGTGATGTGCGGATAGGTGATAAACCCTTGGCCGCCCGCGAAATTGATCAGCCGCAGCGGACCTAGACGCTGAACCTTTACGGCGCTGGGAGTCTCCGCATCGGTACGCAATTGCCCGTCGTAGTAACTGAGGTACTGTCTGGCTAAACTTTCACGCACAAATCCTCCTGCTGGTTTCGAGTTCAAAAAAGGCGCCTCTTGAAAGATTCAAAAGGCGCCTTGAAATTTTGAGTTACGGCTTCTCGCCGCACACGACCTTGTGCCAAGGCTGGTAGGTCCAGCTCTTAACATCTGGTGGAAGAGTTTTGGAGCCATCAACCGTGCTGCGGTTACGCGTGATGTCGATGCTAAAGCCCTTCTGCCCACCACTTTCCGAAACACACTTGTCGGCCGGGTTGTACCGGGTCTCAGGATTAGTCATGTTGTACTTGCCCGAGCTCTTCTGGCTAACCTTCCAGTACTTCGTGCTCCACAAGCGGGTGTGGACACGATCGCCACTGACCCACGCCTGAATCATCACGCCGTAGGGGGTGTTGTTCTTCCACACCATATCGACTTGGCCCTCCCAGAGGGTGGCTTCACGGCCTGCTGGGTAGCGTTCAAACCAACGGGAGTGCGGCTTATGCGTGACGTCGTCATATCCGGCAAGGAAGCCGACGTTGTAAAGCTGAGTGGATACCTGTGAGAGTCCGCCGCCCACGGCCTCGGTACTGAAACCGCTCTCGACCACACCGGAGCTAAAGTAGCCGTTTGCCACGGTGATTGGGCCCAGGGCCTGAAGCAATGAGAAGTTCTCTCCGGGCTTGATCACGGTACCGTTGATGCGATCTGATCCGGCATGCAGGTTCTTGGTGCGCACCCTATCGGAGGTTGGATAGGGAGTGGAGAATTCAACGATCTCTTCCTTGATACCCAACTTCTTAGCATCCGCGGTGGTGAAGTCAGCCTCGGAAGTCTTGAGAACAACCTCTGCGGTGCGCTCCTTAGTTTCGGTGGCGGCTAAGACCTTTGCGCCCAATCCCTTGGTCTCCAAGGCCAGACCCGTGGTCGACTTGGTGATGGTGGGCTTTCCGCCGGATAGGGTAATGCGTGCGTTCTTTGCGGTACTGCTGAACTCGGAATTCGTGGTTGCTGCTTTAAATAGTTTTTTGTCGTCCAAGGTGATCGCTGGTGCGCCGTCCTTGGGAGTGTAACTTGCAGCCGCCGCGATAGCCGCAGCAGGAATATCGACCTTCTTCTTATCCGAAGTTAGGCTGACTTTGTCCTTGAGCAGTGCTTTGACCTTGTCGTCGTAGAAAGACTGCAAGGTATCCTCGGAAATTTCAGGCTTGGCAATTTCGCTCGGCAATTCGATTGCCGGTGCTCCGATTCGCCAGTCGCTGGTGAGGACTTTCGCAGCTTCATCTTGTTTCAGGCTCACCCCATCTACGGGTTTGACCAGTTTGGCTTTGCCCTCGGCAAAGGTGATGTCGCCTTCGGTCACCTTGGCGTCAGCCTTTTTCGCTAGCGCCGCCAGCTGAGAAGTCAGCTTGTCCTGATCAACGTCGATACTAGCGGTGGCCGTGTATTTGCCCGTCAGACGGTCAATGAGTTCTACCGGGTTTGCCTCGTAGCCGGTTAGGTCTGCGACGGTGTCGTCAACGTTGAGCGATAGCCCAGCCTTGACTGGGTCCATCTTGTAGTTCTGAAAGTTGATCTGCACGTCGAAAGGCTTCGAAGCCAACGGAACAACAGAGTTATTCAGAGCCGCTCGGGCGTCATCCTGGCTCATTGATCCGATGCTCACTCCAGCGATGCTGGCGTTCGCTGGAACTTGGGCACTGATAAGAGCTGCGCCACCGAAGTAGAGTGCTGCTGCCGCCACCACGCAGGAACCAGTGATGATCCAAGGCTTGGCCTTGTTTCGGCCCTGGTCCTTAGACCGGTTGCTTGGCGATGGCGAGGAGGAACTGTCCGGGGAGGGGGTCTGCACTTGTCTGTTAGCTCTTTCGAAAAGCGATTGGGGCCGGGCCCGAGACGCGAATTTTTACTTCGCCGCGCATCGGTGCACCAAAAGAAATACTAACTGTTGGAACAACCGATGCATGGCGTTGTGGGGGTAAACACCGAAATTGTTATCGACTTGTTGGATTTCAAGCGTCAAAGTCGTCTAAAACTAGGTCAGCGATCACATCTAGGCGACTAAAATCAACGCGTGCACCGGACTGCTCGCGCAAGGCTGGTTTCGCATTAAACGCTACACCCAGTCCGGCTGCGGTGACCATGTCCAGATCGTTGGCGCCATCGCCGGCGGCAATAGTTGCTGACATGGCGATGCCGTGTTCGGCAGCCCAAGCGCGCAACATCTTTTCTTTCACCGCTCGGTCAACGATTTGCCCGTGGACGGTGCCATCAAGCAGTCCGTCGGTAATTCCCAGCGTATTTGCCAACGCGTGATCCAACTTCAGCTCTTGCGCCAGGGGATCAAGGATTTGCTGGAAACCGCCGGAGACAACACCCACTACGTGACCGGCTGCGTGCATCCGTTGAACTAATTCGCGTGCTCCGTCGGAGAAGATAACCCGGGAAATCACGTCGGACAGGACAGATTCCGGCAGCTCTTTCAGCGTTGCCACGCGTTGAATTAAGGACTGGGCGAAGTCCAGTTCGCCGCGCATTGCCGCCTCCGTGACGGCTGCTACCTCTGGCTCGCGTCCGGCATGGGCAGCAAGAAGCTCGATCACTTCCTGTTTGATCAGTGTTGAATCTACGTCCATCAAGAGCAGGATGCGCTTGGCATCGGTCAGCGCGCTGTCCAGAACCGTAACGCAGGCTTCGTCGGCGGAAAAAATTCCTGCGTCGATCAAAGCATCAAAGGCAGCTAGGGCTTTCGTGCGCAAGTCTAGGGTGTCAATATTTTCGATCCGGGTCTTGGCGACCCAGCGTGAAGCGGACTCGTGCACGCTGAAAATTGCATCGGTGACGGCAGGCAGTCGACCACCTAGCTGTGCAAGGAGTTCGTCAAAACGTTCGCGGGGGAGTGCTGGGCGGGATACGAGGGTCAAAGTTGAAGCCATGAAACTATTTTCGGTGGTGCAAGCGAGTACGACCAAACATGACGTCGTAGTAATCGAGGTGAGATAAAACATCAACTAACTTGTACAAGTTAGTTGTAGAATATCTAAATGACCTCATCACCACTAGATCCCATCCTTGCTGAGGACCTGCTCGACGCGATTTATCCATTATTCGGAATGCTCAATAAGGTTCGAAGCATCTCCGCCGGGAAGCTTGGCATTCTGAGTTTGGCTGAGGAGCAGGGAAAAATTACAAGCGGCCGCCATGAAAGACAAGGTCGGGGTAAGCCAGCAAGCGATCTCCTTGGCTGCCAAGGAGTTGGTTGAAATGGGACTTCTGGTGCGGACCAAAGATCCGGCAGACCTGCGCCGCACCTGGTTCGCGTTAACCGACTCCGGGGCCCAGAAGCTTCACGCGGAACGCCAACTGGCACGGACGGAACTGGCTGAGATGATCAACAAAAATCTCACTCGAAAACAGCAGGAGTCGATCCGCCACGCACTCGAAGCACTAACTTATATTTCGCGGGGTGGGCATGAAGCAAACTAACTCCAATCTTGTCCCCACATTAATTTTTGCGGCATTATCCACCGCAATCGTCAGTTCCTTAGGGATGCTCTTAGTTCCTTCGATCGCAGCAACCTATCAAATTTCGGTCAGTGCAGCCCAATGGATGTTGACGGTCAATCTCCTAGCAGGTGCGGTCGCCACCCCGGTGATGGGCAGGCTCAGCGACGGACCACACAAGAAAAAGCTCTTGCTGTATTCCCTGGTGATCATTCTGCTGGGCTCCATCCTCGCGGCACTGGCCCCAACCTTCGGGATATTCCTCATCGGACGTGCCATGCAGGGTCTGACCTACGGCATCGTTCCGGTGACAATTGCCCTGGCGAGGCGGTACTCGGATCCCAAGACCGTGCACCATGCAATTTCCTCGTTGTCCGTTACCGTCGCCACCGGTATCGGCATCGGATATCCACTGACCGGCGTCATCGCCGGGATGTTTAGCTTTCAATGGGCCTTCTGGTTTGCCGCGGTGTTTGTATTCATCGTGATCTTCGTGGTGCTGCGGATAGTGCCCGACGGACCCGATGAGAAAGCACCACGCACAAAATTCGACTTTGCCGGTGCTTTGCTGCTGGCTGCCGGACTGGGCCTGCTGTTACTGGGAATCAGTGAAGGCTCGCACTGGGGTTGGATTTCTGCTCGCACCATCCTAGTTCTTGCAGTGGCAGTCATTTTGCTGGTCATCTGGGTGAAAACCGAGCTGCGGATAACTCACCCGCTGATAAACCTGCGCACACTACGGCAAGGTGAAGTACTGCTGGCAAACTTCGCCGCCATCGGGCTCGGCGCGGCCCTATACATCGGCATGTCCGTGGCCAGTCTCGTCGCGCAGGCGCCGGAAACCACCGACTTCGGGCTCGCATTACCGATCTTGTGGGCCGGATTTGTCATCATGCCGCTATCGGTAGGGAGCCTGGTGGCAAACCGTCTGGTGCGCCGGCTCGGACACCGAGTGGGCTACCCAGCATTGCTACCCATCGGTGCGGTGCTTTTTGCCGCGGCGGCAACCTTCCTTTGGCTAGCGCACGGGGCATTATGGGAACTTCTGCTGGGAATGCTGGTCTTTGGCCTGGGCATGGGTGCCAGCTACGCAGCCATGCCAGCACTTATCGCGCGCAGCGTCGCGGCCGAACAGCTGGGCAGCTCGGTCAGTTTCAACCAGGTGCTGCGCACCGTGGGTAGTTCTTTCGGTACCGCGGTCTCCGCCGCAATCATCGCCATGCACGCAGATTCCTCGGGTGCCACCACAGGTCAGGGCGTCACTTTGTCCTTCGCGGTGAGTGCTATCGGCTGCATTTTGCTCGGTCTGGCGTTGACCGTTCATTTCTTTTATCGCAAGCAAAAGAGCAACGAGTCTTAATCCACATCGGTAATGGTGTTTTCAATTAGTGAATCAGGCAACGAAAGTCTAGGCTTAAAAACCATGAGCGAAGTGCTAACTTTCAATGATGTCAGCGTGGTGCGCGGGCGTAAAGACCTGCTCAAGGACGTGTCCTGGGAAGTCAAAGAAGGCCAGCGGTGGATCGTGCTGGGCCCGAATGGCGCCGGCAAATCAACCTTGATGAATATTGCAGCCACCCGACTGCACCCCACCCGCGGCACCGCGGGCATTCTGGGTGAAACCATGGGTAAGGTCGACGTTTTCGAACTGCGACCGTTGATCGGCCTGAGCTCCTCACTGGTCGCCAACGCCATCCCGGCTAATGAAACCGCACTAAATGTGGTTCTCACCGCCGCCTACGGCATGACCGGACGCTGGCGTGAGAAGTACGAGAAGCTCGACGAGCGCCGTGCGTTCTCGATGCTCCACCAGTGGGGCATGTCCACCTTCATGAACCAGCCATTTGGCAAGCTCTCCGAAGGTGAGCGCAAGCGCGTACTGATTGCCCGCGCATTGATGACCGACCCGGAACTGCTGATTCTTGACGAGCCAGCTGCCGGACTGGACCTGGCAGGACGCGAAGAACTCGTCGCCCAGCTGACCGAACTTGCGGCGAATGAAGAAGCTCCGGCTTTGGTTTTGGTCACCCACCACCTGGAAGAAATTCCACCGGGCTTCACCCATATCTTGATGCTTAATGCAGGTGAAGTAGTCGCCGCCGGCGAGATCGCTTCCACCCTGACCGAAGAAAACCTCAAGGCAACCTACGGGATGGATTTGAGCGTGCGCGAAGTGGACGGCCGTTTCAGCGCCGTCGCACGCCGAGCGAACTAGGGGTAGCACCACACCGTGATCGAATTCTGGCGTGAAGCGTTAATCCTGCTTGGCGGCCTGTGGGCCGGAACCATCAACACCGTGGTTGGTTCTGGCACCCTGGTGACGTTCCCCATTTTGGTGGCCTTAGGTTTTGCTCCGGTTAACGCGGTGGTATCCAACGCAATGGGCCTGATTGCCGGTGGATTCTCCGGCGCCTGGGGCTACCGTCGTGAAGCTGCCAGCGTCAAAAAAACCTTGCTCAAACTTGTTCCGGTCTCCCTGATTGGCGGACTGATCGGTTCACTCTTGCTGCTGAATCTGCCCGAATCGGTGTTCGGCGTGGTGGCTCCGGTCTTGCTGGTCTGTGCGCTGGTGCTGGTGATCTTCCAACCCAAACTCTCCGCATGGGCTAAAACCCGGCAGGCACAACGCGGCGGAAATGATCCCGACGATGCCGACCGCGCTAAGATCCCCACCATTCTTTACGTGCTGGTCTTTGTTATCGGCGTGTACGGCGGTTACTTCACCGCCGCTCAGGGTGTCTTGCTGATGGCAGTGTTCGGGGTTTTCCTGCAGGCTTCCTTGCAGCAGTCCAACGCGATCAAGGTCATTCTTTCGCTGATGGTCAACATCGTGGCAGCCGCCATGTACCTGCTGATCGCCCCGGAACGTATTCACTGGATTGTGGTGCTGCTTATCGCCGTGGGTTCGTTGATCGGTGGATTTATTGGTGCCAAGGTAGGACGCAAGCTCTCGCCGGGGTGGCTGCGAGTCATCATCGTTATTCTTGGCGGTATCGCGCTGGTGAATATGGTGTACAAGTTGGTCGCTGGTGCCTGAGATAGTTAATCCCGAGCGCATCATGCCCATTGCTGACCTGCAAGATGCACGCCTCGATGAGTACCTGCGACTCTCCGAAGCGCACCTGCGGATGCGCAGTGACGTGGAAAACGGCCTGTATATTGCCGAGAGCACCACGGTAGTTTCCCGCGCAATCAATGCCGGGCACGTGCCCCGCAGCTTCTTGCTGGCCGAAAAACATCTGGATCAGCTGACCGAGGAATTTGCGCGTTTCCCGGACGTCCCAATTTTTGTCGGTAGTGATGAGCAGCTTCAAAACCTGGTAGGTTTCCACCTGCACCGAGGTGCGATGGCCTCGATGAACCGCCCGGATCCACTGGATTTAAGTGAAGTGCTTGAGCAGAGTTCGCGGATCGCTATCCTCGAAGACATCGCCGATCATACAAACTTAGGCGCGATTATGCGTTCGGCCTCGGGGCTGGGCGTGGACGCGGTACTGATTACGCCCAAGTGTGTGGACCCCTGGTATCGACGAAGTGCACGCGTCTCAATGGGCACCGTCTTTGACCTCCCGTGGGTCAGGCTCACCTCCTGGCCCCAGGACATCAGCATTCTCAAGGCTCATGGCTACACGATGCTGGCCATGGAGCTCACCGAGGACGCGGTGTCTCTGGCCGAGGTTGAAATGACTGAGGGTAAAAAGTTCGCGATGATCTTGGGCAACGAAGGCAGAGGAGTGACCGAAGAAACCCTGAGCCTGGTTGACCAAGCGGTGATGATCCCGATGCACCGCGAGGTGTCCTCACTCAACGTGGGTGCCGCCAGCGCTATCGCCTTCTGGAAACTGTGCTCTTCGACACCCAAATGAGTTTCACGCAGCATGCTTGCGTGAGATAGGATGGAATGTCTGTGTCTCGGCCTTTTGGGGTTCACGGCGCAGTAAAATTTCCGAGCAAGTGGTTGCTGGCAAAATCCAGTGGCCTATCAACATAAAGGTGTAAAGCTATGAAGGCTGATATTCATCCAAAGTACGGTCCAGTTGTCTTCAACGACCTGGCATCCGGCGAGCAGTTCCTGACCCGTTCGACCCGTTCGTCGGACAAGACCGTTGAGTGGGCAGATGGCAACACCTACCCAGTGATCGACGTCGAAATCTCGGCTGCATCGCACCCGTTCTACACCGGTAAGCAGCGCATCATGGACACCGCTGGCCGTGTCGAGCGCTTCAACGCCCGCTTCAAGGGCTTCGGCGGCAAGAAGTAATTCTTCGCCCCTCGCAAGCTTTTTACGGCACGATTTCAGTTCAACTGAAATCGTGCCGTTTGCGTTTAAGCCCAGGCGCCAAGACGATAGAATCGACTTATGATGCATCATGGCGAATACAAGGTAATCGGCGGCAAATTAGTCGTTGTTGATCTCGATAGTGACAACGGGGTGATCGTTAATGCTTCGCTTAACGGCGACTTTTTCCTCGAACCGGATGAGGCACTCGAAGATCTCAACGCTGCACTGAACGGTCTGCCTACCGACGCCAGCCATGGCACCATCCGCGACGCGGTGAATAATAATCTGCGCGAAGGCGCGGTGATGTTCGGTTTTGATGCCGACGCGGTGGCGCGCGCGGTCCGCCGAAGCCTGGGTCACGCCACCAAGTGGGAAGATCACCAGTGGGAAATTCTCGGCCCAGAAATCATTCCGGTAGCCGAACAGGTTGCCCTGGACGAGGTGCTCACCCGGCAAATAGGCACCGGTGAGCGAAAGCCTACGATCCGTTTCTGGGACTGGGACGAATCGGCGGTCGTTATCGGCTCCTTCCAATCACTAAAAAACGAAGTGGACATGGAGCAAGCCATACACCACGGAATTAAAGTGGTGCGCCGTATTTCAGGTGGCGGGGCAATGTTCATGGAGGCCGGAAACTGCATTACCTATTCCCTGTACGCCCCAGATTCCCTGGTGGACGGGATGAGCTTTGCCGATTCCTACCCGTTCCTGGACGCGTGGGTTATGCAAGCGCTGGAATCGCTGGGCATTGATGCCTATTACAAACCGCTAAACGATATCGCCACGCCAAGCGGAAAGATCGGGGGAGCGGCCCAAAAGCGTTTAGCTAAGGGCGCGCTGCTGCACCATGTCACCATGAGCTATGACATCGATGCGCAGAAGATGGTGCAGGTGTTGCGTATTGGGCGCGAGAAGATCTCGGATAAAGGTATTACCTCGGCGGTCAAGCGAGTGGATCCGCTGAAATCACAAACCAGTGGAAATCGGGCGCAAATCATTTCCACCATGATGGATACCTTTGCGGCCCGGACCAACGCCACCGTTGTTGAATTAGATGACACCACGCGAAAAGCCGCCCAAGACCTGGCTCAAACTAAGTTTGATACCGAGGCCTGGACGGCTCGCGTTCCCTAAAGCTGCCGGCTGGCGCGGCTGTGCTGCTGCGCTTGGAGGGTTCGTTCTAGCTCTGCGCGCTGTTCGATGAGTATGCGCAGCAACGCGGCCGGAGCCCCTTGATGATGTTCCATCCAGCGGTTTCCGGCCCGCAAGGTTGGATTTTCTTCCGGTTCGCCGGTCAGATCCTGCGAACCCGGGTAAAGGCCCTCAATGACGCGAGTAGCAAATTCCATGCTCATTGTTTCAAAGACGGGCAGGATTGCGGCCCAGTAACGCGACTGGAATCCAGCCAGCAGACTGGCCGAGCCCATCGCAAAACCGTCTGCGATCGCCGAAAGGGCATCGTTTGACAATGGACCGTGTGCATCGTGGCCCATCAGCACGGTATCAAAAGCATCTTCCTTCACGTCCGCATCCGGACGGGCAGCCAGCGCTGTGCGTACCGCGTTTTGGGCCACGCTCGTAGGATTGAGCTTCGCAGCCTGATGCATGCGCGCTTCGGCCTGTGCGTCCAGCCCGCCTGCTGCCGCCAGCGCAATGTAGCTCGCCCAGCGAAGTTGCTCATCAACTGGGACCCGGTATGGATTCTCTTCCTCAGCCAGGAATGAATCGATGACCTCGCGTGCCACACCGGAGCGCGCCAAACGAGCAAGGGTGCGCGCGGTGGTGGTCTGCTGGTCGCTACCAGCTTCGAAATTCGCCAGCCAGCCGGTGAGAACTTCGGCAGCGCGTTCGCGGATGGTGACCCGCAGTTCCGGGGCAACATACTTGGAAATCGACGTGACCAGCTGATCAAGCAGCATCGCAAAGACACCTGAATCGGTCACCGTGTGCGCATGTTCCAAAATGGCGTTGACGTAGGTCTGTGAAGCTAGCTTCGACTGACGCACGCCGTCCCATAGCGAGGCCCAGCTGGTTGCACGTGGTAAAGATTCCTGCAAGGATCCAAGATTTTCCAGCAAGGTTTTCAGCGAATTATCATCAAATTCGATGAGCGCGTAGGTTTCATCTCCCACGTTGGGCAAGATCAGATCGGGCAACCGCTGGCCGACGAGGAAATCTAGTGCGACGCTTTCTCCGGTCAGCTCCACACGCTGTGTTGCGGTGCGCGTGAGCACGCCACCGGTCAGCGTGTAGGCACCGACGGTGAGCACATGGGGTCGCACAATTGCTCGGCAACTTATTGGATCTACGCCGTGCTGTTCAAGATTTGCGGCGGTGAGGATTCCGGCGTCATCCACGGTGTAGTTCACCGCGAGTTTTGGCACGCCACTGGTCTTCAGCCAAGCGTCTGCCCAGCTGCGCATATCGCGTCCACTGGCTTTTTCCAGTGCCTGCAGGAAGTCTTCCAAGGAGGTGTTGGCGTATTCATGTTGACGGAAGTACGCCCGCGCCGCGTCGCGGAACGCTTCTGCCCCGACGAAGGCGGCCAGCTGCTTGAGCACACTGGCGCCCTTGGCATAGGTGATGCCATCGAAGTTCTGGTCTGCGGCCAGCAGATCCGGGATATCGGCCACGATCGGGTGGGTGGTTGGCATCTGATCTGCCACGTAGGCCCAGGCCTTACGGCGCGCGGCGAAGGTAGTCCACGCGGTGGTGAATTCGGTAGCTTCATCGTTAGCAAGCGTGCCGATGTAATCCGCGAAGGATTCCTTCAACCACAGGTCATCCCACCAGGTCATGGTCACCAGATCGCCAAACCACATGTGCGCCATTTCGTGCATGAGCGTATTAGCGCGCTGCTCATACTGGGCTTCGGTGGCATGGGAGGTAAATACGTAACGTTCGGTGAAGGTGACGAGGCCAGGATTTTCCATGGCGCCGAGGTTATATTCCGGAACAAATGCCGAATCGTATTTGCCCCACGGGTAAGGGTAGTCAAAGAGCTCGTGGAAGTAATCCAGACCTTGGCTGGTGAGCTTGAGAATTTCTTCGCCGTCAAAGTGTTCGGCCAACGAGGCGCGGCAGGTTGCTGCCATCTCAATGTCCAGCGATTCGCCATCTGCAAGTTTTTGCACGTGGGTACCGCGCACCACATGGTACGGGCCGGCGAGAACCGCGGTGATATAGGTGGAGATCGGGCCGGTCGGTGCGCAGGCGACGGTCTTAGTGCCGTCGCCATGATTCAGCTCGTCGATGATCTGCTGATTGCTGGCCAGGTGCCAGTCTTCGGGGCCGGTCAAGGTGAATTGGTAGCTGGTTTTAAGATCCGGCTGTTCAAAGCAGGCAAAAACACGGCGTGCTTCCGAGGGCTCAAACTGTGTGTAAAGGTAGGTCTGGCCGTCTTGTGGATCCACAAAGCGGTGCAGTCCCTCCCCGGAGCGTGAGTAGCTGGAGCGTCCGGTAACACGCACGGTATTCGCCGCGTCCGTCCGCAAATCATCGAGGTAGATGCGGGCATCGAGCACCGCGTCCGCGACGGAGATTTCTGCTCCATTAACCACGATGCTTTCAATTGACTCATGAATATAGTCAAGGAAGGTCTGCGGTGACTTTGAAGAGAAATTCAACGTTGTGATCGCGGTATAGGAAGTTTCCTGCGCTTGGGTGGCGTTACTCAGATCAAGCTCTACGGCTGCGTAGTGCCAGCTGATGTTCGCGGCGCGCCAAGCGGCCTCATCACGTCGAAGGTTCTCATTGGGTGCATAGCGTTCTAATGTGTCCACCCTTACAGCTTAGCTGTGAAATGAATGTTTGATAATGCTGAGCGAGACGAAAATTACTTTGCCCGACCACGCATTACGGCCAGTAGCTGGCGTATTCCTTGGAAATGATCTGCAAGTAGTAGACGTGCGGCATCGATGTCTTTGGCGCGAACCGCATCAAAAATTGCGCGGTGTGCCGCCGCAGTTTCAACCAGTGTCGGGTTGTCCGGTTGTTCTTCCCCGATCACGTCATGGATGGAATGATAGACCTCCCAGAAGACACCTAAAAGATTTGATAACAAGGTGTTATTGAGCGGTTCAAAGAGGATCCGGTGAAAATCGCGGTCTGCGTCGGCGAACATGTCACCCTCCTGCGCTGATTGCTCCATGCGAATCACCGTCGCTTCGAGGGCTAGTAGATGCTCCTCGCTAACCACGCGAATTGCCTGGCCGATAAGTCCCGTTTCCAATGCCTGGCGAACTTCGACTAATTCTCCTGCCTCATGTCCGCGGTGGCGTAGGGACATCTGCCCGCGGAACGCCAAGGAATCGTGTAGCGCGCTGAGATTATTCTCGGCCACAAACATGCCAAAGCCGTGCCTGGTGTCGATGATCCCGAGGGCTTGGAGCACCTTCACCGCCTCGCGTAAAGAGTTGCGTCCTACACCTAGTTCGGCCATGAGTTCTTGCTCGGTGGGCAGGGGATCCCCGGCCAGCAGGTCGCGATTTAAGATCAATGCGGTGATGTCGGAGGTAAGCGCCCGCAGGCGTGCCTTCGCGTCCAGGCGTCGCGGCCCGATTGTTGCCATGAGCTTCTCCAGATTCTCAAAATTTCAAATGTGAGCCAGTTGACCATAGCTAGTGACTCCGATTACAGTCTAGTCTATAGATCGGACATCCTACGTCCGACGAACTCACTTTATTTCCTTGGAGGTGGCATCGATGGCACTTAATGAAGTGGCAAACAAGCCCTTTGCTCGTCGAGACTTTTTGAAGATTACCGGCATGGTGGGCGCGGCCGCGGCATTCTCCGCCAGCCTTGCTGCCTGTTCCTCGGGCGACACCGGCACCAGCGGTTCGGGATCCACCGCAGGTGCAGCGGCTGCAGGCGTGCTGACCGCCGGAATTTCCTACGCACTATCGACCGGGTTTGACCCGATGACCTCCTCGGGCGCAACCCCATTTGCGGCCAATATGCACATCTTCGAGGGTCTTGTCGANCTGCACCCGGCAACCCGCGAACCANACCTCGCTTTGGCTGCTGCGCAGCCGGTCCAGGTCNACGACACCACCTGGGAAGTGGCACTACGCNAGGACGCGAAGTTCCACAACGATACTCCGGTCACNGTAGAAGACGTGGTTTACTCCTTTGAACGCGTGCTCGACACGAAGAACGCTTCGCTGTTCGCGCAGTTCATCCCGTTCATCAAGTCGGTCAAGGCCAAGGATAAGAGCACCGTATCCTTCACGCTGAACTACGCTTTCCCACTGTTCCCAACGCGCATTTCGGTAGTCAAGGTGGTCCCGAAGGCAGTTGCCGGCAAGGATCAGGTTAAATTTGACGCGGCTCCAGTAGGTTCGGGCCCGTACAAGTTTGTCTCCGCTACCAAGGACGACAAGATCGAATTCGTAAAATTTGAGGGCTACAACGGAAGCCAAACTGCCAAGGCCGATAAGATGACGTGGTTCCTGCTCTCCGATGCAGCAGCGCGCGTCACCGCGATGGAATCCAACCGCGTACAGGCCATCGAGGATGTGCCATACCTAGATGTGGACCGTCTCAAGCAAAAGGTCAACGTTGAATCGGTGCAGTCCTTCGGATTGCTCTTCTTGATGTTCAACTGCTCCGAGAAGCCATTCGATAATGTGCTGGTCCGTCAGGCACTGCACTACGGCTTGGACACCGAGTCAATCATCCAGACCGCATTGCTGGGTAACGCCAAGGCGGCGACCTCCTACGTCCAGGACACTCATCCGGAATACGTCAAGGCCGATACCNTATACGGCTATGACCCGGCAAAGGCCGAATCGCTGCTGAAGGAAGCCGGAGTCAGCAACCTGAAGTTCGAGNTGAAGACCACCGACACCTCCTGGGTCAAAGACATTGCTCCGCTGATCCTNGAATCCTGGAATAAGATCCCGGGTGTCTCNGTCACCATGCAGAACCTGCAGTCCGGTGCCTTGTATGCAGANAACGTTGACGCAGGAAAGTTCACCGTCGTTGCTGCACCCGGTGATCCATCGGTATTCGGCAACGACCTTGACCTGTTGCTCTCCTGGTTCTACCGCGGAGACGTGTGGCCAAAGGCCCGCTTCCGCTGGAGCGAAACCAAGGAATGCAAGGACCTGCAGAAGATGCTGGACCAGGCAGTTAAGGCCGAAGACCCAGCCAAGGCCAAGGAAATCTGGGCTAAGGCAATCAACCTGATTGCTACCGAGGTTCCGCTCTACCCGGTGCTTCACCGCCAGTTGCCTACCGCATGGAACTCCGACGCGCTGGAAGGCTTCGCCCCATTGCCGACCACCGGTATGTCCTTCATTGGCGTAGCACCTAAGGCATAACCTGCTTTTGGTTGGCCGTACCTCCAGGTGCGGCCAACCAAGCCAGTTGACCATTCGCTTCCCAACCCAACGGAGTAATTGCGTGGGAAATTTTCTCAACCTGCTGCTGCGGCGCTTAGCCGCACTGCCCGTGATGATTCTGGGCATTTCGCTGCTTGTATTCATCATCTTGAAGCTCGCCCCCGGCGACGAAGCTACCAGCGCACTCGGTGAAGGCGCCTCACAGGACGCCAAGGAAGCCTACCGCGAAGAACGCGGGCTCAACGAACCGATCTTCATCCAATACTTCGCCTTCCTCGCCAGACTGATCCGCCTCGACTTCGGTTTCACCACCCCGCCAGCCCAGTCGGTGAGCACCATGATTCAGGGCGCTTTTCCGCTGACCTTGCAGCTGACCTTCTTAGGCGTGATTATCGCGGTTGTCATCTCGCTGGTCTTCGGCGTACTCGGTGCCCTCTACCGAGACCGCTGGCCAGACCAGGCGGTACGCATCCTGTCTATCGCGGCCATCGCAACCCCATCCTTCTGGTTGGGCATCTTACTGATCCAGTGGTTTGCGCTGGGCGCCAACCCGCTCTTCCCCTCCGGCGGCGCAGCGGCACCGGGCAGCGGTTTTGTCCCGTGGCTGACTCATATGGCCTTGCCTGCTCTGGCCTTGGCCATCCCGGTCTCTGCCGGCCTCACGCGAGTGGTGCGTACCTCGATGGTTGAAGAATTGGATCGCGACTATGTGCGCACCGCCATCGGTAACGGTGTGCCACGCAACGAGGTGGTCAGCCGCAATGTACTACGCAACGCGCTTGTCACCCCGGTCACCGTGCTGGGTCTGCGCATCGGTTATCTGCTCGGCGGCGCAGTGGTCATCGAAATGATCTTCTCCCTGCCGGGTATGGGCCAACTAATCATGAACGGCATCACCAACCACGACACCAATCTGGTCCAGGGCGTAGTGCTGACCATCGCGATCACCTTTGTTTTGGTGAATATCGCAGTGGACCTGTTGTACCTGCTGATCAACCCACGTATTAGGACGGTGTAGCGATGACCATCATGGCCCCACGCAACAATCTGGTGCAACGGCTCAGCTCCGGAGGCACACGTTTCCGCTCGCTGAACGTTGGCTCCAAAATTGCCCTGGTCTTTTTAGTGCTCATCGGTGTGACGGCGGTGCTAGCACCGCTCATTTCCCCGCACGACCCGCTGGCAACCGGTATTCCGGCCCAAGCACCAGGAGCTGAACACCTCTTTGGCACCGACCGGCTGGGCCGTGATATCTTCTCCCGGCTGCTTCACGGTGCCCAAGCTTCGCTGCTGGTGGGTCTTGGATCCGTTGCGCTGGCGTTAGTCCTCGGCGGACTGCTGGGCGCTCTGGCAGCCACCAGCTCGAAGTGGGCCAACGAGACGATTATGCGCATTATGGACATGCTGATGGCCTTCCCTGGCATCGCCTTGGCGGCCGCGCTGCTCGCCTCGCTGGGCAACACCTTACCGGTGATCATCTTGTCGATCGCGATTATCTATACCCCGCAGATCGCCCGCGTGGTGCGCGCCAACGTCCTAGCCCAATGGGGCGAGGACTACGTGCGTGCCGAACGCGTGATCGGGGCCGGACGCTTCTTCATCCTCGGTACCCACGTGCTGCGGAACTGCGCCGCCCCGGTGCTGGTCTTCGCCACGGTCATGGTTGCCGACGCGATTATCTTGGAGGCATCGCTGTCCTTCCTTGGCGCAGGTATTCAGGATCCTGCACCAAGCTGGGGCAACGTAATCTCCTACGGACGCACCCTGGTGCTCAACGGCGCGTGGTGGGCCACCACCTTCGCCGGCCTTACCATCTTGCTAACCGTGTTGGCCCTGAACATCCTCGCCGAAGGCATGACCGATGCACTGGTCAACGTCAAGGGCGGCGGCAAAAAGCGCGCGAAGAGTGAAGAGCAGGCAGCGGTGGCCAAGCAGGCAGCAGACGAGCATGCACACGAGCGTTTGCGTCGCGAATTGAACCTACTGGCAGAAACCGAAGCCAAGCGCACCGACCGATTGGTGCTCGAAGACTCCGGCGCGCGCACCATCTTGGAGGTCAAGAATCTCTCGATCCGTTTCCCCGATCGATACGGGCAGACGGACATCGTGCAAAACGTGTCTTTCACCGTACGCGAAGGCGAGACCATGGCCCTGGTGGGGGAGTCCGGTTGCGGTAAGTCAATTACTTCGCTTGCCATCATGGGCCTGCTGGGTCCAAGCGCGGAACTTTCCGGTTCAATCACCTTCGAAGGCAAAGAACTGCTGCCGGCAACCGCTGAGGGCGGCACGCTAGCCGGAGATGACAAGGTCTACAAGGGTTTGCGCGGCGAACAGATCGCGATGGTCTACCAAGACGCCCTGTCCTCATTAAATCCTTCAATGCTCATTGGCGAACAGCTGCGCCAGCTGACCCGCCGCGGTGGACGCAAGACACCGGAAGAACTGCTGACTCTGGTCAAGCTCGATGCGGCGCGCACCATGCGTTCATACCCGCACGAGCTCTCCGGGGGACAGCGCCAACGTGTGCTGATCGCGATGGCGCTCTCGCGTCGTCCGAAGCTGGTGGTTTGTGATGAACCGACCACCGCACTGGATGTCACCGTGCAAAAACAGGTTGTTGAACTGCTCAACGAACTGCGCGAACAACTGGGCTTTGCCATGGTTTTTGTCAGCCATGACCTGGCCTTGGTCGCCTCACTGGCGCACCGAGTCACCGTCATGTACGCCGGACAGGTGGTTGAATCAGGGCCAATCCGTTCGGTACTGGCAAACCCGCATCACGAATACACGCGTGGATTACTCGGAGCGGTGCTTTCCATTGAATCGCAGGCCGATCGCCTGCATCAGATTCCTGGAACCGTGCCTAGCCCGTATGACTTTGTCAGCGGAGATCGTTTCGCCGAGCGCAGCCAGCGCCTGGACGCGGATCCAACCCAGGCGACGCAGTTTGTTGCGGTGGACGAAAACACCGAGCACCACTGGGCCAGCCACGAAGGAGTCAAGCTATGACACCGATCATTGAACTGCAAGATATTCACGTGCACCACAAGATTCGTGGCGGTAAGCTCTTCTCCCCGCGGCTGATCAAAGCGGTCAATGGGGTTAACTTCTCGGTTTCACGCGGTGAGACCGTCGGCATTGTGGGCGAATCCGGCTGTGGGAAGTCAACTCTCGCCTCGGTGCTGGTGGGCTTGCAAGAACCAACCAGCGGTCAGGTGCTTTTTGCTGGCAAGCCGGTCAACAAGCGAAATGCGGCCGGCCGCAAAGAGTTTGGCCGGGCCGTGGGCGTGGTCTTCCAAGACCCGGCCACCGCGCTGAATCCTAGGATGAGCATTATGGACACGCTCACCGACCCCTTACGGGTGCACGGTATTGGTAATGCCAGCTCGCGGCGCAGCCGCGCACTGGAACTGCTTTCAGTGGTCGGTTTGCCAGCCTCTGCAGCTACCGCGCTACCCAACCAGGTTTCCGGCGGACAGCGCCAACGTGTGGCAATCGCCCGTGCGTTAGCGCTGGAACCGGAGGTGATCGTCGCGGACGAACCAACGAGTGCGTTGGACGTTTCGGTACGCGCCCAGGTGCTGAACCTGCTGACCGACCTGAAAGATCAGCTGAACCTCGGCATGGTCTTTATCTCCCACGATATTCAGACAGTGCGTTATGTATCGGACCGGATCTGTGTGATGAACTCCGGCCAGATGGTCGAAGAGGGCAACGCGGCGCAGGTTTTTGATGCACCGACCAATGACTACACCCGCACATTACTGGGAGCAGCTCCCTCGCTGCTTCAGCTCTAAACCAACAATTATGAAGGACTTTTCTCGTGGCTTTTGGCAATAATCCTAAATACACCGGCGTCATCCCACCGGTTGTCACCCCGCGCGCCAGCGACGGTTCCATCGATGTCGCCTCGCTGCACCAGGTCGTTGAGCACCTGATCTCCGGTGGAGTTTCGGGTCTATTTATCCTTGGGTCATCCGGCGAGGTGCCTTACCTATCTAATGCCGAGCGCGAGCAGGTAGCCCGCGAGATTGTGGCAGTGAACGCCGGACGTGTTCCAGTTTTGGCTGGTGCCAGTGAGCAGACTACCGTGCGCACCATCGAAGAAGGCGCCAAGCTCATTGCTTTAGGCGCCGACGCACTGGTAGTCACCACCCCGTTCTACGCATTGAGCAACGCAGCCGAAATCGAGACGCACTTCCGTGAAATCAAGAAGGCGCTGGGNGTGGATCTTTTCGCTTACGATGTGCCGGTACGCACCCACCACAAGCTNCCNCTAGACGTGGCCGTCCGACTAGCCAAAGATGGCATCATTGCNGGAGTGAAGGACTCCTCGGGCGATGATGTGTCCTTCCGCCAGCTGNTGCTTGCCACTAAAGACATTGAAGGTTTCTCGGTCTTCACCGGCCACGAAGTGGTTGTTGATGGCGCGTTGCTTGGCGGCGCACACGGTGTGGTTCCAGGCCTAGGCAACGTAGACCCGGCCGGTTACCGCCGCCTATTCGATCTGGCTGTCGCCGGCAACTGGGCTGGAGCCGCCGCAGAACAGGACCGCCTGGCATCCCTGTTCAATATTGTGTATACCCCGGATCCCTCCCGTGTTTCAGGTGGCGCGGCGGGACTTGGCGCGTTTAAGACCGCACTGGTGGAACTTGGTGTCATCAGTTCTAATGTGATGAGTCTTCCCATGGAAGCGCTGAACGATAGCGAGGCATCAGCAATCCGCGCCATCCTGGAGAGCGCCGGACTGCAGACCCGGGTGGCCAGCTAAACATGGTCGCTACGCACCCAGGCGCTGTCATTGCACTGGATGTCGGTGGCACTAAAATTGCCGGCGCCCTTTTTGATGCGCACCGGCAGATCATCGCCAGCACGCAGGTGCGCACCCCCGCCAGCGAGGGCGCGCCTGCGGTGCTTGATGCGATGGCCAGCGTGGTAGAAGAACTGCGGGCACGAACCAGCGAAGCAATCGCCGGTTTGGGACTGGGGATCGCTGGAGTCATTGACCCGGTGAATGCTAAAGTCAGCTCAGCCACCGATACAATCGCTGGGTGGGCCGGAACTGATCTGCGAGCAGAATTANTGCTGCGAACCTCGCTGGAGGTTCGTGCGGTCAATGACGTGCATGCTCATGGGCTAGGCGAAGCGTTGTGCGGGGCCGGTCGCGGGGCNCAAGAGGTATTACTCTTTGCCGTAGGAACGGGCATCGGGGGANCNCACCTAGTCCGCGGAGAATTGTTGACTGGTGTGCATCACGTTGCCGGGCATGTGGGACATATCGATTCCATCCATGCCGCTGGGTTACCCTGCTCCTGTGGCCAAACCGGGCATGTCGAAGCGATCGCCTCGGGACCCGCCATTCACCGCCACTACCTACGTCTGGGCGGAGACACCCGAGTTAATGACACTAAGGCTGTCTCCGCGTTAGCTTTGGCCGGAGATCCGCTGGCAATCCAGGCTCTAGCTACCGGTGCGCGTGCTGCCGGGCGAGCCATCGCTTCCCTTGCCAACGTGCTGGATCCCGAAGTCATCATTGTTTCCGGAGGCATGTCAGGTGCCGGGGATCTCTGGTGGGATTCTTTACGTCAAGGGTTTTCAGAGTCAGTAATCGGTCCTGTAGCAAAGACCGAACTTGTCGTTGCGGAACTCGGTAATGAAGCGGCGTTTTATGGGGCTGCCAGTTTGTACTGGTCGTCCAAGGAAAAGGAATAAACATGTTGCTGAGCGATGCACAACTAGCAAGTCTGCGTGGACGACTCATCGTTTCGGCGCAGGCATATCCAGGTGAGCCGATGCGTCACCCGCAGACCATGGCGCAGGTCGCCGTCTCAGCGGTCATCGGCGGTGCTGCGGCGATACGTGTTCAAGGCTTAGCCGATATTCAGTTCACCCGTTGCGCCGTAGAAGTGCCGGTGATTGGTTTGTTCAAGGATGGACATGAAGGGGTATTTATTACCCCAACAATTCATCATGCCTTGGCGGTAGCACAGGCCGGCGCACATATCGTCGCATTGGATGGTACCCGCCGTGAACGTCCGGACGGCAAAACCCTACTCCAAACCATCTCTGCGGTGCATGAACAAACTGGTGCCTTGGTTATGGCCGACTGTGGATCTTTAGATGATGCGCTGGCAGCTGCCGAAGCTGGTGCGGATCTGATCGGAACTACCTTGGCTGGCTATACGCGCGAACGGAACAAAACCGCGGGTCCCGATTTGGAACTCATTGCCTCAATCGCGGACGCCAAACTTGGCAAACCGCTAGTCGCGGAGGGCAGAGTACATTCACCAGCCCAAGCTCGTGCGGCCTTGGACGCAGGAGCGTTCTCGGTGGTTGTGGGCACCGCGATTACTCATCCGGCCACTATCACCGGCTGGTTTGACTCGGCAATGCGCGGCTGACCAAAACCCGCGTTGATGGCCACAAACTCGAAAGAGATTGTGGTCATCAACGTTTTAACTGATTAGTCAGACTTCTGAAAATCCTGACGAACTTCGATCGGGGGAGACGCTCTTGAGAACACGGAATCGTTGGCGGGAAGTCTTTAACATGACAGACCAAAACTAACGGCTGTCTCAAATCCGTGCAGCCTACTATTTTGATCACTAATACGGTGAACTTTGCGTAATATAGAGCACCCCCACCCAGCCGAGTGGTTTGAAAAGGAAGAAGAGTAGGCAGGTTGCGCTCGGTAGAGTCCAAACAAATCTGTGAGCCGAAACGACCGCACGCATGTCCGGAATTTTTGGTTTAACACCACCGTGGCATTTGATGCTTGCCATACGTTCAGTTCGAAAGATGCTGACGAAAACACGGTGAACGCTGCATCATTCGCCTGTATCAATGCAATAAATCTTGCCTATGGGGCTTTGCAAGAGTCACTTCAACGGAACGAATTCTGAAGGAGCTCACTAACCGGGAATCTCGAATAGTTGGTGGTTTGCTTGGCGGCCCTTTGACTCAAGCTGATCGGTGATTCGGATTTTCATTTCCTTCAAGCTCTCTTTTGAGATTTGTGCCTCCTGTACTCATACCAAGTCAACCAGAGGATCAATAGGTCAAAGACTGTTAGAAGCGCCATGCCTAGACTAAATTTCACGACGATCTGATAGACCTGATAGCCAATAAAAATTAGTAAGAATGCCATCATCCATGGATACGCCCAGAGGAAGTTTCGAAGCACCGCCCAAACCAAAACAACTTTCGCGATCCCATGCAGTAGCAAGTAGATAGCGCCAAACAAGGAAGCTGAGAGCGTCAATCCGTGAGACGCGTCGATTATAGCGTTGGCTACAAGGTCTTGAGGATCTTCAGACAGTTCGTGTTGGGTGAGAATCCGGACAAGGGTGCCAATCTGGTTCGGTGGAACCAGCAACAAAAGCACGCCGCCTATTAGCTCAAGTAAACCGTCAAGTCCCTTCAGGTACAAGGTCACGCGAAAGATGCGGTTGAGAGCATCTCCTTTGGTATCTTCGACACTATTCACGACGGCTCCAAGTGAGAGGAATGCTTCTAATTTGGATTCTGGCACACCATGATGTCAAGAGAGAATCGAGTGAAGCCTTGCGTTTTCTTCAAGAGGTAAACTACTTGATCCTATGGAAAAGTATTCCGAAGAAAAATTGACCAAGGCATCAACCAGAGATGACCGCGTGGCAGACACCGGACTTCAACAGTGGCTGTCCACGGTTTGCTCGGCACCCAAAACGGCCACGCCGCCAGACTTGGAAAGTTTACGGTTGCCGCGTACCCGCTGTCCTGGTCCCGATCTCTATTCCGTCCGGAACTTTGAAATTCCGAGCCAAACGGGAGTTCCGGTTCGGTATTACCAGACGGGGGAGCAGCCACGGCCATTGGTGGTTTACGTTCATGGCGGTGCCTTTACTTTTGGTGATCTCGAATCGCACGACCGAACCTGTCGACGACTAGCACTACACGGTGATGTCAACGTTATGGCAGTAGATTTTAGGTTGGCACCCGAGCATCCAGCCCCTGCAGCAATTGAAGACGTCGTTAATGTTTTGCGTTGGGCATCTATTGAGCAAGAGCAGATAAAACGGCCACCCATGCCGGTGGCTCTAGCCGGAGATAGCTCTGGTGGACTCATTGCCGTTCTTTCCGCGAATGAGTACATTTCTTCCGGGGGCCTAATTTCCGCGATGCTACTTGCCTGCCCAAATGCTGACCTCACGTTGAGCAGTCTCAGCATACGGAACAAAGGTCAGGGCTGGGGTCTTAGTAGTGCAGACTTGCGGTGGTTCATCCAACAATGGGTTGAGGATCTGGAGCCGGAAACGTTGGGGAAATATAGCCCTCTGCACGTGGACCTAAAATCGCTACCTACAACACTGATTGCGATTGCAGAACATGATCCGCTTCATGATGAAGGTGCTGAGTTGGCCAAAAAACTGAGGGTGCTTGGAGTAGACGTTCAAGTACTGGACTACGCGGGCTTAGTCCACGGGTTCTTGAGCCTTGACAACGTGTCGACTGCAGCCGAGGTAGCAGGCACCAATTTACTCACGCTTTTTGGACAGGTTTTGCATGACGGGTTATCTGGAGCATTGCCCAGAAATATGGGGCATTAGATATCGTGGCGTTCACTCAACGGAGGCACTGAACTGTGCAGGCCTAGGCGCAGAAGTGTGTCTCAGGCGATCTGCGATAAACCTATCTGGTGTATGCAAGATTTATAGAATCACGGATTAGCTAGCAAACTCTTTTTCACTCAGGTAGTCTAAAGCGTGGTGTTTGATTGAGTTTATGGTTTCAGCTCAAGACCAAGTGGAAAGGAGGAAAAATTGCCAAGTAGCGCAAACGGAAAGCTAGATTGCCCTGCCTGTACTCTTCCTCTTTTTCTCGTTGCTCCAGTTTTGGCCCTTGCGCTGACCTTTATCGGCTATTGGCTGGCCAGTCCATTTATTCCCGGACACGTTGCAATCCATATGGGACCCGATGGTGTCGGCTATGGATCTGCATTCCGGATGCTGGTGGTTTGCGCAATAATCGCCACAGTGGCTTTTGTTGTTGGCGGAATAACAGCGCGAGGATTTTTAGTCGCGGGCCATTGGTATCAGATAGAAAAGGCCATCGTGATTAGCGTTGAAGCTTTCGCCTATGCAGTGCTCGGTGTTGGGCTGGGCTCGGTTCTAAGTACCCTAGGTGTGGAGTCAAACGGCACCAGTTCCCAAAGCGTGGGCTTGGGTCTTTTGTCGTTCGTAATCGTCTTTATCCTTGCCGCGATAGTTTACGTCGTAGCACTTCCCAAAGGACGATTTGAAGAATTCCAGGCTCGACAACAACCGTCAAAATAGGTGTCAGCCAAGTTTTCCTACTCGCGGGTCGGTTCATTCTCCGGCGGTCGGAATTCCCGCACAATGCCCGTGGCAGGCGGAGCCAACGAGCGATACGTTCGCCCATCTCCTGTGTTGATCACGATGGAATGCGGAATGGAGTAGTCTACTTTTTCGTACCAACCCGGTAACTCTTTCGCCAAGTTGCAAAAGCGGCACCTATAGCCGGAGTTATGTACCGAGGTTGGTCCATTCAGGTGGCGTTGGACCACGTGGTCAATCTCTTCGGGAACACCGTCACAGTAAGGCGTCATGCAATGGGAATCGCGAATTCGAATGAACTCTTTGAGCGACTCAGGGAATTCACGAGCTTTTGAGTCCATAGCAATGAGGTCTTGATTACCGGGTGCGGTGTAGATCCTCTGAATTTCCGGGAAGGTGAAAATTCTGCGGTTCAATTCATCGTCTTTCAGCGTCAGATGGAATGGGTCTTCGAGGTCCACCATCGCTCCGGCAACTAGTTCACGAGCATATTGCGCCGGTAAGATCCCGTAGCCCGGTAGGTTTGCCGGCTCATGGCTGCCTGCAAACAGTGTCTTATCGGTCATGATGAGTTTGATGTCCAAGAACAGTGGAACCTTGGGTGGAAAGCCTTCCAACTGGCTGCAGATCAGCATGTCTGCCTGAAGCTGTTGCTTGGTGCGAGGGTCGTTGCCCATGCGGAAGATCGCCTTGGCCCGTTTTTTGATCGACTTGGCTAAGGCGGTACCTTCGACCAAGGGCAGCTTCGCGCTGAGCGTTACACAGTCCTTGCCCTTGCGGAAGCGGACATAACGTTTCGCGGCTTCATCCTCAATCTTGACGGCTTTTTCACTGCTTTGAAACCGCTCCGTGAATTTTCGAACGAGGTCGCTGATGGCATGCACGCCAAGATTCTCAAACATATTTGTATGTTCAGCGAAAATCGCGTCGAATTCGCGCCGGCCTTTCGCATCAACTTCTTCAAGCGGTTCGGTAATGGCTTTGATCTGACGCTCGATCAAATGCCCACGGGCAAACCAACCGTAGAGGTTTGGGGTGTCTTCAAGTAAGATCCGGCAAGCTCTGAGATAGCTGCAGGCCCCATTGGTACTTTGTCGACGATTGATGGCAACAGCCGCTGCGGCGCCTCGTTCACTTTGGTCTATGTGCACTCCGCGGTCCTCATTGTCGCGGACTACTTGCTTCTCGTAAAAGTAAGCCATTCTTGCTTGTTTAGCGCTAAAGCTGGCCTTGCGACGTTCAATCTCGTCAATATACTCGGCGAGTAAAGAATTGTCATGATGAGCGATGGCATGGTCGATGCCGACATCTATCTCCTGCTCGCTGAGCGCGGCGTAATCGAGTACGCCGCCTGTTGGTGGTCTCGTGGGTGGCGGAGCTTCGAACTCTTTGTCAGGTTGTTCATCTTCTTCGTACATAGTTTCACTTTACGTTGTTGTACCGACGTTTCAGGCTCGCAGGAGCAGTCTGTGGATAAGCGGATATATTCACTTATGGTCAGGTCAGCATGGTGATCACGAAAACCTGCCTGGTAAGTTTGGCGTAACTCATTAATTGATAGGACGGTGCGCAAAAGTGTTTCTGCATCATGTACAGCTTTCGATGGGATCAGGAAAAGAAGCGCTCGCTCGCAATTTTTATGTAAACGGAATAGGTCTCACCGAGGTACCCAAACCGCCGTCGTTACAGCAACGTGGAGGGTGCTGGTTTCGAGCGTTTGATGGCGAACGGGTGCTCGCCGAAGTTCATCTTGGTATTGATCCGAACTTTGTCCCGAGTGACAAGGCGCATCCTGCATTTCTCGTAGAGAATATTGCTGCCTTGGAAGTGATGGCCCGTCGAATTGAAGCGAGTGGGCACGAACTGTCCTGGGCGGAACGGTTTAGCTTTGAGGGCTACCAACGGTTTCACTGCCGGGACCCGTTTGGCAATAGGATCGAGATCCTAGCGCATGACCTCAGTAAACAGGAAAGAGACCCTAGCTGATTTGGTATGCTTAAATCCTGTAAGTAGAGATTTCAGCTCATAGTTGTGAATTTTCACGAGAGGGCGTCGTGCTCGAAGAAGACCGGACATATAACCGCAAGTGGATCATCGGCATTATTGGTGGACTAGTGTTTCTTGCCCTGTTGTCAGGGGTCTGGATGGCTACGGTCAAGGATCAATTGCCGGTGGAACTCGCGACGCACTGGAATGGCCGCGGCGAGGTAGACGATTATGACTCTCTCGTAGGCCATGTGCTGACGATGACCTTTTTCTCGGTCTTTGTTGCCGGAGCTATCGGATGCGCGGCAGTCATGACCCGCGTTCAGTCGATCATGCTTGCCCGGATTGGTCTTGGATTCGCGGTAGCGCTTGGACTGATGATCAACGGCTTGAGTATTGCTTTGGTCGTGGGCCAATTGGGGATGGACTCTGCCCAATCCGCTTCGGTGCACGGGCTGACGCTTGCTCTATCTTTGATCGCGTCCGTGCTGCTGGGCTTAGTCGTATTCTTCGCTTACCGTCCGCGGGAAGTCATTCACGAACAATCACACGAGATCATCGCCGCGGATCGGGAAGCTAACGACCCAACCTCTGCGGTGGCGCTGAGCCAAGCGCAGCGCGCACAGCTCGACGAGATAGCGTCGGTCAAACTAAAAGTTCCTGGAGTGCGCTGGTTGATGGCAGCGGTTGCAATATCACTGGTGCTGATCGGTTGGTACGCTGACCAATTCGTGGTGATATTCGGCTCTCTGGCCGCCGGCTGGTGCTACTGGTTCTTCTTTGCTGGAATTTTTGAAGTCGACGGACAAGGCACCCGGATTGTGGCGTCCAAATGCTTCAAGGTCATGAAACTGGAGTACTCCGATATCAAAGCCGTGCACGTTAAAGACGTCAGGGCTCTGGAATACGGCGGATGGGGCTACCGCTCGGACATCTCGCATAAGGGATTCTTGACCGGCAATGGGCCGGCCGTTGTTATCGATATGGGCTACTACCAACAGCAGATCATCTCAATGCCGGACGCCGTCACGGCCAGCCAGATCTGTGCACTGATCAATGCTTATCGACTGCTTGATACGGCAAGGGCCGCGACCACCAAGTAGGTAGCCGCGGCCTTGTAGCGAACTTACGCCTTGGACTTCTTCAACGACTTCTCGCTGACCGGAGCATTGTCACTAGCACGCAGCTTGCGGAAGTACTCCATGGCCTCATCTTGGCGGGTGGCCTCGATGCCGGTGGAGATCTCCGCGCGCAGGTGCTCCTGGGTGTAGCCAAACGCGTCAACCAGATCCTGAGCATGTGGGCGCAGGCGGTCTAGCAGGCGGTTGAGGTAACTCGGAAGGGTGCGTGCACGCTGCATGGACAGCCGGCCGTGGGCCAGGAACCAGCCCAGATCATCTTCGATCAAGCTCAGTGCGAAGACATCACGCAACCAGGTCAACACCTCGGCGGTGGTTGGATCCTCAACCTTGGTCAGTGCCGCAGTGAAAGCTTCCCAGCGCAACAGCTGCCCGTGATCACGTGCGGCCGAGATCAACAGGTCTTGATTCTCGTTGAAAGCCTTAGCGCCCTTGACCTTATCCTTGCCAGCCGCGCGCAAAGCGTTTGCCACCTCGGCAACCTTGGCGTTGACCCGGTCGGTCAACAGCTCGCGCTGGTTCGCCGGATCTTTGAAGAAGTTCGCGCTTTTACGTTCATCGGAGACATCCACGAAGGCCTGACCCACGCTGCGCAGCCCCGAACGGTAGAGCGCCGTGGTGCCGACCTGCTTAGCTACGTAACGGGCCATCGCGCCGGTATCGAGCTTGCGGAATTCCGCGGCGTAATCGGTGAGCAGGCGCTTGCCGACCAGCTGCAAGAGGACGTTGTTATCGCCCTCGAAGGTGACATACACATCCAGGTCCTGGTAGAGCTGGGTGAAACGATTCTTGGCGATGTAACCCGAACCGCCGCAGGCTTCGCGTGACTCTTGAATGGTGTCCAGCGCATCCCAGGTGCTCAAAGGCTTCAGTGCCGCGGCGAGGGTTTCCAGATCCTGACGATCCTCGTCGGTGTCTTCCCGGCCCGAGAAGACTGCGTCAAACTTCGTCAATAGTTCATCATGCGCAAAGGACGCGGCGTAGGTGCGTGCCATCCGGGTGATCAGCCGGCGCTGATGACGCTGGTAATCCAAGATCGTGGTTTCTTCGGTATCTGAGACGCTGTTGAACTGGCGGCGCTGGTTGCCGTAGGTTACCGCGATCTGCAAGGCCATCTTCGAGGCGCCAGTTGCCGCGCCATCGAGCGAGACTCGGCCTTGGACCAGGGTGCCGAGCATTGTGAAGAAGCGCCGGCCGGGGGAGGAGATCGGGGAGCTGTAGCTGCCGTCGACCGCTACATCACCGTAGCGGTTGAGCAGGTTGGTGCGCGGGATGCGCACGTTGGTGAAGTGCAAGCGGCCGTTGTCTATACCGTTCAGTCCGCCCTTAAGCCCGTCATCCTCGCCGCCGATGCCCTCCACGAAGCTGCCGTCTTCATTGCGGATTGGTACGTAGAAACAGTGCACCCCATGATTTACCCCGTTAGTGATCAGCTGCGCGAAGACCGTCGCTGCGGTGCCATGCAGGGCAGCGTTGCCCAAGAATTCTTTCCAGGCAGCTGCGAAGGGGGTGTGGATGACAAATTCTTCGGTTTGCGGGTCATAGGTGGCGGTGGTGGCTACCGCAGCCACATCGGAGCCGTGGCCGATCTCCGTCATGGCAAACGCGCCAGGTACATCCAGATTCATTGCGCCCGGGAGCCACTTGGCGTGGTGTTCCTCGGTGCCCAGGTGCATGATGGCGCCGGCAAACAGGCCCCACTGCACGCCCGCTTTGATCTGCAGCGAAGGGTCCGCGGCGACAAGTTCAACGAAGGCGGCGATGGAGCCACCGTGGTCATCGAGCCCGCCGAACTTCTTCGGGAAGGCGCGCTGTACTGCTTTTTGTTCTACTAGGACCTTCAGCTGGCGCAGTACCTGCTCACGGTGTTCATCCATGGACCAGGAAGGGTCACGCTGCAGCTGCGGGTCGGCGGCCCGAGCGCGTGAGTCCTTGCGGATTTCTGCGTAGGGGCCAAGGAGCTGTTCGGCGAGGGCATTGACGTTGATGCTGTTCATTTGTGTGCCTTTCATGCGCTGCGTTGGGTGGTGGAGATGCCGTGGGTGAGCCAGGAGCTGAGCGCCTGGGCCATTTCATTCAAAGTTGCTTTGTCTTCGCCTTCGGGCTGGCGCAACCAGATTTCTCCGGCGGAGCGGATCATGCCGAGGGCGGCGCGTGGCCATAAGCCGGTGGCTCTGGAGGCACTGTGCGTATTACCCGCGAGGTGCGCGGTCAGCCGTTCATTCATCAACGCGGTGACCTCGTCGAAGAAGGCATTGAGCACTCCGAGGGAGCCGGTTGCCGTGCGGTCCGGTGCGGTGAGCACATCCGGGGCTTGAGCGGTGACAAAAAAGTAAAGGTTCGGGCTGCCCTTGGCTAGCTCCAGGTAGGCGGTGACCATTGCGCGCAGCGCCCCGGCTTCGTCTCCCTCGGCTAAGCCCGCGGCGATGATGGAATCGCGGAAGTCTGCGATAACCACCGCGCCGAGCGCTTGGCGCAACCCTTCCTTATCTCCGAAATAACGGTAGTAGACCGGTTTGGAGGTTTTGGCGTGCGCGGCGATGTCTTCCATGGACACCTGCGGGCCCAGTTTATGCACCGCTTTGCGGGCGAGCTTGAGCAGCTCGGTATGCCGTTGACTGCGATGCGCCTGCCAGCGGGCCGAACGGCCATCGGTGACCGCGTCGATATCTTGGGTGATCTTGTTCACGTAACTCAGAGTATCATGTACTGTTGGTTACAGTAATACTTCTCACAATCCTAGGAGTTCATCCATGGCCGACCAGCCAGTGCGCCACGCGGTAATCATCGGTGGCAACCGTATTCCCTTTGCCCGGTCAAACACCGCCTACGTTAATGTCTCCAATCAGGACATGTTCACGGCCGCACTGGAAGGCCTCGTAGCCCGCTTTGGTCTGCAAGGACAGCGCATCGGCGCGGTCTCCGGCGGAGCGGTACTCAAACACTCCAAGGACTTTAATCTGATGCGCGAGTGCGTGCTGGGCAGCTCATTGGATGCGGCTACTCCGGCCTATGACGTACAGATGGCCTGCGCCACCGGCATGGAAGCCATCGGCTCGCTGGCAAATAAGATCAAGCTCGGCCAGCTCGACTCGGCCATTGGCGGCGGCGTGGATACCACCAGTGACGCGCCGATTGTGGTCTCCGAGTCCTTGCGCGCAATCCTGCTGGAACTTTCGCGGGCACGCAGCACCAAGGCCAAGCTCGGCGCCTTGGCAAAGATCCGCCCGGCACACCTAGCGCCCAGCGCTCCGGGTACCGGCGAACCACGCACCGGAATGTCGATGGGTGAACACCAGGCAATCACCACCCACGCGTGGGGCATCACCCGCGAAGCGCAAGACGAACTGGCATTGGCAAGCCACAAGAATCTTGCAGCCGCCTATGAGCGCGGCTTCTTCGATGATTTGATCACCGCGTTCAACGGCCTGGCTAAGGATAATAACCTGCGCGCCGATTCCTCCATGGACAAGCTGGCAAAGCTTAAGCCAGCCTTCGGCAAGTCCCTAGGGGAGCAGGCCACGATGACCGCTGCGAACTCCACCCCGCTGACCGACGGTGCCTCGGCAGTGCTTTTGGGCAGCGAAGATTACGCGCAGGAAAACGATCTGCCGATGTTTGCAAACTTCGTGGACTTCGAAGCCGCGGCGGTGGACTTTGTCCACGGCAGCGAAGGACTGCTGATGGCTCCCGCCTACGCCACCGCCCGACTGCTCAAGCGCAATAACCTCAGCTTCGAAGATTTTGACTTCTTCGAAATCCACGAGGCCTTTGCCGGCACCGTGCTAGCCACGCTCAAGGCGTGGGAGTCCGAAGAGTTCTGCCGTGAAAAACTGGGACTGGACGGACCACTGGGCACCGTAGACCGCAGCAAGCTCAACGTGAACGGTTCCTCGCTGGCCGCCGGTCACCCATTCGCCGCCACCGGCGGACGACTGATCGCCAGCACCGCAAAAATGCTGCATGAAAAGGGCTCCGGCCGCGCACTGATCTCCGTGTGTGCCGCCGGAGGCCAGGGAGTTGTCGCAATCTTGGAGGCACGAAAGTAAATGGCTGATAAGTACCTAGAACTAGTAAACAGCGGGATGACCAAAAAGCTTGCGAAGCTGCTGGGACTCCCACGCCCACCCCGCCTGCGCCGCTATGGGGTAGACACCCCGCTGCTTCCCGGTCCGGTATTGGTCCTAGGCACCTCCGCCCGCGCCCAGGAACTCAGTGACACCATGGTCTCTTGGGGCTTGGATGTACGCCGCCACGACGCGGGGGAGAGCAAGCTCGGCGGGCTGGTATTGCTCCTCGACGAGCTGAGCCACCCCGAACAGCTCTCCGCCCTGATGCTTGCCACCGGTGCTGCCTTGCGCAAACTGGTACCCGGCGCCCGCGTGGTTTCCGTCTCCAAGCCGGCGCTGGCCAACGATGAGCCCGCGATCGCCGCGGTACGCCAGGGCATTGACGGCGCGATGCGGTCTCTGGGACGCGAAATGCGTGGCGGGGCCACCGCCAACGGCATCGTCTTAGCCGGAGACACCAGTATCGTCAGCCCCAGCGCACTGGGAGCGCTGCGCTTCTTCTTCTCCGGACGCAGCGCATACGTGGATGGTCAATTTTTGACCGTCCGCACCGAAGCTGGAGAACTACCCGAAGACTTCCGCGCCCCACTGGCCGGTAAGGTTGCCGTCGTCACCGGCGCCGCCCGCGGCATCGGCGCGGAGATTGCCCGTACCTTGGCCCGGGACGGTGCCAAGGTGGTGTTAGTTGACATGCCGCAGGCGGGCGACGCGCTGGCAAAGGTGGCCAATCAAGTCGGTGGTACTACGCTGCAGCTGGATGTCACCGCCAAGGATGCTGGCCAACGCATCATGGACCACGCCCTGACCCGTCACGGCTCGCTGGATTTGGTAGTACACAATGCCGGGATCACCAGGGACAAGCTGCTGGCAAATATGGACGCGGCCCGCTGGGATTCGGTGATCGCGGTTAATATCGCCTCGCAGCTACGCATGAATGAGGTCTTCCTGGCCGCAAAACTACCCGGGCTACGCGTAGTCAGCCTGGCTTCCACCTCCGGCATTGCCGGTAACCGAGGCCAAACAAATTACGCCGCCAGCAAGGGTGGGGTCATCGGCATGGTGCGAGCCAGCGCCGCATTATTCGCTGAAAACGGTGGCTCGATCACCGCCGTGGCACCGGGCTTTATCGAAACCGAAATGACCGCAAAGATCCCGCTGGGCACCCGAACCGTGGCGCGCTTGGTGTTGCCTTCGCTCATGCAGGGTGGGTTGCCGGTAGACGTTGCCGAGGCGATTGGTTTCCTTGGTTCCGACGCCGCCGCTGGCCTCAACGGTCAGACACTGCGCGTCTGCGGTCAGTCGCTAGTAGGTGCATAAATGGGTGCCGATGTAGTTTCCGCGATCCCTTCCATGGGATCGGTTTATGCGCGCGCAGTCAAAACTCTGAACCGTAAGAGTAAAAATCCGGTGTTGCCCGAGGTGACGCTGGTCTTCCAAGGGGCTCAGGCCAATCGGGACAAGCTCGGCGAATTCCGCCGTGCGGTCAAGGCGCCGGCCAACGGAAAACTGCCTAGCCTCTACGTGCATTCACTGGCTTTTCCGCTGGCGATGTCCTTGATGCTGCGCGATGACTTTCCGCTGCCGTTGCTGGGCATGATTCACCTGACTAACCAGGTGGAAGTTGCCGAGCCGTTGGGGGAAACCGAGTTATTCGACGTGGAAGTGAACGCCGAGAACTTAGTTGCCCACTCTAAGGGGGTGTGCTGCGATCTGCTGGTAAAGATTGTGGTGGACGGGCAAACGCGAATGTTGTTGCGCAGCACGTTCCTGGCTAAGGGCGTCAAAATTGATGGCCAGACACTGCCGGCTTTGGCACACAGCAGGTTTACTGCGCCGCAGCGCACCGCACAGTGGAAACTGGCAGCAGGTGCCGGACGGGATTGGGCTGCCGTGGCCGGGGACTACAACCCGATCCACCTCAGTGCGCTTAGTGCGAAGGCACTGGGAATGCCTCGGGCTATTGCCCACGGTATCTATCTGGCAGCACGCGCGCTGGCAGGAATTGAACCAGCCAGCGGGAACTATTCGTGGCGCATTGAGTTTAAAACTCCGGTGTTCCTGCCGGGCATAGTAGATCTGGGATATGAAGCGACCGGCAGCGGGTACAAAGTCCAAGGCTGGAACCCGCGCAAGCTCAAACCGCACTTTGAGCTAGATCTGAGTCGCGAAAACTAAAATTTAGTGGTCCGCAGCATTTAGCTGCGGGCCACTAATTTCTTGCGGCCATTCGGGCGCTTCGCGTTGCAGCGTGATGGTTTCCTTCGGCTGCCAAAAATACGCGGACGGCTCCAATCCAGACCAATGCCGAACCGACAAGGTGCAAAACGACCATCAACTCGGGCAGGTGAGTCAGGGACTGGATGATTCCCAGAGCTCCTTGGCCCAAGAATACAAGGATAAATAACAGCGCCTTCTGTGCAAGTATCTGCTCTCCGGCGAGCTTGGCACTACGCCACAGCAAACCGGCGAAGGTAAGCGCAGCCAAGGCCGCGGCACCGTGGATAATCGTTACCCAGATCCATGAGAATGGCATCCGCGGCACCTGCGCCGAATCTCCGGCGTGCGGACCGGTACCGGTCACCACGGTTCCCAGAACGAGCAGTACCGCGGTGAGGATAAGTAGCCAACGTGCTAGCGTACGTGATTTCTTCGAACTGGCGGGAAGCTCTGGTTTATCGAGGTTTTGAGTTTTCTGCCAGGTAATCGTCGCGGCAGTGAGCAGTAAGGTGGCCGCCAAAAAGTGACCAGCCACTACATAAGGGTTCAGATCGACCCATACGGTAATGCCGCCAATGACGGCGTTGAGGACTACACACCAGAACTGCAGCCATGCCCATCGGGTCACCTCCGGAGCCTGCTTACGTTGCAAGCGAGCGGCGATAATCACCCACCCCACCACGATGCATAATCCAACGGTCAGTAGCCGATTGACGAATTCGATAATGGAATGCAAGCCCATCTCAGCGGTAGGCGCTATGGAACCGCCCACGCAGGTGGGCCAGTCAGGGCAGCCGAGACCCGAGCCAGTGACTCGGACTACACCGCCGCCAAGAATGATCAGGATCGCTGCGATTAACGCGGCGAGGGATGCGCTACGAAGTGCGCGACGTTCTAGTGGGAAACGATGTTCCAGCCAGGCAAAGGGCGTGCGCATGCGGTCCTTAAGATTGTTGCGTTGGTGTCGGCGCAGGGCTGCTGGCCATACGATAGCTGGCTAGCGAGGCCACCGCAGCCCGCTCCCAGGTGAATTCACCACTGTGCTCGAGGGCAGCGTGTCCAGCTTGGGTGACCATGGCTGGATTTCGCGCGAGCGTGAGCAGCTGTTGCGCCCAAAGATGGGGGGAGCAATCCTCCATCAACCAGCCCGATTCACCGTCGTTGACCGCATAGGCCAATCCGCCCACATGGTTCGCGAGTACCGGGGTACCGCAGGCCTGTGCCTCGGCAGCTACCAATCCGAAGGTTTCTGATAGCGAGGGTACTGCCACCACATCTGCGTTGGCGAAGACTGCGGCAAGTTCGTGGGGTTGCAAGGGACCAAAAAAACTCAGCACGCCGCTGACCGATAATTCCGCGGCAAGTGCTGGCAGATCGTAATCTGCGGAGCCGGAATTTGCGCCGAATAATGACGCGGTGATTTTCAGTGTTGGGTCCTCGGCGCGGGCGATGGCGATCGCCTCGATCAGGACATGGGCACCCTTGAGTCGTTGGAGCCTGCCGGCGTAAACCAGATGCAGATCATCGGCACCCAGTGGACGGTTCAGTTTGTTCTGGTCGGGGTGGAAAATCTTGTGGTCAACTCCGGGCAGCACCACGTCAAGTTTTACTTTATCTACGCTGTAGAACCTGGAAAGTTGTCTTGCCTCGACCGGAGTGTTGGCGATGATGCGAGTTGCTCCGGCGAGTAAACGGCACTCAGCCTCTTTACGCCCCTCGGGCTCCGGGATGCCAGACTCAAACTCTTTGGCGGCCGCGGAGGTATGAAGCGAAACGACGAGGGGAATGTTCCATATACCGGCTAGTTGCAAACCGACCATCCCGGAGAGCCAGTAGTGGCCGTGGATGATGTCAAAGTGCAGCTCGGACGCATGTTCACTGATCAGCGATGCTGCTTCATCAATGATCTTGGGCAGTTCTTCTTTGGATAATGCAGTCCCAGGGCGTACCTGCACCTGATGCATGAAGACGGCCGGGCTTACTTCCTTCGACGTTGATTCATCGGCGGTGCGAGTGAACATATGGACCTCATGGCCCAGTGCCCCGAGGGCTAAGGCGAGGTTACGAATGTACACATTCATGCCACCCGCGTCGCCGGAACCTGGTTGCTCCATGGGCGAGGTGTGCAGGGAGAGCATGGCGATACGCATGAAGACTCCAAAGCTGGCGGATAAAAACGTCATTTCACTAATTGATGACCATCAACGATCGTACCAAGCCCAGCGATGGGTTAGAGCGCTTGCAAAACGGATTCTTGTGATGGGATGCAGTTAGGCTGCGAAATTTGCGGTTATTGACACAGTGCAGCGTGAACCTTCACCCGCTTGCGTGCCGTCAGGCTGGTGTATTTCGTGGGCAGCCGCACGAGATATAGAAACGGCCTCGCTCCCTAAGGAGCGAGG